>Ga0214468_1000448_pt1 | contig 12971 bp, 13 predicted proteins | sample RVTome_9_FD_187334 | JGI IMG/M metagenome (GOLD analysis project Ga0214468, IMG submission 187334) | Soil microbial communities from uranium-contaminated site in the Upper Colorado River Basin, Wyoming, United States - RVT155D38 HiSeq ...
TGAGGTCGACCTTGCTGTCTGCCCTGTTCACCACGAAACGAAGCCGGTCGCGCGGCACTCCGAGGTTCTGGAGCGTCTGCATCGCGATCGTCATGTGGCGCACGCCGATCGCGTCGAGCCCCGTGATCAGGCAGACCGCGTCGGATAGGTCGAGCGCAGCAAGCACGTGATCCGCGTATTCCGAGGTCGCGTCGACGACGGTGTAGGGGAACGCCTCCTTGAGTGCGCTGAGCATCCGGGCGATCGCCGCTCCCGGGATCGGCTCCGCCCGAGGGTCCGGCCGCGACCCGAACCCGGTGACCCCCTTCACGAGCGGCGTCCCGAGCTGGGCGATGGTTTCGACGTCGGCGCCTTCGTCGAGCGTCAGGAGCTCTTGCAAGGTACGACTTGGCTCGACTCGGAAGGATGCGAACACGTCGCCGAGGTCGTGATCGAGGTCCACGAGGGCGACTCGTGAACCGGACCGCTCGGCGAGCGCGGCCGCGAGGTTGCACGAAAGGAAGGTCTTGCCGGTCCCACCTTTCGTGGAGAAGATCGAGACGACGACGCCGGTCGGGCCATGCGACCCGTTTCCATTCGAGGTGCCTCGCATGCCAGCGCTCCACTCGACGGCCCGGCGGAGCGCGTCCTTGAACTCGTTCCGGCCCTTCGTGAGGTCCACGACGTCACGAACGCCCCCCCGAACGAGTCTCGGGAAGGCGCCGTCCACGGGTACGTCCCGGACGACGAGCACGGCGGTGGCCGGCGATTCCTTCGCTGCGAACTCGGCGAGTGCGATCGCCTCGTCGTCACCCACAGACGGCGCGAGGACGACGACGTCGAACGGCTCCTTGCCGTCGGCCAGTGCCATCTGAGCGCTGGCGATCGACGGGAGCCAGGACACGGCGTCCGGAGACGCCCCGAGCGCTCGCGCGACCTCAGAGGGAAAGGTGTTCGATCCACCGACGGCCACGACCCGGCGCGTGTCGGTCATCGAAGCACCTTCAGCGACACCGGCGGAACGGCGACGCCGGACTGGTTCGGCGGCAGCAACGTCAGCCAGACGTGACCCAGCTCCTGCGCGTAGATCAGCAGCGCTGCCTGCTCCGGCGTGACCGCGAGCGTCAAGGTGCCGTTCCCACCGGCTCCGACGCCGCCTTCGGCAGGCCTCGCGACGGCGAGGACGAGCGCGTCCTCGATCACCACGCGCGTCGTCTGCGTTCCCCCCGCTGCGCGGGAGGTGAAGGTCCCGAACACCTCGACGTGGTCGCCCTGCTGGAGTGCCCCGGCGACGATCCGCTGAGGCTCGAGCGTGATCGCAGCGGCCTGCAACCCCTCCGGGATGCCGAGGATTCCCCCGCCCGCCTGCAGCGGTCCGGCGAGCCTCGCGGCGGCGATCTGCTCCTCCGCGAGGATCGGATACCCCGTCCGCTGGCCTCGGAGCTGGTAGACGTCCGTGATCGCGCCAGGAACCAGATCCTCGACGTCGACGGCCTTCGCGCGGAACACGCCGTCCTCGATCAGCGGATCCAGATCCTGTCCGGCGGGCACGTCCTGCGAGGCGACGATCACCTGCACGGTCACGCGACCGTCATCCGCGCGTTCGCGAACGCCGTTCATGAACATGAACACCCCGGCGGCGGCCGCTGCCGCTGCCAGGAAGACGACTATCGCGGTAAGTGCCCTCTTCACGTCGATCTCCTCCTCGATCTCATCCGGTGAGCGCCACCGCGAACAGTCCGAGGTTCGGGACGTCCGGGTTCGGGCTGAGGCCGCCGGTCTGGAACCCCATCCACACGGCCTCGAGGCAACGCAGGCTCCCGTTGTTGGAGGCCGGGTGGTTGCACATGGTTTGCGCGTCCTGCCCCGTCCACACATGCACGATCTGGAGGGAGGCGAACCCGATGATCGCGTACTTCTGGACGGAGCAGTCTCCGTCGAGGTTGTCGGGGTCGAGGCTGTCGGGCCGGCACAGCGTGCCGTTGGACTGCAGCTGCTGGGAAGGGTCGTTGACGGGGAAGAAGAGGACCTCGCCGGCCTCGGCATTGACGTCGTTGTTCAGGGCGTTCCCCTGGAACCCGTTCCCCCGGCACACGTACTCGATCGGCGGCGGATCGATCAACAGCGACCCGGGATAGCCAGTGTCGATCCAGGTGCCGACGTCGCTCTGGCTCACGTTCCCACCGCAGGCGCCCAGCGGCTCGACGCCCCACGTCGTGAGGTCGACGAGGCCCCATTCGGCGTTCGTGAGGGCCGTCGTGTCGTTCGGGGTTCCGTTGTCCCACCAGAAGAAACATCGGGAGACACCGACCTCGAGCGTCGCACCGAACGGGATCTCACAGTCCGACAGGCGGTCCAGCGAGAGCATGAGCGGCGCCACGTTCGAGGCGCCACCGGCCCCTCCCCAGAGGGCCGTCGCGCTCGCCACCACCGGCCTCGGAGACGAGACGCCGATGGCCGGGCCGAACATGAGGCCTTGCTCGCCGCCGAAGTACACCGTCACCTGACCACCCTCCACGACGCAACCCGGGGAGTAGTCGCTGGGCTGCGTCGCCACGGCGTCGACGACGTTCGACTGTGCGATGCCTGCCGCGCTCGCATCGGCGCCGGCGAGGCCCTCGCCGGTCGCGCACGAGTACGCGGCCGCGAGCGCCCCGGCGTCGTTCGCGGTGCGGATCCGTCGGTACTTCGTCCACAGGAGGCCGCCGTCCACCGTCAAGGCCATCATCCCGACCAGGACGACGAGCAGGAGGGCAACGATCACCGCGGTGGCGCCCGAGTCCTCATCGAGGCGTCGCCTCATTCGCATCGGAACGTCCCCGAAACGGTCATCGTGAACGAGAGGTCCGGCAGGAGCGGGATCTGCACCGGCACTGCCTGGTCCCACGAGACGGTGACGGGCTGCCCGGGCGTCACGGCGCAGTCGCGGTCGGCAGCCGGCGTGCCGGGACCGATGGGGTTCCCGTTGGCCGACTGCGTCACTCGGTCCTGGATCAGGGTGGAGGTGCAGCTCGTGGACTCCGGTCGGCAGTGAACGGCGGCGTAGCGGGCGCCCTCCCGCGCGGCGCTCACGTAATTGACCGTCCGCATGAGCGCGATCCCGAACGCGATGATCCCGAAGAGGATCACGACGAGCAGCGGCAGGAGCAGTGCGAACTCCACGGCCGCGGCACCACGCTCGTTCCGCCATCTCAACACGACATCTCCTTCGTTCTCCGTTCCGGCCACCGTCTCTCCCCCGGCGATCCGGGGAAGAGAGAGCGGCCGGAGCCGCTCTCCAGCGCACGAACGATCAGACGCAGGGACCGCCGTTCGCGGTGTCGATACAGGTGGCCGTGTCGGTCAGCCGGTTGTTGACGGCTGATCCCAGAAGGAACGCACCGACGACGAGCACGATGGCGATCAACGAGACCAGCAGTGCGTACTCGGCCGCGGTTGCCCCGACCTCGCTGCGCACCATCTCCACGAGCCGGACGTGCATACGCGAACGGAGGTCACCGATCGTCACCCGCACGAACGTGTGAGCCTGAAGAAGCATCTGGATGTCACCTCCTTCGCGTATGCGGGCCGGGTGACGGGACCCTGTTCGGGGGGACACCCGGCAACTGTTGTGGTCCTGAGCGAAACGTAGCGACGGCCGCTACGGCGTCGCTATCCGCACTTCCGCGGTACGCACATCGGTAACGTTCGCGTACGCGGGTGTGCGTAAAGGGATCGGGACGCGCGGAAGAACCGAGATCAGTTGGAGACGACGGATCCGGCGTCGGCGCTCGAGAGCGCGCCGATGACGTCCAACGCGGGGACGACCTTCGACGTGGCGACCACGTCCGACGTAGGGAGCGTCAGCACGCCCATGCGCGCGGCTGCGGTGACCGCGGCGATCCGACCGCTCGCGCCGAGCTTGCGGTAGATGTGGTTCAGGTGCGTCGTCACGGTCCGTTCCCGAACGCCGAGACGCCGGGCGATCTCGCGGGCGGTGAGGCCGTCTGCGGCCGCGACCAGGACCATGTGCTCGCGAGGGGTGAGGACGCTCGTGGAGACCCGCTGATGGTCGATCCGCTCGACGATCCCGCCGAGCGCACCCCGAGGCAGGCCCTCGAGGACGAGCTCGCCCTGGGCGGCCCTGCGGGTCGCCTCGATGTATCGCTCGGGCGAAGAGTTCTTGTGCACGAAGCCGTCCGCCCCGGCGAACAGGGCCTGGGAGATCGCGTCGGGACTCAGGTCGGTTCCGGTCGCCAGGATCATGAGTTGAGGGGACCGCTCGCGGATCGCACGGATCAGCCAGAACGAGTCATGCTCGCCGCCGAGCTCGACCCCAAGAAGGACGACGACTCCGGAAGGCCCCTTGACGCCGGACACGACATCGAGGGCGGTGTCGGCGTCGCTGGCTTCGCCCAGGACCTCGATGTCGGGAACAGACTCGAAGAGCATGTGCAGGCTCATCCGAACGATACCGATGGCCTCGACGATGACGACGCCGGCCGCTCGGGCCGTGCGCCTCGGGGAAGACATTCCCGGCCCCTCCCTCCGCATACAGCCCCCGGGCTGCCGTCGGGGGCTGTAACCCTAGTGGGGGACGCGCACCGTGTACAAGACGTAGACCACCATTTGTTGTTTGTACGTAGAACTGAGTAGTCACGGCGTAGCGAAAGACCCCTGACGATGTCGAAAGGGACCGGGCGGAGCCCGGTCCCTCGACATCGTGTACCGGCCGCGCGGCCTCAGTGCATGTGGCCCTGACCGCCTGCCGCTGCTGGCTCCTCCTCCTCGGGTTTCTCCACGACGGCGCCCTCGACCGTGATGACGATCCCAGCGATCGAGGCGGCGTTCTGGAGCGCCGATCGCGTGACCTTCGCCGGGTCCAAGATCCCCGCCTTGAACATATCCACCCACTCGCGAGTGGCCGCGTTGTAGCCGCGGCTGTCGCCCTCGGTGCGGATCCGCTCGACGATGACCGCGCCCTCGTCACCGGCGTTGTCGGCGATCAGCTTGGCCGGCTCGGAGAGCGAGATGCGCACGATCTTGGCGCCCGTCGCCTCGTCGCCCGTGAGGTCGAGCTTGTCCAGCGCGGCCTCGGCGCGGATCAGCGCGACGCCCCCACCCGGAACGATGCCCTCCTCGATGGCCGCACGGGTCGCCGACAGGGCGTCCTCGATCCGATGCTTCTTCTCTTTCAGCTCCACCTCGGTCGCCGCGCCGACCTTCACGATCGCGACGCCACCGGCCAGCTTGGCGAGCCGCTCCTGGAGCTTCTCCTTGTCCCAGTCCGAGTCGGTCTTGTCGATCTCGGCCTTGATCTGGTTGATCCGGCCCTTGACCGCCTCCGCGTCGCCGGCACCCTCGACGATGGTCGTCGTGTCCTTCGCGATCACGACACGCCGTGCGTGGCCGAGCAGATCGAGCCCGACGTTCTCGAGCTTCAGGCCGACCTCCTCGCTGATGACCTGGGCGCCCGTCAGAACCGCGATGTCCTCGAGCATGGCCTTGCGGCGCTCGCCGAACCCGGGGGCCTTGACGGCCACGGCGTTGAACGTGCCGCGGATCTTGTTCACGACCAGCGTGGCCAGGGCCTCGCCCTCGACGTCCTCGGCGATGATCAGGAGCGGCTTGCCCGCCTGCAGGACCTTCTCCAAGAGCGGGAGCATCTCCTGCACGCTGCTGATCTTCTTGTTCACCATCGCGACGTAGGGTTCCTCGAGCACGGCCTCCATGCGCTCCTGGTCAGTGACGAAGTACGGCGAGATGTAGCCCTTGTCGAACTGCATCCCCTCGACGAACTCGAGCTCCATGCCGAACGTGTTCGATTCCTCGACGGTGACGACGCCGTCCTTGCCCACCTTGTCGAGGGCATCCGCGAGGACCTCGCCGATCTGCGGGTCTGCCGCCGAGATGGACGCGACCTGAGCGATCTCCTCGCGCGTCTCGACGTCCTTGGCCTGGTTCTTGATCGCCTCGACCGCCGCGACGACGGCCTTCTCGATCCCGCGCTTGAGCGCGATCGGGTTGGCGCCGGCGGCGACGTTGCGCATCCCGTGTCGCACCATCGCGCGGGCGAGCACGGTCGCCGTGGTGGTGCCGTCACCCGCGACGTCGTTCGTCTTGGTGGCGACCTCCTTCGCGAGCTGCGCCCCCATGTTCTCCCAAGGGTCTTCGAGCTCGACCTCCTTGGCGATGGTGACGCCGTCGTTCGTGATCGTCGGCGCGCCCCACTTCTTGTCGAGCACGACGTTGTGCCCCTTGGGGCCGAGCGTGAGCGCGACGGCGTCGGCCAGCTTGTTCACACCGGCCTCGAGCGACCGTCGGGCGTCATCGCTGAACTTCAGCACCTTGCTTGCCATGCGTCCTCCTTCGAACCTTCACAGCGGGCGAGGGCTCGGCGCCAGGCGCTCGAGCCCTCCTCCGGAAAACGCCGGGTTCCTACTTGGTCACGACGGCAAGGACGTCGCGGGCGGAAAGGATCAGGTACTCCTCACCCTCGACCTTGACCTCGGTGCCGCCGTACTTGCTGTAGATGACCTTGTCGCCGACGGAGACGTCGAGCGGAACACGGTTCCCGTCCTCGAACCGGCCCGGGCCGACCGCGACGACCGTGCCCTCCTGCGGCTTCTCCTTCGCGGTGTCCGGGATCACGATGCCGGAGGACGTGGTCTCCTCCTCCTCGCTCGGGTGGACGGCGATCCGATCCTCGAGCGGCTTCAGGCTGAATTGCTTTGCCATGCCCGTTCCTCCTCCTGCTGGTCCGTCTCCCGGTTAGCACTCGTCCGGGATGAGTGCTAACAGGATAGCCATGGGAGTGCCAGGCGGTCAACGGCAGCCCCGTAGGGTCGCCGGCGAGTGCCACCGAGCGGACCCGTCGGCGTGGTTGACCCTGCTCGGGTCGCGCCACACAATGGTGGGCGACGGCCTCCCGACGAAGGGGTTCCACCTTGTCAGATCCCCAGCTCAGGCGAGGGATCTTGGGCTACACATCGAAGAGCGTCGGGCTCCTGCTCGCCGACCGCAACAAGATGTTCGTCGAGGTTGCGGAGGAAGCGATGGCGGCCGAAGCGCGCGTGCGCGAGCTCCAGACCGCCGTCCAGGCTGCCGATGACGAGCTTTCTGCGGGGACGGAGGAGCTGCGGGTCGCTCTGGAGGCGGCGGAAGCGCTGCGGTCGGAGCTGGAGACCACCCGGAGCGAGCTCGAGGCGTCGCGGGCGAGCACACGTGAACAAGAGGACCTGGTCGCCAAGCTGGAGATCGTCCTCGCTCAACGAGACACCGAACTCGAGCGGGCCCGTCCCGCGGTGGCGGAAGCCGATGTGCTTCGGAGTCGACTCGAGCGCGTCGCCGAGGACCTCCAGAAGCAAGAGGAGCGGGCGTCCGAGCAGGAAGGTCTAGCTGGACGGCTGCGAAGTGACCTCGAGCGTACCCGGGCCCTCCTCGGATCCGCTCAGCTCGAGGTACAGACGGCGAACCGCCGTGCTGAGGCCGTCGAGGCTCGAACCGCCGACGTCGACGCCGAGCTCGTCTCGACGAGGGCGGAGCTGGATGTTGCCAGGCACGATGTCGCGTCCCTGCGTCTGGAGCTCGATGAGCGCGATCCATCCGACTTCGCCCCGAGAGCAGGGGTTCCAGGTGCGATGGCAACAGCCAAGGAAGTCTCCGTCCTCCTGCACGCGACCGAAGAGGCCATGGCACGGATCATCGAGGAGGCGAAAGGTCGGACCGACGAGGAGCTCCACGAAGCGGAGCGAGCCCGGGCCCAGGTTCAAGGGGAGACCGAGAGGCTGCAAGCCTGGCGGGACCGGGTGGCCCCGCTGGTCGATGAGGTTCGGCTCACCGTGGAGGAAGCCAGGACGCGGTCGAGCGACCTCCGCGATCGGATCCACGAGGTCTTGGACCCGATGACGGATGCGATCATGGCCCTCGGTCTGCGGCTCGGGGAGCTCGACCGCGTCGTCGCCACCCCGCCGGAGCCGATCCAAGAGGTGGACATCGGCAGCGAATCGTCCCACGTCATCGAGCTCAGAGAGCACGAGGACGAGGCTGATGGCCTCGTGGCGTCCGAGGGAACAACTTCAGGAGACCAACGGCTCGAACGTCCGTGGTGACGCGACCGCTCGCAGCCCTCAGCCGACGACGTCCTCGCCCCGTCGAGCGGGCCGCCCCACGGGGAGGTAGGTGAGTCCCGCAATCTCGGCGCGATCTGGGTCGAGGACGTTCCTGCCGTCGACGACGATGGGATAGGCCGCGAGCTCGCACACGCGGTCCAGGTCGAGTTCCCGGTACTCGGGCCACTCGGTGCAGATCACGACGCAATGAGCCCCGGTGATGGCCTCGTAAGGGTCGTCGGCCACCTCAAGTTCGGGGATGGCGGCGCGCGCCTCGGCCGCGGCCATCGGGTCATGGCCGACGACGACCGCCCCCTCGTCTGCGAACCGCCGTGCGAGGATCAGGGCGGGTGAGCTTCGGACGTCGTCGGTCCCCGACTTGAATGCGAGACCGAGCAGCGCGATCCGCTTCCCCTCGAGGTTCCAAACCGCCTCTTCGACCTTGGCGGCGACCGCGGCGACCGCGTCCTCGTTCACGAGCATCACCGCGCGAAGAAGCCCGAAGTCGTACCCGGCGCGCTCGGCGATCCTTTCGAGGGTCTGGGTGTCCTTCGGAAGACAGTAGCCACCGAAACCGAGCCCTGCCCTGAGGAAGGCCGGACCGATGCGCATGTCCGCGCCCATCACCTCGGTGATCCGGACCACGTCGGCGCCCGTGAGCTCCGCGACACGCCCGAGAGCGTTCGCGAACGAGATCTTGGTCGCCAGGAACGCGTTGGACGCGAGCTTCGAGAGCTCCGCGGTGCGCGCGTCGGTCTCGATGAGCGGGATGCCCAGCCCGACGAGGGGTCCGTAGAGCTTTCGCATCGCCTCGAAACCGCCCGGGTCGTCGGAGCCGACCACGATGCGGTCCGGTCGGAGCGTGTCCTGTACCGCATGACCCTCGCGCAGGAACTCGGGATTCGCGACGACGCTAAAGGCAAGACCGGGACGCTCACGCGCGATCGTGAGCCGCAGCCGGTCGGCGGTGCCCGGAGGGACGGTCGACTTCTCCGCGATCACCAGCCCAGGCGTTGCGTGTTTCGCGACGTCGCGACCGACCGCTTCGACGGCCGTCAAGCTGGCGTCGCCGGCTGCGGTCGTCGGTCGGCCGACGCAGATGAAGAGGACCTCAGCATCTCCAACGGCCTCGGCCGGTTCGGACCGGAAGAGAAGGCGACCGGTCGCCGTTTGTCGGGCGATCAGCTCGTCCAACTCCGGTTCGTAGAACGGGGTCTTTCCCGAACGAAGCAGCTCGATCTTGGCCACGTCGAGATCCATGGCCACGACCTCATGGCCGAGTTCCGCCAATGCGGCGCCCGTCACGAGTCCGACGTGCCCGACTCCGATGACGCCGACCCTCATCCGATCCTCCTCATGGGGAGCTAGTGTGACAGAACATCCGATCAGCCTCTCGGGACCGCCGACCGGAAGTGCTCGACGGTCCGTTCGAGCCCCTGACGCATCTGGACCGACGGCGTGTAGCCGAGGAGGCGATGTGCGAACGAGACGTCCGCCTCCGTGTAGCGCACGTCACCGGGCCTCGGCGGCTCGAGGACCGGCTGAGGCGAAGAGCCGGTGAGCTCCGCCACGATCCGCAGGACCTCGTTGACCGAGGTGGGCTCGGCGCCGCCTCCAACATTGAACGCGAGGCCCTGGGCCTCGGCCGGCGCTCGGGCCGCGAGGAGGTTCGCCTCCACGACGTCGTCGATGTACGTGAAGTCGCGGGCCTGTTCGCCGTCGCCGTGGATGACCGGGGGTTGGCCTGTGAGGCAGGCCATGATGAAACGCGGAACGACCGCCGCGTACTCGCTCGCTGGATCCTGTCCGGGTCCGTACACGTTGAAGTAGCGAAGGCTCACCGCCGGCACACCGAGCGAGAGCCAGGATGCCCGGCAGTACGCCTCGCCCGCCAACTTGCTCGCTGCGTAGGGCGATCGAGGATCCGGGTACATCGTCTCGACGAGAGGGAATCGTTCCTGATCTCCGTAGACCGACGACGACGACGCGGACACGACCCTCGCGCGCTCTTCGCGCGCAGCCAGGAGCACGTTCAGCGTGCCGCGAACGTTCACGTCCGTGAAGAGCTCCGGCTCCGCGATCGACCGAGGGACGGATCGCTTCGCACCCTGGTGGAAGATCACCTCGCACCCAGCCGCGGCCGTCGCGACGGCATCCTGGTCCCGAAGATCCCCCTCGATGAACCGCACGCCATCGGCGCGACCGAGATCCTCGCTCGTGCCATCGGACAGATCGTCGAAACCAACGACCTCATGACCGTCTGCACGCAGACGCGCTGCCAGGTTCGAACCGATGAACCCGGCCACGCCCGTTACGAGTGCCCGCATCTTCTCTCCTTCGAAGGTGCACCGTCGTGACGCAGCATACGGGTGGATCCGCGAGATGCCGCGTTCTGCGTCGCCTCCGTGGTGGACGGGTGCGCGCGGCGCATCCGATGCCGGTACGCGTCGGTGATTCCCGGGATGCTCGTGGATCGTGTGCTAGCCTCCCGGGCTTCCACCACGACCAGGGGGGTCAAACGTGGACGAGCACCATGCTTCCGACCGGAACCCCCTTCCCCTCACTCGCCGCGAGCTGCTCCGCGGCGCGGCGGCAGGAGCCGGACTGATCGTCGTCGGTTCGTACCAGCCGAGCTCTCGTTCGACGATCGCTCGCGCACTCCGCATGCCGAACGCGACGCCATCTCGAGCCCTCGGTGGCACGATCCGCGGTTTGACGAGCGCCGGTCCGACCGAGGTCGCACCGGGCGAGCGCCTCAGGTTCGACCCTTCGAGCGACACGACGCTCGAGCTCAGCGGGAATCTCGTCGTCCTCGGCCGGCTCGAGATGCGCCCGAACCCCGGCGTCGAGCACGTCCTCCGATTCGTGAACGTCGACGAGTCCGCGTTCGTCGGCGGCGGGCTGGACCCGATCGACTCGGACGTCGGACTGTGGGTCATGGGAGACGGCGTCCTCGACATCAAAGGGACGAAGAAGCAGGCTTGGAACCGGACCGGCACGTCACGGACCTGGAGCCGGCGTGACGAGCTCGTCGTGGCGCCGGTGGAGCCCGGCGACTTCTCGCCGAAACCCTTCAGGAAGGGTGGTCGGGTGCCGACCTACGGTGGCCGCCGCGCCGAGGTGCTCAACCTCACACGCAATGCTCGGATCGAAGGCACGCGCGCAGGCCGTGCGCACATCTTCATCCGCTCGACGAGGCCGCAGTCGATCAGATACGCGACCCTCCGCTACCTCGGTCCGCGGCAGCCCGACGGCGAGTACACCGAGAGCGTAGTGGGACGATACGGGCTGCATTTCCACCACTCCCACCACGGGTCGCATGGGAGCGTCGTCCAGGGCGTGGTCGCGAGGGACTGTGGTAGTCACGCCTTCGTCCCCCACATGTCGCACGGGATCACGATCCGCGACTGCATCGCATACGAGGTCTTCGACGAGGCGTACTGGTGGGATCCGGATGACGAAACGAACGATCTCGTCATCGATCGATGCGTGGCGGCATCGGTTCACTTCGATCCGGAGCACCTCGGCCACCGACTCGCTGGCTTCCTTCTCGGCGACGGTCGACACGTTGAGATGCGTCGATGCGTCGCGTTCGGCGTCCAGGGTGGGAAGAACGCGTCCGGCTACATCTGGCCCGAGGCACCCTCGGGACTCTGGAAGTTCGAAGACAATCTCGCCCACAACAACCTGGCTGCCGGCATCTTCGTGTGGCAGAACGTCGGCGAGCCGCATGTGATCCGGCGCTTCACGGCGTACAACAACGGCGCCAATGGAATCATCCATGGCGCCTATGTGAACGCGTATCACTACAAGGACCTCGACCTGCGTGATCAGACCGATGCGATCCTGCTCCACGCGTCGGGACGGGCCGACCCTCGTGGTCGCCCGCAGTCCTGGATCGATGTCCGCGGCGGGGCGCTCGAGGTAAGTTCTCACAACCTCCCCGGGGAGGTGCCGGTACTGCTCCGGCGCTGTTCCTTCCCGGGAGGCGTCACGCTGAACGACGGCCAGGGGGATCCGGGTGCACTGGACTTCGTCGATTGTGGGCTGGAGCCAGCGGACTTCGATATCGAGTCGCTGAATCCGGACACGATCGTCCGCGTCCAGCGTGCGAGCGGGACCGCGTTCCGGCTGACAGCGTCCGGCGTCAGCGACATCAATCGGTTCTTCCCCTACTGACGTAACCGGCTCCCCTCCCCCCTTGGAGTGAGTTCCGGAGCTTCCCGAGCGCGGATGCGGGGATCCGGGCGGCCGATTCGCCCGAACGGCCTACAGAGCGAACCGTCGTACGGCCGGTGTGGGTCGTTCTCCCTATCAAGTCTTGCGGAGAGGGAGCCGAAGCCACCCTATCGGCGTGGTCACGATGGCCGTGGCCACGGATCGCAGGACGATCGAGCCACTCCGAAGAGGGAGGTCACATGCCGGGACCCCTGATCAGCGAGATCCACGTGAGCCCGAACCCGGTTCCGGTCGGCCAGACCGCAACCATCACGGTGGTGGCCTCGGACCCGGATGGACGTCAGATCGTGGCCGAGGCTCTGGTGGCGGATCCTTCGGGACAGAGCGCGACGGTAAGCTTCGTGTTCGACGTGTCCGACGCTCTCCATTACGCGGTGTCGATGGATTCGGGTGTCGTGACGCGGGATGCGACCGACCCCACCGTCTTCGTCTGGTCGCCGGAGGGAGCACCGGCATGATCGCAGCGCTCCCTACCGTCGGTGCCGGCGAACTGTTCCTCGTGCTCGGCGTCCTCGTCCTGCTGTTCGGAGCCCGGAAGGTTCCCGAGCTGGCCCGGTCCCTCGGTCAGGCACTCGGTGAGCTGAGACATGCCACGAAGGACGAGACGGGCGTTCGGGGTTCGGAGAGCGAATGAGTCTCGCCACTGACGCGACGCGGATCCTC
>Ga0214468_1000450_pt1 | contig 12934 bp, 13 predicted proteins | sample RVTome_9_FD_187334 | JGI IMG/M metagenome (GOLD analysis project Ga0214468, IMG submission 187334) | Soil microbial communities from uranium-contaminated site in the Upper Colorado River Basin, Wyoming, United States - RVT155D38 HiSeq ...
CCGCCGGCGATCGAGGTCCGTCCCGCTTCGCCGCCCGCAGACTTGCCGCTGCGGCACGTAATCGCGGACATGGCACGCCCCGACCTCCGCCGCTTGCTGTGCCGGCAAGCAGACCCGGAGCACGAGACCAGATCGGGCCGATGATGCTGCCAAGTCCGGTGTTCCGTGCCCCCGGTGCAAACGTAACCGGGACGTCGCGCCACCACTCCCAGGCGTGCCACCCGCGCAACACCGCTCGGAACGGCCGATGGAGCGTGGCATCATCGGTCCATGCAGGAGATCACCGCGGGGACGGGGCTGCGGCGCCGCGACCGGGTTGCCCGCGAGGCGGAGGAGGAACGCCTCAGTCCATCGGCGACGCGCTCAACGGGGTCGCGTGGTCGAGAGCGGCCCGAGGACCCGGATGCGTTCCGCACGGCCTTCGAGCGCGATCGGGATCGGATCATCCATTCGAAGGCGTTCCGCCGCCTGAAGCACAAGACCCAGGTGTTCCTCAACCCGGAGGGCGACCACTTCGTCACGCGGCTGACCCACACGATGCAGGTCACCCAGGTCGCGCGGGCGCTGGCCGCGGCCCTCAGCCTCAATGAGCCGCTGACCGAGGCGATCGCCCTGGGCCACGACGTCGGCCACTCCCCGTTCGGCCACACCGGCGAGGACGCGCTGAGCCCCTACTTCGCGCCGGACGAGTGGCACCACGCCGCGCAATCGGTCCGCATCCTCGAGGTCCTCGAGGACCAGAACCTGACCTGGGAGGTTCGCGACGGGATCCGGGCCCACTCGTGGAGGATCGACCCGCCGCCGGCAACGCCGGAGGCGTACTGCGTCCGCTTCGCCGATCGGATCGCCTACCTGGCCCACGACGCCCTCGACGCCCAGCGTGGCGGCGTCCTGCGCCTCGAGGCCTTTCCACCCGACGTCATCGCCCGCTTCGGCCAGCCCGGACGGCCGTGGATCAACGCCATGATCACGGCCGTGATCGACGAGTCGCTGCGGACCGGCGCCGTTCGGATGGAGGAGGCGACGCTGGGAGTCATGAACCAGCTGCGGGACTTCATGTTCGACCACGTCTACCAGTCGGCCGAGCAGGTGCGGCAGCAGCGCCGGGCGGTGGCCGTCATCCGCGACCTCATGGACTGGCACCTCGAGCATCCGGAGGAGATTCCCGACAGCTACCGCCAGCACGCGGCGCCGCTGGTGGTGCAGGCGGCGGACTACATCGCCGGCATGACGGACCGATACGCCCTCTCCACGCACGACCGCCTCTTCCGACCGACGCTCAACCTCTAGCGGAAGACGCGAAGGGCCGCCGGACGCACCTCGAACGTCACCGGCGTGAGGCCGATGCTGCCGCCGTCGGCGTGTGCCGGCAGCGCGCGACGCACGCCCTCGATGGTCACGCGACGCGCCGGGTAGGTCATGACCCGCGGCTCACGCCGCGGATGCCGCCGCGCGACGGCGAGAAAGTGGCGGACGACCTCCCAGCGGTCCATGCCCTGGAAGACCGCCACGTTCAGGAGACCGTCGCTCGGGTCCGCGTCGGACGACACCGCGAAGCCCATGCCGTGGAGCGGCCCGTTGCTGACGGTGACCGCCGGGGTGCCCGTGCGGTAGACGCGGCCGTCGATGGTGATCCGCATCGGCGTCTTGCGGCGTCGAAGGCCGCGCCACAGCGCGTGGGCGGCACGCCACCAGCCGCGCTTCTCGGCCAGCTCGACGGCCAGGAAGCCGAGCGCATCAACGCCGACCCCGGCGGCCTCGAAGAATGGGCGACCCTCGTCGCCCTCGCGAACGACCCAGCCCGCGTCCACGGTCGCGACCCGCCCGTCGACGATGGCCGCGAGGGCATCCTCCAGCGTCACCGGCACCCCGAAGTTGCGCGCCATGTTGTTGAAGCTGCCCATGGCCAGGATGCCGAGCGTGGCCGAATCGTGGCCGAGCAGGGCGGCCGCGGCGAGGCTCACCGTCCCGTCGCCGCCCGCGACGACGACGTCGTGCCCGGTGTCGGCGGCGTGGGTGGCGAGCTGTACGAGGTCGTCGCCCTCGGCCAGCTCCCGGTGGCTGACCTCCAGGCCGCGCTCGGCAAGGGCGGCGCGCAGCGCATCGGCGGTCAGCTGCGCCGGATCGTCCGCGAGGCCAGGCCCGGAGCCCGGCTTGCCGCCGGCGACCGGGTTCACCAGCAGGAGGATGGGTCGCCGCGTCATCCGGTGCCGCGCTGGTACGCCCGGTAGGTGCCGTCCCCGCAGGCGAGCACGATCCGCTGGGGCAGTGGCTCGCCGCTGGCGGTAGGCGCCCGACCCGGCTCCACCCAGACCTCCCAGCTGGCCAGGCCGAACGTCACGGTGCCCGACTTCTCGAGCGGCTCGGTGATCCCCTCGAGGCGCGGCTCGTCGGTCGGGTCGCCCGCCGGGCGGTAGGCGGCCGGCTCGTACGGAAGGGTGGTCGGGCACTCCGCCGGCGCCGCAGCGCGCCAGATGCTGAGGACCGCGAGCAGGACGAAGGCACCGGCCGCCAGGGTGCCACAGCCGACGATCCGCCAGTTCACGAGCGCGTGATCCCGAACCGGTCGAACTCGCCGCTGGCCGGCGATCGCCGCACGTCCACCTGCTCGACCCGCGCGGAGTCCGGGCCGGCCCGCAGCCGTCGCTCGAGCTCGTCCAGAGCCTCCGGCCGGCCTTCGGCGACCAGCTCGACGCTCCGCTCGTCGTCGCCGTTCATGACCCAGCCGACCAGGCCGAGCGCCTCTGCATGGCGGCGCGACCACCACCGGAAGCCCACGCCCTGCACGCGCCCCGTGATGCGGGCGCTCATCCTCTCCGCGCTCACCGTTCCGGGCGCGCCGGAAGCATCGGCCAGGCGAGCATTCCCGCCTCGAGGGCGAGCTTCGGGGCGGCGTTCTCGCGCAGCCCGGCGTGGATCTTCTCCAACCGGCCGAGCATCGCCCGCAACGGATGGACCCCGACCCGTGCGGCCAACGTCCCGAGTTCTGCCGCCAGCTCGCCGCTCGGCGCCAGCTCCGGCCGGCCGGCGGCGGCGACCAGCAGGTCGCGGGTGAGGCTCATCCAGACGTCGACGACGAGGAGTGCCGCCTCCCGCTGGACCGACGCCGGGGTCCGGATCTCCTCGTCCTCCGTGGCGCGGGCCGGCACGAGCGCGACCGTGTCGTCGATGAGGTCGCGCACGGCACCCAGCCGATCGGCGCGCCCGCGCTCGAGCAGGGAGAGGAGCTCGGACTGCAGGCGGTTCCGCCAGGTCAGCAGCTCGCGGTTGCGCGCATAGGCGACCGCCGTGCCGCTCATGCCGGCGGCGATGCGCGCCAGCGTATCGGCCTGGTCCTGCGGCAGTCGCTCGACGTCCATCAGGTGGGTGACCAGCTCGGCACGCGGCACGGCGCCGAGGCGGATCGGCTGGCATCGCGAGCGAATGGTCGGCAGCAGCCGGGATGGCTCGTCCGCCACCAGGACGAAGACGTGCCGGTCGGTGGGCTCCTCGAGCGTCTTGAGCAGCGCGTTCTGGATCTGCTCGTTCGCACGGTCGGCGCGCTCGATCAGGACCATGCGCCGATCCGCCACGACCGGGGCGCCGGCCGCCTCCAGCAGCCAGCGGCGAGCGGCCGCCACGATGCTCTCGCCGGTCGAGCGCTGGTCGCGCCACCCGTCCGGCGAGCCGACCACGAGGTCCGGATGCGCGCGGCTCCGGGCATCCCGGCACCCCCGGCACTGGTTGCATGGGTGCCGCGAGGTATCGGCATCGGAGCAGAACGAGAGCGCCAGCAGGTCCTCGACGAAGGCGTCCTTGCCGGCGCCCGGGGGACCGTGGACCAGGAGGGTCCGGCCGGCCCGCCCATGGACGAGCGCCTGTCGAGCGATGCGGCGCGCAGCCGGCTGACCGAGGCTGCGAAAGCCCGCCTCGGCATCCACGGTGATCACGGGCACGAGTATAGGTTCGCGGGTCCTCCACGGACCGCGCCGGGCTGGGACCCGGCCGGGTCGAGTGGCATACTTCATGCACCCAGCAGGCCTGCACCCCGAAGGAGAATGCCATGCCGACGAGCCCGGCACGATCGGCCGACGATCTCACCGATACCATCAAATCCCTCGTCGACCGGATCGTCGAGGCGAAGCTCACGCAGGAGATGGCGAAGCGCAGCCAGGACCTGGCCGGCGTTCTCGCGGAACGGGGCGCCGAGGTCGGCGAGCTCGCGAACGAGGCCTGGCGGGATTCCAAGCCGGTCCGTCGTGACGCGGCCAAGCGCCTCGCCCGCGCCACGGATGACGCGGCGAAGTGGTCGGGCACGACCTGGCGCTCGACGCTCCGTCCGTTGTTGAAGGACCTCTGGAAGCAGCGCACCCTGGCCGCCGGCGCCGCCGGCGCCGCGGTTCCGGCAAGCCGCGAGCTGGTCGATACCGCCGCCGTGCGCCTCGGGCTCCGCAAGCGGGAGGAGCGCCACTGGGGCGCCTTCTTCTTCGGACTCCTGCTCGGCGCCGCCGCCGGGGCGATCGTCGCACTGCTGACCGCCCCGAAGCGCGGCGAGGAGATGCGCCATGAGCTCGGCACGAAGGCGGAGGAGGTCCGGCGCGAGGTGACCTCGCGGGCCGACGAGCTGACGACCAGGGCGAAGGACGAATGGGTGCCGATCTTCCAGACCCCTGATGGCGCCAACGGCCATCCCGCTGCCGGCGAGGTGACCGGCGACGCGACCGCGAACCTGCAGGAGGCGGCCACCGAGGCGGGGGCAGCCAGCGGTGAGGCTGCCGACGAGGCGGCGGGCGAGACCGCCGAGGCGATCAACGAGAGCTTCGACTCGGTCGACCGCGAGCCGTCCTCCTAGCCCAGGCGCCCAGACAGCACGAGAGCCGGCCCGATCGGGGCCGGCTCTTCGGTACTGGACGGTGTGTCAGGACCCCGACGTGCTCCGTGGCTTCCGCGCCGTCCGGAAGCGCCCCCAGATTCCCTGGGGCTCGCCACCATCACCTGCATCGGCAGCCGCGGCAGGGTCCGCCTTCGTCGTCCGGGTCGCGCGTCGCCGAGGCTTCGGGGCCTCATCGGCCGCTCCACTCTCGGCCGCCGGCGCTTCCTCCGCCTTCTTCGAGCGGGTCGAGCGGCGGCGCGGCTTCGGCGCCTCCTCGGCGGATTCGCTCTTCGCGGCCGGGATGTCCTCGGCCTTCGCCGTGCGCGTGGAGCGGCGCCGCGGCTTCGGCGCCTCATCGGCGGATTCGCTCGCGGCAGCCGGCTTCGCGTCCGCCTTCTTCGTCCGGGTCGAGCGGCGGCGCGGCTTCGGCGCCTCCTCGACCTCCACCGCGCCATCGGCGGGCGCGGTGGCGGTCATGGCGGCAAGCTCATCAGCGCTGAGCCCCAGCTCGGCCAGGGTGGCCGCATCGGCCTCCTCGAACGAGTACTCGCGCTCCTCGCCCTCGGCGCCGTCGAGCTGGGCGAGATCGTCGAACTCCTCCCAGCCGACCTCCTCGGCACCGGCGGCCACGGGCGTCGCCTCGTCGTCGCGACGGGTCCGCCCTCGGCCTCGGCCGCCGCGACGTCGGCGTCGGCGCTTGGTCTGCTCGTCGGTCTCGGCGATCGTCTCGGCCGCCGCTGCGGGTGCCGCGCCCGCGGCCTCCTCGGCCGGTGCCGCTGCCGCAGCTGCTGACCGACGGCTCGTGCCACCGCGCGTGCGCCGGCCATTTGTGGCTCCACTGCCTCCGCCCTTGAGCGCGGCGAGTGCCGCGGCGGCGACCGACGGCGAGGCCTCGCGGAAGCCGAACTCGGGCGTGACCTCCTTGGCCGGCATCTCCGGAGCGCTCATGCCGGCGCGGATGGCGCGACCCTCCTTCCGGCTGATCGAGGCGACCTTCATGATGTCCATGAAGTCATCGGCCACGGCGATCAGGTCGGACGAGGTGTTCGGCTTGAAGCTGATGACCTCGCAGCGGACTCCCTTGTCCTGGAGGGCCTTGATGGCCGGGGCGAAGTCTCCGTCGCCGGAGACGATGACGGCAATGTCCATCCGGTCGGCCAGGCGGAACAGGTCGACGACGAGCTCGATGTCGAGGTTCGCCTTCATCCGGCCATCGCCGAACTTGCGGATGTCCTTGATCACCGGCTTGTAGCCGTTCTTGCCCAGGAAGTCGATGAACTTGCGCTGGTTCTCATTTTCCGGGTCGAGCCCGGTGTATGCGTATGCGCGAATGAGATCGCGCCCCTTGGTGGCGTGCTTGAGGAGGGCGACGTAGTCGACGTCGACATCCTGGCCTCGAGCCGCGTAGTACATGTTGGCGACGTCAACGAACATCGCCACGTTCTTGCTCACGGTTGAGCTCTTCTCCTGTAGGTGTCTGATATGGCCGATGCGGGTGGGGCCTTCAGCCGATGGTTCGGCCCAGGGTTCGGCCGCGGCTCGCGAACCGGTTTCGCTTCCAGAGCGACGGTTCAGCGGATGCCAGCGGCTCGTTCACCTCCACGCGCGTGCAGCCCTTGTTTCGTGCCGACGTGGCGAGGTGCTCGACGATCTCGTCGGCGGCACGCCGTTGGTCGGCGGTGTCCAGCGCCGGCGCTGTGGCGGTTCCCAGCTCGTCGATGACACCGACGAAGGGACCGGATCGCACCGATGGCCTGATGGACAGGACCCCCACGCCAACGATGCGCCGTTCCGCCTCGGCGACGACGACCGTCGCGGAGGGGACGTAGAGCAGGTTGCGCAGGTAGTCGGCTGCGTCCGTGCGCTCGGCCCGCCCGTCGCTGTCGTCGGGCACCAGTAGGCGGACGGCGACATCGAGATCGGGGAGTCGGGCGCTGCGGACGTGAACCTCCACGAAGGCCTCTCGGGAGCGAATCGCAGCGTTCGTGCTGCTGGACGACCCATCCGAGGATACCACGACCGGCGCCCGGGGGCCGATGGGACCATCGGGTCGCGCGCTATTGCGCCGCGCGACGGGGCGCCGCTATGATGCCGCGCACGTTTGCCTACGCCGGGTCAGCGCATGCGCGAATGCCCCGAGCACACCATGGAGGAGAGAAACCGGATGCAGAAATACACGAGATGGAGCGCCATCCTCGTCGTGCTGATGCTTGTCCTTGCCGCGTGCCAGAGCGATGGCGGCGGGGATGGAAGCGAGGCGCCGGGCGAGAGCGCCGACGCCAGCCAGCCCGCCGAGAGCATGGGCACAGGTTCGGCCGCGGACTGTGACGCCGACGAGTTCGGCTGCATCGAGATCGCCGAGGGCGATCCGATCGTCATCGGCACCGCGCTCGTCATCACCGGCGCCAACGAGTCGCTCGGACTCGACAGCCAGTGGGGCGTCGAGGTCGGGGCCAGCCTCCGACCGAACATCGCCGACCACCCGGTCGAGTTCGACTTCCAGGACGACGGGTGCTCCGCCGAGGGTGGCACGGCCGCCGCGCGCGCACTCGTCTCCGCGGAGGGCATCGCTGCCGTCATCGGCACGAGCTGCTCGTCCGCCGGCGTTCCGGCCGCCGAGATCACCAGCGCCGAGGGCATCCTGATGGTCTCGCCCTCGAACACCGCTCCGTCGCTGACGGCGGAGGATACCCACGAGCCGTTCTACGCTCGAACCGCGCACAACGACGAGATCCAGGGCGCGGCCATGGCGCAGTACGTGTGCGAGGTGCTCAGCCTGTCGACGGCCGCGACCATCGACGACGGCTCGCCGTACGCGGATCAGCTGGCCAACGTGTTCGCCCGCGAGTTCGAGTCGCAGTGCGGTGGCACCGTGACCGCCGAGGAAGCCGTGAGCGTCGGGCAGACCGACTTCAGCGGCGTGCTCGAGAACATCGCGGCCGATGGGCCGGAGATCCTGTACTTCCCGATCTTCGTGGCCGAGGGTGCCCTGGTCACCCAGCAGGCCAAGGACACCCCAGGCCTGGACGACACGGTCCTGGCAGGTGCCGACGGCTACTTCACCCCCGACTGGCTCGAGGCCGCGGGTGACGCTGCCGAGGGGCACATCCTCTCGGGTCCGGACCTTGCGTTCGCCGGCGACTTCTACGAGGCGGAGTTCCTTCCCGCCTACCAGGAGATCTCCGGCGAGGACAGCACGATCAGCGTGTTCCACGCCCACTCGTATGACGCCTACAACATGGTCGCCGACGCGATCGAGGCGGTGGCGTTCACCGAGGGCGGGACGACGTACATCCCGCGGACCGCGCTGCGAGATGCCTTCTTCTCGATCTCCGGGCACGAGGGCATCACCGGCACGCTCACCTGCGACGCGACCGGTGACTGCGCCGACGCCAAGATCAGCGTCAGCCAGGTCACCGACGGCGCGTTCGAGCGCATCTGGCCGGAGGAGTAACCCGATCAGCTGAGCTGATCGAACAGAAGGTGCGGGTGAGCCGGTCCTCCGGCTCACCCGCATCGCTACCGGAGAGACTTCGCCGTACGGGGACCTGAGATGCCCGGCCGCCGACCCCGGCTCAACCTCGTCAACCTGTTCCTGTGGGGCCTCGGGGGGACCATCATTGCCCTTGCCCTGATCGGGTCGTTCCTGACGATCCAGCAGGGCCGGCTGTCCATCGAGCAATGGCAGTCACTGATCGTGGCGGGCATCGCGCTCGGCAGCGTGTACGCGCTCATCGCGCTCGGCTACACGCTCGTGTACGGCATCCTGTTCATGATCAACTTCGCCCACGGCGAGGTGTTCATGTGGGGCGCGTTCACCGCCTTCTTCACCGCCAGCGGACTTGCCAACGCGGGGATCCTCGAGTCCAGCCCGGTGCTGGCATTCGGCCTGACCCTGCTGAGCGCCATGATCACCAGCATGGTGGTCGCCATCCTGCTCGAGCGCATCGCCTATCGACCGCTGCGCGGCGCTCCCCGCCTGGTTCCACTCATCACCGCCATCGGGGCCTCGCTGTTCCTCCAGTACACCGCCCGGGGCTTCTACGGGTCGGGCGTTCGGGCATATCCGAACTTCGGCCTGTTCGGCGGCGACATCCAGCTCGGGCCGCTGAACGTGCCGGTCGAGGACGCGGTCGTCATCGTGTCAGCCGTCACGATCATGCTGGCGCTCTATGTGTTCATCAATCGCACCCGGACCGGACGCGCCATGCGCGCGGTGAGCGAGGACAAGGACGTGGCGGCCATGATGGGCATCAACGTCGATCGCATCATCGTCACCACGTTCGCCATCGGCGGCCTGCTGGCGGGGGCGGCGGGCATCCTCTACACGCTCCTGTTCAACCAGGTGCACTTCTTCATGGGCTTCCTGCCCGGGATCAAGGCCTTCACGGCCGCCGTCCTCGGCGGCATCGGCAATGTGATCGGGGCGGCCCTCGGCGGCATGACCCTCGGGGTCCTCGAGGCGCTCGGCCCGAACCTCTTCCTGACCGGCTACGGCATCCCGGCGCCGAACCAGCTCAAGGACGTGATCGCCTTCACCGTGCTCGTGCTGGTCCTCATCTTCCGGCCGTCCGGATTCCTCGGACGGAAGGAGAGCACGTGATGGATCCGCTCCTGCGTCGTGCCATCGTCACCGGCCTGCTCGGCTCGGCCGCGGGCATGCACGTCGGCCTGGTCGGGATGCTCGCCTCCTTCCAGCGACGGGAGACGATCGCCGATTACATCTCCCTCGGGTCGACGCTGCCGATCGTGATTGCCGTCATCATCGGCTGGCGAGCCGGCGGGCCGATGCGCCATCCGCACCTGCGTCCAGCCGGCACCCAGGCGCTCGTGCTCGGCGCGCTCGCCGGCGCGGCCATGGGCGTGGCACTCGCCGCGTTCGCGATCGTGATCACCACCCTCGACATCCGCTGGATCCTGGCGAACGCCAGCCAGTCCACGGCCGATGTGCTCCAGTACGGCCAGGGAGCCGGGCTCGGATCCGCCATCCTGATCCTGAGCAGCACGGCGCTCGGCACCGCCGGTGCCGCACTCCACGTTCTGCCGGGTCCCGTCGCCCGCGCCCTCACCGTCGGCGCGCTGGTGACGCTCATCACCTCCCTCATGGAGCCGTTCCTGGGCGCGGTGCTCCGCAATCTCAGCCTCCAGGTCATCGAGCGGTTCCTGTATGCCCGCGGCGGTCTCACCGTCGTGGGCGCCCTCATCGTGTTCCTCCTGGTCGCCGGCGCCACCTACGCGTGGGCGACCCGCGGGGCCGAGACCCGGCGTCGCTACGCGGGCATGCCCGCCGATCGCCAGCGGGTCGGGAAGATCGTGGCCTACCTGGCCCTGACCGGGCTCCTGCTGCTGCTGCCCCAGATCGTCGGGCAGCGCCTGTCCGAGGTGGTCGGCACGGTCGGCATCTACGTCCTGCTCGGGCTGGGGCTCAACATCGTCGTCGGCTTCGCCGGGCTCCTCGACCTCGGCTACGTCGCGTTCTACGCCGTCGGTGCCTACACGACCGCCGTGCTGACCTCCGCGGCATCGCCGGCATTCAGCCCGGAGCTGCCGTTCTGGGGCGCGCTGCCGTTCGTGATCATCGCGGCCGCCATGATCGGCCTCATGGTCGGCACGCCGGTCCTGCGCCTGCGCGGCGACTACCTCGCCATCGTCACCCTCGGGTTCGGTGAGATCGCGCGCATCATCTTCCTCTCCGCCTGGGCCCAGCCACTCGTCGGCGGCGCGCAGGGGATCCTCACCATTCCCTCCCCGCTGCCGTTCACGAACCACCCGCAGTCGATCTACTACCCGATCCTGTTCTTCTGCGTCATCGCCGCCGTCGCCGCCACGCGGCTCGCGAGCTCCCGGGTCGGGCGCGCCTGGAACGCCATGCGCGAGGACGAGTCGGTGGCGGAGGCCACCGGCGTCAACACCACGACCTTCAAGCTCCTCGCCTTCGGCCTGGGCGCCGCCTTCGGCTGCCTGTCGGGTGCCTTCTTCGCGGCCAAGATCGGCGTCGTCTTCCCGCAGAGCTTCGACCTGCTGGTGAGCATCAACGCGCTGGCGCTGATCATCCTCGGCGGCATGGGCAACATCGCCGGCGTCGTGGTGGGGGCCATCGTCCTGGTGGGCCTGCCGGAGCTGCTGCGCGAGTTCGCGGACTATCGGCTCCTCATCTACGGCGCCGTCCTGGTGTCGATGATGCTGCTGCGGCCCGAGGGCCTGCTGCCGAGCCGCATCCGGCGCGCCGAGCTTCACGACGTCGTCGGCGACGATGAGGAAATGTATGCGCGGGAGGCGGGCGAGGAGACGGGCCGGCCGGTGGTGAGCTCATGACCGCTGAGACGCGCCCGATGGCGACACGGCCGGCGACCGGCTCGGACCTCATCGTCGACGCACGCCAGGTCACGATGCGCTTCGGCGGCCTCATCGCGAACCGCGAGATCGACTTCGGGATCCCGCGCGGCTCGATCGTGTCGCTGATCGGACCGAACGGCGCCGGCAAGACGACGTTCTTCAACCAGCTCACCGGCTTGCTGCGCCCCACCTCCGGGGAGATCGTGTTCGACGACACCTCGATCATCGGCCTGTCGCCGCACGAGATCGTGGAGCTCGGCGTCGGACGAACGTTCCAGAACATCCGCCTCTTCGGCGCCATGACGGTGCTCGCCAACGTGATGGTCGGACGCCACGTCCGCATGCACGCCAGCTGGTGGGGCGCCCTGCTGCGCACGCCCGCGGTGCGAGCGGAGGAGGCTGCCACCGCGGAGCGGGCGCGCGAGCTGCTCCGGCTGGTGGGCCTGCCCCGCCGCTACGAGGATGACTGGGCGCGGAACCTCCCGTACGGCGACCAGCGCCGGCTCGAGCTGGCACGGGCACTGGCCAGCGACCCGAAGCTGCTCCTCCTCGACGAGCCGACGGCCGGCATGAACCCCGGAGAGACCGCGCGCATGACGGAGCTCATCAAGCGACTTCGCGACGAGCTGGATCTCACCGTCCTGCTCATCGAGCACGACATGAAGGTGGTGATGGGCATCAGCGAGCGGATCACGGTCCTCGACCACGGTGAGCTGCTGGCCGAAGGGACGCCCGACGAGATCCGGGCCAACCCGAGCGTCATCGAGGCGTACCTCGGCAAGGAGGCGACCGGCGCATGACCGGGACCGATACGGCCGCCGCCAGGGCGGCCACCGCCAGCAGCGCCACGCCACTCCTCGAGCTGAGCGACCTCCACGTCTTCTACGGCAACATCGAGGCCCTGAAGGGCGTGTCGATGACAGTCTCGCAGGGCGAGATCGTGACGCTCATCGGCTCGAACGGGGCCGGCAAGAGCACGACACTGCGCGCCATCAGCGGCACGCACAAGCCACGCACCGGCACGGTGAAGCTCGAGGGCCGCGAGATCCATCACCTGCCGGCGCACGAGATCGTCGGCCTCGGCATCGCCCACTCCCCGGAGGGACGCAAGGTCTTCAGCCGGATGAGCGTCTTCGAGAACCTCCAGATGGGCGCCTTCAGCCGCCGCGGGGTGAAGATCGACGACGACGTGACGCGCGTGTTCGACCTCTTCCCGCGCCTCCGCGAGCGCCGCGGCCAGAAGGCCGGCACCATGTCCGGCGGCGAGCAGCAGATGCTGGCCATGGGTCGCGCGCTCATGGCGCGGCCGAAGGTGCTGCTCCTCGACGAACCGTCGATGGGGCTGTCGCCGATTCTCACCGAGCAGATCTTCCGGATCATCCGCGAGATCAACGGGCAGGGCACCACCGTGCTGCTGGTCGAGCAGAACGCGCTGATGGCCCTGCACGCCGCCCACCGCGGCTACGTCATCCAGACCGGCAAGATCCTGCTCGCCGATACCGCCGCCAACCTCGCCGCCAACGAGCAGGTCCGCCAGGCCTACCTCGGCGAGATCTAGGACCTGCGGCCTTTCTTGTGGCGACCGATCCCCCGCCCCCGAAGCCACCCGGCGACTACCGGCCCGACCTGCGTCCGATGCTCATCCTGGTCGGGCTGCTGGCAGCCGTCATCGTGGCCTGGCTCTTTCTCTCGCCGCTCATCCTGCCTTAAGTCTCCCTGCGGTGCACCTGGAGTGACGAATTGTCA
>Ga0214468_1000451_pt1 | contig 12933 bp, 11 predicted proteins | sample RVTome_9_FD_187334 | JGI IMG/M metagenome (GOLD analysis project Ga0214468, IMG submission 187334) | Soil microbial communities from uranium-contaminated site in the Upper Colorado River Basin, Wyoming, United States - RVT155D38 HiSeq ...
TGAATGAGTGAGGTCTCCGAACGGAGGAATCCCTCCTTGTCGGCGTCGAGGATGGCCACCAGCGACACTTCGGGCAGATCAAGGCCCTCCCGGAGCAGGTTGATGCCGACGAGAACGTCGAACTCACCCAGCCTCAGCTCCCGCATGATCTGCACACGCTCGAGGGTGTCGATCTCGGAGTGCATGTAACGGGCCCGGACACCCATCTCCAGTAGATAGTCGGTGAGGTCCTCGGCCATCTTCTTGGTGAGGGTGGTGACCAGAACCCTCTGTTCCCGAATCGCCCGCTCCTTGATCTCGTGGAGGAGATCGTCGATCTGGCCCTTTGTGGGGCGGATCATCACCTCGGGGTCGACCAGGCCGGTGGGCCGGATGATCTGTTCCACCACCTGGGTGGAATGACTGATCTCGAATTCCGATGGGGTCGCAGAGAGGAAGATCACCTGGTTGGCCCGCTCGATCCACTCATCGAAACGGAGTGGTCGGTTGTCCTTGGCTGATGGCAGTCGAAACCCGTGATCGACGAGGACGTCCTTCCTCGACCGGTCCCCCTCGTATTGACCACCGATCTGGGGCACGGTGACATGGGATTCGTCGATGATGGTCAAATAGTCATCGGGAAAGTAGTCGAGAAGCGTGTAAGGAGCCTGACCGGGCTCACGCCCATCGAGGTGACGGGAGTAGTTCTCGATGCCGGAGCAGAACCCGACCTCACGCATCATCTCCAAGTCGTAGTTGGTCCGCATCCGCAACCGCTGCGCCTCCAGCATCTTGCCCTGACCCTCTAGCTTCCCGAGACGGTCCTCGAGCTCCTCTTCGATCCCGGTGACCGCCTTGAGGAGACGCTCCCTTTCCGTCACATAGTGGGTGGCCGGGAAAACGAATAGCTCGCTCAGCTCCTCGACCACCTCGCCGGTGACCGGATTCAGCCGTAAGAGACGTTCCACCTCGTCACCCCAGAATTGGACCCTGACGATGGTCTCGTCATATGAGGGAAAGACTTCGAGGGTATCGCCCCTGACGCGGAACTTGCCCCGGATGAGATTGACCTCGTTGCGCTCGTATTGGATGTCGACGAGGCGCTTGATCGCGTCGTGCATCGGATACTCGACACCCTGGACCAGACGCAGCAGTTGACCCTGATACTGCTCCGGGGATCCCAGACCGTAGATGGCGGACACCGAGGCGACGATGATCACGTCATTGCGGACCAGCAGACCGGCGGTGGCGGCGTGACGCAGCCGGTCGATCTCATCGTTGATCGTGGCGTCCTTCTCGATGAAGGTGTCAGTTTGGGGGATGTACGCCTCTGGCTGGTAGTAGTCGTAGTAGGACACGAAGTACTCGACCCTGTTCTTCGGGAAGAACTGGCGGAACTCGTTGGCTAGCTGGGCGGCGAGCGCCTTGTTCGGCGCCAACACCAGCGTCGGCTTCTGGACACGCTCGACGGTCCAGGCGATGGTCGCCGACTTACCTGACCCGGTGATGCCAAGCAGGGTCTGGAATCGGTCGCCACGGAGAATCCCTTCCGACAGCGCCTCTATCGCCTTGGGCTGGTCTCCTGCGGGTTGAAAGTCGGAGGTGACTTCGAATCGGGGCACAAAGTGCAGGGTACCGACGCGCGAGGACAGATTTGAACCTCAGAGGTGAGGCAGCAGGGCCAGAACTGCTGACCTCAGCTCGCTAACGGAGCCCCGATTCGGCAAAACCAAGTCGGCATCAGCGAGCCACTCCTCACGTCGAGGCTGAAAGGCCATACGAGACCTGGCATCGCCTTCGTCCATCCCCCGATCGATAGCACGCTGGAGACGAGTCTCGTCTCGACAGTCGACCACGATACGCCGCCAACCGCCTCCCAGCACAATGTTGAGAAGTGGAATCTCGACAACAACAGATCCCTCAAGTTCCTCCACCTGCGCCATGATCATGTCGAAGATATATGGGTGGGTTATCGATTCGAGCGCAGCCAGCTCTGTTCGGTCTTTGAACACTTCCGAAGCCAATGCCGGCCGATCGATTTCACCGTTCCTGACTGCCAGCGGCCAACGGGCCGCTACCTCGGCAAATGCAGGACCTTCGGGCTCCAAGATCATGTGACCAATGCGATCCGCATCAATGGTGGCGATGCCCTCAGAATCGAGTATCTGCCGGACCTTGCTCTTTCCCGAAGCAAGACCTCCACTCAGAATCCAGCGATGCTGATCAACGCTCACCAGGCGCGACGGTAGCCTCTCATCATGCTGGCGCATTCCGCCCCCTGGGAGTCACGTGTTCATCGCACGGTCCTGGCTGGCCAGTGGGTGGCACTGACAGTCGGAATCGTCTCTTCTCTCGTGGCTTCGGGAGGTAGCGGCGGGTCGCTACTGGCAATGGCAGTCGCGGCCGCGTACACAATCGGGTCGACCCTCATCCCCGAGTCGATGTTCCGTGCGCGGTTCGGAGTCGAGACAATCTCATTGATCGGTGCCATAAGCATCCTGGTCGCCCTCACGTTGACTGGTGGTGCCGGGAGCCCCTACCTGCTGTTGTCGATGGGGCCACCCGTCTTCGCGGCCTTATACGGGGGGCTCCGCTCCGGTATAACCACCGGTGCGTTCTCCGGGTCACTTCTCATCCTCGTCACCCTCGCCCGAGATCAACCGATTATCGACGCTGCGCCAGCCATCGGCCTTTATCTCGTCTTTGTGCTCTTAGTAGGGGTCATACGTCGGCTTCTCGAAGATATTCATCTCCAAGCCACGACTCTCGCTCACGAGAAGGAGTCGGCCACGCTCCGACTCGAGAGACTGGAAGAGACCCACTCCGCCCTGGTCAAGCTCTCCGAAGACGTCTCCACAGGACGTCTCAACTCCACCGAAGTGGCAGCTGACACCCTCGATGTGATCCTCGAGCGATTTCCCGGCTCCGCAGGAAAATTAGCCGTACGAGGTGACGAAGGTTTCGTGGTTCTGGCAGCGCGTGGCATTCCCGGCGAAGAGGGCCACGTCTACGACTTGCCACTTTCCACGTCCGACAACGAAGTGGGCAACCTGGAGCTCACCACTTCGGAGCCAATGTCTCCCGGTCAGCTCGCCGAGGTCGCCGCGATCATTCACCCAGTCAGCGTGGCTTTCGCCAACCTTCAACTGCTTCAGGACATCGTGGGATCAGCCGTCGCTGAAGAACGAACCCGACTCGCCCGGGAAATGCACGATGAGATAGGCCCATCGCTTGCCTCCCTCGGCCTGGCACTCGACATGACCGCAATGCAGCAAGCCGACAATCCAGAAGTCGCATCAGACCTCCAGGTTCTGCGCTCGAACGTGACCAAGCTCGTCGAAGACGTGCGCGCCTCGGTGGCCGACCTCCGTAACGCTCCGGGGCCAACACTCACCGCTCGTATCCTCCAGGCAACCTCGACCCTCGGCACCGATCCTCCCGTCGTGGTGGACCTCGAAGAGCGCCGCCCACCCCGGCCTGCCCAGATTGGGGACCTGACGTCGATAATCTCGGAAGCAGCCCGAAACGCCCACACCCATTCAAAGGCGTCGATGATCGTGGTGTCCGGTCAGGTCGATCGCACTTATGGATCGTGTTCCGTGGTCGATGACGGCATCGGCTTCGATCCCGAGCACGAGCCCGAAGGTCACTACGGGCTGACCGGGATGAGAGAGCGTGCCGCCAAGGTCGGTGCCACGATCAAATTCGATTCAAAGCCGGGTGTCGGCACTGCAGTCACGGTTGAATGGGGGTCACGATGATCCGTGTAGTAATCGCCGACGACCATCAGCTCTTTGCCGAAGGTCTCAGCCAGGCCTTGAGCATTCTCCCAGACACTCGAGTCGTGGGGGTGGTCAATTCCGGCCCCGATCTCGACGAGTCGCTGCTCTCACAGCCGGCCGAGGTGGCGATCGTGGACATCGAGATGCCGGGTGGCGACGGGATCGAGACCATCGCCCGGCTCGGCCGCCGATCGAGGGCAATCGTCGTGTCGATGCACGCATCCGATGAGCAGCGACAGCGCGCCGCCGATGCCGGGGCTGTCGGCTTCTTCTCCAAGGGTGTCCCTCTGACAACCCTCGCCGCCGCGGTGCGAGCCGTGGCTGATGGGAAGAACCTCCTGGAGCTGACCGACGAGGAACGGGACGAGCTCCTGGAGACGTACCGTGAAGCCCAACTCGACCCGGGTGCCGCCTCACTGACGGCTCGGGAAAGAGAGATCCTCCAGCTGCTCGCTGTAGGAGTGTCTGCCACCGACGAGTTGGCCGAGCGTCTCTATATCTCGCAGAAGACCGTCAAGAATCATCTGGCATCGATATTTCAAAAACTTGCCGTGAGTGATCGGACTCAGGCGGCAATCGAGGCGATACGACTGGGGATCGCACGACCAAGTTGAACTCCGGGCCAGAACACCAATAAGCCCGGCGACCTATCAGAGATATCGAACCCTCGTCTTACGCTATCAGTGGCCGAAAGGTAGGTAGGTAGACCCCGTGAAGAGACTGATACAAAGAATGCGATGGGATGACACGGGCGCCTCCATGGTGGAGTACGCCCTGCTTGTCATTCTCATCGCGATCGTCGCGTTGGTAGCCGTGCAACTGGCTGGTGTCGAGCTTTCCGGCACCTACTCAGAAATTGCCTCAAGCGTGGCGCAGTGATGACCGTTTTTAGTAAATGTGGTTCCGAAGACCCATTGTCTCCGGGCCATAGTGGGCTAATTTGCCCACTTGCAAGTCCAGTAAGACAACCCAAGGAGGGGTAGAATGCTTGCTCTGTGGACCAAGGTAACAAGTTGGCTAACGGATGAGAAGGGTGCTTCCATGGTGGAGTACGCATTGCTCGTGGTTCTGATCGCGATCATCGCTCTCGTTGCCGTCGCCCTTGCCGGCCGCGAGGTTTCCGGGACCTTCAGCGACATCGCTTCAGGTCTCGACCAGTCGTAGTCGAAAAATCTAGAAACATGGGAAAGGACCCGGTTCTCGGGTCCTTTCTCTATGCCTGATCTCTACGAGCCTTCACGAAGAACCGCGAAATGCTCGTCCTCGTAAATCGTTATCCATCCGGCGTTGCTCAGCTCCGACGCTAGATGAGCGTCACTCGGCAGAAGCGCCTGTTCAATGCCATCACGACGAAATACCGGTTCCCAATCGATGTCACCACGGCGAACTTCCACGAACTCCCCCATCCGTTCTCCATAGAGCTCGGCGCGATCGTCGATGTACACCTTTCGCCCCGGGCCCTCCAGCCAAATCAGGTAACCACCGACTACATCATCGTGGAAGGTCGGCAAGGCAGCAAGATTGGGCACTGCCTGGAGCGGGAACCGTTCTTCAGACAGCCGGCTGCCCGAGACCAACAGGAATGGCATGGCAAGCACAACCATTGTGAAAATCAAGGCCAATATCGGACGCAGTCCCGCCCGCGACCCAATTTCGAGGTCCGACAGCGAGAGCGCAACTAGGGGGACCAGAGCAAGCCAAGCGGGTGGGATGGCCCGGACCGAAGTGAGTGCCAGAACAGTGAAGGGGACGATCAGCCACAGATGCCGGGGAAAGATGCGATTCCGGAATGCCCCTATGACGACGAACACCATGCCACCCAGGAATGGCAGGAATACGACGTCGAGAATTCCCGGACTCCGCCATTCGGTCAGATACTGAAGTGCCTCGCGGCTCTCCCCGAAATCGACCAAGAAGGTGAGAATTCCGATGCCGTGGGCTGTCACCAGCGTAGCCAGGCCGGCCACGATTGTCGTTGGGAGATGACGCCACTCCTTCCTCACTATCAACGACAGACCAACATAAGCGAGACCGATCACGAAGCTGGCGTGGACGGCCGCCCAGATCCAGAACAGGAATGGAATGGCCCACCGTGCGCTCGGACGCTCCCACGCCAGGACCACCAGGGTCATCAGAAGATACGAGAACAGAACCGGACGCGGGACGAGAAAGCTGATGAGGCCGAGGATGCTCAAGATCAGCACGAAGGCCGTGGCGGGAACGCTTCTCGACCTCCGGTAGGCGGCCAGGCCGACGCCCACGAAGGTCAACCCTCCGACGAGAAGGATCATGTAAGGCACGAAACCGAGTCCGGTGAGACTCTCTGCCCACGCGTAGAGCAGCTCCACCAGCCAGCTCTGGGTCAGCCACGGCTCTCCGAACATCGTGAGGGAGAACGGGTCTGTTGTGAGCACGGACCCTTGGTCAGCCTGCACGGTCCCGGCTCGGATGTGCCAGAGGAACGAGTTGTCCACTATCGGATCCCAGGCATCGATTACTAGAGCCACCCAGGGGACGAGAAGTGCGAGATGGGCTATGGAGAGACGACGACCTTGCGGCCTCGCGGCCGCTCCCGTCATGTCGAGGCGAATGCTTCCGCGATCTGAATCGCTGCCGGCCCCAAAAGGACGATAAACAACGATGGGAAGATACAGAACACCAGTGGGAACACGAGCTTGACCGGCGCGGCGAATGCCTTCTCCTGGGCCCGTTGACGGCGCTTGACCCGCATCTCGTCTGCTTGGACCCGAAGCACCCTGGCGATGGTGACACCGAAGGCCTCGGCCTGGATCATGGCCAACAGGAAGGAACGGAGCTCATCGAGGTCGGTGCGTTCCATGAGGTGGCGCATCGCGTCACGCCGGCTCACACCGACCCGGGTCTCTTGGAGCATCCGGAAGAACTCTTCCGAAAGGGGGCCGGGAACCGTCGCTACGACGCGAGCAAGGGCCGAATCGAAACCGAGCCCCGCTTCAACAGAGATCACTAGCAGGTCGAGGATGTCGGGCAAGGCCCGCAGCATCGCCTGACGACGCTCATCCACCTTACGCTCCAGCCATGCGTCGGGACCGAAGAAGCCCAGCGCGATGGGCAGCAGGAAGAGGACGATCTGCTGTAAGGCATCCCCGCCGAAGTCTCTGATCACAAATGCTGCAAACAGACCGACGGCCGTTGTCAGCAATTTGATGACGATGAACGCCGGAGCGTCGAGATTCCCCGGATAACCGGCGAGCATCAGTTTTCGCTGCTTCTTCTCCAAATAGCCGACAGGTGTGAATCGCTTCAGGAAGTTTCCCAGACCGATCACGATTGGCCCGACGGTGCGCTGCGCCAACGGCTTGGCCAATTCGTCCTCGCGGACCGTGGCCACATTCTGGCGCCCATACAGCTCGAGACGGTTGGTCATGTCCTCACGGGCTCGGGTGACTCCCATGCCCACCCACACCACGATGAACAACACGAGGGCAAAGACCGCCACGACAGCAAGCAGAAGTGGGTCGAATGAGCTCATATCTCGATGTCCACGATCTTCTTCAGCCAGAAGATGCCACCGGCCATGAGCAGCAAGCCGATGGCGATGGCGACCCGGCCAAAGGTCTCATCCAGCAGCGGCTGCAGATACTCACGGTTGGTAGTCCATAGGAACAGTGCCATGAAAAACGGCAAGGACCCCAGAACAAACGCCGAGATTCGGCCCTCGGCGGTGAGCGCCCTGATCTCACCTTTGAGACGGTTCCTCGCCCGCATCGTGTCCCCCACCGTCTGCAGCACCTCGGCGAGATTACCGCCAACCTCCCTTTGAATTTCAATAGCCATCACTGCCCATTCGAAGTCTTTCGACTGTGTCCGGTCCACGACTGCCTGAAGCGCGTCGGTGACACTGATTCCGAGACGGGCCTCTGCGATTGCCCGACCGAACTCACGGGCCGTTGGGTCGGGTGACTCGGAGGAGACAGCCTCTGTCGCTTGAAGCAGCGAGTAACCGGCTCGTAGCGACGTCGACATCAGCGTGAGCGTGTCCGGCAGCTGGTTCTCGAACTTGCGCTTTTCTCGCCCTCCCGCAAACCGAATGAGAAAGAAACTGATCAGGAGAAAGACGGCAAAGGCAATGACGCCGGCGATGGTCCCGTTGAATATCGCAACGAGGATGCCACCCACCGCCGAAAGGCCGAACATGCCCAATATGGCCTCGCCGGGTGAGATGGGGATGTTGGCCTGCTCGAGGGCGGAGTTGACGCCGGAGAGCAATCCGCGCCTTCTGACCTCTTCCTCGGCCGCCTCGGAGAAGCGGTTGAGCAGCGGGATGCGCTGCAGCCAGGAGCGACCCTCCTCGGCCTCTCTGGGGCCTTTGCGGCCGTAAGCCTGGAGTCTCTTGGCGAAGCGGCCCGGGTCGTCCTCATCTTCCCGACCAAACAAGATTACAAGGAACAGGAAGAGCGTGAGACCCAGACCGGCGGCACCGAGCAACATGAGGGTCTGGACGTCGAGCAGGGCACCGCTCTCCACGACCTGGGTGGTCAGCGGAGCCAGGGTCGTCGTCGTGGTCACCCCCGGCTGTGTCGTGGTGGTGACCGCATAACCGGAGACGGCAAAAGTCTGCGCGGAGCTCAGGCCCTGATAGCTGACGGCGAAGTCGACCTCGCCGGGAGTGGAGATCGGAGAGACGAACCTGGCGACGAGGGTGTTGCTGATCTCACGGCTGATGTCGGTATAGAGCTGTTCCAGGGCTTCGGGGTTCGGTGTGGAGAGGAACAACCCACCACCAGCAGTGGCTATTTGCTCCACCGGATCGGGAGTGAAATCCGAGCCCTCCAATGCCACCCCGAAGGTGCGGACATCGCTTCCCTCCACTGCGGCGATCGCGTCCTCGAGGGTCGCCTCTGACGCGGTGTCCTCACCGTCGGTGAGCACGATCATGTTCGGCAGCAAGCCGCGAGCGTTGGGCTGATCGAAGAGTGCGACGCCCTGAATGACGCCGTCGTTGAACGCGGTCTCATTGGCCGGATCGATGGCGTTGATCGTCTGTCGCAGGCCGTCCTTGTTCCCGGTGAACCCGGTCAGTACCTGGACCCCATCAGAGAAGCTGACCACGGCGATGCGGTCCTCGGCTCGGGCCTGGTTGACGAAGCTGATGGCTGCGGCCTTCGCCGCTTCCATTGCACCACCTTCCGCCATCGAGCCCGAAGCATCGATGACCAGGACCACCCCGACCGGCACCGACGATGCACCAACCGGCTCGACGACGAGATCAGTGACCGGGTCGCCGTTGGCGGTGACCTCGAGGGCCTCAGGATTCGGGTCTTCCCCGAAGTTGCGGAACTCGATCACCATCTGGGTCTGGCCACCCTCCGGGTAGCGAGAGCCGTTGATGTCGACGATCTCGATCTCCTGGCCACCCTCCTGGGCCCATGCGGGCACAGCCAGCAGCAGGAGCGCCGCAGCCACGGCGAGAAGTCGGCGTGACAGTTTCAACCGCCTCTCCGTGCGAAGGGCTCTGGTTCGAACAGGTCGGCGGGGAGACGGATGCCTTGGTTCTCCAGGTCCTCGGAGAACGAGGGACGAATCCCGGTCGCCTTGAGACGTCCCTTGTAAATGCCATCGTCGTCGACGCCCATGCCAAAGTCGAAGAGGAACAGATCCTGAAGGGTGATGATCTCGCCTTCCATGCCCTCGACTTCGGTGACGTGGGTGATTCGCCGGGTCCCGTCTTTGAGACGGGAGACGTGGACGATGAGGTCGACCGCCGATGAGATCTGCTCGCGGATGGCCCGGACCGGAAGGTCGAACCCAGCCATCAACACCATGGTCTCGATACGGGACAGGGTGTCACGTGGCGAGTTGGAGTGGACGGTGGTCAGCGAACCGTCGTGACCGGTGTTCATCGCCTGGAGCATGTCCAGGGCGGCGGCGTCACGAACCTCCCCAACCACGATGCGGTCGGGCCGCATGCGCAGGGTGTTCTTCACCAGGTCGCGAATCGTCACCGACCCCTGGCCCTCGATGTTGGCCGGGCGGGACTCCAGGGTGAGCACGTGCTCCTGGTGGAGCTGGAGCTCGGCGGCGTCCTCGACGGTGATGATGCGCTCGTCGCCCGGGATGTAGGCCGAGACCACGTTCAGGGTGGTGGTCTTACCGGAGCCGGTACCACCCGAGATCAACACGTTGAGACGACCCCGGACACAGGCTCTGAGGAAGTCGGCCACCCGCTGGGTCAGCGTGCCGAAGTTGATCAGGTCGGCTTCTTGGTAGGGGTCGACCGCGAACTTTCGAATCGTCAGGAACGGTCCCCCGATTGCCAGCGGGGAGATGATGGCGTTGACACGGGATCCGTCGGGGAGGCGGGCGTCCACCATCGGTGTCGCCTCATCGACGCGGCGACCGATCTGACCGACGATCTTGTCGATGATGCGGCGCAGGTGTACCTCGTCGACGAACTTGACGTCAGACCTGAGGATGCGCCCGCTCTTCTCGTAGTAGATGTCGTAGGGGCCGTTGGCCATGACCTCGGTGACGTCCGGGTCGTTGAGCAAAGGATCGATCGGGCCGTAGCCGAGGACGTCGGATGCGATCTCGTTGAGGAGGGCACGGCGGTCGGCCGACGTGAGTGGCAGCGCTTGTTCCTGGTCGACAGCCCACTCCAACATCTCCAGAACACGGAGCCGCAGCTCTGCGTCTGACATCCCCCGGTCATAGAGGGTTGGTCCTAGCTCTTCGACGACCTTGAAATGAAGGCGGCCTCTCAGCTCCCCCATGGCGTCGGTGCGTGTGATTGTGGAGTCTGCGGTCTCGGTTTGCCGGGCCGCGGCGACTCTCTCTGATAGTGATGGCATGTTTGGCCCCTTCCCTACTTGCGTCCGAACAAGCCGGATTTGCTACTGGCCTCTGGCACCTTGCCCGCGATGAGCTCGGCCACTGACTCAAAGCCTTTTGCAACTTTCGATTTTGGATCGGTCTCCACAACTGGACGACCTTCGTTGACAGATGCGGCGACTACGGCGTCGGATGGGATCGATGCGGAGATCCCCATCTTCAAAGCACCCTCGATCTCCTTGTTGTCGAGCTTTGCCTTGGAATTGGAGCGGTTCATCACCAATTGCACATCGGCGGTGGAAAACTTGAGGAGACGCAGGGTCTCGAGGGCGAGCTTGGCGTTCTTGACCGACGGGAGGTCCATGTCGACCAGCATCAGGATGTCGTCGGACTTCTCAATGAGCGAAAGGATCAACTCATCGAGCATCGCCGCCGTGTCAACGATGATGTAGTCGTAGTTCTCCTTCAGCACGTCGAGCATCTGCATGAGACCGGCGGTGGTGATGTCGTCGGCGAACGCCGGTTCCAGTGGAGCGGCGAGCACCTTGAGACCGCTCGGGTGCTCGGTGAGCAGCGAGTCGAGCAACTCGGCATCGAGCTTGTGCAGCTCGTGTGCGGCGTTCACCATGGTGAAGCGCGGCTCGAGCTGGAGAACGAGACAGACGTCACCGAACTGGAGGTCTGCGTCGACCAGGCACACCTTCTTGTCCGGGAAACGGTTGAGCAACAGGGCGAGGTTGGTGGCCAGCACGGTCTTGCCACTGCCCCCTTTGGCGGAGGTCACGGTGATGATGCGACCCTGTTGTTTCTCCTCTTCCTCAGGGGGCCGATGCGTCGCCACCGATGACTTCCGACGCAGGACGTCGTGGGCGAACTGCTCGATGGCCGCTTCGATCTTGTCCTCGTCGAGCGGCATCTCGAGGACATCGGAGACACCGATGCGCATGCCTTTGCGCAACAGGTCGGCAGTGACCTCTTCGGCGACCAGCATCAGGACGAGAGACGGGTCCTGGTTGTGGACCTGGCGAATCTGTTCCATCGCCTCGTCAGTGTTGAACGACGGCCCGATGAGGAGCATCCGCACATCGCCCGAGGAAACCGTTTGAGCCGCCTCTTCGAGGGAACGCGCAACCGGAAGACTTCCGTCGAACAGCTCCTTGGCGCTGGCGACGAAGTCGTCGTCCTGGTCGACTACCAGGAGGTTGTGCTCGGCCATTGACATGAGATTTGCCTTCTACTGGTTTCCGAAAATCGCTTCTTCGAGGTCGCCACCGAACAGGTTGTCGATGGTCACACCATCGGATTCGACTTCCACGAAGTCTTCCGGCACAAGGGTAAGCCAAATCGCGCCATTCTGGAACGCGTACACGATGCGCTCGGCCTGGTCGGGAGTGACCTCGAGAGTGAACACTGTCGAGTTGCCCTGCTGCTCGGGGCCCTCGCCCTCCGCGGCGGCCTCGGTGCCCTCAGCCGGGGCGGGGGCTGCGTCGACCTGGCCGGTCTGGTCCTCCTCTTCCTCGACACGGATGTCGCGGCCGGCGGCTAGGACATTGAGGCCCTGGAGCACGTAGCGAGTGTATGTGATCGTGACAGACTCTTCCTCTTCACCGGGAGCAGGCTCCTCCCCTTCCGGTGGCGGCAGGGTCGGGGCACCCTCGATGGGGATCAGGTCGAACTCGATGTCGAGGGTGATGATCATGTTGATCCTGTCACCTGCCTCGACGAATCCGTTGACACCCTGGATGTCGCTGGTGGAGATGGTGATCGCCTGGTTGCCCGATGCGATCGACTCGGAGAGTGGTCGCACGTCGATGGTGATGTCGGTCCACTGCCCCCGAGTGAGGATGGCGTTCTCCGAGATCGGTCCGGCAGCCACCTGACCGGTGAGAATCTGACGCAGCTCTTCTACGGACTGAATGGCGTCGGGCGGGGTGTCCTCGAGTTGGTCGAAGCCCTGGGCGATCAGGGTCCCGCCGCCGTCGAAATCGGAAACGAGGATGCTCCCTTCGGTCCCTTCGGCGATGCCGCCGAGCCCGGCGCGGAACACAGTGACCTGCTCCAGACCTTCACGCTCAGCCTCGCGCACGTTCTGCATGAAGTTCCAGACGGCCCACGCCGCCAGTCCGGCCAATATCAAGGCCACAAGTAGAACGATGGCTCTCCTACCCATTGAGTCCCCTTCGGTTGTCCCCTCGGCTCCTCAGCGCTATCGATGCGGTGAGGCGGGAGGGCATAGTACCGGCGGACATGAGCCCGCCCTGCTTTTCAGGTTCGATAACATTTGATTGTCGGACCTGTCGGTACCAGTCTTGAGTTTTTCGGCCATAAATCTATGGGTATCCCGGCCCAGAACCAAGGACTC
>Ga0214468_1000452_pt1 | contig 12923 bp, 11 predicted proteins | sample RVTome_9_FD_187334 | JGI IMG/M metagenome (GOLD analysis project Ga0214468, IMG submission 187334) | Soil microbial communities from uranium-contaminated site in the Upper Colorado River Basin, Wyoming, United States - RVT155D38 HiSeq ...
GCCGGGAGCTCTTCGACCGGGCGGACGGTGAAGGCGCCCAGGTCGCGGCCGATCTTGGCCGGGTCGCGGTCGACGCCGGCGACGACGCGGAAGGCGCCGGAGTTGAAGCCGAGGTAGTGGGCCAGCGCGCTGCCGAGGTTGCCCATGCCGACGATGACGATCGGGTGGTCGTCGTCGAGGCCGAGCAGCGTCGAGAGCTTGCGGGCGAGCTCGTCGACCTCGTAGCCGACGCCGCGGATGCCGAACTCGCCGAACTGGGCGAGGTCCTTGCGGATCTGGCTCGCCGAGAGGAGGTAGCGGTCGGCGAGCTCCTGGGAGGCGATGCGCCGGACGCCGTCCTCCTGCAGGTGGCGCAGGCAGCGCAGGTAGACCGACAGGCGGTTGAGGGTGAGGGGCGAGGTCCCTTCGCGGTCGGGCAAGTTGGTCAGGGGAGCAGGCCCCACAGCCAGTCGAGCAGCGGGCCGGGGGCGACGCCGAGGAGCAGGGTGGCCAGGGCGGCGACGACGGCCGCCGTGCCGCTCCAGGCGTCGCGGCCGACGCCGGCCTCCGGGGCCCGCTCCTCGGAGCGCATGTAGAGGGTGTAGACGACCCGCAGGTAGTAGAAGACGCCGATCAGGCTGGTCGCCACGCCGACGATCGCCAGCCACAGGTCGCCGCTCTCGACCGCGTGCAGGAAGACGACGTACTTGCCGAGGAAGCCGGCGGTCGGCGGGATGCCGCCGAGCGACAGCATGCAGACGGTCAGCGCGAAGCCGAGCAGCGGGAAACGCCAGCCCCAGCCGGAGAGCTCGGAGATCAGGTGCTGCTCGCCGGCCCGCCGGTAGAGGGCGGTGACCACGGCGAAGGCGCCGGCGTTCATCAGCGCGTAGGCGAGCAGGTAGGTGAGCACCGCGGGGTAGGAGCCCGGGGTGAGGGTGACCATGGCGATCAGCAGGTAGCCCATGTGCGCGATGCCGGAGTAGGCGAGCATCCGCTTGACGTCCTTCTGGACCAGGGCGAAGAGGTTGCCGACCGCCATCGACAGGACGGCGAGCGCCGCGACGAGGTCGGGCCCGTCGAAGCCCACGGCGCCGGCCGCGACCTCGAGCACGCGCAGCAGGACGAGGGCGCTCGCCACCTTCGGGGCGACCGAGAGGAAGGCGACGAACGGCGAGGGCGCGCCCTGGTAGGTGTCGGGCGACCAGGCGTGGAAGGGGACGACGCTCATCTTGAAGCCGAAGCCGGCGACGAGCAGCAGCAGGCCGAGCCCGGCGAGGAGGCTCACCCCGTCGGCAGCCAGCCGCTCGCCGACGCCGGCCAGCATCGTCGTCCCGGTCTCGCCGTAGAGCAGCGCCACGCCGTAGAGGACGAAGGCGCCGGCGAAGGCGCCGAGCAGGAAGTACTTGATCGCCGCCTCGGTGCCGACCTTGGCGTTGCGGTTGAAGGCGGCCAGCGCGTAGAGGGCGAGCGAGAGGGTCTCGAGCGCGACGAAGATCGTCAGCAGCTCGGTCGAGCGCAGCATGACGAGCAGCCCGGCGGCGCACCACAGGAGCAGCGCGTGGTACTCGCCGGCGAGGATCCCCTCGCGGCGCAGGTACCCCTCGGAGGCGACGAGGCCGAGGAGCGTCGAGACGAGGACGACGAGGGTGAACCCGTAGGTCACCGGCGTCCACTCCAGGACGCCCGCGAAGCTCGGGCCGATCGGCACCCAGCCGGTGGCCCAGGCCGCCGCGAGGGTGGCGAGCGCGGCGAGGACGGTGAAGGTGCGTCGCAAGGACGGCGCGAAGGCCTCGAGCAGGAGGATCACGATCCCCGCTGCGCAGAGGAGGATCTCGGGGAAGACGCTGAGGACGTCGGCGTGGGTCACCGCGCGCCTCCCGGGGCGGCGGCGGCGACGCGCCGCTCGCCCTCCTCGTCCGGCGCGCCCTCCTCGGGAGTGCCGCGGAGCGCCGGCGCCCCCTCGCGGGCCGGCTCGGCGACCCGCTCGTGGAAGGCGGTCAGGGTCCGCTCGAGGTCGGCGCGGCTCGGCTTCAGGAACACCTCCGGCGCGACGCCGATCGCCAGCATCAGCACCGCCAGCGGGGCGAGGGTGACGATCTCGCGCGCGCCGAGGTCGGACAGGCCGCGGTTCTCCTCGACGGTGATCGGCCCCCACAGGGTCTCGAGCACCATCTTCAGCAGGTAGAGGGCGGCGAGGACGACGCCGAAGGCGGCGACGGCCGCCCACCAGCCGACGGTGCGGAAGCTGCCCATCAGGATCAGGAACTCGCCGACGAACCCGTTGAGCCCCGGCAGCCCGACCGAGGCCAGGGCCGAGAAGAGCAGGAAGAAGGCGAACCAGGGCATGACCTTCGCCAGGCCGCCGAAGTCGGCCAGCTTCTTGGTATGCCGGCGGTCGTAGAGCATGCCGACGAGGAGGAAGAGCGCGCCGGTCGACAGGCCGTGGTTGACCATCTGGAGCAGCGCCCCCTCCCAGGCCACCGCGTCGAGCGCGACGAGACCGAGCATGACGAAGCCGAGGTGGGCGATCGACGAGTAGGCGACGAGCTTCTTCATGTCGACCTGCGCCCAGGCGACGAGCGCGCCGTAGAGGATGCCGACGACCGCCAGGGCGAGCAGCAGCGGCTGGAACCGCTCCGCCGCGTGCGGGAAGAGGGGCAGCCCGAAGCGGAGGAAGCCGTAGGTGCCGAGCTTGAGCAGGATGCCGGCGAGGATCACCGAGCCGCCGGTCGGCGCCTCGACGTGCGCGTCGGGCAGCCAGGTGTGGAAGGGGAACATCGGCACCTTGATCGCGAAGGCCAGGCCGAAGGCGAGGAAGAGCCAGCTCTGCGGCCCGAGCGGCAGGTCGAGGGCGAGGAGGTCGGTGTAGGCGAAGCTCCAGACGCCGGTCGTCTCGAAGAAGGTCCAGGCGAGCCAGAGGATCGCCAGGAGCATCAAGAGGCTCCCGGCCATCGTGTAGAGGAAGAACTTGACCGCGGCGTAGATCCGCCGCTCGCCGCCCCAGATCCCGATGATCAGGTACATCGGGACGAGCATGACCTCCCAGAAGACGTAAAAGAGGAAGAGGTCCCAGGCCGCCAGCGCCCCGAGGATGCCGGTGGTCAGCAGCAGCATCGAGATCGCGTAGCCCTTCCAGCTCCGGGTGATCCCCTGCCACGAGCCGAGGAGGACGAAGGGCAGCAGGAAGACCCCGAGTGCGACGAGCGGCATCGAGATGCCGTCCATCGCCAGGTCGTAGCGGATGCCGAACGTCGGCACCCAGAGCGGCGGCTCGCCGTCCGCCGCCAGGTCGCGGACCCGCCGGAAGCTGCCGTCCGGCGCCATGTTCGCGGCGATCAACGAGGCGCCGAGGACGACCTCGATCAGCGAGACGACCAGGGCGTAGACCTTGATCGCCCCCTCCTCGGCCTTGGGGAAGAAGAGCAGCGGCAGGCACGCCGCCGCCGGGAAGAACACCAGGCGGGTCAGCGTGTTGCCGAGCAGCAGGTCGAGGGCGAGGTCCATCGTTCTAGAGGGCGATCCAGCCGAGCAGGACGACGACGCCCAGGAAGAAGTAGAGGAGGTAGTTGCGCACGTTGCCGGTGGTCGAGAAGCGGCCGAGGTCGCCGGTCAGCTCGGTCACCGAGGCGGTCAGGTGGAGGGCGCCGTCGATGATCCAGCCGTCGACGACCTTCCAGAAGCCGTATGCGATCAGTGCCAGCGGCCGGACGATCAGCCGGTCGTACCACTCGTCGACCCAGTACTTGTGGACCAGCACCGGGTGGGCCGGGCCGAGCGCCGAGACGACCCGCCGCTCGCCCTCGAGCGCGCGATCGCCGCCGTAGATCCGCCGGGCGAGCAGGATGCCGCCCACCGCGACCGCGACGGCGAGGAGGACCAGCCCCCACTCGGCGGCGAGCGGCAGGTGGTGCTCGGCGTGCGCGGTGTCGCCGACGCCGGCGATCACCGGCTCGAGCCAGTGGTGGAGCCAGTTGACGTCGGCCCCGAAGGCGAGGACCTGCGGGATGCCGAACCAGCCGGCGACGACCGAGCCGACCGCCAGCACCACCAGCGGCACGGCCATCGACGGCGGCGACTCGTGGAGGTGGCGGCGCTGCTCCTCGGTGCCGCGGAAGCGTCCGCCGAAGGTCATGTACACGGCGCGGAACATGTAGAACGCGGTCAGCCCGGCGGTGGCCAGGCCGACGGCGTAGAGCAGCCAGTGCCCCTCGCCGGCCGCGGCGGCGAGGATCTCGTCCTTGGAGAAGAAGCCGGCGAGCGGCGGGATGCCGGCGATCGCCAGCGCGGCGAGGAGGAAGGTCCAGTAGGTGATCGGCAACGCCTTTTTCAGCCCGCCCATCCTGCGCATGTCCTGCTCGCCGGCCATGGCGTGGATCACCGAGCCCGAGCCGAGGAAGAGCAGCGCCTTGAAGAAGGCGTGCGTGCCGAGGTGGAAGATCGCCGCCGTGTAGGCGCCGAGCCCGGCGGCGAGGAACATGTAGCCGAGCTGCGAGACGGTCGAGTAGGCGAGGACCTTCTTGATGTCGTCCTGGGCGAGGCCGATCGTGGCGGCGAAGATCGCGGTCGCCGCGCCGACCGCGGCGACGAGCAGCGACACCCCCGGCGCGAGCTGGTAGAGGACGTTCGTCCGCACCACGATGTAGACGCCGGCGGTGACCATGGTCGCGGCGTGGATCAGGGCGGAGACCGGCGTCGGGCCGGCCATCGCGTCGGGCAGCCAGACGTGGAGCGGGATCTGCGCGCTCTTGCCGGTGGCGCCGATGAAGAAGCAGAGCGCGACGAAGGCGGCGAGCGACAGGCCGAAGGCGTAGGGGGCGGTCGCCCGTTCGGGCGCCGCGGCGACCGCCGCGAAGATCTCGGTGTAGCGCAGGGTTCCGTAGGTGGCGAACAGCGCGAACATGCCGACGAGGAAGGCGAAGTCGCCGATCCGGTTGACGATGAACGCCTTGCGGCCTGCCTCGGGCGGGATCTTCTGGTCGTAGTAGAAGCCGATCAGCAGGTACGAGCACAGCCCGACGCCCTCCCAGCCGACGAACATCACCAGGTAGTTGGCGCCGAGCACCAGCAGCAGCATCGCCCCCATGAACAGGTTGAGGTAGGCGAAGTAGCGCTGGTAGCCGCCCTCGTGTCCCATGTAGCCGACCGAGTAGACGTGGATCCAGAAGCCGACGAAGGTGACGACGAAGAGCATCACCGCCGAGAGCGGGTCGAGCAGGAACGCCACGTCGATCGACGACGGCCCGGCGGTCCACGCGTAGGCGACCTGCTCGAACGGCGCCGGCGCGAGCCGGGTGCCGTAGTCCCACAGGATCCCCAGCGCCAGGACGAGGGCCAGCCCGGGCACTCCGACGCCGACCGCGGTCACCAGCCCCTTCGGCGCGCGCGGCCCGAGGGCGCCGTTCAGCGCGGCGCCGAGGAAGGGCAGGAGCGGGATCAGCCAGAGGAGGTCGGTCACGGTCGGGTCGGCTCGGCGGCTACCAGCGGAGCAGGTTCACGCGGTCGAGGTCGATCGTGCGGCGGTGGCGGTAGACGGCGATGAACAGCGCCAGCCCCACCGCCGCCTCGGCCGCGGCGACGGCGAGGACGAAGAAGACGACGAGCTGGCCGGTCCGGTCGTCGAGCAGCCGCGAGTAGGAGACCAGCGTCAGGTTCACCGAGTTGAGCATCAGCTCGATCGACAGGAAGATGGTGATCCCGTTGCGGCGGGTGAGCGCTCCCACCGTGCCGATCGCGAAGAGGAGCGCGGCGAGCAGCAGGTACCAGGCGATCGGCACCATCAGCCGGCCCCCCCGGCGACGCCGGCCGACCCGGCCAGATCTCCCTCGTCGTCCGGCCGCTCGCTGACCAGCCCGTCCTCGCCTGGCTCGAGGGTCGCGGCCGTGGCCAGGTCTCTCCCCACGGTGGGAACCGCAGGGCGCTCCCGGGCGGCGAGCACCGTCGCCGCGATCACCGCGACGAGCAGCAGCAGCCCGACGAGCTCGAAGGTGAGCAGGTAGCGCCCGAAGAGCTCGGCGGCGAGGCCGGTCAGCGACACCAGCTCCTCGTCGAGCGGGGCGAGCTCGGCGCCGCCGTAGCCCTCCATGTAGCTCAGCCCGACGATCACCAGGAGCGCCCCGGCGCCGACGACCGCAGCGCCCTTCTGCACCAGGCCGCGCTGCTCGCCGATCTCCTCGCGCCCGATGTTGAGCAGCATGACGACGAAGAGGAAGAGCACGACGATGGCGCCGGTGTAGATCAGCACCTGGAGCGCGGCGATGAACGGCGCGCCGAGGAGCACGAAGAGCACCGCCAGCGAGATGAGAGTCACCACCAGGCTCATCGTCGAGTACACCGGGTTGCGGTGCAGCACGACGACCAGCGCCGAGGCGAGCGCCAGGGCGGCGAAGATGGCGAAGATCGCGACCTCGATCACAGCCACCCCGCCAGCGTCGCCGCGGCGACGACGATCACGTTGGCCAGCGCGAGCGGCAGCAGCACCTTCCAGCCGAGCCGCATGAGCTGGTCGTAGCGGAAGCGCGGGAAGGTCCAGCGCACCCAGACGAAGAGGCCGAGGAAGCAGACGGTCTTCAACAACAGGGTGCCGAGGCCGAACAGCCCCATCCACAGCCAGAACGGGCCGAACCAGCCCGCCACCGTCCGGGCCGCGCCCTCGACCAGGCCGAAGAAGCTCCAGCCGCCGAAAAAGAGGGTGGCGGCGAGGGCCGAGAGCGTCGTCATCGCGATGTACTCGCTCATGAAGAAGGCGGCGAAGCGCATCGCGCTGTACTCGGTGTGGAAACCGGCGATCAGCTCGGACTCGGCCTCGGGCAGGTCGAAGGGGAGCCGGTTCGTCTCGGCGAAGGCGGCGACCATGAAGATGAAGAAGCCGACGAGCTGGGGGACGACGTTCCACATCCCGAACGGCGTCCACAGCTCCCGCTGGTAGGCGACGACCTCGGTGAGCCGGAACGAGCCGACCGGGATCAGGACGGCGACCACGGCCAGCGTCATCGCCAGCTCGTAGGAGATGAGCTGGGCCGAGGCCCGGAGACCGCCGATCAGCGAGTACTTGTTGTTCGAGGCGTAGCCGGCGATCACCAGCGAGTAGACCCCGAGGCTGGCGATGGCGAGGAAGAGCAGCACGCCGGCCGAGGCGTCGGAGACGACCAGCGGCACGGCGCGGCCGGCGACCTCGACCGTGGGGCCGAAGGGGATGAAGACGAAGGTGGTCAGCGCCGGTAGCACGGCGAGGACCGGCGCCGCGAGGTAGAGCGGCCGGTCGGCGAGCGACGGGGTGACGTCCTCCTTGAAGAAGAACTTCAGCGCGTCGGCCGCCGGCTGGAGCAGACCCCAGGGGCCGAGCCGGTTCGGGCCCGGGCGGTCCTGGATCAGGGCGCTGCCGCGGCGCTCCACCCAGACCATGACCGGGGCGATCGCCCCGAGCAGGATGCCCAGGAAGATGCCCAGCTTGACCGCCGTGGCGCCGAGGTCGAACAGCACCGTCCCTCTCCTCCGATCGGGGGCCCACACGGCGGGCCCCACGGTTCCTCGAGTCCGCGCACGGCCGCCGCTCGAGGGCGCCGGCGCGGGTCGTCCCTAGACTCCCTGATCCTCCCCGTCCCGGCCCGCCGGGCTCGCCGGGGCCCGCTTCTCCATCGTCTCGTCGTGATCGTCGAAGCCGGGCAGCGGCGCGCCGGTCGGCGGCAGCTCGTCGAAGTCCAGCCCGGCGAGCTCGGGGCGCGCCTCGGCGAGCCGGGCGAACGCCGCCGCGGTGCCGACCCCGGCCCAGCTCTCGCCGTCGAGCTTCGCCAGCAGCTCGGCGAGTACCTCGACTGCCGGCCGCACCTGGCCCGGCGGCGGGAACGCCTGCTCGAACCGCTGCAGCCGACGCTCGACGTTGACGAAGGTGCCGTCCTTCTCGGCGTGGGTCGCCACCGGCAGGGCGACGTCGGCCGCCCGCGCGAGCGGCGTGTCCGCCCAGCCGAAGACGACCAGGAAGCCGGCCCTGCGCAGCCGGGCCACGGCCTCCTCGTCGTGCGCGGCCGGACCGAGGTCGCTGTCGGCGACGACCAGCACGTCGAGCCCCGCCGCCGCGTCGCCGAACATCAGGTCGTCGGCCGACGGCCCCTCGCCGCCGCCGAAGCCGGCGAGCTCGGCGCCGCGCCGGTTCGGATGCCGCTCGCGGCCGGTGATCCCGCCGTGGAGGTTGGGGATCGTCCGCGCCGGCCCCTCGGTGGCGACGAGTGGCAGGGAGGCCACGCCGGCGGCGCGGGCGAGCTCGGCGAAGAGGAACGCCTCCTCGGTCGTCAGGTTGCCCGAGCCGAGGACGGCGGCCTTTCCGCCCGCCCGCAGCCGCTCGGCGACCGCGTCGAGGGCCTTGCCCCAGCTCGCCGGCGCCGAAACCCCCGGCGCGGGCCCGCCGCCGTTGCCCTCGGGCGCCGCCGCGCGGAGGCGGGGGGCGGCGAGCCGCGGCAGGGTCTCGTAGCGCTCGAAGGTGCCCCGGCCGTAGTCGCACATCCAGTAGTCGTTGACCTCGGGGTTGAAGCGCGGCTTGTAGCGGCGGATCCGCCCGCGCCGGTGCTCCACCGTCACGTTGCAGCCGACGTCGCAGCCGGTGCACAGCGACGGCCGCTTGTCGAGGTACCAGACCCGCTCGGCGAAGCGGAAGCGGGTCGAGGTCAGCGCCCCGACCGGGCAGATGTCGACGACGTTCGTCGCCAGCGGGTTGTCGAGCGGCTTGCCGGGGAAGGTGCCGATCTCGGTGCGCGCCCCGCGGTTGAAGAAGCCGAGCTCGCCGGTGCCCGCGATCTCCTCGGTGAACCGGATGCAGCGGGTGCACTGGATGCACCGGTTCATGTTGAGCAGCACGTTCGGGCCGAGCGGGATGCGCTCGCGGCCCGGGTAGATCCGCTTGTCCTCGTACTCGAACCGGCTGTAGGCCTGGCCGTGCTTGAAGGCGTAGTCCTGCAGGCCGCACTCGCCGGCCTGGTCGCAGATCGGGCAGTCCAGCGGGTGGTTGATGAGGAAGAACTCCATCATCCCCTTCTGCGCCTCGCGCACCTCGGAGGTGTCGGTGCGCACGACCATCCCGTCCTTGGTCACCTGGGTCGAGCAGCCGGCCTGGAGCTTCGGGGTCCCCTCGACCTCGACCAGGCACATCCGGCACTGGCCGACGACCGACAGGCGCGGGTGGTAGCAGTAGTGGGGGATCTGCACCCCGATCCGTTGCGCGGCGTCGATCAGGTTCGTGCCCGCCTCGACCTCGAGCGGCCGGCCGTCGATGGTCACCGTCGGCATCAGCCCGCCGCCTCCCCGGCCGCGCCGTGGACCGAGTCCTGCGGGCCGCCGTTCCCGTTCCCGAACACCCGGATCGGCGGGAAGGGGCAACCCCCCTCGCGGACGTGCGCCTCGATCTCGCCGGAGTAGGTCTCGACCAGCGACTTGACCGGGCCGACCGCCGCGTCGCCGAGCGCGCACAGCGAGTTGCCGGCGACGTGGGTGCAGATGTTCGACAGCAGCGAGGCGTCCTGCTCGCGCCCCTGGCCCTGCTCGATCCGGGTGAGCAGCAGCTCCATCCAGTTCGTCCCTTCGCGGCAGGGCGTGCACTGGCCGCACGACTCGTGGTTGAAGAACTTCGCCAGCCGCGCCACCGAGCGCACCATGCAGGTCGTCTCGTCCATCACCATGACCGCGGCCGAGCCGAGCATCGAGCCGGCCTTGGCGATCGCGTCGAAGTCCATCGGCAGGTCGAGGTGCTCTTCGCCGGGCAGGATGGCCGCCGAGGCGCCGCCGGGGATGTACGCCTTGAGCTGCCGGCCGCGCCACATCCCGCCGCAGCCGTCGAGCAGCGTGCGGAACGGCACGCCGATCGGGTACTCGTAGGTGCCCGGCCGCTCGACGTGGCCGGAGATCGCGTAGAGCTTCGGGCCGGTGTTGCGCTCGTCGGTGCCGATCGCCTTGAACCAGTCGGCGCCGCGCTCGACGATGTGCGGCACGTTGGCCAGCGTCTCGACGTTGTTGATCACCGTCGGCGCGCCGAAGGCCCCGACGAGGGCCGGGAAGGGCGGCTTGACCCGCGGCTGGCCGCGCTTGCCCTCGAGCGATTCGAGCATGCCGGTCTCCTCGCCGCAGATGTAGGCGCCGGCGCCGACGTGCATGTACATGTCGAGCGAAAAGCCCGACCCCATCACCGAGTCGCCGAGGACGCCGGCGTCGTAGGCGTCGCGGATCGCCTCCTCCATGATCGCGTTGGCCGCCGTGTACTCGCCGCGGATGTAGACGTAGCAGGTCGCGGCGCCGACCGCGTAGCAGCAGATCACGCACCCCTCGATGAGCTGCTGCGGCTCGTGCTCCATCAGCAGCCGGTCCTTGAAGGTGCCCGGCTCCGACTCGTCGGCGTTGCACACCAGGTACTTCGGCCCGTCGTGGTCCTTGGGGATGAAGCCCCACTTCATCCCGGCCGGGAAGCCGGCGCCGCCGCGGCCGCGGAGGCCCGACTTCTTGACCTCCTCGACGACCTCCTCGGGCTGCATCTTCAGCGCCGCGGCGAGGCCCGCGTAGCCGCCCGCCTTCTTGTAGCCGGCGACGGTCCGCGCCGCAGGCCGGCCGACGTTGCGGGTGAGGACCTTCTCGTAGGCCACTAGCCGAGCCCCCGCACGATCTCGACCGCCCGCTCCGGGGTGAGGCTCTCGTGGTAGGTGTCGTCGACCATCATCATCGGCGCCGTGTCGCACGAGCCGAGGCACTCGAAGTGGGTGAACGAGCACCGCCCGTCGGGGGTGACCTCCCCCTCGTCGACGCCGAGCTCGGCGGCGAGCGCCTCCATCACCTCGTCCGAGCCACGGAGCTGGCACGACAGGTTGGTGCACACCCGGATGCGGTGCCGGCCGACCGGCTTCTGGTGGAACAGGTCGTAGAAGGTGACCACGCCGTAGACCTCGGCCGGCGGCAGCTCGAGGGCGCCGGCGACCTCCTCGATCGCGTAGTCGGGCAGCCAGCCGCCGCAGCGGCGCTGGGCGACGTGGAGGACCGGGATCAGCGCCGCGCGCTTCGTCGGGTAGCGGCGGAGGAGCTCGTCGACGCGGGTGCGGGCGGCCTGGTCGAGCACCGGCTCGCCGGGCGGGGCCGCCGGCCACGGCTCGCCGTAGCCGCCGCCCACCGCGGGCGGAGGGGCCGCGGCGCCGCCCGGGGGGCCGCCCGTGCCCTGCCGTCCGGTCGGCTCGCTCATCGCGCGAAGCCCCCGCGGCGCACCGGCGTCGTCCGGCTCGGGCCGAGGTCGAGGCCGCCCTTCTTCCAGATGTAGGCGTAGCCGACGAGGATCAGGAAGATGAACACCATCACCGCCCAGAACAGCGGCCAGCCGGCGGCGCGCATCACCAGCGCCCACGGGTAGAGGAAGGCCGCCTCGATGTCGAAGACGATGAAGTCGATCGCGACCAGGAAGAAGGCGACCGAGATCCGCTTGCGCGAGCGGTCGAGAAGCGGCACGCCGGACTCGATCGTGCTCCGCTTGATCCGGCCGCCGGTCTGCCGGCCCATCAGGTAGGACAGGGTGACGAGCGACAGCCCGATGACGATCGCCACGCCGAAGGCGAGGAGGATCGGGTAGTAGTCGCGGGGCATGGGGTCGGGGCGTGAGGCTCTCGTCGCTCGGCCGGGGGCGGGGCGCGGCGGTCGTGCGCGAAGTCCTGCGAGATCCGTTCCGGGAGACCGGCGCCCTCCGGCCCGGGCCGAGGTCCGATCTTAGCCCGGTCGCCGGACCTCGTGAAGGATGTCACAAGCGCCCCGGGAGGGGCAACGGACCTTGCGAGCGGACGCCGGCTCCCCGGCGGATGCGGTAAGCTCCCCGGCAGCAGCGACCCATGGGAGCCATGCCGACCCTGCCACCGGAGCATCCGTCGAACGGAGCCGACGCTCCGGAGGCCTCGTCCCCGCCGCCGGTCGAGCCGGCCGGCGGCCGGCCCATACCCGCGGCTCCCGCCGAGCGCGCCGCCGCCCCGCCGCTCGAGGCGCCGTGGCTCGACGCCGTCGCCGCCGGCGGCCGCGGGCGCAGCAACGGCAACGGCTCCGTGGGATGAATCCCCCCCCGGAGTCGACCTGAGCGCAGCGAAGGATCTCGGGGGTGCTGCCGGCGGCGCCGGCGAGGCTCCCGATCCGCTCGACAGGTCAGGCGGCTGCCGGTTCCGGCGTAGGAGGCTGGTCCGATCTGTGAAGGGGAAAGGGGGCTGGTGCGAAAGGGGGGACTCGAACCCCCACGGTCTTGCGACCACAAGGTCCTGAACCTTGCGCGTCTACCAATTCCGCCACTTTCGCGGTTCCCGCGCCTACCGGCGCGGGCGGCGCCTACCGGCGCAGGCGCGCCTCGCGGCACGGTGCACCGCCCAGCGCGGCGAGGCATTCTAAAGGCGGGTGCCGGGGCTGTCAACGCCGCCGGGCCGCCTCCGAGGCGCGCGACACGGCGCCGGCGGACCGCTCTCCGCAATCGCCGCACGACCTGAGAGGAAGAACGTTCTGAGCCCCACCCGGAAGTCCCCGAGCCGCCGCCGCGGCGGGTCGCCGCCCGCCGGCCGCGCCGCCGTCGCCGACCGCACGCCCGACCTGCCGGGCGCCGAGCACGCCCTCGCCGACCGCGTGTACGAGCGGCTCGAGGCCGCCGGCGCCAAGGGGGCCGAGGCCGAGGCGCTCGCCGCCCGGCTGGGCGCCCCGTTCACCGCCGAGGACGCGGCGGCGGCGCTCGCCCGGCTCGCCGCGCGCGGGCTGGCCGTGGAGCGCGCCCGCCGCTGGTACGCGGTGCGCTCGACCGAGTGGACCGCCGGCCGGGTCGACCGGCTCGACGGCGGCGACGCGATGATCCGGCCGCTCGGCGTCCAGGGCGCCCGCCCCGGCCCGCCCGAGCTGTGGGTCGACCGCCAGCACCTCAAGGGGGCGATGGACGGCGACACGGTGCTGGTCAAGAAGGTCAAGGG
>Ga0214468_1000453_pt1 | contig 12913 bp, 14 predicted proteins | sample RVTome_9_FD_187334 | JGI IMG/M metagenome (GOLD analysis project Ga0214468, IMG submission 187334) | Soil microbial communities from uranium-contaminated site in the Upper Colorado River Basin, Wyoming, United States - RVT155D38 HiSeq ...
CTGGGCGGCGAAGGACGCCCAGCGGCCTCCGGTGCCGTGCGTCCCCGTGACGAGGGCACCTGCGACGGTCTGCCGGTCGAAGTCGCCCATGTTGTGCAGCGCGAGCCCGAGTCCTTCGAGGGTGGCGTTGAGCAGGTGAAGCGGGGTGCCGCTCAGGACGGTCACCGTCATCGCCACGCGGTCGACGTCGACCACCCCGACGAGCCGGTCGGGGCGCAGCAGCCACCCGTCGGTCACCGCGACATCGGTGAAGGAGTGGCCGGCGCCCACCATCTTCAGCCGGACCCCCTGACGTGCCGCGTCGGCCACGAGCCCGGCCACCTCGTCGGTGGTTCCCGGGGTGAGCACGCGGGTCGGTGACGACGAGGCGAGCCCGGACCAGCTGGACCACTGTCCGGAGGCGGCCGGCGCTCCGGACGAGCGGGTGGCACGGCGCATGCACGCATCGTACGGACCGGCGGAGGAGGGGCCGTTCACGCAGCCCGGTCGGCGACCACCCCTCGGACATACTCGACGGCGTGAGGCGATCCGCAGTGCACCAGCTCCGCAGCCGGCTGGGCGCTCGCCTCTTCGCCCGCGTGGCCGGTCCCGAGGGGCCGGCCCGCCGTGAGCGGATCCACGGCCGTCCGGGCCCCCGGTGGTTCCCGGAGGGAGCCGCGATCCGTCAGGTGCACGGTGACGCCTCGATGTTCGTGGGCGGAGTCCGGGCCCTGCTCCTGCAGTCGCTGCACCCCCTGGCGATGGCGGGCGTCGCGGCCCACTCGGGCTTCAAGGGGGACCCGTGGGGGCGGCTGCAGCGCACCAGCCACTTCCTCGCGGTCACGACCTTCGGGACCGCCGAGGACGCGGAGGCGATGGTCGGTCGGATCCGTGCGGTCCACGAGACCGTCCGCGGGACGGCTCCCGACGGACGCCCCTACGCCGCGTCGGACCCGCACCTCCTGCGCTGGGTGCACGTCGCCGAGATCGACAGCTTCCTGTGCGCGCACCAGCGTTACGGCGCTTCCGCACTCGACGCGGCCGGCCGGGACAGGTACGTCGCGGAGACCGCCCGCGTCGCGGAGGCTCTCGGGGTTGTGAGTCCGCCGCGCAGCCACGACGAGCTGTGCGCGTCGATCGAGGCCTACCGCCCGGAGCTGGCCGCCACGGACGCGGCACGTGAGGCAGCCCGTTTCATCCTGCTCACGCCGCCGCTCGCCGTACCGGCCCGCGTGCCCTACGCCGCCATCGCCGCGGCGGCAGTCGCGCTGCTGCCGCCGTGGGCGCGCGAGCCCCTCGCGCTGCCGTACCTCCCTCGCGCCGAGGCAGTCCTCGCCCGCCCGGCAGGGCACCTCGTCACCCGCGGGATCCGCTGGGCGATGGCCCCACCTGCCTGAGCAGCGACTCCTCAGGAGTGGGGTGAGACGCGCAGGGTCAGGGCGGCGACCAGTGCGCCCAGGGCCGCGGCGGTGACCGGGACCCAGAAGCTCGCGGACGCTCCGTGCCGGTCGATCACGGCGCCCGCACCCGCGGCGCCTGGGGCGAGGCCGGCGTACAGCCCGGTGGTCATGATCGAGATCCCCTCCGTGAGCCGGCGCGCCGGAACCGTCTCCTCGATCAGGGCCACGCTCGCGATCAGGGTCGGCGAGATCGCGAGCCCCGCGACGAAGAGGACCACACCCATCACGGCGAATCCCGAGATGAAGGGCAACGGGACCAACGAGGCCGCCAGCGCGAGCATCCCCCAGCGGAACCGGGTCGCGCTGGATCTCCGCCAGGCGACCGTGCCGTAGACGAAGCCGGAAAGCAGGCTGCCCAGGGCGAACACGGCCAGCAACGGGCCTGCGGCGACCTTGGCGCCGAGCTCCTCGGCGAACGCCACGGTGGCCACCTCCACACCGCCGAAGAGGACGCCCATCGTGAAACCGGCGACCACCAAGGGGGCGAGCACGGTCCACCCCATCGGCACCCGCGGGCCGTGCCGGCCGGTGCCGCGGTGCGCCGGCGGCTCGGTGGAACGTTGCGCGGCCAGCGACAGCGTGCCCACGAGCCCGGTCACGACGGCCGCACCGAGGCCGGCCAGCGGGTGGACGACGGTGGCCAGCACCGTCACCAGGATCGGGCCGAGCATGAACACGGCCTCGTCGGCCACCGCCTCGAGGGCGAACGCGGTCTGCAGATCCTTCTTGTCCGGGACGTTGTGCGACCACCGGGCACGGACGCAGGAACCGACCTGGGGCATCGCGGCACCGGCCACGGCGGCGAGGGCGTGCGGGACGGGGGTGGCCCAGTCGGCCTGCACCGCGACCATCAGGGTGGCCAGGGCGGTGGTGAACACCAGGATCGTCCACGGGAGGACCCGGCCCTGGCCGAGGCGGTCGGCGAGCCTGCCCTGGACCACCGCGAAGGCGGCGTTCCCGACGAGGTACGCCGCGGCGACCGCCCCGGCGAGGCCGTAGGAGCCGGTCCGGGAGGACACCAGCAGCACGATGCCGAGGCTCACCATGGAGATCGGCAGGCGGGCCACGAGGCCGCTGAGGGAGAACGCCAGCGCGCCGGGCACCGCGAGCACCCGACGGTAGGGAGTCAGCATTGGAGGGCAATCCTAAGATGGCGCCATGCTTGCTGACGTGGCGCCCTACGACGCCCTGCTGCTCGTCTCGTTCGGTGGTCCGGAGAAGCCGGAGGACGTGGTGCCCTTCCTCGAGAACGTCACCCGGGGGCGCGGGATCCCGCGCGAGCGGCTCGAGGAGGTGGGCGAGCACTACTTCCTGTTCGGGGGGCGCAGCCCGATCAACGACCAGAACCGGAGCCTCCTCTCGGCGATGGAGGAGGACCTGCGATCGGCGGGGATCGACATCCCGGTCTACTGGGGGAACCGCAACTGGGACCCCTACCTCGGCGACGTCCTCGGGCAGATGGCTGCGGACGGCGTGCGCCGCGCGGCGTGCTTCGTGACCAGTGCCTACTCGTCCTACTCCGGTTGCCGTCAGTACCGCGAGAACCTCGCCGACGCCGTCGCGGAGGTCGGCGACGGCGCGCCCAGGCTGGACCGCTTGCGGCACTACTTCAACCACCCCGGTTTCGTGGAGGCCATGGTCGACGCCACGCTGTCCGCGCTCGCCGAGCTCGGCGACCAGGCCCGCCATGACGCGCACATCCTCTACGTGACGCACTCGATCCCGGTGGCGATGAACGACGCGAGCGGCCCTGCCGGCGGGGCGTACGTCGCCCAGCACCACAGCGTCGCGGAGGTGATCGGGGAGCGGGTGCGACAGGAGACGGGGCACCGGTATCCCGGGGACGTCGTCTACTGCTCCCGCTCGGGGCCGCCCCACGTCCCGTGGCTCGAACCGGACGTCAACGACCACCTCGAGGACCTCGCCGCAAAGGGCGTGAGGGCCGTCGTGGTGGTTCCGATCGGGTTCGTGTCCGACCACATGGAGGTCGTCTACGACCTCGACACCGAGGCCCGAACGACCGCGGAGAAGCTCGGAATCACGTTCGCACGGGCCGCCACAGCCGGGGTCGACCCACGCTTCGTGTCCATGGCGCGGGACCTCCTGCTCGAACGCGCAGCCCGGGAGCGCGGTGACGAGGTCGCCCGCGCCTCGGTCGGTGCGCTGGACGCCTCCTGGGACGTGTGCCCGCGTGGCTGCTGCGCGAACGCGCGGGGACCACGGCCTGCGCTCTGCGGCGAGGACTGACCGGGATGCCCGCCACTCACCGGGAGCTCCTCGACCTCGCCGTCGACGTAGCCCTCGAGGCCGCCGAGCTCGTCCGCGAACGCCGTCGGGGCGTCGTGGACGTCACCGCGACCAAGTCCAGTCCCGACGACGTGGTCACCGACGCCGACCGGGCGGTCGAGGAGCTGATACGGGAGCGGCTCCTCGCGGCCCGCCCCGACGACGGGTTCCTCGGGGAGGAGGGCGCCGCGCGGTCCTCTGCCAGCGGCGTCACCTGGGTCGTCGACCCGATCGACGGGACCGTGAACTTCCTCTACGGGCTGCCTCAGTACGCCGTCTCCGTCGCGGCGAGCCGTGAGGGAGAGGTCGTCGCGGGTGTCGTGGTCAACGTGGCGGGCGGGGAGGTGTTCACCGCGACGCTCGGGGGCGGGGCGACCTGCGACGGACGCCCGCTGAGGGTGCGCGACGTCGTACCGTTGGAACGGCGGCTGGTCGGGACCGGGTTCAACTACGTCGCCGCGACCAGGGCCGTGCAGGCTGCCGCGGTCGCCCGGATGCTCGGCACCGTGCGCGACGTACGACGGATGGGGTCCGCGGCACTCGACCTGTGTGCCCTCGCCGCCGGCCGGCTGGACGCCTACGTCGAGGAGGGCCTCCACCCGTGGGACCTCGCCGCCGGTGGTCTGGTCGCCAGGGAGGCAGGGGCCCGCGTGGAGTCGCTCCCCGGGGCCGGTGGACGCGACTGCGTCGTGAGCGCGCCCGAGGCGGGTTTCGAGGAGTTCCTCGACCTCGTCCGGCGCTGCGGATTCCTTGCTGAGCAGGCGTGAGACCCCGGTGAGGGTGCCGCGGGAATACCCCACCGCCCGGTGTCGTTGTGTCGCTGCACCGTGGGTCGTGGGCGGTCCCGAGCACCCCGGAGGACCACGCCGGAGGTGCTCGGCAGTGTGACGCTGGCGACACGATGTGGAATGGGCGTGCATAGTCGGGCCGGAGTAAGGCACAATCCGCTCGACTTGATCCCCGCAGACTTGAGAGCACGGCACCCCGGGCAACCAGGGGGCAGGAGACGACATGGCCACTGACTACGACGCACCTCGCAAGACCGAGGAAGACCAGAGCGAGGAGAGCCTCGAAGAGCTCAAGGCGCGCCGGCACGACAAGAACTCCGGCAAGGTAGACGAGGACGAGGCCGAGGCCGCGGAATCCTTCGAGCTCCCGGGTGCTGACCTGTCGCACGAGGAGCTCGCCGTCGAGGTGAAGCCCCGGCAGGACGACGAGTTCACCTGCATGAGCTGCTTCCTGGTGCACCACCGCAGCCAGCTCGCGGACGCGAAGAAGATGATCTGCCGCGACTGCGCCTGAACCAGACGACACGAAGGCCGGCTCCCCGTGGGGAGCCGGCCTTCGTCGTTCGCGGGGTCAGCCGCTGGCGTCCTGCAGGTTCGGAGGGAGGTGGCCGGTCGACTTGCGGTAGTAGTTGGCCGCCTTGCGAGAGGCCAGCATCCTGGCCACGCCGATGGCGACGCCGCTCGCGACGGCCCACGCCGTCGCCTCACCGATCGAGACGTCCGGGTCCGCGGGGTTCGCCGGCGGCTCCTTGCCCGTGGCTGCCTTCCAGGACGTGTTCAGAGCCTTGCGTGCGGCGATGCCGGCGAAGACGGTCGCCGCGAGAGCGTAGACACTCCAGACTTTCGAGCCCGAGGCCATGGTGGTTCCTCCTGTGTCAGGGGCGTGTGCCCGATCGTCGTTGAGTCTGTCACGTTGTCACGGGGGTTACCCCACGCTCGACGAACGCATGCCCGCAGCCCGGAGCGCGTCGACGAGTGCCTCGGGTCGCCGCGTGCACACCAGCCAGTACGGCGCGGGGTCGTCGGGGTCGGTGACCTCGACACGCACCGACCGCCGCAGGTAGGGGCGCAGCAGCAGGTAGGCCCGCGCATGGGCGTCGCGCCCCGCGACGAGGCGCGTGGCCTCGCGGTCGAGCGCGGTCGGGGACGCGAGCAGCGACACCGGGATGTGGGCACGTCCCGCGTACAACACGCCGTCCTCGACGCGGATCCTCGCCGCACCGTAGGCCAGGAAGAGGCCGACGACGAGGACGGACAGCACTCCGGTGGCCGTCCAGGCGACGAACGCCGGCAGGGCGACGACGAACGCGAGCCAGATGCTGGCCAGGAACATCGTGGCCTGGACCCACCACCGCAGCGGGACGTGCAGGCGCTCGTCGTACAGCACGCTGGTCTCAGCACTCACGCCGGTCACTCGCTCACTCGTTCGCACGTAGGGGTATGCGGGACAAGCCTGCCACCGTGCCCCGCGGGGCGGCCGATAGGGTCGGCGACCATGCAGGCCAACCGACGAGTCCCAGGCGGCCAGGGCGTGGTCGAGGTGCTGATCCGACGCCTCGACCCCGAGGTCCCCGTGCCGACGTACGCCCACCCCGGTGACGCCGGTGCCGACCTCACCACGACCGTGGACGTCGACCTCGAGCCGGGAGAGCGAGCGATGGTCCCGACCGGGATCTCCGTCGCCCTTCCGGCCGGGTACGTCGCGCTCGTCCACCCCAGGTCGGGGCTGGCCGCGCGCTGCGGGGTCTCGATCGTCAACGCGCCCGGGACGGTCGACGCCGGGTACCGGGGGGAGATCAAGGTGCTTCTGGTCAACCTCGACCCCGCCGAGCCGGTCCACCTCAGCCGCGGGGACCGGATCGCCCAGCTGGTGATCCAGCAGGTGGAACAGGCCCGGTTCGTGGAGGTGGACAACCTCCCGGGTTCCGACCGTGGTGACGGGGGTTACGGTTCTACCGGAGGTTTCCGCGCCTCCGCGCCGTCGGCCGACGCCGCCGACGCGCACCCGAGCAGCCACGCGCCTGACGCGTCCGAGGAGATGCAGTGAAGTTCCGCCGCAAGCAGTCCGTCACGCCAGACGAGGCCGGGGCCGAGACGACGGCAACGGACGCCACAACTGACGCCGCGGCAGTCGAGTCGACCGCGGGCGCCGGCTTCCGGTCCCAGGGGCCGTGGGACCGCTCCGAGGTGACGATCGACGAGGACGACAAGACCAGGATCGACCTGGGGGGTCTGGTCGTCACCGCGCGCCCGGGCCTCGAGCTGCGCCTGCAGGTCGACGAGGCGAGCCAGCAGGTGGTCGCGGTCCTGCTGGTGACCTCCGAGGGCGCGGTCGAGCTGCGCCCGTTCGCGGCCCCGCGCAACGAGGACATCTGGGACGACATCCGCCAGCAGATCGCAGCGGAGACCGCTCGCCGCGGCGGGACCGCGACGGAGGCGGACGGGGTCTACGGCAAGGAGCTCCGCGTGGTCATGCCGGTGACCACGCCCGAGGGCAAGCCGGGCACCCAGCCCTCCCGCGTGATGGGCATCGCCGGTCCCCGGTGGCTGCTCCGCGCGACGTTCCTGGGGCGGCCGGCGTTGACGCCGGTGCACGACGGTGACCTCGAGAGCGCGCTGCGCGACGTGGTGGTCGTCCGGGGGAGCGCCCCGATGGCTCCGGGGGAGCCGCTCCCGCTCGTCATGCCCAGCAACGCGGCACCGGTCCAGAAGTGAGGCCCGCGGGTGCTGGTTAGGCTGGGGACATGTCCGACGTGAGGGGCCGACTCCGGCGCAGCATCAGCCGGTGGGCGAGCAGCGACGACCTCGAGGCCGCGTCGCTGCGCAGCGACACGGCCCAGGCGGGCTGCTGCCCGGTCGCGGAGGCCCCGGACCGGAGCTACGTCGAGCTCCAGGGCACGTTGAGCACGGTGACGCTGCGCCCCCGCGGGGGAGTGCCCGCGCTCGAGGCCGAGCTCTACGACGGCTCCGGGGTGATCACGGTGATCTGGCTCGGGCGCAGGCGCATCGCGGGGATCGAGCCCGGTCGTCGGATCAAGGTGCAGGGCCGCATCGGCCTCCAGGAGACGACCCGGGTGATGTTCAACCCCCGCTACGAGCTGAGGTACTGACCCGGTGGACACGACCGACGGACGCGACGGCTCCGTGAAGAGCGTCGAGACCGTGGAGGCTGTCGTGCGCGGGCAGCTGGCCCGCGCACTCGGCGGCCGCCGCGGCATGCTCGAGGCCGCGGTCCCCACGATCCTCTTCACGCTGACCTTCATCACCACCAAGGAGCTCGAACGGTCTCTGCTGGTCAGTGTGGCGGCCGCGTTGCTGCTGCTGGTGATCAGGCTGGTGCAGCGCTCCACCGTCCAGTTCGTCCTCAACAGCCTGTTCGGGATCGGGATCGGTGCCTTCTTCGCCTACCGGAGCGCCCAGGGAGGCGGCGACGAGAACGACCAGGCGCTGGCCTACTTCCTTCCCGGTGTCCTCTACAACGCCGTGTACTCGGTGGTGATCTCGCTGACGATCCTGGTCCGCTGGCCGATCGTGGGATTCATGGTCGGCAGCGTCGCCGGCGACGCCACGGCATGGCACAAGAACCCTCAGGTGGTCCGTCTCTGTGGACACCTCAGCTGGTTGCTGGTGCTGCCGTGCGTGGTCCGGGTCGCCGTGCAGGGGCCGCTGTACCTCGCGGGCACGGGGGGCGGGATGGATCCGCAGACCGCGGTCGCCGCACTGGGGTTCTCCAAGATCCTGATGGGCTGGCCGCTCCAGCTCGCGGCGCTGTCCGCGATGGTGTGGCTGCTCGCCCGCGACCGCACCCCTGTCGAGCAACCGGCGGACGAGCCGGCCTAACCGCCGGCTGGGCCGTGCTCGACCGGGGCGAGGAGCGACTGCAGCTCCTCCTCGGACTCGGCCGCCGCGACGAACAACAGCTCGTCACCGGTCTCGATCGGCTGCTCGGCGGTGGGGGTGTAGACCTGGCCGTCCCGCAGGATCGTCACGAGCGAGCAGTTCTCCGGCCACGGGATGAGCCCGGACGGCTTTCCGACGTACGGCGAGTCCTCGGGCAGCGTCATCTCGACGAGGTTCGCGTTGCCCTTGCGGAAGGTGAACAGCCGCACCAGGTCGCCCACGGTGACGGCCTCCTCGACCAGCGCGGACATGATCCGCGGCGTCGAGACGTTGACGTCGACCCCCCACGCCTCGGTGAAGAGCCACTCGTTGTTGGGGTGGTTGACCCGGCCGACCGTGCGCGGGACGCCGAACTCGGTCTTGGCCAGCAGCGAGGTGACGAGGTTCGCCTTGTCGTCACCGGTGGCGGCGATCACGACGTCGCAGTGCTCGAGACGAGCCTCCTCGAGCGAGGAGAGCTCGCAGGAGTCCGCGAGGAGCCACTCGGCCTTGGGCACACGGTCGGGCTTGATCGACTCGGGGTTCTTGTCGATCAGGAGCACCTTGTGCCCGTTGGTGATCAGCTCGCGCGCGATCGAGCGCCCGACCGCGCCCGCCCCGGCGATGGCGACCCTCATCACTCGGCCTCCGGTCCGTCGTGGAAGACCGAGTAGACCCGGTCGGCGTTCTCCTCGCGCATGACCAGGTGGAGCTGGTCTCCCTCCTGGATCACCGTGTCGCGCGTCGGGAGCATGCCTTCGCCGAGCCGGTCGATCCAGGCGATCCTGCTGCCCGACTGCTGCTGGAACTCGATGGTGCGCCGGCCGATCCACACCTCGTTGACCCGGATCTGGTCGAGGCGGATCGTGCCCGAGGGATCCCGGAAGTCCGGCTCGGCACCTGCCGGGAGGATCCGGCGCAGCACCTGGTCGGCGGTCCACTTCACGGTGGCGACCGTGGTGATGCCCAGCCGCTGGTAGACCTCGGCGCGCCCGGGGTCGTAGATGCGGGCCACGACCTGCTGGATGCCGAAGGTCTCCCGTGCCACGCGGGCCGCGATGATGTTGGAGTTGTCGCCGCTCGACACCGCGGCGAAGGCATCTGCCTTCTCGATGCCCGCACGGTCGAGGACGTCCTGGTCGAAGCCGATCCCGGTGACCTTGGTCCCGTTGAAGGAGGGACCGAGGCGGCGGAACGCGTCGGGGCTGCTGTCGATCACCGCGACGCTGTGGCCACGGTCCTCGAGGCTGCGGGCGAGGGTGGAACCGACACGGCCACAACCCATGATCACGACATGCACGAGTCAGACGCTACACCGACCGCACCGGTCGCCGCGTCAGGAAGCGGCGCGTTGTGGTCTAGCCTTCACACGTGGGTGTTGGTGACGTATCCAAGCGGATCCTCCTGGGGCGCAAGCTGCGCAGCACGCAGGTGTCGGAGCACCTGCTGCGCAAGCGAGTTGCGCTCCCGGTGTTCTCGAGCGATGCGCTGTCCTCGGTGGCCTACGCCCCCGACGAGATCTTCATCATGCTGTCCTTCGTCGGCGTCTCGGCCTACGTGTACTCGTGGGACATCGCGCTGCTGATCGCGCTCGTCATGCTCGTCGTCGTCGCGTCGTACCGGCAGACGGTCCGCGCCTACCCCAGCGGGGGCGGCGACTACGAGGTCGCCACCGTCAACCTCGGCAGCAACGCCGGTGTGACCGTGGCGAGCGCGTTGCTCGTGGACTACGTGATGACCGTCGCGGTGTCGATCTCGTCGGCCGTGCAGACCGGTGCCGCCGCGCTGACGTTCATCTCAGGGCACGAGGCGCTGGTCGCGGCCGCGCTGGTGCTCGTGATCGCGGCACTCAACCTGCGCGGTGTCCGCGAGTCCTCGTGGGGCTTCGCGACATTGACCTACGGGTTCATGCTGGCTGTGTTCGGTATGGCCGCGTACGGCTTGATGCGGATGCTGACGGGCACGCTGCCGGACGCCGAGAGCGCGAGCTACCAGATCATCGAGGCCGAGGGGTTCGAGGGTCAGATCACCACCGTGGCGCTGGTGTTCATGCTGGCACGGGCGTTCTCCTCCGGGAGCGTCGCGCTCACGGGCGTGGAGGCGATCTCCACCGGGGTCCCGGCCTTCCAGAAGCCGAAGAGCAGGAACGCCGCGAACACCTTGCTGCTGGTCGCGATCATCGCGATCGCCATGATGATGAGCGTGATCGCCCTCGCCCGGGAGATGAGGCTGCGGTACGTCGACCCGCTGCAGCTGTTCCTCCTGAGGCAGGCCGACGGGAGCCCGCTCCCGGAGGATCACGACCAGCACACCGTGCTGTCACAGATCGCGCGAGGCGTCTTCGACAACTTCCCTCCCGGTTTCTACTTCGTCATCGCGATGACCGTGCTCGTCCTGGTCCTGGCCGCGAACAGCTCGTTCAACGGGTTCCCGGTGCTCGGCTCGATCCTGGCCCGCGACGGCTACATGCCTCGGCAGCTCGCCTCGCGCGGCGACCGGCTCGCGTACACCAACGGGATCCTGATCCTGGCGTTCCTCGCGATCGTGCTGATCCTGGTCTTCGACGCCGAGGTGACCAGGCTCATCCAGCTCTACATCGTGGGCGTCTTTGTCTCCTTCACCCTCGGGCAGCTCGGCATGACCCGGCACTGGACACGACACCTCAAGACCGAGACCGACCCCGCCACCCGCCGCCGGATGATGCGCTCGCGCGCGATCAACGCCTTCGGTCTCGGGCTGACCGGCCTGGTGCTCGTGGTCGTCCTGGTCACCAAGTTCCTGGCGGGCGCCTGGATCGCGGTCCTCGCGATGGGCACGTTCTTCATGCTCATGCAGACCATCCGGCGCCACTACGACGACGTCGCGGAGGAGCTGACGGTGGAGCAGGACGACCAGGTGCTGCCCACGCGGGTGCACGCGATCGTCGCGGTCTCCAAGCTGCACAAGCCGACCATGCGCGCACTCGCCTACGCGAAGGCGTCGCGCCCCAACACCCTCGAGGCGGTGTTCGTGGAGGCCGACGCCGTCTCGACCGGGAAGCTGCTCGAGGAGTGGGACAGCCGCAACATCGACGTGCCGCTCAAGGTTCTCTACTCGCCCTACCGTGAGATCGTGAAGCCGATCGTGGAGTACGCGCGGAGCATCCGGAACGCCAACCCGCGCGGGGTCGTCGCGGTCTACATCCCCGAATACGTCGTCGGGCGGTGGTGGGAGCAGATCCTGCACAACCAGACCGCGCTGCGTCTGAAGAGCCGGTTGCTGTTCACGCCCGGAGTCATGGTGATCTCCGTGCCGTACCAGCTGCGGTCGTCTGAGCTCGCGGAGGAGCGGGCCGAGCGGTTCCACGCGGCGACGAGGGCAGGTGACGTCCGCCGTGGGCGGGTGCCCAAGGACGACGGTGGCGGCGAAGGGTCGCCGTCATGAGCCGCAAGGTCCAAGCCCCCGCAGACCGGGGGCCTTCGCTCGTCGGTGAGCGCTACACGGTCGAGATCGGACCCGTCGCACACGGCGGCCACTTCGTGGCGCGTCACGAGGGACGGGTCGTGTTCGTGAGGCACGCGCTCCCGGGGGAGCACGTGGTCGTCGAGGTGACCGAGGGCAGCGAGCGCTCGAAGTTCCTCCGGGCCGACGCGGTCGAGGTGCTCCAGCGGTCACCGGACCGGGTCGTGCCGCCGTGCCCGTTCTCGGGTCCGGGTCGGTGCGGGGGCTGCGACTTCCAGCACGTGAGCCCTGCCGCGCAGCGTGCGTTGAAGGCGTCCGTCGTACGCGAGCAGCTGCGCCGTCTCGCCGCACTCGACGTCGACCTCACCGTCGAGGCCGTGCCGGGGGACGTGGACGGTCTCGGGTGGCGCACCCGCGTGCAGTTCGCGGTCGACGACGAGGGACGGGCAGGTCTGCGCAAGCACCGCTCGCACGAGGTGGTGCCGGTGGACCACTGCCCGATCGCCCACCCCGGGCTTCCTCCGGTACTCACCGAGGAGTGGTCCGGGGCCGACATGGTCGAAGCCCTGCGTTCGAGGTCCGGAGAGCAGCTGAGGCTCGTGCACGCGGGAGACGACGTGTACGTCGACGGTGCGCGGATGCTGCACGAGAGCGCAGCCGGTCGCGACTTCGAGGTCACCGGCTCAGGCTTCTGGCAGGTGCACCCGGGAGCAGCGGACGCGTTGGTGGCCGCGGTGATCGACGGTCTCGCGCCGCGGCCGGGGGAGCGGGCGGCGGACCTGTACGCAGGGGTGGGGCTGTTCTCCGCGGCCCTGGCGGAGCGGGTCGGACCGAGCGGCGCCGTGCTCGCGGTGGAGTCGGACGAGATCGCCGTGGGTGACGCGGCGCGCAACCTCGGCGACCTGCGCCAGGTGGAGCCGGTCGTGGACCGCGTCGAACGAGCGCTGCGCTCCCAGACGCTGGGGGAGCGTTGCGACCTCGTGGTCCTCGACCCGCCTCGCACCGGCGCCAAGCGGCAGGTCGTGGAGGCCGTGGCAGCACTGGCTCCCCGAGCCGTCGCCTACGTGGCGTGCGACCCCG
>Ga0214468_1000454_pt1 | contig 12910 bp, 10 predicted proteins | sample RVTome_9_FD_187334 | JGI IMG/M metagenome (GOLD analysis project Ga0214468, IMG submission 187334) | Soil microbial communities from uranium-contaminated site in the Upper Colorado River Basin, Wyoming, United States - RVT155D38 HiSeq ...
GTCCTTGCCGAGCCGCCGTGCCCGGTCGCGGAACGTGGGGCAGTAGAGCACCAGCCGCCGGTCGGTGGGCAGGCCCAGCTCGCGCTTCTTCGCCGCCACCCACTCGGGGTCGACCCCCCGCACGAGCAGGTCGTTGCGCGGCAGCCCGTGCCGGACGATCGGGCCCTCGTAGCGGAAGGAGCGCACGAACGTCTCGACGAAGTACTCGCTGGGCGCGAGAAGGACGCTCCAGCGCCTCATCATCGCGCGGTGCGTGCGGCGGGCGGCGGCGCCCGCACGCTCGAGGGCGGGCGAGTCGAAGCCCATCCGCTTGAGGGGGGTCCCGTGCCACGTCTGGATGTAGGTCGTCTCCCTGCGCCGGGAGTACTGGCGCGGCAGCCCTTGGTTGTCGACCCAGAACTGCGCCCGCGCGAGCAGGTAGAGGTAGCGCCAGGTGTCGCGCTTGACGGTCCGGACGTCCGGCGGGAAGCCCTTGGGGGTGGAGCGGGAGTGCGACCAGACCGGCGTCAGCCCCAGCCGGTCGAGGCCGGAGGCCACGGCCGCCTCGTAGATGTAGCGAGGGCTGTCGGAGTACTGCCGGCCCATGTGGGACTCGAACACCGCCAGGCCGGGTCGCACCGGCAGCCGTCTCGCCAGCCGGTAGGCCTGTCCCCGCAGCGCCGGCGAGCCGGCGACCTTCCGCCAGCGCCACTGCACCGCGGCCGAGGCACGTGCGGCGGCACGGTCGACCCGCCCGGCCAGCCGGCCGGCGCCCGAGTCGGGCGCCTGCTCGAAGGCGAGGTTCAGCTTGGGCGTGACCAGGGGGCGCAGCGACCCCTTGACGAGGCCGCCGAAGCGCCCGCGGAAGGAGATCGTCGTGCCGCTGACGAGGTCGGGGTCGACGCTGAGCGTGGCGGTGGCGACGCGGTCCTCCCAGACGACCTCGAGGCGGATGTCCCAGTAGGGCTCGGGCCGGTCGAGCGGGCCGACGACCTGGCGCAGGTCGAGGTCGGCCGTGTAGTGGATGTGCTCGCCGTCGTGGCTCCAGGTCGAGACGGGCGCCCGGCGCCGCTTGCCGCCGCTGCGGTTCTTGACCGACACGGACAGCGCCAGGTCGGCGTCGGGGGGGATGCGACCGAGCTGGTTGCGCACCCGCCCCCGCAGCGTCAGCCGCCCGCGTCCGGCCGTCGCCGACACGACCTCGTTGTGCAGGGGCAGCTTCCCGAACGGGAGGCGGTGCAGCCCCAGGTCGGTGACGTCGAGCGCGGCGCGGCCCTCGGCCGTGTCGAGGTACTTCTCGGTCCAGTAGACGCGGCCGTCGCGCTCGACCAGCGACGTCGACAGCTTGAAGCCGAACTTCAGGTAGTCGATCGTGCGCAGCGTCTCCTCGAGGTCGAGGCGGCGGATCATGTGGACGCAGATGCGCTCGACGACGCGGCACTGCTCCAGCGTCGCCTCGCTCACGGTGGCGAGGTAGTCGGCCGCCATCTGCATCATGGCGCGCTGGTAGGACTCGTCGCGGTGCGGCAGGTCGCTGAGGTAGAGGCGCAGGTCGTGGCGGATGAACTTGACGTCCTTGGCCACCTTGAGGTCCGCCGCGCCGTGCTCGCGCAGGAACTCGTCCATCATCCGGTGCACGGCGATGCGGTCGCGGAAGTTCTCGATCTCGAAACGCCGCTGGGTGATCGAGAGGTCCTCGGCCTCCTCCACCTGCACGACCCGCCACAGGTAGACGACGTTCGGCACGACCGCGATGACCTCGGCCTGGCAGTAGACCTGGGTGGAGAACAGCGAGTCCTCGTAGTGCACGCCCTCGGGGAACCTGATGCCGTTGCGGTCGAGGAACTCGCGGCGGTAGAGCTTGTTGGTCGACAGCGGGTCGAAGAAGAGCTCGGGGTTCTCGCGGATCCCGCGGTAGACAGCGCGCCGCCGGTAGAGCCGCTTGACCCAGCCGCCCTCCTTGCCCTCGGACACGAGCAGGCGCTTGACCTGGCCGGCCACGACGTCGGCGCCGGTGCGCTCGGCGGTGAGCAGCAGGTTCTTGCACGCGTGCCGGTCGTAGACGTCGTCGCTGTCGAGGAACATGACGTACGGCGCGCGCGCGAGGTCGAGCCCGACGTTGCGCGGGCGGCTGCAGCCGCCGCTGTTCTCGGGCAGCCGGACGACCCGCACGCGGGGGTCCTCGCGGGCGATCTCGTCCGCCGCCTCGGCCGAGCCGTCGGTCGAGCAGTCGTCGACGACGATCACCTCGAGGTGGCGCAGCGTCTGCTCCTGCACCGACCGGACCGCGGTGGGGAGGTGCTCGCGGTCGTTGTAGCCGATGACGACGACCGACACCTCGGGGTCCCCGAGGGGGTCGGGGACGGTCGCTCGGGGCACCAGCGTCCCTTCGTACGGCTATGTCGGGCATGTGTGTCGGTCGGCCGACTGAGTCTAGGTCAGCGGGCGGCGGTCTCAGACGACCGGCGGGCGGCCGGCGCGGGTCAGCCGCCAGACCGTGCGCCACGACATCGGCCGCCGCTCCCCCGCACCCGGCCCGAGTCCCTCGCGGAAGCCCTCGAACCAGGGGGCGAGGCGGCGCGGCGAGCGCAGCCGGGCCACGGTCAGGGCAGTCCACACCGCGAGGTAGGGCACGACCAGCGGCCACGGCAGGTTGCGCCGCGCCACCCAGACGCGGTTGCGCGCGTTCATGCGGTAGTAGACGGCGTGACGTGTGGGGCTGGTCGCCGGGTGGTGCATGACGATGTCGGGGGCGTACCAGCCGACGTAGCCGGCGTCCCACACCTTCCACATGAGGTCGATGCCCTCGTGGCCGTAGAAGAAGTGGCCGGGCCACCCGCCGACGCCGTCGAAGACCTCGCGGCGGACCGCGAACGTGCCCTCCCACACCCAGGTGACGACGCCCGGGCGCAGCGCGCCGCCGCCGCCCGGGCGGGGAACCCAGCGCTTCGGGGACGGCCGACCGGCCGGGTCGACGGGGCGCGGCTGGACGGCCGCGACCCGCGGGTCGCGGTCGAGGACGTCGACGAGCCGGGCGACCACGTCGTCGGTCGGCAGGTAGGCGTCGTCGTCGTAGAAGAGGATGACGTCGCCGCCGACGGCCGCCGCGCCGACGTTGCGGCCCTCCGGGATGCCCACGTTCTCGGCCAGGTGGACCGTGCGGACCCCGTCGGGCACCCCGGTGGGCTCCCAGCCGTTGCCCACGACGACGACCTCCAGGTCGACGCCCCGTTGCGCGAGCAGCGACTCCATCGCCAGCGGGAACTCGACCGGGCGTGTGCCCATGCTGAGCACGACGGCCCCGACGCTCGGCCGGGTCACCGAAGCCTGCTCGAGGTGACGATCGCCAGCAGGTGACCGGCGACGGTGACGGCGGCCACCGGCAGCAAGGCCGCGACGAGGAACCGCGTGCCGTCCAGGTCACCCCCGAGCAGCGCGTCGGCGACCGCGGCGGCCAGCGCCAGCAGCGTCATCTCGACGGAGTGGAACACCCGGTGGAAGGGCACGAACCGCGCCAGCGCCCGGAGCCGCCGGACCGTCGAGACCCGGGGGGCTGCCTCCTGCGCGCGGTCCTCGAGCCGCGGCAGCCCGCTCGCCGACCGCGCGAGGTGCACCGCGTCGTTGAGCGACTTGTTGACCAGGACCAGCACGGCGAGCACCGCGCCCAGGGTCGTCCAGCCGCCGACCGAGCGCAGCCCCCCGTCGGCGCGCACGCCCAGTGCCAGCGGGATCGCGCTCTCGGCGACGGTGTGGCCCAGCTTGTCCAGGAAGAAGCCGGCCGGCGAGAACGTGCGCCGCCAGCGGGCGACCTCGCCGTCGGAGCAGTCCCACAGCATCTGCAGCTGGCCGAGGAACGCGGCGAGCACCGCCCCCAGCAGCCCGGGCAGCAGCAGCGCCGCCCCGGCGGCGGCCCCGGTGACGATCATGATGACCGTCACGGCGTTCGCCGACAGCGACGTCGCGAGCAGCGCCCGGGTGAGGTAGGGCGAGAGGCGCCGCTGGTAGAGGTCCGCCGTCCAGTGCTCCGAGTTGCGCCGGCCGCGCACGGCCGGCGGCTGGGTCACGGCGCGCAGCTCGGCGATCGTCGGGCGCGGCTCACCCATCGGCCGCACCCCCCGCCTCCCCGGCGTCCGGACGGGCGGACCGGACCTCCCGCAGCACCCGCGCCGGCTCGACCACGAGGTACAGGATGCCGAGGACGGCCGCCAGCACCCACAGGCCCCCCGTCAGGACGTCGCCGCCGGCGAGGGCCAGCACGGCGACCACCACCGGTCGTCCGACGACCCCCAGCCCGGCGACCGCGGTGGTGGGCGCTGCCGGCGCGAGCCGGTGCAGCACGCGGTACAGCTCGTCGTAGTGGTGGGACGCGACGACGAGCAGCAGCGCGTACGCCGGCGGCAGCGCGTCGGCGTCCGCCGCCACGACCAGCCCGGCCAGCACGGCGTACTCGACCAGCCGCAGCAGCGCCGGGCGCGCCCACAGCCAGCGCCCGGCCCCTCCGGCGAGCGCGCGGGCCGCCCCTCCCGGCAGCGGCCCCTGGTCGGCCTGCGCGGCGACGACCTCCCGCTCGCGGCCCGTCGGCGCCCGCCGCGGCCACGCCCGGGTGCGCAGGCTGCGCCCCGCCGAGGTGTAGGCCAGCGACAGCAGGCCCAGGACCAGCAGCACCCCGAGGGCGAGCAGTGGCCGGCCCGCGGCGGCCAGCACCGACAGCACCAGCCAGCGCTCGCCGATCGACATGTGCACGGCCCGCTTCGCCCACTTCACCGCCGGGTTGCGGTTGCTCCGCTCGGACGCGGCGACGGCCCGGGCGCTCGCCGAGCCCTCGTCGGCACTGCTGTCGCCGAGGCGGTCCAGCGGCGCCGCGGCCGACTCGGCCTCGCGCAGGTCCTTCACGGCGGTGAACGTGTAGTCCACGGTGTGTCGCGCGGTCTGCAGGGTCAGCATCGCCGCGGCGAGCAGCCAGGCCCGGTCGCCGTCTCCGGCTCCCCAGGCCAGGCCGCCGTAGCAGGCGAACTCCTTGAGCCGGTCCGTGGAGGCGTCCAGCCAGGCGCCGGTCGCGCTGAACGACCGGGTGTAGCGGGCGACGTCACCGTCGACGCAGTCGACGACCAGCGACAGCTGCAGCAGGACGGCACCGACGACGAGGGCGACGCGGTCGCCCGTGGCGAAGCAGGCCGCCGCGGCGAGACCGATGACGACCGAGCCGAGGGTGACCTGGTTCGGGCTCAGGCCCCAGCGCAGCGCGACCGGCGTGACCAGCCGGGACAGCGGGCGGCTGAGCACGGTCGCGACGGCGCCGTCGTCGGCCTTGGTCGCCCGGGCGAGCCGGAGCCGGTGGGACTGCTCGGGGCCGATGTCACGCAGCCGGCCGTCGAAGGCGGCGCGCTCCTGGGGGTCACCGCCGCGCCCCCAGGGCCACGGGTCCAGCGACACCGTTCCGACGGCGGTGCCCCCGCGCACCAGCGCGACGAGCAGGTAGTCCAGCGGGTCCCCCGCCCATCCGGCCCTCCGGGCCAGGCCCGCCATCTGCCGGGCGCCGGCCGCCGCCGCGGCGCGGTCGCCGTCGGCGACGCGCAGGGCGCCGGCGAACTGCGCGTCCCCGCCGCGCACCCGGTGGGCCCCCGACGAGGCGGCCACGACCCGCCCGCCCCGCAGCCGGACGGCGGGGTCGGCGCCCGGCCGCCGGTCCGAGGCGTCGGCGGGCCGCGACACGAGGGCCGCGGTCGCCTGCCGCGGGTCCTCGGTCAGGTCGGCCAGGGCGTCGGCGTGCACCTGCAGGTCGTCGGCGACGAGCACCACCGTGCCCGACGCCGACTCGAGCCGCCCCGCGAGCGCCTCGAGCCCGCCCGCCAGGTCGACGTCGACCGGCCTCACTCCGTCGACTTCGGTCCGCGCCGCCGGCCGGTGTCCTCGCGGTAGCGCTCCAGGGCGTCCTCCACCGGACCGTCGGTGACCAGCGAGCCCGCCCGCAGGTAGAGGCCCCGGGTGCAGAAGCGGCGAAGGTCGTTCTCGTTGTGGGACACCAGGAACAGCGTGCGGCCCCCGGACAGCAGGTCGCCCATCCGCTTGTAGCACTTCTCCCGGAACGCGCGGTCGCCCACGGCGAGCACCTCGTCGACGAGGACCACCGGCTCGTCGAGCGTCGTGATCACCGCGAACCCGAGGCGCACCTTCATGCCGGAGGAGAAGTGGCGGAACGGGGTGTCGAGGAAGTCACCGACCTCGGCGAAGTCCACGATCTCGTCGAAGCGCGCCGCGATCTCCGGCTTGCTCAGCCCGTGCAGCCCGGCGGTGAGCCAGATGTTGTCCCGGGCCGTCAGGTCACCGACGAACCCGCCGGTCACCTCGATGAGCGGCGCCACGCCGCCGCGGACGCGCAGTCTCCCCTCGTCGGGCAGCAGGACCCCGGCGATGAGCTTGAGCAGCGTGCTCTTGCCCTGCCCGTTGCCGCCGACGAGGCCTACGGCTTCGCCTTCGCTCACGGTGAAGGAGACGTCGCGCAGCGCCCAGAACTGGTTCCGGCGCGCTCGCTTCGCGCGCTCGGCCCGCCCGGACGCCAGGTCGCGCAGGCGGCGGTTGCGCCGACGGTTGCGCTTGAAGGCGATGCCCAGACCGTCGGCCTCGATGACCGGGCTCACGTCAGATCTCCTTGAGCACGGTGCCCTCGAGGCGCCGGAACGTGAAGATGCCGACGACCAGCATGGTGACCGAGACACCGGCCGCGATGCCGACCGCGCCCCAGCCCGCCCACTCGTCGGCGAAGAAGGCGGTGCGGTAGAGGTCGAAGATGCCGGCCAGCGGGTTGAGGACGTAGAGGTCGGCCACCGTCCCGCCGAGCCGGCTCTGCACGTCGCTGACGCCGTAGATGATCGGCGAGAAGTAGAAGAGCAGCCGCAGCACGATGCGCATCAGGCGCTCGACGTCGCTGTAGAGCGTGGCGAGCGGCGCCAGGATGAGGCCGGCTCCGGTGAGGAGCACGCCCTGCAGCAGCACCGCGAGCGGGAAGAAGACGACGAACTTCGTCAGCTCGGCCCGGTTGATCAGCGCGAACAGGGCGAGCACCGGCAGGGCGAAGACGAACTCCGCGAACTTCGAGCCGACCGTGCGCAGGATCCAGATCTCGCGCGGCAGGTTGGTCGACCGCACGAGCTTGGCGTCCTTCGACAGCGCCTTCATCGACGCGCGCAGGACGGCGTTGGCCCACTGCCACGGCAGCATGGCTGCGAGCAGGAAGACGATGTACGGCGCCTCGCCGAGCTGGCGGTCCATCAGCTGGGTGAAGACGAACCAGTAGACCCCGGCCATCATCAGCGGCTCGAGGATGGACCAGACGTAGCCCAGCAGCGAGTCGGAGTACTTGACCTTCAGGTCGCGCGAGACGAGCAGCCGCAGGATGCGACGGTTCCCCCACAGGGCACCCAGGCGAGGCGTCGCCTCGACGTGTACAGCCACTGCACTCCCACCGGCGCGGAAACCTCGCCCTCACATGACGGACCGGGGAACGCTACCACCGCGACCGGTCGCGGCCGTGCGCGCCCGTCAGCCTCCGTAGGCCTCGACGAACGCGCCGACCTGCTTGCGTACCGACGCGGCGTCGAGGTCGAGATGCTCGAGGATCGTGTAGCGGTCGGGCCGGGTCTGCGGCGCGAAGCTCACCGCCTCGGCGAACTGCTCGTCGCTGAGACCGAGGTCGACGGGCAGCCGCGGCAGCTCGTGCCGCCGCAGGCACGTGTCGAGCTGCGCGGCGAGGGTCGCGTTCTCGCGGAGGAACGCCGAGAAGAGCGCACCGACCCCGGCGAGCTCACCGTGGTTGGCGGTCCCCGGGAACAGCGAGTCGATCGCGTGCATGATCTCGTGGTCGGCGCCGCTGCCGGGCCGGCTGGAGCCGGCGGCCGCCATCGCCATCCCCGAGAGGACGAGGCCCTCGGCGAGCGAGGTGAGGAAGCCGTCGGACTCGATGCCGTCCGTGCGGTGCAGCACCGACTCCGCGGCGGTCCGCGCGAAGGTCACCGCCAGCCCGTCGATCGGCTCGCCCCGCTCCTCGTGCGCCAGCCACCAGTCCTCGATCGCCGTGAGGTCGCTGATCAGGTCCCCGATGCCCGAGCGCACCATCCGCGGCGGCGAGGCCCGCACGTAGTCGAGGTCGACCACGACGGCAATCGGCAGACCGACGCCGAACGAGCCCTTGCCGCCCTCGTGCAGCAGCGACGAGACCGGCGACGCGATGCCGTCGTGGGCCAGGTTGGTGGCGACCGCGACCATGGGAAGTGCGAGCCTCGTCGCGGCGTACTTCGCGACGTCGAGCGTGCGCCCGCCCCCGATGCCCACGAGGGCGTCGTAGTTCTTGCCACGCAGCTCGGCCTGCAGGTCCCCCGCCGCCTCGAGGCTGCCGCCCCGCACGGTGAAGACGTCGGCGTTGGCGAGGTTGGGGCCGATGTCGGCCATCAGGGCCTCGCCCTGGCCCGGGCCGACGGCCACGGCGACATGACCGTCGGCGGAGATGCGCCGGTCGGCGAGCAGGTCGCCCAGCCCCGACACGGCGCCCGCCCGGATGTCGATGAACAGCGGGCTGAGCAGCATCCGGGCTAGTAGTGGCACGCGATCTCCCGTGCCTTCTCGAGGTCGGCGTGGTTGTCGACCTCGACCCAGGGCAGGGTGCCGATGCGGGCCACGCCGACCTCACCGCCGGTGTCGACGAGCGTCTGGTAGCCGTCCTCGTAGTAGAGGTCGGGGTCGCGCTGCCAGGTGGCCTCCAGCGCCGTCGCGAGGGCGTCCGCCGCGTGCGACTGGATGAGGGTGGCGCCGATGTACTCGCCGTGTGCCTCGGCCGGCGACATCAGCTTGGTGATGCGGCGCATCCGGTCGTTGTCGTCGAGGGTGACCTTCATCTCCTCCTCGTCGAGGACCTTCGTCGCGTCCAGCGCCAGGAGGATGCCCGCCGCGCCGTCCTGCCCGGCCGCCGCGAGCAGCGTCCGCTCGACGTCCACGGGGTGCACCGTGTCACCGTTGACGAGGAGCGCCCCCTGCGCGAAGTGGTCGCGGGCGAGCCAGAGGGAGTAGCAGTTGTTCCACTCCTCGGCCTTGTCGTTGTGCACGAGGGTGAGGGTCACGCCGTGACGCTCCTCGAGGTCGGCCTGCCGTTCCGCGACCGCCGCGGCGCGGTAGCCGACGACCACCGCGACGTCGGTGAGGCCGACCGCGGAGAGGTTGCGCAGCCCGATGTCGAGGATGGTCGTGTCACCGTCGACGGGCACCAGCGCCTTGGGGAGCGTGTCGGTGTACGGCCGCAGCCGCCGCCCTGCGCCGGCAGCCAGCACCATCCCGATCATGCCTGTCCACGTCCTTCGCACTCGCCCGGCGTCCCCGCGACGGTACCGTCCCGGCCGACGCCCCCCGACCAGCGACCGCCCGGCGGCCATCGCCGTCGCTCCCGCGTCCGGCCGGACGAGCAGCCGGCGTACGTAGCGCAGGTGACCGGTCCTCACCCTCGCGCGGGCAGCACGCAGAACTCGTTGCCCGACGGGTCCGTGTACGAACGCCACGGCAGCTCGCCCCACTCCGGGTGGTGGAGCGGGGCCCCGCCGCGCTCGGCGATGCGTGCCGCGACTCCGTCGGGATCGTCCCCGGTCTCGAGCCGGACGTCGAGGTGCAGCCGGTTCTTGGCTGCGCTCTTGGGGGTGGCCTCGGGGCACAGCTCGAGAAGGGGGCCTCGACGCGACGGGTGGCGCAGTGACCGGGGCGCGACCCCGGTCACGTCGGTCCAGCCCGTCAGCCAGGACCAGAACTCTGCGTCCCGGTCCGGGTCGGCCGAGTCGAGCGGGAGGGCCGCGACGGGACCGGTGTCGGCGTACGCCTCCCGTTCCTCCATGACGCAGCAGGGGTTGCCCTCCGGGTCGGCGAGCACCACCCAGGGCGCATCGCCCTGACCGATGTCGAGGTGTCGTGCACCCAGCCCGAGCAGCCGATCGACCTCCTCGGCCTGGCGCTCTCCGCCCGAGAGGTCCAGGTGAAGCCGCGGCGACTCGGATGGCGGCTCGGGGACCCGCTGGAAGCACAGGTCGAGCACCGGTCCGCCCTCGACGGCGAGCCGCGCCTCGAAGCCGGCAGGCTCGTCGGTCAGCCGCTCGCCGCCGACCACCGCCTCCCAGAACCGGCCCAGCCGCTGCGGGTCGACGGCGTCGACGACGATGTTCTCCAGGTACATGGAGCCCAACCGTACGTGCCAGCGGCGTTGCTGCCGGCCGTGGTCGGCGGCCGTCAGCGAGGCTCGGCGGGGGCGGGGGCGCGCAGCGACCGGCGACTGGTGAGGAAGCCCACGCCCCACGAGCCGTGCATCGTGGCCAGCACCAGCGGCAGCCACGCCTTGACCCGCGGCGGCAGCCCCCGGCCGATCACGACGGAGCCGGTCACCACGGTGACGGCGTAGCCCAGCGGGGCCGCCAGAGCGGGCCGCCACCACACGGCGCCGACGACGGTCCCGACACCCACAGCGACCACGGCAAGAGGCGGGGCGAGGTACCGCGCGCTGGCCGTGCCGGTGTGCTCACGCATGACGACGCGGCGCCACCGGCCGTAGTCCGCGTACTGCCTGGCCAGTGCCCGCAGCGTCGACCGCGGCCGGTAGGTCACCACCATCGCCGGGGTGAACCACACCAGGCCCCCGCTCTCACGGATCCGGTGGTTGAGCTCCCAGTCCTGCGCGCGCAGGAAGGACTCGTCGTAGCCGCCGAGCCGGTCGAGCACCGACCGGCGGAACGCCCCGAGGTAGACGGTGGGCGCCGGCCCCTCGTCGCCGCCGACGTGGAAGCTCGCCTGACCGACCCCGAGCCGGCTGGTCATCGCGGCAGCGACGGCCCGCTGGAAGTCGGTCACGCCCTCGGCCGCCATCACGCCTCCGACGTTGTCGGCGCCGGTCCGCTGCAGGGTCTCGACCGCCGTCCGCACGTAGTCGCCGGGCACGAGCGCGTGCCCGTCCAGCCGCACGACGACCTCGTGCCGGGCGGCGCCGAGCGCCAGGTTGAGTCCCGCGCCGGTGCGGCCCGTCGGGTTGGCGACCGTCCTCACCCGGGGGTCGTCGGCGGCCAGCGCGGCGGCGATCTCGTCCGTCCGGTCCGTCGAGGGCCCGAGCGCGAGCACCACCTCCAGCGGCCCGGGGTAGTCCTGGCCGAGCACCGTCGCGACCGAGGACGCGAGGTGCTCCTCCTCGTCGAGCACCGGCATCACGACCGACACCCCCGGCCACTGCGACATGGCCGGACACGCTAGCGGCGGGCGCGGCGAGCCTGCCCGGCGGGCGGCTCGGGCGGCCCTAGCATCGCCGCGTCACGGTCCACCGCCGCCGGAAGGTCCCCCCGCATGCCCACGCCAGCCGGCGCCTCCCCCGCGCTGCCGCCGCGGCTGGACCCGCGCGGCCCCGCTCGGGGCACGTCGGGTCGGCGGGCCGCACGTCTCGCGCGGCGGACCGGTCTGGCCGCCGCGGCGGCTGCCTCGGTGCTCGTGCTGGTCACCGCCGGGTCGGGGCACGCGCTGCTGTCCTGGTCGACCGGGTCCATCCAGCGGGTCGACGCCTTCGCAGGGCTGACCGACCGGCCCGCGCCGAGCGCGGGCGGATCGACGACGTTCCTCCTCGTCGGCTCCGACGCGCGCGAGGGCATGACGCGACGCGAGATGAAGCGGCTCCACGTCGGATCGCCGGCCACGGCCGCGGGCCGCCGTGCCGACACGATGCTGCTGGTGCACGTCTCGGCGGAGCACGGCACCGTGCGCGTCGTGAGCCTCCCGCGCGACTCCTTCGTGACCATCCCGGCGCACGAGTCCGTGGACGGCACCGACGTGCCGGAGCGGCGGAACAAGCTCAACGCGGCGTACGCGTTCGGCGGCCCGCCGCTGACCGTCGCCACGATCGAGCGCAGCACCGGCGTACGCGTCGACCACTACCTCGAGATCGACTTCCTCGGGTTCGTCCGGCTCGTCGACGCCGTCGGGGGCGTCGACGTGTGCACGCCGACGCGGCTGCGCGACCGCAAGGCAGGGCTGCGGCTGCCCAAGGGGACGACGCACGTCGACGGCGAGACCGGCCTGGCGTACGTCCGCGCACGCAGCCTCGACGCGCGCGCCGACCTCGGCCGGGTCGAGCGCCAGCAGCGGTTCCTCGCGGCCATGGCGCAGCGGGTCACCAGCCGCGACGTGCTGCTCGACCCGCGGGCCCTGGTCCGCTTCCTCGAGGCGGCGTTCTCCGCCGTGCGCGCCGACCACGGGCTGACCGAGCGCGAGATGGTGACGCTGGGCACGCGGCTCCGGCACGTGTCCGGGCGCGACATCAGCTTCCGCACCGTCCCCGTCGCCGACCCCTCCTACCGCTCGCGCACCGCGGGATCGGTCGCCCGCTGGGACGAGGCCGCCGCCGCCGAGCTGTTCACGTCGATGCGCGAGGACTCGCCGCCGGTGCGCGACCGGGCGCCGGCCCGGCAGCGGCCCACCGTGGCGCCCGGCCAGGTCAGCGTCCAGGTCTACAACGCGACCGGGACCACCGGCCTCGGCTCCCGCGTGAGCGACGACCTCGCCCGCCGCGGCTTCGACGTCGCGGGCCCCGCCCGGAACTGGCGACGGACCGACGTGGGTCGCACCACCGTCCGGTTCGACTCCCGCTACACCGAGAGCATCAAGACCGTGGTGGCCGCCCTGCCGGGCGCCCGGGTCGAGTCGGTGCCGGGACTGGGCCGGACGTTGCAGGTGGTCGTCGGCAGCTCGTACGCCGGCACCCGTCCGGTGCGGGTCGCCGGCCCCGCGGGCGGGTCGGGGACCACCGCCGACGCGGGACGTACGGCCGCCGCGGACCCCTGCAGCTGAGTCCTCCGACCGGGTTCCGTCCACGACGCCGGGTTTCGTCCCCTTCGCGTCCGGGCGGCACTGTGCAAGATCAGTCGACACC
>Ga0214468_1000455_pt1 | contig 12906 bp, 13 predicted proteins | sample RVTome_9_FD_187334 | JGI IMG/M metagenome (GOLD analysis project Ga0214468, IMG submission 187334) | Soil microbial communities from uranium-contaminated site in the Upper Colorado River Basin, Wyoming, United States - RVT155D38 HiSeq ...
CTCCACGTCTTTCGTATGCGCGCGGGAAAGATCGTGGGGTGGCAGGTCTTCTTGAACCGGGACCACGCCCTCGAAGCCGCCGGGCTGCGGGAGTAGGCGGTGTCACAGGAGAGCGCTGAAGCCGCGCACCAGTTCGTTGAGGCGGTCAACGGCGGTGACGTGGAAGCTGCGTTGCGCGTGTGCCACCCCGAACTGGTCTTCGAGCCCTTGCGGACAGCCACCGAGGGCGCGTTCGTCGGGCACGACGGAATCGGAAGGTTCCTTGCCGATACGTTGAACACGTTCGAGATCTTCCGGGTCGAGCCCGCCGATGTCCGTGATCTTGGGGACCGCGTGCTCGGAATCGGATCGATCAGGGTGCGCGGCAGGGGAAGCGGGGTGGAGACGGACATCCCGAGTGCGGCCATTGCGGAATTCCGAGACGGCCTGATGTGGCGCTACAAGGACTACGGCGAGGCGCGCCTTGCGCTCGAAGCCGCCGGGCTGTCGGAGTAGCGCCAACTGCCGGGCGACTGATTGGGCACCAGCCCCGTTCTGGTGCCCGTTAGCGCCTACATCCGAACACATCCGCGGGCATCCGCGCGCATCCAGGTGCGCGCAACGACGCCCATCGTGCCTGAGGGCTCACCGCTTCACACGCGAGAGGTCGCTGGTTCGAAACCAGCCGCGCCCATCAGCTGCTGCCTTAGCGAGATACTGCGCGGGCGATGTCGCAGGAGAACGTCGAAGTCGTTCGCAGGGCATACGAGGCCTTCGCGCTAGGCGATCTGAAAACGGTGCTCGATCAGCTCGATGCCACGGTCGTCAGCTACACGGCCTCGCCCCTCCCGGACCCCGAGGAACACCTTGGGCATGACGGCTTCCTGCAATGGGTCGAAAACTGGACCGGTGCCTTCGACGAGCTCGCCATGGAGGTCGAGGAATACATCGACTCGGGCGATCAGGTCATCGTCCGTGCCCTGCAGCGTGCAACCGGGGCGGCGAGCGGTGCGCCGGTTGAGCAGACTTTCTGGTTCTTGCATTCTTTCCGGGAGGGCAAGATCCTCCGGATCGGGGTTCACGCGAGCCAAGATCAGGCCCTCGAAGCCGCCGGGCTGTCGCATTAGGACAGATCCGCTGACTCATTGGGCACCAGCGCGGTTCTGGTGCCCATATCCGCAAGCATCCCTGCACATCCGCATACATCCGGTGGCCCCGATCCACGCCCATCCGTGCCTGAGGCGCCACCGCTTCACACGCGAGAGGTCGCTGGTTCGAAACCAGCCGCGCCCATCTCAGGTGAAGCGCAGATAGTCGCTTCCCGTGGCGGATTCAAACCACCGCCGCACCTCCTTCGTTCGCCAGCAGTTGGCTGACTCTCTCGGGTGGTGCAGCGACCGGTTGAGGCCGCAGTCCAAAGCGCTACTCCGACAGCCCGGCGGCTTCGAGGGATCAGCGCCGCGCCCGCGCGACACAGCGGTAGCCGCGGCCAAACTCTGGGCTCGAGTGATCCACGTCGCCGAAGTCGTCAAACGTGACGCTGTCCGTGCCGAAGAATTGGGAGGTCCACTCACCGTCCCCGGTGTCCAGCGCGATCCCTGGCTCATGGCCAAAGTTCTCCAGCTCGCCGAGGGTGGGCAACCTGCGACGGTCATCAAAGCAATTGCTTTCCGCGACGGGGAGGCTGGCCGACGTAGACCGGAGGGCGGTCTCAATGCAGGCCCCCTCGTGGTAACGCGTCCCCCCCGGGCACTTAAGCCGCAGCTTGTCGTTCGTGTCCGACTTCTTCACCTCGCCCGGCGCGATGTGGCGCGATTTGACCTCGTTTCGCTCAAGCGCGAAGGCAACGCCCCCCGCGAGGACGCCGAAGACGGCGATGGTGGACATCACGTTGGCGTACGTCAGACGGGATTGCAGCTTCTTCAACATGGTCCCTCCTTCGGTCCTGGCGAACCTAACTCACCTCGGCATCGCCCGCGCATGTCTCGCGGAAGGTTCCGCTTTCCATGCGAAGCGGCCAACTCTCATTGGGCACCAGCGCGGTTCTGGTGCCCATATCCGGATACATCCCAGCACATCCGCAGGTATCCGAGGGCGCTGATCGACGCCTATCCGTGCCTGAGGCCCCACCGCTTCACACGCGAGAGGTCGCTGGTTCGAAACCCGCCGCGCCCATCCCTAGAGTCGCTGCAAATGGGTGGAATCTGCGCCGTTAGCGTTGTCGGCGGAATCGGCCGAAGCGGAGGGGAACGCCGCTTTTCGCGCCTTTTTATGCCCAATCAGCGTCGCGGGGCGCTGACTGGCTGCTTGCCTGGGACGCGAACGTTGAGGGCGTGATTCACGCACCCGTGGATGGCGAGCGTGATTCGCGCACATTCGCGGCGATATGGCGCTCGCAGTACCGGCAGTAGTGTGTCTGCGGAGTGATCCGCAAGGCGCCGTGTCCAGCGATCGTCGTGGCCCACGAGCGTTCCGTATAGAGCCGTGGGACCGCCCGGCGACCTTCACCGAATCGCGCTCGAACACCCCATCGACGCAGTCCCGGTCGCGACTACGGATGAGACGGCGGAGCCGGTGCGCTCGCGTCTGCTGGGATGCGAGTTCGCGGCGGTTCACGACGTTGTCGTCCTCGACGACCAACGCGTCGCGGGCTTGGTTTCCATGCGATCCCTGATGGCCGCCGAACCCGATGTACCGATCAGGACCCTCATGGACCCTGATCCGCCGACACTCACGCCCGGCAGCGACGCAAGTGCCGCCGCTCACAGGATGGTTGCGCGGGGGGAGACGAGTCTCGTCGTCGTCGACGACATGGGTCGCTTCAAAGGCCTCGTACCGCCGAGCCGAATGATCTCGGTACTTCTCAGCGAACACGACGAGGACCTGGCGCGGATCGGCGGCTACATGGCCGGAGCCGACCGGGCCCGGGGCGCCACGGAGGAGTCGCTGGGGCTCCGCCTCTGGCATCGAACCCCTTGGCTCCTTGTCGGATTGGTAGGTGCGATGGCGCTGGCGATCTTGGTCGGCGCGTTCGAAGAGACGATGGAGGACAACGTCCTGGTTGCGCTGTTCGTGCCGGCGGTCGTGTATATCGCGGCGGCGGTAGGCGCACAGACACAAACCGTGCTCATCAGAGCACTGGCCGCCGGCGTCTCAATCAAGTCGATGGTCCGCCGCGAGATCTCCACGGGCACCGTTCTTGGAGTCATGATCGGCACAACGTTCGGTCTCTTCGTGCTCGTCGGGTGGGGGGACTCAGAGCTGGCCGCCGCCGTGGCCTTGGCGCTGTTCGCCAGTTGCGCTGCGGCGGCCGGGCTTGCGCTCTTGCTCCCCGCAGTCTTCGTGCGGTTCGGACAGGACCCGGCATTCGGGTCGGGCCCACTCGCGACCGTGGCGCAGGACCTCTTGTCAGTCGCGGTTTATTTCGCTGCGGTATTGGCGCTTGGCGCCTAGGTGCACAGCAAGTCTCAAGTCGACAGGCCCGACTGATCGCGCGGCGTTTAAGCTGCTGTTGATGGGGAGTGAATCGGCCGCCAGACCTGGGTAGGCGCGGCGCGTAACCCGAGCATGCCCGAGCAGGTGCCACAACCGAGAAATGTTGCGGCGCGCGCGGGGGGCTGGAGCTCTCGCCACCGCTGGCAGGCGATCGCCGGCTGGCTCCTCTTCGTCGTCCTCGCGGTCGCACTCGGGGGGTCGGTGGAGACGAACGAGCTTGAAGACGAGGAGCTGAGCGTCGGAGAGTCGCGGGCCGCCGACCGGATCGTTGCCGACACCTTCCCCGAGAACACCCAGGAGACGGTGCTGATCCAGAGCAGCGCGGGGTCGACCGCGGACGAGCCGGAGTTCCAGCGCGTGGTCAATGACGTCGTCGAGCGCCTCAGCGCGACCCCCAACGTGATCGACGTCCACAGCCCCTACCTCGCGGGCAGCGAGGGCGCGATTTCGGAGGACGGGGCCTCGGCTCTCCTCACCTTCGAGATCCCGGATCCGGGCGACGACAGCGAGGTGAAGCCCGAAGATCTCGTGGAGGCTCCCCTCGCGACCCTCGAGGAGGCCGAGGCCGCGAACCCGGGCTTCCGGATCGACGAGTTCGGCGACGCAAGCGCCAACCTGCAGGTGACCGAGGCGATCGAGGAGGACTTCCGCCGGGCCGAGATCACTTCACTCCCCATCACCCTGGTGATCCTGCTGCTGGCGTTCGGCGCCCTCGTTGCGGCGCTCGTACCGCTCCTGCTCGCGGTCACCGCCGTGGCCACAGCGATCGGGCTGTTGGGGCCCCTGAGCCAGGTGTGGCCAGTGGACCAATCCGTGACCTCGGTCGTATTGCTCGTCGGACTGGCCGTGGGTGTCGACTACTCGATGTTCTATCTGCGGCGCGTGCGCGAGGAGCGCGCAGCGGGCTGGGAGACGCCCCGGGCACTGCAGGTGGCAGCCGCGACCTCGGGGCGCGCGGTGCTCTTCTCCGGCGTGACGGTGGCGATCGCTATGGCCGGCATGTTCGTGGCCGGCGCGTCGACGTTCACCTCCTTTGCGGTGGGCACCATCACCGTGGTGGTCATCGCCGTGCTCGGTTCACTGACCGTCCTGCCGGCGATTCTCTCGCGGCTCGGTGACGGCGTGAACCGCGGCCGAATCCCGCTGATCTCCCGGCCTGACCGCCTCGGCACCTCGGACTCCCGCGTGTGGTCGGCGATCCTCGACCGAGTCCTGCGCAGACCGGTGGTCGCGACTGTCCTCGCCACGGGCGTCCTCCTCTTACTCGCCCTCCCAGTCCTTGGCATGAAGCTCGCGGTACCGGGCTTCGAGACCCTGCCTCAGGACCTTGCGGTGATCCAGACGTACGACGACATCCAGGAGGCATTCCCGGGTAATCAGATCCCCGCCGAGGTGGTCGTTGGGAGGGGCACGGCCTCGGACGTGGAGCTCACGATCGGTGTGCACAACCTGCGTGAGGCAGCCGAGCGCAGCGATTTCGTCCAGCCGCCCGTCACGGTCCAATTCAGCGCCGACCACGGCGTGGCCGTCTTGGACGTGCCTATCGTCGGCAACGGAACTGACGACGCCTCCTACGATGCGCTCGCCGAGGTGCGCGACGAGCTCATCCCGGCAACCGTGGGTCAGGTGCCCGGCCTGCAGGCTCACGTCACGGGCTACACCGCCGGCTCGAAGGACTTCAACGACCTGATGGGCGCACGTGTGCCGGTTGTATTCGCGTTCGTCCTCGGGCTTGCGTTCCTGCTTCTGCTCGCGACCTTCCGGTCCATCGTCATTCCGATCAAGGCGATTGCGCTCAACCTCCTTTCGGTCGGAGCCGCGTACGGGATCGTGGTGTGGATCTTCCAGGAGGGCCATCTCGAGTCCCTGCTGGGCTTCGAGTCGACCGGTGCGATCGTCTCGTGGCTGCCGCTGTTCCTGTTCGTGCTCCTCTTCGGGCTGTCGATGGACTACCACGTGTTCATCCTCAGCCGGGTGCGCGAGGCCTTCGACCGGGGCATGCCAACGGTCGAGGCCGTTCGATCCGGGATCAAGGGGACCGCCTCCGTGGTCACGGCAGCGGCTGCCGTGATGGTCGCCGTCTTCGCGATCTTCGCCACCCTCTCGACGGTGATCTTCAAGCAGTTCGGCGTTGGGCTTGCGGTGGCGGTGCTGATCGACGCCACGCTCGTGCGAAGTGTGCTGCTTCCCGCCACGATGACGCTGCTGGGGGACTGGAACTGGTACTTGCCGCGCTGGCTCGACTGGCTGCCCCGTGTCGGGATGGCCGACGAGCACGATGCGCAGGATCCTCAGCGGGCCAGGCCGGAGCGGACATCGTGAGGGCCGCGTTCCCGCGATACGCCGCGATCCTGGCCGCGGTTGGGGCGAGCATCGGCCTCATGGCCTGCGGCGAGGAGGCGAGCGAGGACACCGAGGTCCTTCGTCTCAACCTGATCGAAGAGAACCCCGAGAATTCCGGCGTACGGATCACCGTCGGCTCGAAGAACTTCATCGAGCAGTTCATCCTGGCCGAGATCTACGCGCAGGCGCTTACGGCTGCGGGATACGACGTTGCGAAGCGGCTCGACTTGGGCTCGGAGCGAGTGGCCCTCCGCGCGCTCCGGGACGGAACGATCGACGCCTATCCGGAGTACACGTCGACCGCTCTTACATCCCTCTTCGGCATGCCCGCCGCGGACGTACCCTCCGAACCCGAGCAGGCATATGAGGCGGCGCTGCCAGAGCTGGACGACCGTGGCCTCGTTGCCTTTCCGCCAACTCCGTTCTCGAGCGCCAACGCTGTCGGCCTGCTGACCGAGCGTGCCGATCAGCTCAGCGTCAGCTCGGTCTCCGAGCTGAGGGACGAGGCTCCGCAGCTCACGCTCGCGGGCTCGCCCGAGTGTCGGACCCGGCCGGACTGCCTCATCGGCCTGGAGGATGAGTACGGGCTGGACTTCAAGCGCTTCCGGGAGATCCCGATCGGCCGCCGGTACGAGGTGCTGGAAACCGGTGAGGCCGAGCTCTCCATCCTCTTCACCACCGATCCCCAGCTCTTCGTCTCCGACAACTACGTGATCCTCGAGGACGACCTCGGCGCGCTGCTGCCGGGCAACGTCCTGTTCGTCGTGCGCAAGGAGGTCGCGGACGAGGCCGGAGAGGACCTTGGCGAGGTCGTCGAGCGCGTGCAGTCTGAGCTCTCGCTCGAGCGCATGCAGGAATTGAACGCACGCGTCGACATCGGCGGCGAGAGTCCGACACAGGCCGCCCGCTCCTATCTCGAGGAATTCGGCTTCGTCCCATGAGCCGCCGCGACGGATCGGCTGCGCCGGACAAGGCCTGATCGGCCCCTACCCCGGCACGCGCAGCAGGTGATCCTTGGCGTAGGCGGCGAACACGTCGTCGGTGGAGCCGGCTCGGATGTGGGGAAAGCGCTCTCGCAGCGTCTCGGCGAGGTCATCGAGGGCATTCGCGAGGAGTTCGGCGCGCAAGCGACCGGCCTCCGACACCTCGCCCTCGGCGCCGCGCCGCGCCACCTGGAGGAGGTACGGCGCCGTCGCCGCGAACGAGAACCGTTCATCCCTATCGGCGAAGTAGTACGTCGCCGGAAAGTCGATCAGGTCGCGCTCGATCGCCGTGAGCCTGAGGGTCAGCTCGGCGTACAGTCGCTCCGGACTACCGCCAGGATGATCCTCGAATCGCACGCCGGTCCGGGCTTCCGCCTCACGCAGAAGGAAGAGCTCGTAGGAGAAGGTGCGTCGCCGCGCCAGGACCGGATAGATGAGCAGCAGATAGGAGATGCTCGCGCTCAGCAGGCCGAAGCCGATGAGCGCCTCCAGTGGCGCGATGATCTGGAGCCAATCCGCCGCCGGGAGCAGGTCGGTGAAGCCGAGCGTGGTCAGCGTCGCGAGCGACACATGAACGGCATCGGCGAGCCCCGGCGACGTCGCACCGGTGAAACCGTCTTCGAGGTGCGGCCAGAGAACGAATGCCCATCCCAGCACGAGCATGGCCGCCCAGAGCCACACTGCGCCGAGCAGGGCCAAGGGACCGGCGAAGAGGATGGGGCCGCGACGACGCGACAAGCGAAGGGCGCCCCAGATGCTCGCGGTGACGCGGCGGGAAAGGGGGCCACGACCGTCGGTGCGAAGCAGGGTCTCGAAGATGTCGACCATGGCGAGCGTGATGAGCATCAGCCCGGCAGCGGTCGCGGCGGGGGTCTCAAGCGGCGACATGGCCAGCGAGAGGATCTCAGGGAGCGGAGGCCCGCGCTTGGCGGTCCAACAGGTGCCGCTCGAAGAACGATGTGACCCTGCGCTCGTACTCCTCCGGCTGCGTATCGAGGCCGCCGGTGTGCCCGGCGCCAGGCACCTCCCAGAGCTCCTTCGGCTCCTTGGCGGCATCGAAGTACTCGACGTTGAGCTCCTCGCCAGGTTGGCCCTGCTCTCCGTAGATGAGGAAGGTCGCGCCGGGCGCTATCCCCGACGCCGCATCGTCCAGGGCTGGTGGGGGCTCGTCCCCGGAGAAGACAGCAACGGCCGTCGTCAGGACCGCCTGATGCGGAATCGTCAGGGAAGCTGCCGGGCCGAAGACGAGCGTTTCGCGGATGGAGCGTTCGCCGGCTCCCTCGGAGACCACTGCTTGGAGATCCCCGTTCTCGGCCGCCGCCTCGAGCATCTGCTCGCCTCCGACCGAAAGTCCGAGACCGCCAATTCCGGCCTCGACATCCGGTCGCGATTCCAGATACGTGACCGCTCCGTCGATGTCTGCCGTAGCACCCCAGCCGAACGCGTTGGGGTCGCCTTCGCTCTCACCGTAGCCCCGAGCGTCCAGCGCCGCAGCGTCAGGGCGCCCAGCACCGGGGCCGCGACCGTAGCGCAACGATCATCCGCGTATATCCCCCTCCGTTCCGGCATATCTCGGCCAAGACCCAAGCAGTTAGGTCCCTGAGTCGGTGCGAGACTCATGGGCGGGAGAGGCTCGATCAGCCCGCCGGCCAATAGCCAGGATGACTGCGACCGCGCCCGCGCTCATCAGGAGCCCGACAATGAGGAGACCAAGCCCGGCCCAGATGGTCCAGTCGAGCTTGACCCCCGCATCCGCCTCAGTCGTAATCCCACGAGCGCCATCTGCGTTCATGACGACCACGGTCCAGCGAGCGAAGTCCGCATCCCAGGTCAAGGTCTGCTCGCCGCTGCCTTCGGCCTCGGCCGCCCAGAAATCCTGTCCCCCCGGAGGCGTACGCGGCCTCCCGCCCTGGTGAAGGTCGAACTGCGCCTCGCCATCGTCGAAGTCAGTCAGCTCGTCGTAGGCGACCCGGCTCAGATAAGTCGCCACGTCTACGTCTGGACCAATGCCAACGAAGATCGGTTCTTCGCTCTCGACGCGGATCCGCACCTCGCCGAGTAGCACCTCTGGCGCCCAGTCGTCGGCGTCGGCACCCAGGTCGATCTCCTCGGAGCTCATGGCGTAGGTCGCGCTCTCGAGCTGCTCTCGGTCCGAGGTGTAGTACCCGTCGTCGTCGCGTGCGAAGAGGTGAGCGGCGACTATGGCGATGCCGCCAAGCAGAAGCGCGAGCCCGATCAGTCCACCGATGCTGGCAAAGACCATTCCGATCACGCGGCCCGCGGTCCACCTGGACTGCGGCTCGGTCGGCGTTGGCTCGGCACTGCTCTGCGTCGGAGGTTGCTCTGGGGTGCTCATGAGCAGGTCACCGCCAGACCCTACGTGACGCTGAGAAGCAGCGGGGGTCGCATGGGCACCAGCGCGGTTCTGGTGCCCATATCCGGATACATCCACGTACATCCGCAGGCATCCGATGGTGGCGATTCACGCCTATCCGTGCTTGAGGCTCCACCGCTTCACACGCGAGAGGTCGCTGGTTCGAAACCAGCCGCGCCCATGCGGAACGCCGTTCCGCGCCAGGCCGGAGTGGGGAAGTTATGCCTCGCTCTGGCTCGCGCGGCAATTCGCCACCTCGAGCCTTCTCCGGCGCTTGACGACAAGGGTATGCTGGCGCTAGCTGCCTTGACCGCCGACCGCTTCGACAGCCTCACGCGGGCGCTCGCCGCCGAAAGCGTCTCACGACGCACCACCCTCAAGGCCCTGGCACTCGGCGGCGTGGCCTCCCTGTTTGGCCGGTTCGCCGAGGACGCCGAGGCCGCAAAGTGCACCGGCAAGTGCGCGAAAAGGAACTGGTGCGAGAAGCGAACCCACACATGCGGCCCGGAGGGCGGCAATGGCAAGTGCCTGGTCAAGAGGTTCGGCGGCAACGTCTGCGCTGAGCTCCTCTTCCAGGCTCCGTCCTGCGCCGCCTGCAGGGAGCCCAATTGCACGAACTGCATCTGCATCCTGGCTGCGGGTGGCGGCGACAAGTGCAACAACGGCGTCAATGGCCACGACTACATCTGCGTGAGAAAAGTCTGACGCGGCGTGCCACACAGGGCTCGTAAACCGTGACCTGACGCTGTCCAACCTGCGACAGCGCGCTGGGGTGACAAGAGGGATGAGCTGGGCGTGTCGCCGGCGGGATCGCGGGGCATACTGAGGCCGTGGATGCCGCCCTCGTCCTCTCCCGCCTCGTGCTCGCCGCGGTCTTCGCCGTGGCGGGCGCGGCGAAGCTCGCCGACATGGCCGGGTCGAGAGCCGCCGTCGCCGGGTTCGGCGTTCCCGAGCGCTTGGCGGTACCGCTCGGCACGCTCCTGCCCTTCGCCGAGCTGGCGACCGCTGCGCTCCTGCTCGCCGCGGCGACCGCGCGTGCGGGCGGCGTGGCCGCGCTCGCCCTGCTCGCGCTCTTCGGCGTCGGCATCGCGGCGAGCATGGCGCGCGGCAAGGCGCCCGACTGCCACTGCTTCGGCCAGCTCCACTCCGAGCCGGCCGGCCCGCGGACCCTGGCGCGCAACGTCGTCCTCGCCGGCGTGGCCGGGTTCGTCGCGTTCGCGGGAGCCGACGCCGGGCCGGGGATCGTGGAGGAGATCGGCTCGCTCGACGCCGGCGCCGCAGCGGCCATCGCCAGCGGCCTCGCGCTCGTGCTTCTCGTGGCCGGCGGCGTCGCCGGGCTGCTCTCGCTGCTGCGCCAGAACGGGCGCCTCCTGCTGCGCATCGAGGCCCTCGAGGCCGCCCTGAAGGCACGCGGCATCCCGATCCCGGCGGTGTCGGCCCCCGGGGCGGAGGGGCCGCCGGTCGGCTCGACAGCGCCCGACTTCGAGCTGCCGGGACTCGATGGCGGCGTCGTCACCCTCCGCTCGCTGCTCTCCGCGGGGCGGCCGGCGCTGCTCGTGTTCACATCGCCGGGGTGCGCGCCGTGCGACGAGCTGATGCCGCAGGTGGCTACCTGGCAGCGCGAGCTCGCCGCGGGCCTCACGGTCGCGGTCATCGGCGGCGGCGCGCATGACGAGAGCCGGGAGAAGGTCGAAGAGCACGGTCTCGCGAACGTGCTGATCGAGGAGGGGCGCGACGTCGCCAACCGCTACGGCGCGCGCGCCACCCCAAGCGCCGTGATGGTGGGTGCCGACGGCCGCCTCGCCTCCGCGGTCGCGGCCGGCGGTGCGGCGATCTCCGCCCTCGTCGAGCGCGGCGACGGCGTCCCGTCCGGCGAGCCCGAGGTCGTGCGAGTCCGCCCGGCCGCCGCGGTCGGCTCGCAGGTGCCGGAGCCCGACGCCGCGGCTCGCGACCTCGACGGGGCCGAGGTCTCGATCCGCGATGCCCTCGGCGGGCGCGAGCGCCTGCTGCTGTTCTGGGACACGCACTGCGGCTACTGCCGGCGGATGCTCGCCGATCTGCGCGAGTGGGAGCGCGAGGCCGGCGAGCGGGCCGCGACGCTGCTGGTGATCTCGGGCGGCGACGCCGAGGAGAACCGAGCCCAGGGGATCTCGGCGCCGATCCTGCTCGACGACGCCTTCGCCATCGGCCAGTCGCTCGGCGTCCGCGGCACGCCCTCGGCGGTGCGGGTGGACGCGCAGGGGCGCGTCGCCAGCGACGTGGCGGTGGGCGCCGACGCGGTGCTGGCGCTGGCGCGCGCTCCCAGCCCGTGAGCGCGGCGAGCGTCGCCCCCGCTCCCGGTTAGTGCGTTCCGCAGCGCAGCCGGGTGTGGGCGCACATCCGCTTGACGGCGGGCCTTCGCGCGCGGGCGCGGCGGATGACCGGCTTGACACAGCATCGACGATTTGACGATGGCGATCGGATCCGGATTCCCCGATGTCCTGCGCGCTGCTCGTGCCCACGCGGAGTGGGCTCTCGAGGAGCTGTATCGGGACCTCGCGCCGAGCGTCATCGGCTACCTCAGGGGGCAGGGCGTTCCCGACCCGGAGGACCTGGCATCGGAGGTCTTCGTCGGGGTCGTTCGCAACATCGCCTCATTCGAGGGGGACGAGCAGGCGTTCAGGGCATGGGTCTTCTCGATCGCCCACCGCCGCCTCGTCGACGAACGCCGGCGGCGCTCGAGGCGCCCCGAGCGACTCACCGACCCGGCCGAGTTCAGCGGGCCGATGGCGGAGGGCCTGGTGGGAGACTCCGAGCTGGAGCTCGAGCAACGACTCGCCGGCCCGGCGGCGGAGGCCGTTCTCGGCCTCTCCCCCGCCCAGCGGGCGGTGGTGCTGCTGAGGGTGATAGCCGACCTCTCGGTCGCTGATGTCGCGTCGATCCTGGGCAAGTCGGAGGGAGCCGTGAAGACGCTCCAGCGGCGTGCGCTGCGGCGCCTGGCCCGAAAGCTCGAGGGAAAGGGGGTTTCCTGATGGATGCGTTCGACGATTACCAAGATGACATGGACCGATTGAGCCCACGCGACATCGAGGCGATCGTCTCCGGCCGGGACGTTGAGGATCCGGCCGCCGAGCCGTTCGCGGCACTCGTCAAGGACATGCGCCGCGATCTGCTCGAGGAGCCGGCACCAGCGGTCGCGGACCGTCATCTCGCGGCGATGAAGGATGCAGCCAGGGAGGCTGAAGGGCAGGACGCGGTCGGCAGGCAACAGAGAAGGAGACTGTGGATGCGGATCAGAGGTCAGCGAAGGGCAGCGGCGATCGCCGCCGGGGCGACACTTGCCCTGGGAGCCGGGATCGCAGCGGCGGTGACGCTTCCCGACCAGGCAAGCGACACCGCCAGGGAGGCTGTGTCGAACACGAACGGGAACGCCTCGACGAATGCCGAGCATGGCAAGGCGGTTTCCGACACCGCCCGCAATAGCGAGCTCGAGGGCTGCGAGAAGGGTCAGGCGGTCGCCGATCAGGCGTCGGCCGGACAGCGGCAGGCCCCGGAGCAGGATCCGTGCGCTCAAGGTGGGGGCAACGACGGCGGCTCGGGCGGCGACAGCTCCTCCCAGGTCGGCTCCGGCGGCGGCTCCGGCGGTCCCGGCGGCGGCGGCGGGGGCGGCGGCTCCGATGTCGGCTCCGGTGGCGGCTCCGGTGGCGGGTCCGGCGGTCCCGGCGGCGGCGGCGGAGGAGGGGGCGGCTCTGA
>Ga0214468_1000456_pt1 | contig 12894 bp, 14 predicted proteins | sample RVTome_9_FD_187334 | JGI IMG/M metagenome (GOLD analysis project Ga0214468, IMG submission 187334) | Soil microbial communities from uranium-contaminated site in the Upper Colorado River Basin, Wyoming, United States - RVT155D38 HiSeq ...
CGAGCGCGGCCGCTACACGGCCCCTCGCTCCTCGCGGCCGCTCGACGCGGCGACGGTGAACAGCCGCGTCTCGAACCCCGCCTACCGCGCCCGCTTCACGCGGGACGGCCACCGGATCGGCCTCGCCCGCTCCTGAGGTGGCGGTGCCCCTGGGTCCCGCCGGAGTCTGGTCGAACTTCGACCGTCTATCCGGAGAGGAGCTCCTTGCTTTCGCGACCGCCGCGGAGGCGGCCGGCTACGACGCGATCTGGACCCAGGAGACGGCGGGGCGCGACCCGTTTGCGCTCCTCGCCGGGCTGGCCGCCGTCACTCGACGGATGAGCCTGGGCGTGGGCATCGCGGTGATCTACGGCCGCGACCCGGTGGCCATGCGGGCCGGGGCGGCCACGGTCCACGAACTCTCGGGCGGCCGCATGATCCTGGGAGTGGGCGCCAGCCACCGCGACACCGTCGCCGAGGTGCGCGGGCACGAGTACGCTCCCCCGCTCCGCGCGGTGCGCGCCTTCCTCGACGCCTACGAGCGGGCCGCCTATCGCGGGCCGCGCCCGCACGGCGATCCGCCGGTCGTCGTCGCCGCGCTCCGCCGGCGGATGCTCGAGCTTGCCGCGACACGGACGGATGGCGCGTTCCCCTACCTCGTGCCGCGGCCCTACGTCGCCGCCGCGCGGCGCGTCCTGGATGATGCGGCTGCCGAGGCGGGCCGCCCGCGACCCGCGCTCGTCGTCAGCCAGGCGGTCCGGGTGGAGGCGGACCCCGCCGCGGCGCGCGCCGCGGCGCATCGGTACCTGGAGCGCTACCTCGGCCTGCCGAACTACCGCGCCAACCTGGTCGAGGCCGGCTTCACCGAGGACGACCTCGCGCCGCCGGGATCCGATCGGCTGGTGGACGCGCTCGTCGCATGGGGCGACGAGCCATCGGTCCGTGCTCGGCTTCGGGGCATGCTCCAGGCTGGGGCCGACCATGTCGCGCTCATCCCGCTGACGGCCGAAGGCCTCCACGCCGATCGATCGACGATGGAGGCCCTCGCACCGCCCTGGTAGGTCAGTCCTCGAGGACGAAGGTCACCAGGATGTTCGCCTGGAACTCGACGGTCCCGTCCCGGCCGATGTTCACTCGCTGCTCCTTCACCCAGGCGCTCCGGACCTGGCGCAGCGTCTTGCCGGCACGGTCGATGCCCTGGCGGATGGCGTCCTCGAAGGACTCGGTCGAGGTGCAGCTGAGCTCGGTGACGCGTGCGACGGACATGCGTGTCTCCTTCATATTCGGCGGGCCTGCGAAAAGTATGACCGATGGCCCTCAGTCCTCGTGAGCGGCAGCCCAGGCGTGCAGCTCACCGACGCCGAGGGCGTTCACCACCGAGCCTGACTGCACCCCGCATGCCGCGGCCCGATCGCAGCCGTACGGCAGCCAGGCGAGCTGGCCGGGGTAGTGGGCGTCCGAGTCGATGGCGACCCGGCAGCCCGCCTCGAGCGCCAGGCGCAGGAGGCGTTTCGGCGGGTCGAGGCGCTCGGGCCGCGAGTTCACCTCGATCGCCTTGTCGAAGCGGGCGGCGGCGGCGAAGACGACCTCGGCGTCGAACGTCGACTCGGGTCGGTTTCGCTTGCGGGTCCGCATGCGACCCGTGCAGTGGCCGAGGATGTCGAGGTGCGGATCGGCGAGGGCGGTGACCAGCCGGCGCGTCATGAAGCGTGACTCCATCCGCAGCTGGGAATGGACGCTGCCGACGACGACGTCGAGCCGGGAGAGGAGCTCAGGCGCTTGATCGAGTGATCCGTCGGACAGGATGTCGACCTCGATGCCGGTCAGGATCCGGAACGGCGCGAGCTCGGTGTTCAGCGACGCCACCTCCTCGAGCTGGCGCTCGAGGCGCTCCGCGGTCAGGCCGTTCGCCACGGTCAGGCTCGGGGAGTGGTCGGAGAGGACGACGTACTCGCGACCGATCTCGCGTGCCGCCTCGGCCATCTCGCGGATGGTGGCGCCGCCGTCCGACCAGTCTGAGTGGACGTGGCAGTCGCCGCGCAGCGCAGCGCACAGCTCGGCGCCGAGCTCGGCCACCATCCGGCCACCGGTCGCCTCGAGACGGCGCAGGTAGACCGGCTCCTCGCCGCGCAGGGACTCGACGATCGTGCGCTCGAGCACCTCGCCCACGCCGGCGAGCTCGCGGAGGCCGTTGCGCGCGACGATGGCCTCCAGCTCGCCGGGCGCCATCCCGCCCACGGTTCGCGCAGCGTTGCGGAACGCGCTGACCCGGTAGGAGGGCTCGTTCGCCGCCTCGAGCAGGAAGGCGATCCGCCGCAGGTCGACGACCGGGTCGCGGGCGTCAGCCACCGCTACTCGATCGTGAGGATGCGACGCGGGTTGTCGATGGTCATCTGCCGGATCTCGCCCTCCCCCACCGCGGCGGTGCGCAGCGTGGGCAGGAAATGCTGCTGGAGGAAGGTGAAGCCGAAGCCGCCGTTCTGCTTCAGCTGCTTGTTGTGGCACACGTCCTGGCTGAGGAGGATCTGCCCGGCGTACCCCCGCTCGAGCAGCTCCACCATGAGCTGGACGAGCCGCGGCTCCTCCGCCTCCTCGGTCGCGAAGCGGTGGCCGAGGAAATCGAACTCGAGGTTCGCGCCACGGTCGAGGATGGCGAGGTAGTGGTCGAGCACCGGGTACGAGTCGGCGTGGCCGATGACGACCCGCGCCGGGTCGACGCCCTCCTCCTCGAAAATCCGCAGCTGGGCCTGCCCCACCGGGGAGAGGACCGCGTGGGTGCTGATCGCCATCCCCGTCTCGCGCGAGGCGCGTCCCGCCGCCCGCAGCACGCGCTCCTCGAGAGCGCTGACCCACGGCTTGTCGGTGCCGACCTCGCCGATGATCCCCGGATGGACGCCGGTGCCGCTCACGCCGTCGGTGAACTCGCGCACGAGCTCGGCGGCGAGGTCGTCGACGCTGCGCCGATCGATCAGCGCCTCGGGCGGGTAGTAGGACTGTCGATACCAGCCTGTGCCCATGACGACCTGGACGCCGGTGCGCGTCGCGAGGCGCCGCAGGCGCTCCGGATCGCGGCCAACGCCGGGCGGCGTGAGGTCGACGAGGGTCGAGCCGCCGCGGCGGCGGAAGTCGCGCAGCTCGTCGCCGATGGCCTCCTCGTCCGGCGTCAGCTCCCAGTAGTCCCATCGGTCCCGGACGTGCCAGAGGTGGATCCCGGTGTGCTCGTGGGGAAGGGTGAAGCCGATGCGATCGGGCGGAATCGGTCCGCTCACGGTCATCACGCGGGGAGCCATGGGTCGCCTCCGGATGTTCGGTTCGGGCTCCGGTCGGATGCAGGGCGATCCGCCGGTGCCGGGATTGGGTTGGGTGCGCAGTGTGCCACCCTGTGTCCAGACCCGCGAGGCGGACCGGCAATCCCTTGTCGGCGCCAGATGCGCGACGCTATGCTCTCTGCCCGGCTCTCTGCCCGTCCGCCGGCACGCGCATCTCGGAGGAGGATCGGACGATGACCATCGGCCAGCTGCTCGACCGGGTCACGCCGTAGATGTTCGTCCCCGAGACCGCGCACGACGGCATCTGGGCCGATGCCCAGCACGCGGTCGACATTGCCGCCGAGCGGCTCCAGCTCGATCCGGCCATGCACCAGGTGCTGCGCGAGCCGAAGCGCGAGCTCATCGTCCACTTCCCGGTCCACCACGATGACGGCAGCGTCCGGGTGTACACCGGCTTCCGCGTCCACCACAACGTGAACCGCGGCCCTGCCACCGGCGGGGTGCGCTACACCGATGATCTCGACCTCGGGCTCGTGCGGGCGCTGGCCATGGTGAACACCTGGAAGGCGGCGCTCGTCCAGATCCCGTACGGCGGGGCGATGGGCGGGGTGGTCGTGAACCCGCGGTCGCTCTCGGAGCAGGAACGGGAGGGGCTCACCCGTCGCTACGCGACCGAGATCGCGGTCCTGCTCGGCCCGGACCGCGACATCCCGATGCCCGACGTGAACACCGGCTCCCAGACGATGGCCTGGATGATGGACACCTTCAGCATGCAGCACGGCTACACGGTCACGGCCTCGGTGACCGGCAAGCCGGCCTCGATCGGCGGCTCGCGCGGCCGCCGCGAGGCGACGAGCCGCGGCGCGTTCCGCTGCATCCTGGGCGCCGCCCGTTGCCGCGACCTCGAGCTCGAGGGTTCCCGGGTCGTCATCCAGGGCTTCGGCCGGGTGGGATCCACGCTGGCGAGCATGCTCGCCGGCGCCGGCGCCCGGGTGGTGGCCATCGCCGACGACCGGCAGGCGGTCACCCGCGCGGACGGCATCGACGTCCCCGCCGCGGTTCGCTGGATGGGGCAGCACGACACCATCAGCGGCCTGCCGGACGCCGAGCCGATCGACCGCTCGGACGCCTTCGGCCTCGAGTGCGACATCCTCGTCACGGCCGGCGTGCAGCACCAGATCGGCGCCGATGAGGCCGGCCGCACCAGGGCCAAGATCGTGGCCGAGGCCTCGAACTCGCCGACCACCCACGAGGCGGACCATGTCCTCGCCGAGCGTGGCGTGCTCGTGGTGCCCGACATCCTGTGCACGGCCGGCGGCTTCGTGGTGGCCTATTTCGAGTGGGTGCAGGACATGCAGGCCTTCTTCTGGACCGAGCACGAGGTGAATGCCGAGCTCGACCGCCACATGGACGACGCGTTCGCCGGGATCGTGGCGATGAGCGAGAAGCACGGCGTCGACCTGCGCGGGGCCGCGATGATGGTCGCCGTCGAGCGCGTGGCCGAGGCGACGACCCGCCGCGGGCTGTACCCGTAGCTCACCAGGCCGGTTGCGGCGGCATCGGTCTTGCCCGCACCATAGGCGCCCCATGACTGACGAGAAGCGCTGGCGCGAGCACGAGGACCGATGGCGCCGCGAGCGCCTGGACCCGGCGCTCGAGCGCATGCCGGAGCGCAAGCCGCGCTTCATCACCCAGTCCGGCGTCGAGATCGGGCGCGTCTACACGCCCGCCGACCTGCGGGACCCGGCCAACGACCCGGATCGCGATCGGCCGCACTACGGGTATGGCCGGCCTGCGCTCGGCGCCGAGGACGCCTCAGGCTGGGACGAGATCGACGACCTGGGGCTCCCCGGCGAGCCGCCGTTCACGCGTGGCATCCACCCCACCGGGCACCGCGGCCGGCTGTGGACGATGCGCATGTTCGCCGGCTTTGGCACGGCGGAGGACACGAACGACCGCTTCAAGAAGCTCATCGCCGCCGGCGGGACCGGGCTGTCGATCGCCTATGACATGCCCACCCTCTATGGCTACGACCACGACGAGCCGCAGGCCGCCGGAGAGTTCGGCACCTGTGGCGTGGCGGTGAGCAGCCTGGCGGACATGGAGATCCTGCTCGCCGACCTGCCGGTGGACGAGATCTCAACGTCCATGACCATCAACTCGCCGGCGGCCATGATCTGGGCGATGTACATCGTGGCCGCCGAGAAGATGGGCGTGCCGCGTGCGCAGCTGTCGGGGACGCTGCAGAACGACATCCTCAAGGAGTTCATCGCCCAGAAGGAGTACATCTTCCCGCCGGCGCCCTCGCTGAAGCTCGTGACCGATACGGTGGAGTGGGGCACCCGCGAGCTCCCCCGCTGGAACACGATCTCGATCTCCGGCTACCACATCCGCGAGGCCGGCTCGACTGCCGTGCAGGAGCTCGCCTTCACGATTGCCGACGGGATCGCCTACGTGGAGGACGCGCTGGCCCGCGGCCTGCGCTTCGACGACTTTGCCCCGCGCCTCTCGTTCTTCTTTAACAGCCACAACGACTTCTTCGAGGAGATCGCCAAGTTCCGCGCCGCGCGGCGGATCTGGTACAAGCTGGCCCGCGAGCGCTTCGGCGCCGAGAACGAACGATCCACCTGGATGCGCTTCCACACGCAGACCGCGGGCGTGTCGCTCACCGCGCAGCAGCCGCTGAACAACCTGACTCGCGTGGCGATCCAGGCGCTGGCCGGCGTGCTGGGTGGGACGCAGTCGCTCCACACCGATGCCTACGACGAGGCCTGGGCGGTGCCCTCCGAGGAGGCCGCGCTCCTCGCCCTGCGCCAGCAGCAGATCCTGGCCGAGGAATCCGGCGCGGCGAACACCGTCGACCCGCTGGCCGGCTCCTACTTCGTGGAGACGCTGACGAACCGGACCGAGCAGGCCGCGTGGGCGTACATCGCCCGCATCGACGAGATGGGCGGCATGGTGAAGGCCATCGAGGCCGGCTATCCCCAGGCCGAGATCGCCGACGCCGCGTACGAGCAGTCCCGTGAGCTGGAGGCTCACGAGCGCGACCTCGTGGGCGTCACCAAATACGCCGATCCCGACGAGGAGCTCCGCATCCCGCTCCTCGAGATCAGCGAGGAGCAGGAGGCTCGCCACCTGGCTCGCCTCGCTCGCGTTCGGGCCGACCGCGACGCCGATGCCCATGCCCGCGCCATGACGCGGCTGCGGGAAGAGGCCGCCCGCGGGGACGTGAACCTCATGCCCGCCATCGTCGAGGCGGTGGAGGCGTACGCCACCATCGGCGAGATGTGCAACGCCCTCCGCGCCGTGTACGGCGAGTACCGGGAGCCGCTCGCCGTCTAGCGGCGCCTCCCGTCGTGCGCGAGATCGTCAGCGGACTGTCCTGGCGGCCTTGGACCTATTAGCGAGGCATCTTGTTGTCACGTGTCCGTCCTGGCGGCATTAGACGCGGTACCCCGCTCCTCGGCCGCCGCGGGAGGCGGTCGCCGAGCGTGGTAGTCCCTTCGCCAGCCGGATTCGCTGACGTCCAGCTCGTCTACGGTCGCCAGGACGGACATCTGGCAACTTGACGAAGGAGAGCAGTCCGCTCGGCACGGCACGGTTGGTGGGATTGCGGATCCAGGCCGTGGCAGCGCGACCGGTCACCGCGAACCGGGCGAATAGTGCCGCGTGCTCCGCCAGCCGCCGGCGCGCTGTCGACCCTTCGAGGACGATGAGCGCCGGCAGCACTTCTCGCGGATGCCAACCCCGCTGGCGGCCGATGATGCCGGCCACCCGAACCTTTCGGTCGATGCTGTGGAGCAGAGCCTGCGCATCGACGATCACCGTTTTGATCTCGCATACGAGCAGCACGCGCTCGCCCGGATGCCACGCCAGGATGTCGATGCTCCCCCGTTCCCCGTAATGGTTGAACGTCAGCTCCACTTCGACGTGCCAGCCGTTCTCGTTCAGCAGTGCTGCCCACGCCGACTGCAGGCGCGCGTGATCGGCGTCGAGGAGCCGTGACGCATCGCCTCCGGGAACCCACAGCTCGATTTCCAGCCGGCCACCGCACGCCTCCGTGCAAGGCCGAAGCGCATCCAGCGAATGGGTGCCGATCCGCCCCGCCTCCAGCTCCACGATGACCGAACGCGATGCGTCCGCTCGTGTCGCAAGGTCAGTCTGGCGCCATCCGCGCCGGTGCCGGAGCGCGCGCAGTGTGCGCCCGATGTGGACGTCGCGCATGACGGATCGACTCCCTGCCGTCTAGCGGCGGGGGCGGCGCGGCTCGCCGGTCCGGTGCGACCGACCGGCGAAACACAGGGCACGTGCCTCGCGCCGCTCCCCGCTCGGCGCGAAGGGTGCCATGCGACCGCTTACCAGCCACTTATCGGCGGGTATCCTCGCAACCGTGAAGGTGCACCTCGTCGACGCCACGTTCGAGCTGTTCCGCGCCTACTACTCGCCCGGACGGCCGCTCGCCCATGGGCCGGACGGGCGGCCGGTGAACGCGGTGCGCGGGATCATCGACTCCATGCTCAGCCTCCTCCGCGAGCCGGACGTCAGCCACGTGGCGGCGGCCACCGACTACGTCATCGAGAGCTGGCGCAACGACGTCTTCCCCGGCTACAAGTCGAGCCTCGGCATGGACCCGGCGCTGCTCGCACAGTTCCGCGACGCGGAGCGCGCGCTGCGGGCGCTCGGCATCCTCACCTGGCCGATGGTCGAGGACGAGGCCGACGACGGGCTGGCCGCCGCCGTCGCCCGCTTACGCGACGAGCCGGCGGTCGAGCAGGTCGTGGTGTGCAGCGTCGACAAGGACCTCGCGCAATGCGTCGATGGGCAGCGGGTCGTGCTCCGCGACCGGATGCGGCGGATCACGTATGACGAGCTCGGCGTGATCACCAAGTTCGGCGTGACTCCGGCGAGCATCCCCGACTACCTCGCCCTCGTCGGCGACTCGTCCGACGGGTACCCTGGCCTGCCGGGCTGGGGCTCGAAGAGCGCCGCCGCGGTCCTGCGCCGCTGGATCCACCTCGACGCCATCCCAGAGTCAGCGGCGGACTGGGACGTCCCGGTGCGCGGCGCGGCCACGCTCGCTGCCACGCTGCGCGACCACCGCGCCGAGGCGGCGCTCTACCGGCGCCTGGCCACGCTGAACACGGACGCGGACATTGGTGATGCAACCCTCGACGCTCTCGAATGGCGCGGCGTACCGCGCGACGAGTTCACCGCCCTGTGCGACGAACTTGGATTCGAGGGCGTCGTTGGCCGGGTGCACCGCTGGGCGGGGGCGAGCTGACGAAGCCGGCAAGACCATCGGGCCAGGACCATCGGGGGCGTTCTGGTGCGGATCGGTGGGGTGTACGGTCGGTGGCGATGTTCCTTCGCCTCGCGGTCGCCACGCTGCTCGCCATGGCAGTGGCGGCGGCCGCCCTCCTGCCCGGTCCCAGCCACGCGCCAACGGCCCGTGCCGCGACCTGCTCCGGCTGGACCTCGCATACCGAGCCGCCGGCCACCATCCGGGTGCTGCGCGTCGCCACCGGCGAGGTGCAGACCGTGCGCTTCCGCCGCTACACGAAGAACGTGCTGTCGCGGGAATGGATCCCGTCCTGGACGCAGCGCTCGCTGCGAGCCGGCGCCCTCATCGTCCGCAACTACGCCTGGTACCAGGTCCTCAACTGGCGCGGTGGGGTGAACGAGGCCGGCGAGTGCTACGACGTCCGCGACGACGTCCGCGACCAGGTCTTCGACCCGTCGAAGCCGATCTACCGCACCGTGGCCCGGGCCGTCGACGGGATGTGGGGCAAGCTCCTCCATCGCGACGGCGCCATCTTCCCGACCTACTACGCCGCCGGCGCCATCAACGAGGCATGCGGGACGAACACGACCGGCACGCGCGCATGGCAGTGGGGCACGCAGGCCTGCGGCCTCGCCGGCTTCACCCCCGGCAAGATCCTGCGGACGTATTACTACCCTGGCGTGCGGGTGAAGACCGCGCCCACGCCAACCCCAACGCCAACGCCGTCAGCCACGCCGGACCCGTCGAGCAGCGCCAGCCCGAGTTGACCCGGCACGCTCCTTGCGAGATCGTGTCGGCATGCTGAAGACGTTGCGCTCGGAGCTCGAGGATCTCGCCTGGCTGCTGCGGATGGCCGCCTTCGCTGCCATGGCCGGCGCCGTCTACACCGAGTTGCGCAAGCCGCCGGAGGAGCGGACGTGGCACGGGCGCCTGCTCGGCGTGGTCCCCTACGACTTCCGCCCGCCGACGCCGGCGAAGGTGATCGGCGCGTGGTGGAACCCGAAGAGCGACCGCGTCGTGGGGGAGCCTGCCTTCGGCGTCGGCTGGAGCATCAACGTCGCCGCCCTGGCCGACCGCCTCGGCGCGTCCGGCAACGGCACCGGCCGCCGGCGAGCGCGCACGGGACGGAAGACGAAAGCCGCCGCCTGATCGCCGCATCCACCCGGATGCTCGCCCTGCGCTAGCATCCGGGCACCGTGAGCTGGTTCCCCATCCTCCTCGTCCTGCACATCTCCCTGGCCGTGGCGCTCCTCGCGCCGAGCCTTTTCCTGCCGTTCCTCCTCCGCCGCTCGGGCGGCGCCGTGCTGAGCACCAACCCGCTGGCACGGCTGCTCGTCGCCGTGCAGGGCACCGGTTCGGTGGTCATCGCCGTCGGCCTGGCGGCGACCGGCATCGGCCTCCTCGCCGTCCTCGGCTTCGGCCTCCTCTCGCAGCCGTGGCTGCTCGTGGCGCTCGCGATCTACGCGGCCAACCTGGCCGTGGCGGCCTTCGTCTCGCGGCCGAACCTGCGCCGGTTGCTGCGGATCGGGCGGGAGGGCGACGAGGAAAGCTGGCGACGGCGCGCGCGTCAGCAGCGCTACCTGGCCTACGCCATGGCCGCCGCGACGGGGGTCATCGGCCTGCTCATGATGACGAAGCCCGGCCTGTAGATGCGCGATCCCGGACGGGCACTGGCCCTAGAAGTCAGGGATGGGCAGCGGCCGGCCCATGAGCCAGAACAGGCCCGCGACCATGAGCAGGAGCGCCAGGACGAAGACGGCGAACCAGCGCAGGACTTCCCACATGCTCGGATAACCTCCGCGTTCGGTCGGCAGCTGACCGGTCCCCCGTTGGCCGGCCGATTCTACCCGGCCCGGCAAGCCGGAGGGGGACGAGACCGATGACGCTGTGCCTGCACGACACGCTCCGCGGCGAGGTCGTCCCGTTCGCGCCGATCAGCGCCGGCCCGGTGGGGCTGTACGTTTGCGGCGTCACGCCGTACGACACCGGCCACCTCGGCCACGCCTTCACGTACGTCAGCTTCGACGTCCTGCATCGGTACCTGGAGTACCTGGGCCATGACGTGGTCTACGTCCAGAACCTGACCGATGTCGACGACGACCTCCTGAAGCGTGCCCGAGAGCTCGGGGAGGACTACCTCGCCCTCGGCAACCGGCACGTCACCACCTTCCTCACCGAGATGGCGGCGCTGAACTGGCTGCCGCCGGACCGATATCCCCGCGCCACCGAGCACATCCCCCAGATGCGGGCCATGATCGCGCGCCTGCTCGAGCGCGGGCACGCCTACCGGGCCGAGGGCCACGTCTACTACGACGTCGGCTCGTGGCCGGCGTACGGCGAGCTGTCGCGCCTGCCCCGCGACGCGATGCTGCCAATCGCGAACGAGCGCGGCAACATGCCGGACATGCCAGGCAAACGCGACCCGCTCGACTTCGTCCTCTGGCAGCCATCCGCTCCCGACGAGCCCGCCTGGGATTCCCCCTGGGGCGCGGGTCGCCCGGGCTGGCACATCGAGTGCTCGGCGATGAGCACCGCCTACCTGGGTCCCCGGTTCGAGATCCATGGCGGCGGCGCCGACCTCGCCTTCCCGCACCACGAGTCGGAGATCGCCCAGAGCGAGGGCGCATCCGACGAGCGGCCCTTCGTGCGCTGGTGGATGCACGCCGGCATGCTGCGGTTCGAGGAGGAGAAGATGAGCAAGTCGCTCGGCAACCTCGTCCTCGTCCGGGACCTGCTCGCCTCCTACCCGGGCGACGCGATCCGGCACTACCTGGTCAGCCACCACTACCGCGCCGAGGTGAGGTTCCACGAGGCCGATGTCGAGGCCTCGGCCGTAGCCGTCGCCCGCCTGCGGCGGGCCGCCATGCTCGCCGAGGAGCTTGAGCCGCTGGCGCCGGCGCTCGCCGACCCGGCCGCGCTCCACCCGGTCGTTGCTGACCACCGCGCCCGGTTCCTGGCCGCCATGGACGCTGACCTCAACACGCCCGCGGCATTGCCCGAGCTCCACGCCCTGGCGGCACGGGCCATCGAGACCGACGACCCCCGGCTGCGCGTCGACGCCGGCTGGATGGTCCGCGAGCTCGGGGCCCGGATCCTGGGCCTGCGGTTGGCGACCGTCCCGTCGCTGCGCGGCGCCGAGCCGTCGGAGGCCGTGCCGGCGTGAGCGATCCGCCGGACGACGACGTCATCCCGGTCAGCGTCCGCCTCGGCGAGGTCGTGCCGCCGGAGGATCCGGAGGACTGGACGAAGCCGCTCACCTGGGTCGCTGCGGCGGGCATGATCCTCGCGCCGCTGGTGGCGCTCGCCTGGTTCGCGATCGCTCCGCCGCTGGCCGCCCACCCGGCCGTGGCGGGAACCTGGCTGTTGGCCGCGAGCCTGGCGGCGGGGGCGGTCATCACCGGCGCCACCCAGCAGGGCGTCGTGCGCGCCTGGACGGCGACGATCGCGGCCGCCCTCTTCTCGGCGCTCGTCGTCCTCATCGCGGGCGCCGCTCTCGCCGGGGAGCGCCAGGTGGGAGCGGCCTCGCCGACCCTGGCCCACGCCTTCGGGGCCGGGTTCGCTGGCCTCGCCGGCGCGGTGGCCGCGTCACCGGTTGCGGCCGGCATGGCACGCAGCCCAAGCGGCTGGGTGCGCCAGCTCGTCCCCGGCGCGATCGCCGTCGCCGTCGCCCTGCTGCTCGTCGGGTTCCTGATGGGCACCGCGACCCCGGTGGGGGCTTAGGCTCCCGGATCCCCCTCCGCGGGGGGCTCAACGAGGAGGCAGGCGGCGGCATGGTCAGGACCGGCGCGGCGAAGGGCCGGGTCCTCCACCAGGCAGCGGTCGAAGGCGAGCGGGCAGCGCGGGTGGAAGCGGCAGCCGGACGGGATGCGGGACGGATCCGGCATCTCTCCGGTCAGCACCTGCGGGGCGCGACGCGCCGCCGGGTCGGGCACGGGCACCACGGACCGCAGCGCGCGGGTGTAGGGGTGCTGCGGGTCGGACAGGACCGAGCGCGCGTCGCCCTGCTCCACGATCCGGCCGAGGTACATCACCGCGATCCGGTCCGCGTAGGCGGCCACCGTCGAGAGGTCGTGGGTGATCATCACCACCGCGATGCCGTGGTCGTCGGCGAGGGCCCGGAGCAGGTTCAGGATGTCGGCCCGGATGCTGACGTCGAGCATGCTCACCGGCTCGTCGGCCACGAGCAGCTTCGGCCGCAGGGCGAGCGCCGCGGCGATCGCCACCCGCTGGCGCTGGCCACCGGAGAGCTCGAACGGCAGCCGGTGGAGGTAGGCCTCCACCGGCGTCATGCCCGCCTCGCCGAGCGCCTCCCGGACGCGGTCGCGCACCTCCGCCTCCGAGCCGAGGACGCGGTGGACGCGCAGC
>Ga0214468_1000458_pt1 | contig 12871 bp, 10 predicted proteins | sample RVTome_9_FD_187334 | JGI IMG/M metagenome (GOLD analysis project Ga0214468, IMG submission 187334) | Soil microbial communities from uranium-contaminated site in the Upper Colorado River Basin, Wyoming, United States - RVT155D38 HiSeq ...
CCCGAACTCGAGGTCGGTTGCCTCGGTCAACGCCGCTTTGGCAACCCTGATCGAGGCGTCGAGCCTGCCGTCGAGCCCCGACGCCTGGTCGATCTCAGCCTGAAACATCTCCAGACTCTCCGGTGACCGTGCGGCGGCGCGGACGACGTCGAGGGCGATCACGTTTCCCGAGCCTTCCCATATCGCATTGAGAGGCGACTCGCGATAGAGCCTGGGCATGATCGACTCCTCGACATAGCCGTTGCCTCCGAGACACTCGAGCGCTTCTCGCACGACCTCGCTGGTTCTCTTCGTGACCCAGTATTTGGCAATCGGGAGGGCGATGCGCTTCATGGCCGCCTCGGCCGGATCCACCCCGGAGCGGTCGAAGGCGGCGGCAAGACGAACCATCATCAATGTGGCTGCTTCGGCCTCGATCTCGAGATCGGCGACCACATTTCGCATCAGTGGCTTGTCGATCAGCTTCGATCCGAACGCGGCCCGGTGTGAGACATGCCACGCCGCCTGAGACAACGCCTGGCGCATCAGAGCCGCCGACCCGATGACGCAATCGAGTCTCGTCCCGTTCACCATCTCGATGATGGTGGGCACACCCCGGCCCTCGTCGCCGACCATGACCGCCCATGCCCCGTCGAACTCCACCTCAGAGGAGGCGTTGGAGCGGTTGCCCAGCTTGTCCTTCAAACGCTGGATCTGGAAGGCGTTCAGCCGCCCTTCCGGTGTCCAGCGGGGAAGTAGAAAACACGACAGACCACTGGGTGCTTGGGCCAGGACCAGAAAGGCGTCGCACATGGGTGCTGAGGTGAACCACTTGTGCCCGGTGATGGCGTATTCGGCTCCAGGCCCGCCACCGTTTAGTGGGATCGCCACCGTCGTGTTGGCCCGAACATCGGATCCGCCCTGTTTCTCGGTCATCCCCATTCCCATCAGCAGGCCCTTCTTCTCCGGGGCGGGACGCAACGATGGGTCGTACTCGTGACTGATGATCCCCGGGATCCACTGCCGGGCTACCTCGGGTGTGGTTTGCAGGGCCGGGATCACCGAGTAGGTCATCGAGATGGGGCAGTTGTGGCCAGACTCGATCTGGCCGGTCATGTAGGTGAAGGCAGCGCGGGCCATGTGGGCGCCTTCCGGAGGCTGTGGCTCCCAGGGGAGACTGTGGTTGCCGTTGAAGACGGCGATCTCCATGAGGGAGTGCCATGAGGGATGAAACTCGACGCGGTCGACCCGGTTGCCGTACCGATCGTGGGTGATCAACTCCGGCTCGTTCATGTTGGCGTCGAATCCCCACCGGAAGTACTCGGTGGACCCGGTCACCTCTCCGAACTCGACCAGCCAATCGCGGGAGGCCTTGGCGCCCTCCCGACCCACCGCATCGTCGAGGACGGGATCGGACGTGTAGAGGTTGTACCCCTCGAGAGGGGGCACCTGATTCAGGACATCGTGGGTGATGCTCACAACACCGAGGATACGACCGTTCTGTGAGGGTCTAGGGCAGCGGAGCCGCCACAAACCCGCACAGAACGGTCGGCAACTACCTGATCCACCGTCATATGGTTCGGCCCACGTGAGGAGACGTTGAGGGACCGCATCCGAAGATGTGCCGCTGGCACTGTTCTGGTCGTGTTTGTCGCCGCGTGCACAGGGTCCGCCGAACCCACCACAACGACAGCCGGGCCCGCCACCACTTCGGTGCCGGCCACCACCAGCACAACCGAGGACCCGATACTGCGTCTGTCCCTGCCGGTCGACCCCGACGTGGTCATGGGCGAGCTCGACAACGGCATGGCGTACTACATCCGGGAGAACGACGCCCCCGGCGGGCGAGCCGAGCTGAGGCTCCTCGTTGATGCCGGATCGGTGCAGGAAGACCCCGACCAGGCGGGAATGGCTCACTTTCTCGAGCACATGATGTTCAACGGCACCGAGAACTTCCCGCGAAACGAGCTGATCGACGTTCTGGAGGCGTTCGGGCCCCGGTTCGGCCCCGACATCAACGCGTTCACTTCGTATGACGAGACCGTTTACGAGCTGAGCCTGACCACGGACGACCCCCAACTCCTCGTCCTCGGGGTCGACGTGCTTCGGGAATGGGCGACGCGGGCGACATTGACCGAGACCGACGTCGTCGAGGAGCGCGGCGTCATCCTCGACGAGTGGCGGACCCGGGCCCAGGGCTTCGCCGCCCGAGTCAACGAGCAAATCGAGGGTCTCGTTCTGCCCGGGAGCATTTACGAGGGCCATCAACCCATCGGAAGCGCCGACTCGATCGAATCCACGTCTCCAGAAGAACTTCGGCGCTTCTACGACGACTGGTACCACCCGGGACGGATGGCCATTGTCGCTGTGGGCGATTTCGATGCCGGCGACGTCGAGGATCTGATCAGCGGGGCCTTCGGTGACATCCCGTCCGCCGATGCCCCGCGGTCGTGGGAGACACCGGAATTCGAATCTCCGAACGAGGCCGGGGCCGTTTCGTACGTGGACGAGGAGGCCACGATCGCCGGTGTGACCGTGATCTGGCCGACGAGGAACCCGAAAATGGAGACAGTTGGCGACTATCAGCGCTCGCTGGCCGCGAGCTTCGGGCTGGAGATCCTCGCCAATCGGCTCAGTGACGACGCCTCGGCCGGTGACCCGGCGCTGCTCGGCGCGGCAATCGTCGATCTTGGTTGGACCAGGGCGTTCTCCATCAAAGGCGTCGACGCCGAGGTGCGGGCGGGCCAGATCGACGACGGTCTCGTGAAAGTGCTGAACGAGGTGGAGCGGCTCCGCCGTGAAGGAGTCACCGACGACGAGTTCGAGCGACAACTGAGTAGCTACGAGAGCTTCTCGCGTCAGATCTATGAACAGCGGGACAGCGCCCAGGACACACAATTCACCGCGCAGATCGTCGGGCACCACCTGGCGGGAGCGCACCTGATGAGCCCCGGCCAGAGATTCGATGTCGAGTCGGGCATCCTCGCCCGGATCACCGCCGATGATGTCGATACGGCGCTGGCGGCCATCGTGGGGCGTCCCCCTCTCGTGTTGGTGGTCGGGCCCGATGACGCCGACTTGGAGATCCCGGATCGAGCCCGCATCCTCGAGGTGGTGGCAGGCATGCCCACCGCCGAGCTCGGCGAGCGACGTGACGTCGACCCAGGTGAGGGCGAGCTCATGCAGCGCCCCGAGGCGGCCCGGATCGTCAACTCTACGATCGACCCTCGTTTCGAGTTCACGACGCTCCAATTCGAGAACGGGGCCACCGTCTATCTCTGGGAGAGCGACATTGCCGGCGAAGCCGTGTTCGGCATGATCGAAGGGTTCGGTGGCACATCCCAGGTCGAAGTGGAAGATCTCCCTGAGGCATTTCTGATGTCTGAGATCGTGGGGCGGAGTGGAGTGGCCGAGTTCGACGTTCCCACACTTCGCAGGCTGTTGAGCGACGCAATCGTCGGGGTCTTCCCCTGGATAACCGAGACCCGCCAGGGTTTCGAGGTCAATGCATCGATCGATGATCTCGAGACGATGTTCCAGCTGATCAATCTCACCATGGCCCAACCCCGCTTCGACGACACCGCCATCGACGCCGTCCTGAACGAGATGGAGACCCTGAACGCGTCACGGGGCGACGTCCCCGATCTGTTGTTCGAGGAGGCGCTCAACGACCTCTACTACGGCGACGACCCCCGCTACTTCGTGATCCCGTCGGCGGATGACCTGGCTGAGTTCGACGTCGAGGTTGCCGAGACGTTGTTCGACAAGCGCTTCGGCGATGCGAGCGCCTTCGCCTTTGCGTTCGTTGGTGACTTCGACACCGCCACGATGACCGAGCTGGCCGCCAGTTACATAGGAACGCTGCCCGGCTCGGGGGAGGCCTCTGGCTATGTCGATCATCAGCCACTGCCGCCGCGGCAGGTCCAGGTGAGGACGGTCGAGGCCGGAGTGGGGGACCAGGGGCGCATCGGCATGTTCTTCACGAACGAGTTCAAAGGAGACCTCACCGACCGGCTCCATGCTCGACTCGTGGAGTTGATACTGACCGCGCGTCTTCGGGAGAGGATCCGCGAGGAGCTGTCGGCGACCTATTCGATCCAGGCGGGGATCGAGCTCCAGCGAGACCCCGACCCGTTCGCTGAAGCCTTCATCACCTCGACCGGGGATCCGGCAGGTCTCGACCAGATCGCCGACGAGATCGTGGCCGATCTCGGTTCTCTGCAGAGCAGCGGCCCGAGCGACGAGGAATTTGCCACCGCCGTGGAACAGCTTCGCGACGAGCTCGAGTTGCTCGACAACAGAACCCTCGCCACCGCACTCATCACCAGTCATCTCTACCCCGACCAATCGGTCGCCGAGGTGGCCGATCGATATCAGATGGTCGACAGCCTGACACCGGGCCAGGTCCAGTCGATGGCGTCGATCGTCTTCGATCTCGACCAGCGGATCGAGGTCCGTCTCGTCCCCCGTCCCTGAGAGGCTTGCGGAATCGGGCGTTGCTATAGCATCAGGTCTCGGGTTCCACGACGTCTTGCTATAGCAACGCCTGACACGGCGTTGTGACCGGCCAGGACGTAGGCTGACTCCATGACGCACATCCTCGGATTCGGTGGATACGTCCCCGCCCGCGTCGTCACCAACGACTACTGGGCGCACCAGGTCGACACCACTGATGAGTGGATCACCCAGCGCACCGGCATCAAGGAGCGACGGTTCGCAGCCGACGACGAATCGACCATGACGCTGGCGACCCAGGCGGCGGCTTCCGCACTCAAGGACGCCGACCTGACGCCGGACGATATCGATGAGATCGTCCTCGCTACCGACACTCCCGAGATGATGACTCCCGACACCGCGGCTTTGGTCCAAAACCAACTCGGCTGTCGCAACATCCCCACCTACGACCTCGGTGGCAGTGGTTGCGCTGGATTCGTCCAGGCCCTCGACGTGGCCCGCTCCAGGATCCTGGTCCAGCCGCAAGTCGTGCTCGTGATCGGTGTCGAGCTGATCTCCCGGATGATCTCGATGAAGGATCGAGCGACATCGGTTCTATTCGGTGATGGGGCCGGAGCAGTGGTGATGGGGCCGGACCGGGGAAGGGCTGAGGTCCTGGATGTCGTGGCCGGCACCGACGGCAGTGCGGCCGAGATCCTCACCCTGGCCGCCGGGGGCACCCGCAACCCGTTCAACGCCGAGTCTCTGGCCAACGGCGACTACAACCGCCTGGTCATGGATGGGCGTCGAGTGTTCACCGAAGCGGTCAGGCGGATGTCCGAGGCGGCATCTGATGTCCTCGACAAGGTGGGTCGCTCCCTCTCGGATGTGAAGCTGGTCATTCCGCACCAGGCGAACATCAGGATCATCGACGCCGTCCGCAAGAAGATGGGTCTCGACGAACGGGCGGTCTTCGTCAACGTCGACAAGTTCGGGAACACCGGATCGGCGACGGTTCCCTTCGCAATGTGGCAGGCCGTCAACGAAGGTCGCATAGAGGAGGGCGACCTCGTGGTCCTCACTGCCTTCGGCGCCGGCTTCCACTGGGCAGCTGCCGCAGTCCAGTTCTAGAGCCCCTCGATCTGTTGGGCCGTCCGACCGGTAGAGCCGGTCGATCTGCACAGCCGACGCGAAGACGAATTGTGTTGTGCAGGATTTCACTCTCAGCCTGTTGAATCGCACAGCACACGTCGGTTAGAGCGACCCCAGGAACCGGGTCAGATAGGTCTGATAGCGCTCGGGGTCGGCATTCCAACTCAGGACATGTCCCGCCGCCTGGGTCTCGACCAGCTCGACGAGGTCGGGTGCCACCGCCTTCAATTGGCGGCTCGACGAGATGGGAACGGTGAGATCCGAGGTGCCGTGGAAGACCAGGGTGGGCACATGGAGGTACTGCTCGGCCCGCTGCACGTAGTTGGTCGACTCCCAGTCGATGCCCCAGCGCAGATCGGCGATCCACATCCCCATCTCTTTGATCAACCGTGACGTCTTCAGGTCGCGCATCGCATGGCGGTAGGTGTCGGCGAGGACGATGTTCGGAGCGTCGAGGACGATCCCGTTGACCACGTCGGCGAGGTCGGATCGCTCCAGGAACGCCATGACGAGGGAGCCTCCGGTACTGCATCCCATCAGGACCAGGTCAGTCGCCCCGTGTTGCACCGCGAAACGAACCGCCCCCTCGAGATCCTCCCACTCGTTGATCCCGAATCTGTAATGCCCTGTGGGATCGGCTGGTGCTCCCGGATCACCCCGGTAGTCGATCACCAGCGAAGTACGGCCCTGGTGATGAAAGGTGGGCAGCATCCTGATCAGCTCACGCCGTTCCGCGGTCCAGCCATGGCAATGAATCGCCCACGCACCGTCGTGGATCGAGGGCACCAGCCATGCCCCCATCGCCCCAAGGGGCGAGTCGTACTCGACTTCGGAGAACTCGAGAGCGACATCGCCAGGGTCGCTCGGGTAGACGTAGCCGTCGAGTTCGATCGGCTCACAGCCGTCGAGCTCTCCACGGCAAATCGGTGGCGCCCCATCGGCGCCGGGAGTGAACTCCCTGACGATCCTGCCGTTTGCAACGGCCACGACTTCTCCCACCTGGCCGTAACCGCCCGACCAGCGGATCCCCAAGACCCCGGGATGGCCGATGTCCTGACGCGGCACCTTCGACTCCAGCTCGATCCGGCCGTTCGACTGACCGCGAACCCAGACTCCGAGATCCTTGAATCTCGGGCCGACGAAGAGCGTCTCCTTTCTGAGGCCGTTGGAGAAGAACCAACCGGCGACCAGATGGAACAGGGCGACGACGATGACACCGGCAGCAGCCACGATGACGAAGACCACTTCGACAGTCTGGCGTGCGGAGCTGCGAAGAGACCATCATCACGTCGATGGCATTGCACGAAACGGCGGCGGTGCTCGCCGGCGACACGTTGCGCGGAGCAGCGGAGCTGATGACACACGGAGTGCCGGGGCCGGTGGCCGCGGCGTACGCCGCCGCCGACTCCTGGGTGGAGAGTGTCGAACCCGTTCAGATCACGTGGCGTCCTGGTCGTAGCCTGACCGTGCGCTATGCGGTCATCGGACACGGCCTCCTCGAGGGCGACCGTCAGGTGGTCGCCATCATCGGTGATATCCCAGAGGGTGCGCTCGTCGTCGAGGGACCTGAGAGTGCTGTCGGTATCTGGGTGGTCCCCCACGATCCTCTCTTGCCCGGTCTCGTCTCAGCCCTCGACGTGCCGGCCGTCGAGCGGTTGCTGGCTTCGCTCGGTGCCACAAAGCCGGTACAGAGGGTTCGGCTGCGCTCCTATCGACCAGGACGTCGCGGTGTTGTCGAAGTCGAGGCGGACGGATCGTCGATCTACCTCAAAGTGGTACCGCCGGCCGAGGTCGCGGCTCTCCACTCCAAGCACAGGCACTTGTCGGCCCAAATGCCAGTGCCCGACAGTCTCGGCTTCTCCCGAGAGCTTGGCATCGTGGTCATGCGTGCTCTACCCGGCTCGAGCCTTCGGGCGGTGCTCAAGCAGAATTCCCCGGAGCTGCCGGCGGCCGCTGCGATAGCTGCCCTGCTGGACTCCCTTCCCGACCCTCCCGACGATGCCGTTGTGCCCTCTCCGATGGCCAGAGCCGCCCGGGTGACCCAGCTCCTCTTTCACATCGTGCCCGATGAGAGAGGAAGACTCGAGGAGATCGTGGGTGAGATCGGATCAGAGCCCGAGGCAGATCGGGTCCCTGTCCACGGTGACTTTCACGAGGCGCAGATCCTCATGATGGGGACTCGACCAACGGGGCTGATCGACGTCGACGGTTATGGCTGGGGGCACCTTGGCGACGATCCGGCGACCATGCTCGGTCACCTCGACATGCTCGCTCCCAGCTGTCCTCACCCGAAGGCGGTGTTGGGGTTCGCCCACCATCTGAACCGGATCTGGGACCGGATCGTCGACCCTGTCGATCTGCGACGGCGCACCGCCGCAGTGATCCTCGGCCTCGCCACGGGTCCCTTCCGGGTGCAGCTGGCCAACTGGCCCGAAGCGACCCGACACCGGATCGATTCAGCAGTCCAATGGTTGGAGAGTTCCCGTTCCATAGGGGGTTCTGGATCATGAGAAGAGTCTCATCTCGCCCTAATGGAGGTCTCATCGACGTCTCCGATGATGAAGGTGTCAAGAGGACACCAATCAAACAAGGAGAACCTCATGCAGACCCCCGATCAGTCTCGGGAGACACAGAAGAAGCAGCAGAACTGGAAAGTCGTAGCCGGGGTGGCCGCGGTAACGGCCCTCGGGTTCAGCGGTCTTGCGCTCGCCACACCGGACCGTGCCCAACAAAGCACCCCACCCGCCATCGAGCTTGATGACCAGCGCACAACTAGTGAGTTCAACACTCCCACCGGGACACGAGGCGACTGGGAAGTCGTCAACTCACCAAGCTTCACGCCCGATCTCGACGACTCTCTCCACTCTCTCGACTCTCTCGACTCACCTCTGGCGTCCGCTGATCTGGACAGCCCGGACGATTCCCCCGATGCTCGGTCATCCACCGCAGTCGACGATTCGCCCGATGCAGACGACTCCCCGGACGCACAAGTGGCGCCGTCGAGTGATGACTCCCCTGACGACTCCCCGGTGGACTCTCCAGACGATTCGCCGGTGGACTCCCCCGACGACTCCCCGGTGGACTCGGCGGATGACTCGGCGGACGACTCAGCCGACGGCTCCGACGACTGAGAACACACAGCCCTGTGATGGGCGAGAGCGGCCTCACCTCGCCCGTCACGTTCCCCTCATAACATCGCACTCTTGTCATCCCCCCACGCGCCAACAGCCACTGAAGGGCCACCAGCCGAGGAGAGGCGCTCGTCGGCGCGGCTCCGCATCCTCGGGTGGTATGTAGTGCTACTCGGCGTATCGCTGGTCGCCGCCCTCTTCCTACAACGTGCCCTCCTCTTGCGTGAGGCGATCTCGGAAGCGGAGGAGTCTCTCGACCAGGAGGTCGGGGAACTGGGCCAGCTCGCCGGCGGCACCGATCCCGAAACCGGTGAGCCGTTCGGTGACGACGTCTCCGCGATCTTCGACACCTTCTTCAATCGAAACGTCCCACTGGAAGGTGAAGGCGTCGTCACGTTCGTCGGAGGCGAGATCTACAAGACGGATGTCACCGGCAATCTCGTGGCCCGACTCCCCGCAGCCAGGCAGTGGGCCGAGATCACGGAACCGGAGCGTGGTGATCTATCAGATGCGGACCTGGGTGACATCGTGTACCTGGCGGTGCCTCTGATTTCGGATGACCAACCATCTGGCGGTGTGTTCGTGGTTTCGATCCTTCTGGAGAGCCGATTCGCGACGATCAACGACACCATGCGGTTGGGAGCCGTCGTGTTCGGGACGATCTTCATCCTGGCATCGGTGGCGGCGTGGGTGATCGCTGGACGCATCCTCCGTCCACTCTCCGACCTTCGCGATACCGCGCAATCGATTTCCGATTCCGACCTCTCCCGCCGCATCGACGTCAAGGGAGACGACGAGATCGCCGAATTGGGTCGGACTTTCAACTCGATGCTCGACCGTCTGGACGATGCCTTTGCCACCCAGCGCCGCTTCATAGACGACGCTGGACATGAGTTGCGCACGCCGATCACCGTGATCCGGGGGAACCTGGAAGTCATGAGCGATGACCCCGAAGAGAGGGCGGAGTCGATTGCTCTGGTGACCCGCGAGCTCGACCGGATGACCAGGATCGTCAACGACCTGCTCGACCTGGCCAAGGTCGAGCAGCCCGACTTCATTCAGCCGGCTCCAATCGACATGGCCGACTTCATCCACGACGTGGTGAGGAGGGCATCGGCTCTGGACGACCGCCCCTGGAAGGTGGAGAGAGCGGACCAAGCGGTGATCGAAGCCGATGAGGACCGGCTCGGCCAAGCCATGATGAATCTGGTGCGTAACGCAGTAGAGCACACCTCGAGCGGAAGCCCGGTCTACATCGGCGGACGCCTCGGGTGGAGCGTCGCGCGTTTGTGGGTTCGAGATGAGGGTGAGACCATTTCGGAAGCCGATCGAGCCCGCATCTTCGGCCGTTTCTCCCGGGTCGGATCGGGTGCTCGAAGCACGGACGGCGCCGGTTTGGGGCTGTCCATCGTCGCCGCGATCGCGGAGGCGCATGGAGGTGAGGTGACCGTTGATGAGGCTCGTGAGGGTGGCAACATCTTCACGATCACGATTCCCGCCTCCTCGAAAGTCGATCCCTCGTGAGCCGGATCCTCATCGTTGAAGACGAGCCAGGAATCTCCAAGTTTCTCGAGAAGGGTTTTCGGGCGGAGGGATTCACCACGATGGTCGTCCGGGACGGCGTCAGCGCAGTGAACGCCGCTCGCGGTGACTCGTTCGACCTCTTGATCCTCGACCTCGGTTTGCCCGGGATGGACGGACGGGAAGTCCTGAGTGAGATTCGGGGACGTGGCGAGAAGATCCCCGTCATCATCCTCACCGCCCGCAAGGGCGTCGAGGACACTGTGGCCGGTCTCGAAGGCGGCGCCGACGACTACGTGACGAAACCGTTCTCGTTCCATGAGCTGCTGGCCCGGGTGCGGGTGAGGCTGAGGGACTCCCCTTCCGCCGACTTGACCACCATCGAGGTGGGGAATGTGAAACTCGATCTTCGGACTCGCAGGGTCTCATTGGGAGCCGAACAGGTCGACCTGTCGGCGCGCGAGTTCGCCATGGCGGAGACTCTCATGAGACACCCCGGGCAGGTGCTCTCACGGGAGCAGCTGTTGTCCCACGTCTGGGGCTATGACTTCGATCCTGGAAGCAACGTCGTCGACGTGTACGTGGGATATCTACGCAGGAAGCTTGGGGACCAGGTGATCGAGACGGTTCGCGGGATGGGGTATCGGTTTGCTGCGACCGGCGGTGATCAGGCACCCGGAGGGTCTACGTAGCCCTCTTCGTAGGCGAGGGCGGCGAGCTCGTGGCGGCTCGCCACAGACAGCTTCTCGAAGATGTGACCCATATGACTCTCCAGCGTCTTCACCGAGATGCTGAGTCGGGCCGCGGTCTCCCGGTAGGAGTATCCGCGGGCGATCAGGTTGACGACCTCGCGCTCTCTCGGAGTGAGACGCTCGATAGTCGACCCGGCCTGGATGTCTTCGTCGATGTCGAGCATGAATGCTGCCACATCTGCGGAAACCGGCCGTTGTCCTTCCAGGGTCTGGTCGATCAGATGGGGCAGTTCGTTGCTCGCTGTGGTCTTGGTGATGAAGCCGTGTCCTCCAGAACGGGCCTGAAGGGCTGCAGCTGCAGCCCTTCAGGTGAGGTCCCCATTGTCGCTTCGAGGGACGGATCAGTTGCCCTGAAGGTCCCCCTATGAAGCCAATCATGTCATGCCGGGCCCTGTCTGTATATAGGGAATTTCCCCTACTCGGGCACGGACGCCGTCGGATATGGTCCTCTGGTGGCTCTGTCACGCGACACGAATCCGGACGTCCTTGTTGGTGCGCCCGAGGCGAATGTGGGACGGGTCGACGTAGGCGGTGTTCGTCTCCATGTCGAGACACGCGGTGAGGGAGATCCGATCCTCATCATTGGAGCGGCCGATGAGGACGCTGAGATCTACAGGGGTATCGCCGAGCGTCTCGCCGGTACCAACACGGTCGTCACATACGACAGACGCGGGACGGGTCGAAGCGATCGCAATGGCTGGCCCACCGATTCGGCCCGCCATGCCGGTGACGCGGCGGCATTGATCAAAGAGCTGGGTCTGGTCCGGCCAACCGTCCTCGGCACCAGCGCGGGCGGCATCGTCGCGTTGCGGCTTGCCCTTCGTCATCCCGAGAGGCTGGGAGCTGTCGTGTGCTTCGAGCCAGGCGTCTTTCACGTCGCCGAAGGCGGAGATGAGTTCCGAGATGCCGTGGAGCGAGCAGTCTCCGATCACCTGTCGACGCATCCCGGCGACTGGGAGGGAGCATCAGATGTGCTGGGCCGTGTTGCGGCGAGCTCCATCGACGACATGACCTCACTGTTCTCTCCTCCCGCCGGCAAGGATTGGTACGCACATCGCAGCGCTGCCGAAGCCGAGGCTTTGATCAAAGGTGACCTGCCCCTGACCGGGGAGCGCTTCGACTTGGGCGCGGTGGCCGGTTGCCCGTTGCCCCTCGTCTTCTCCTATGGGACTTCCTCGCTTCCGATGTTCAGCCAGATTGCGGAGAATCTCGCTGCGACGCGGGGGGAGTTGCCTCTGGCCCTTCCGGGTGTCGGGCACAGCATCTTCTATCACCCCGACGAAGCGGTCACCTACCTGCGCCATGTCATGGCCACTCGCGCATCCCGTCCCAATTCGACATAGACGGGACGGATCGGGCTGGACATCGGGCTCTACCATGAGACCAGGACTTTGAGGATGCCAGTTGACTGATATTGAAGAGACTCCACTCCCGGGTGTGGGGCTGAAGCACGAGTTCACCGCCGAGGATGGGAGCAGGGTCGGTGTCATCCACCACCGCAGCGGTCGACGCGAGTTGTTTGTTTGTCCCCCAGAGGACCCGGACTCAGTCAGGATCAGCCTGAGTCTCAGCGACGACGACAGTCATGCCCTCGCCGATGCTCTCGGTGGCTCCACGGTGGTAGAGAACCTCACGCATCTGCAACAGAGCGTCGAAGGCCTCGCTATCGACTGGCTGAAGGTCCAAGGCGAGTCTCCCTACGCGGATGGAACGATCGGTGACGCCCGAATCAGGACGCGAACCGGCGTGTCTGTCGTTGCAGTCATCCGCGGGGTGACCGCCCACGCGGCGCCCGGGCCCGAGTTCCACGTGGAGGCCGGGGACACCCTGGTGGTGGTGGGCACAACGGATGGGATCAAAGCTGTAGAGCACATCCTGTCGCTCGGCTGAGCGATGGATCAC
>Ga0214468_1000460_pt1 | contig 12852 bp, 10 predicted proteins | sample RVTome_9_FD_187334 | JGI IMG/M metagenome (GOLD analysis project Ga0214468, IMG submission 187334) | Soil microbial communities from uranium-contaminated site in the Upper Colorado River Basin, Wyoming, United States - RVT155D38 HiSeq ...
CGCTCGAGGCGACCACTGCTTCCGAGGCGCTCGGCACCGCAGACCAGCGCATGTACGCGCGCAAGGGCCGCAAGCGCACGTCCGCGGGCCGTCAGGCGACCAATGCGCTGCTGAAGGCCTTGGCGGAGCGCAACCCGAGCCTGGGGGATCATCTCGACGACGTCACCGGGCTCTGCGAGGCAGTGGGGAAGGAGCTCGGCCTCACTGAAGAGGCCATGACGCCGCTGCTACAGGCGGCCGCGCTCCACGATGTCGGCAAGGTGGCGATTCCCGACGCGATCCTCGACAAGCCGGGACCGCTGGACGAGACCGAGTGGGAGTTCATGCGCACTCACACGCTGATCGGGGAACGGATCCTCGCCGAGGCGCCGGCGCTTGCCGAGGCGGCGAAGATCGTCCGTTCCAGTCACGAGCGCCACGACGGGCGTGGCTATCCGGACGGCCTCGCCGGCGACGCGATTCCGCTTGCCGCACGGATCATCGCCGTCTGCGACTCCTTCGACGCGATGACCTCGGACCGCCCATATCGCACCGCTATGAGCACGGAAGGCGCCCTGTCCGAGCTCCACAACTGCTCGGGCACGCAGTTCGCCCCCAAGGTCATCGCGGCCTTCGTGCGGGCGATCCGCGCACCGCACGCCTCGCGCAGCCGCTGCTAGGCTGCGCCGGACTCTTTCCGAAGGGCGAAAAGCAAGTAGCCGCCAACCGGAGGCGGCCGAAAGGAACCTAATGAATAGCGATGTAAGCCGGGTCTCCGTTGAGATCGGGACGAACGAGATCTCGTTCGAGACCGGCAAGTTGGCCAAGCAGGCCAGCGGCTCCGTGGTCGTCCAGGCGGGGGACACGATGGTCCTCTTCACGGCCACAGCAGGGAACCTCAGGGACGTCGACTTCCTCCCGTTGACCGTCGACGTCGAGGAGCGCATGTACGCCGCGGGCAAGATCCCCGGCAGCTTCTTCAAGCGCGAGGGCCGTGCGGGCGAGAAAGGCACCCTGACCTGTCGCATGATCGACCGTCCGATCCGCCCGCTCTTCCCGAAGGGCTGGCGGCGTGAGACCCAGCTGGTCGCGATCCCGATGTCGGTCGATCACGTGAACCCGTACGACGTCCTCGCCATGAACGGCGCGAGCGCCGCGCTGATGGTGTCCGACATCCCGTTTCCGGTGCCGGTCGGCGCGGTCCGCATCGGCAAGGACGAGGACGGCGGCTTCGTCGTCAACCCCGAGGAGGAATCGCTGCTCGAGGGTGACCTCGACCTGATCGTCGCGGGCACGGAAGAGGCCATCCTGATGGTCGAGGCCGGCGCGAACGAGGTGACCGAGGCGGAGATCCTCGACGCGCTCGACATCGCCCACGGCGAGATCAAGAAGCTCTGCGAGGCGCAGCGCGAGCTCCAGAAGAAGGCCGGCAAGGAGAAGGCCGAGGTCGAGGTCCCGCAGGTGGACGAGAAGCTTCTCGGCGAGATCAAGGACAAGTTCGGCGCCGCCCTGAGCGAGGCGACCCAGGTCGAGGACAAGCTCGAGCGCCAGGACGCGACCAAGAAGGTCGAGCAGGAGGTATTCGACGCCTTTGGCTCGGAGGGCGACGACACCGAGTCGATCGAGCGCCGCCAGGCGGTCCAGCTCGCCTTCGACAAGCTCGAGAAGGACACGATCCGCACGCGGATCGCGGTCGACAAGAAGCGCCCCGACGGGCGCAAGGCGGACGAGATCCGCGACATCTCGATCGAGGTCTCGGTCGCGCCGCGCACACACGGCTCGGCGCTCTTCACCCGCGGCCAGACGCAGGCCTTCTCGGTCGCCGCGCTTGGCACGACGCGCGAGGAGATGCGGCTCGACACGCTCGGGCTGGAGACCAGCAAGTACTACTTCCACCACTACAACTTCCCGCCGTTCTCGGTTGGGGAGGCCGGTTTCATGCGCGGCCCGAAGCGGCGCGACATCGGCCACGGGGCGCTCGCCGAGCGGGCCCTCGTGCCGATGGTCCCGTCGATCGAGGACTTCCCGTACACGATTCGCGTCGTGTCCGACATCTTCGAGTCGAACGGCTCGTCGTCGATGGCGTCGGTGTGCGGCTCGAGCCTCTCGCTGATGGACGCGGGCGTCCCGATCAAGCGGCCGGTCGCGGGTATCGCGATGGGCCTGATCAAGGAGGGCGACGACTACATCGTGCTGTCCGACATCGCCGGCGTGGAGGACCACCTGGGCGACATGGACTTCAAGGTCGCCGGCACCTCCGAGGGCATCACGGCGCTCCAGATGGACATCAAGATCACCGGCGTCACCTTCGACATCCTGCGCGACGCGCTCGAGCAGGCCAAGGAGGGGCGCAGCTTCATCCTCGGCAAGATGAACGAGGTGCTCGACGCTCCGCGCGAGGAGATGTCCGAGTACGCGCCGCGGATCTCGTCGGTCCAGATCGAGACCGAGAAGATCGGCATGGTCATCGGCAAGGGCGGGGAGACGATTCGCGCGCTGTCCGAGGAGTACGAGGCCCAGATCGACGTCAACGACGACGGCATCATCCGCGTGTATGCGCGGACGGGCGCCCTCGGTGACGCCCTGGTCGAGCGGATCCAATCCATGACCAAGGACGTCGAGGTCGGCGACACGTTCACCGGCAAGGTTGTGAAGACCACGACCTTCGGCGCCTTCGTCGAGCTCTCGAAGGGCACCGACGGGCTCCTGCACATCTCGAACGTGAAGCCCGGCGAGCGGGTGGACACGGTCGAGGACGTGCTCGAGCGCGGCCAGGAGATCGACGTACGCGTGGTCGAGGTCGACCGCGAGCGCGGCCGGATCGGCCTGCGCCTCGCCGACGACCCCGAGGTCGACGGCAAGACCGCGGAGGAACTCGCGGCTGTGGGGACCGGCGACGCCGGTCCGCGCGGCGGCGGCCGCGACCGCGGCCGTGGCGGCCCGCGCGGGGGCCGGGATGGCCGGGGCCGCAACGGCGGCTCGCGCGACCGTGAGCGTGGGGGCCGCGGCGGCGGCGACCGCGAGTCTCGACGCGATCGCAGGGATTGACCGGTCAGCAGCACACGCTGACCGAGCTCGGCTCGGGCGTACGGGTGGTAACCGAGAAGTTGCCGTCCGTGCGCTCGATCGCGCTCGGGTTCTGGGTCCGCACCGGCTCGCGCAACGAGACGGTCGAGCAGGCGGGCATCTCGCACTTCCTGGAGCACCTGCTCTTCAAGGGCACCGACCGCTTCAGCTCGACCGAGATCGACGAGATCTTCGACGGCATGGGGGCCGAGATAAACGCGGGCACGGGGAAGGAGACGACCTCCGTCTACTCGCGCTTCCTCGACCAGCACCTCGAGCGGGCGTTCGACGTGATGGCGGACATGGTCCTGCGGCCTTCCTATCCGGAGATCGACTCCGAGCGGCAGGTGGTGATCGAGGAGATCGCGATGTACGAGGACGAGCCGTCGGACAAGGTCCACGACGTCCTCGCGAGCGCGGTCTTCGGCGACCACCCGTTGGGCAGGCCGGTCATCGGCCGCGCCGAGGTGATCTCCTCGGTGCCCGTGCCCGACATCGCCCGCTACCACGACCACCGCTACAACTCGGACAACCTGGTGCTGGCCGCAGCCGGCAACGTCGACCACGACCGGCTCGTGGAGCTTGCGCTCTCGGCCCAGGGCGAACTGTCCGGCGCCGGGAACGGAAGCGTCGATCCGCCGGCGCCACCGGAGGCGCGCCGGCTGTTTCACCAGAAGGAGACCGAGCAGTACCACCTATGCGTCGGCGCGCCGGGCATGTCGCGAGACGACGACCGGCGGTTCGTGCTGCGCGTCCTCGACACCGTGCTCGGCGGGGCGACTTCGTCACGGTTGTTCCAGGAGATCCGCGAAAAGCGCGGGCTCGCGTACGCGGTCTACTCGTACCAGAGCCATTACGTCGACTCCGGCCAGACCTCGCTCTACGTCGGGACCAGGCCGGAGAACGTCCAGCAGGTGTTCGAGATCATCGGGCGGGAGCTCGACCGGATCCGCACCGAGCCCGTCAGCGAGGCGGAGCTCGACCGTGCGAAGGAGAACGTCAAGGGTCGCACCGTCCTCTCGATGGAGTCGCCGCTCGCGCGCATGAACCGGCTCGGCAGCTCGCTCCTGATGGGGATTCCGCTGCTGACCCTGGACGAGACGCTCGCGAAGATCGACGCGGTGACGCTCGACGACGTCGCGGCGCTTGCGGGCGAGCTGCTCGCGCCAGAGCGGCTGTGCGCAGCCGGCGTGGGCGGTGACGAGGAAGTCTTCCGTGACGCGGTCGGGGCCGTCAGCCCGGCGCTGGCCACCGCGTAGCAGTGATCAACGTCGCGGTCTCGGGGGCGGCGGGCCGGATGGGGGAGACGGTCTGCCGCGCGGTCGAGGGCGCCGACGACATGGCCCTCGTCGGACGGGCGGACCCTGAGCTGGGGGTGGCAATCGCGGACACCCTCGGCGATGCAGATGTCGTGGTGGACTTCACGACGCCCGAAGCGGCGCTCCACAATGCCCGGACCTGCCTCGAGGCGGGTGTGCACTGCGTCATGGGCACGACGGGGGTGGACTTCACCGAGCTCGAGGGTGTCGGCAGCGCCAACCTTTTCGCGGCGCCGAACTTCGCGATCGGCGCCGTGCTGATGATGCTCGCTGGCCAGATGATCGCGCGGCACCTGCCGGAGTGCGAGATCGTCGAGCTGCACCACGACCGCAAGCTCGACGCGCCGTCGGGGACGGCGCTGCGAACAGCCGAGCTGCTCCGCGAGGCCGGCGCGAACGTGCACGAGCCGATCCACTCCGTCCGGCTGCCCGGCCTGGTCGCCCACCAGGAGGTGGTGTTCGGCGGGCCCGGGCAGACCCTGACCGTGCGGCACGACTCGATCGACCGCGAGTCGTTCATGCCGGGCGTTCTGCTCGCGGTCAGGAAGGTCGGCTCGCTCGAGCGCTCGCCGACGATCGGGCTGGAGAACCTGCTCTAGCCGACCGCCGCCCGCACACGAACGTCCCGCAGTACGCGCTATTGGCGGTAGTCCGGGACGTTCGTCGGTGTGGGCTAGTTCCCGTTGCGCTTCGCGCGCGGGACCACGAAGCGGATCCCCGAGCGCGAGTCGTCGATCGAGCAGGTCTTGTTGTCGATCAGGCCGTGGCGCTTGCCGAACGGCACGAGCAGCATCTGGTTCAGGTAGCTCTCGTGGCCGCGCTTGCGCGTGATCAGCCACAGCCAGCCGGAGTCCTTGATCCGCGGCCGGTAGGCCGCGAACACCGCCTCGGCGTCGTCGATCGAGTCGATCGCCACGATCGCGCCGTCCAGCTTGCCGGTCTTGACGAGCCCGCGGCCACTCGTGTCCTTCACGTCCTTCCGTAGCCCGGGCCCCACGTCGCCCTGGACCTCGATCCGCTCGCCGGGACCCACGCCCAGCTTCTGGACCGTGGTCCGGTGGCTGTAGTCCTTCTCCTTGGATTTCACCGAAGTCGCCATTGCAGGGGACGCATTCTGCCTTACCCTGCACCTGCAGAGAAAAATCGTCGGAGGAGGTAGGGCGTATGGGGTTCATGGACAAGGCCAAGGAGCTGGCCGACCAGGCGCAGAAGAAGCTCGACGAGGCGCAGACGAAGTTCAACGAGTCGCAGCGCCAGAAGGCCGAGCAGGGCGCGCAGCCGAGCGAGCCCGCCCCGACTGAGGCTCCGCCCGCGGCGGAGGCGCCGCCCCCCTCGGGCCAGCCGCCGGCGGAGGGATCGGACGCGAACGCGACGCCCGATCCGTTCAAGCCGATCGAGTAGGAGATAATCAGCCCCGGTGGCTCACTGGGGGATCATCACCGCCGCCCTAACGCCGTTCACGGCCGACGGCAGCGTCGACGAGGACGCCTTCGTCGCCCTCTGCTCGTACCTGCTCGACAACGGCTCGGACGGATTCGTAGTCGCCGGTACCACCGGTGAGGGGGCGACGCTCACCGACGACGAGAAGCTGCGGCTCTTTGAGCTCGCGGTGTCGGAGTTCAAGGGGCGCGCGACGATCGTGGCGGGCACGGGCTCGAACGACACCGCGCACACCGTGCACCTGACGGAGCGGGCGACCGAGATCGGCTGCGACGCGATGCTGTGCGTCACGCCCTACTACAACAAGCCGAACTTCCGCGGCTTGGTCGGCCACTACGAGGCGATCGCGGCGGCCACCGACAGGCCGATCGTCCTCTACAACATCCCGTCGCGGTGCGTCGTCGACATCTCGAACGACGAGCTCGCGCGCCTGGCCGCGATTCCCCACGTGAGCGCCGTCAAGCAGGCGCGCTACGAGGACATCCAGCCGATCGACGGGCTCGACCTGCTCGCGGGCAACGACGACGTGCTGGCCGAGGTGCTCGACAAGGGCGGCGCGGGTGGAATCACGGTGGCGTCGCACCTCGTGGGCCCGGAGATGCGCCGGATGATCGACGAGCCGGAGGCCCGCGCGGAGATCCACGTCGCGCTGACGCCGATCTTCAAGGCGATGAGCGTGACGACGAACCCGATCCCCGTGAAGACCGCGATGCGGCTGCTCGGGCACCGTGTGGGCGGGTTCCGGCTGCCGATGGTCGATGCGTCCGAGGAGGAAGAGGAAGTCATCCGCGGCGCGCTCGAGCAACACGGCCTGCTGAGCGCGGTTTGAGCGGAAAGCTGCGAGTGCTCCCCCTCGGTGGGCTGGGGGAGATCGGGAAGAACATGGCTGTCGTCGAGTACGAGGGCCGGCTCGTGGTCGTGGACACGGGCCTGATGTTCCCGACTCCCGACCAGCTCGGCGTCGACCTCGTGCTGCCCGACTTCTCGTACCTGCGCGAGCGGGCGGCGGACATCGAGGGGATCGTCCTGACGCACGGGCACGAGGACCATGTAGGAGCGCTGCCGTTCGTCCTGCGCGAGATCGGCGACGTTGCGACCCCCGACATCTACGGCGGCGGGCTCACTGTCGCGATGGTGCGCTCGAAGCTCGACGAGCACAAGCTGCGCGACATGCCGCTGCGGGAAGTGGAGCCCGGCGACCAGGTCGAGCTCGGGCCCTTCACGATGGAGCCGGTCAAGCTCGCCCACTCGATCCCGGACATGTTCGGCATCGCGCTCGAGTGCGAGCTTGGAACCACGTTCTTCACCGGCGACTACAAGTTCGACCAGACCCCGGTCGACGGCGTGCCGGCCGACGTGTCGCGGCTGGCGGAGCTGGGGAGGGAGGGGCTGCTCTTGCTGTGCGGCGACTCCACGAACGCCGACCGCCCCGGGATGGCCTCGTCGGAGTCGAGCGTCGGACCTCACCTCGAGGAGGCGTTCGGGCGCATCCGCGGACGGATCGTCATCACCTGCTTCGCCTCGAACATCCACCGGGTCCAGCAGGTGGTCGACGCCGCTGAGGTGACCGGCCGCAAGGTCGCACTCGTCGGGCGCTCGATGCGCAAGTACGTGAACATCGGCCGCCAGCTCGGCCACATCGACGTGCCCGAGGGCATGCTCGTGCAGCTCGGCGAGATCGACGACTTCCCCGACGAGCGGCTCGTGATCATCTCGACCGGTAGCCAGGGCGAGCCCCTGTCGGCGCTGCGGCGGATGGCCCACGGCGACCACCCGCGCGTCGAGCTGCACGAGCACGACACCGTCATCTTCTCGGCGACGCCGATCCCCGGGAACGAGCGCTCCGTCAACGAGACGATCGACCGCATCTACCGGCTGGGCGCCGACGTGATCACGACGGGCGACGCTCCGATCCACGCGTCCGGGCACGGCAACGCCGAGGAGCTCAAGCTGATGATGAACCTCACGAAGCCGCGCTACATGATGCCGGTGCACGGCGACTACAAGCGCCTCCGCCTCCACGGCCAACTGGCCGAGCAGGTCGGCCTCGAGCCGGAGGCGATCTTCCGCGGCAGGAACGGGCTGTCGCTCGAGATCGACGAGCGCGGTGCGCGCTGGGGGGCCGAGGAGCAGGCGGGGATGATCTTCGTGGACGGCGTCGACATCGGCGCCCCCGAGGACGTCGCGCTGCGCGACCGCCGCATGCTCTCGGCGGACGGGATCTTCATCGTCGTCGCGACAGTGTCCGAGCAGGACGGGCGCTCGGTCGCAGAGCCGGAGATCATCTTCCGCGGCGTCCCGTTCGTGGACGAGCAGGACGCGCTCGTCGACGAGATCCGGGACGCGGTCGAGGACTCGCTCGCCAAGTCGGCCGCGGAGCAGATCCGCGAGATATCCCTGCTCCAGTCGCATCTGCACGACGACGTGGCGGCGTTCGTCTACAAGCGCCTGAAGCGCCGGCCGATGGTGCTGCCGGTCGTCGTGGAGGTCTAGGGCGGTTTTGGCGGTTTTGGCGGTTCTGCACCAAATGGGGTGAAGACCCCATACGGGGCTCGCGCGGCGGGCCGATAATCCCGGTACAGACTTTTGGCGCGGAGTCGAGCGCGCCAGGGGGACGCAGCACACATGGAGGACCTTGAGCAGAGAGGCGGCCGGCGGGCCGCCTCTCCGTGTTTCTGAGCAACCTACGCGCCCGTCGCGCGTTAGACCCCATATGGGTGATGAACCGGAATCGAGGGTGTGCGCGAGCTGTGGCCGCAGGTTCGCGCGGCCGACGGTGATCGAGAGCGGCGAGTGCCCACGGTGCGGTGGCGACCTGGTGCCGCTAGAAGAGGCTCGCGAGGCCGACGAACCCGGGGGCGATCACTAGGGCCGGCAGGAAGTTGCCGACCACGAGCGTGATCAGTCCCAGCCCGGCGAGGACGCAAGTATGCGGCCTCGGCGACGTTGAACCCCCGCATGGAGCCAATCCGTCGTACCACAGCGCTCGTTGTCGTCTCCTGCCTGGCGGTTCTGCCGTCAACCGCGACCGCTGCGCCCGTCACTGAGGGCGCAACGTGGTCCGAGGCCACGATCCCGTCGAGTGACGGCGTCGAGCTGCACGCGGACATCCTGCGGCCGTCCCACCTGGACGCCGACGAGAAGACTCCGGTGATCCTGTCGATCGGCCCGTACTTCAACCACGCGGGCCAGCTCGGTGCAGTCGGTCCTGCACAGGGCGAGGACTTCGACGCCACGGGCCCGTCCGAGGGACCCTCCGGCCGCTTCTACGACCTCGTCGAGGGCGCGCGGCTGATGGAGCGCGGCTACACGTTCGTCATGGTCGACCTGCGCGGTTTCGGCGGCTCGTCGGGTTGTCTCGATTGGGCCGGCCCGGGGGAGACCGCCGACGTAGTCAGCGCCGTCGAGTGGGCGGCGTCGCAGCCCTGGTCGACGGGCAAGGTGGGGATGTACGGCAAGTCCTACGACGGCGTGACGGGCCTGATCGGCGTGAACGAGCAACCGGAGGGGCTCGCCGCGGTCGTGGCCCAAGAGCCCGTCTACGACCTCTATCGCTACCTGTACGGCGACGGCATCCGCCGGCTGAACTCCGTGCTCACGCCCGCGCTCTACGACGGGATCGCCCTGTCGCCGGGGCCGCTGCTCGACGATCCCGGCTACAACGCGAACGGCGCCAACAGCACCTCGCGACCGGGTTGCGAGCCGGCGAACTGGGCCGACCAGGCGCTGAACGACGACCACTTCTCGGACTACTGGCGCGCCCGCGACCTGATCCCGGGGGCGACGGGGTCCGAGGTGCCGCTGTTCCTGACGCAGGGACTGCCCGAGAACAACACCGTTCCGGACGGCCTCGCCCAGTACATGGAGAACCACACCGGCTACGAGCGCGCCTGGCTCGGCCCGTGGGACCACGTGCGCGGCGCCGAGACCAACGACGAGGGGCAGCTGTTGATGGGCCGCGAAGGCTGGTACGACGAGGTCAACCGGTTCTACGACCGCTTCCTCAAGGGTGAGGAGCCCGCGGTTGACGATCCGCTGATCGCCATTCAGACGAATGACGGCAAATGGCGCGGCGAGGAGGAGTGGCCGCCAGCCGACTCCGCCGGCTACACCACGGCGCTGCGTCCTGGCGCGTATACGGACGAGGGAAACGCGGGCGCGTGGGGCGGAAGCGCGACCACCGGCGTCTGGACGATCTCCCCGCCGCTCGAGCGTGACACCCATCTCGCCGGCTCGGGCAGCGCGGTCGTGGATGTCTCGACCGCGCTGCCGCGGTCGAACGTCGTCGTGAACGTCTACGACCTCGACGCGAGCGGCACCGGGCCGCTGGTCACCCGCCAGGCGCACATGATCCGCAACAACGGCCCGATCGAGCTCGACCTCTGGTCGACCGACTGGATCGTCCGCGCCGGGCATCGCATCGCCGTGAGGGTCGCCGACGCCAATACGGACTGGTGGGTGCACGTGCCGACCAACCAGGACGTCACCGTCCACGGCGGGTCGATCACGCTGCCCTTCCTCTCGCAAGCGCGTGAGACCGGCACGATCCAGGGCGACCCGAGTCCGGTGCTGGACCGCTTCCTGGGCCGCACGGTCACGCTGGCGCCCGAGGTGATCGCGGAGGCCGAGACGGCTGGATTCGCGACGCCCGCGGAGCAGACGGGCGGCGGCGGAAAGCCCGGCAAGCCGGGCAAGCCGCCGCGCGGTCCTAAGAAGAAGGGCTGACTGGGCTGAGCTGGCGGGCGCGGGACGGCGGCAGCCGCACGACGAAGCGGGCGCCGCCGCCGCGCTCGGTCAACTCGACCGAGCCGCCGTGGGTCTCGGCGACCGCGCGCACGATTGCGAGGCCGAGGCCGCTGCCTCCGCCCGTGTCGCCGTGACCGCGCACGAACCGCTCGAACAGCCTGTGGCGCAGCTCGGCGGGCACTCCAGGGCCGTCGTCCTCAACCTCGAGCAGCGCCCCGTCCTCGGATCGCAGCCGCACGGACACGCGTGTCCCCGGCGGGGTGTGTACGAGCGCGTTCTGGATCAGGTTGAGCGCGAGCCGGTGGAGGTCGTCAGCCGACCCGTCGACGAGGACAGGACCGCTCACGTCCAGCTCGAGCTCGTGCCGTTCGGCAAGCGGCGCGGCCTCGCCCGCCGCCTCGCGCACGACGCCCGCGAAGTCGATCGGCTGGCGCGGGGCCTGGCGGCCGGCGTCGGCGCGCGCGAGCAGCAGCAGGTCGGCGACTAGCCGCCGCATTCGCTGTGACGACCGCAGCGCGGACCCGGCGAGCTCGCGGTCGTCGCCCTGGAGCTCGGCCTCGAGCAGCTCCAGGTTCGCAAGGATGCTCGTGAGCGGAGTTCGCAGCTCGTGCGACGCGTCGGCGACGAACTGCCGCTGACGCGCGAGCGCGCCCTCGGTCTCGGTGTGCGCGTCGGCCAGCTCCCCGAGCATCTCGTCCAGTGTGCGCGACAGGTCGGCGATCTCGTCGTCGGCGCGCAACCGCGGCAGCTCGACCTCCGGGTCGCGCGTCTTGGCCACCCGCCGCGCAGCCGCCGTGAGGCCGGAGATCGGCTCCATCGCGCGGCGCGCCACCGCGAGCCCGGCGAGCAGCGCGAGCGCGCCGCCCCCGAGCACGCCGAGCGCGAGGAAGACCCTCAGCCGCCGGGTCGTGGTGGTCAACGAGCTGCGCGACTTCGCGTACTGGACGTAGGCCACGGGCGTCTCGTCGAACGGGCGGGTGAGCTGACGTGAGGTCACGCGGTAGTCGCCGACGTCCTGGAGGCCGCGCCTCGGCAGGCCCAGGTCGGGTGCGTCCGCCGTCTCGACGCGCACGTCGCCGTTCGCGTCGAGGACGCGGATGACGACGTCGTCGGCCGAGGCGAACTCGAGCAGCTCGTCGCGAGCGTCGATGCGGTAGCCGCCGACGGTGGCCTCGACCTCCTGCTGGAGCCGATCCTGGATGCGGGTGGCGTTGCCGCGGACGTCGTCGTTGAAGTCGCCCTCCATCTGGCGCTCGGTGAAGAAGGCGATCACGAGCCCGAAAGCGAGCAGGATCAGGAAGGTGAGGATCGCCGACGTCACCGCCAGTCGCCAGCGGATCGGCAGCATGTCGAAGCGCGAGACGAGCCGAGGAACGGAAATGATCCGAGGCATCAGGGCGCCCTCAGGACGTAGCCCGCGCCGCGGACCGTGTGCAGCAGGCGTGCCTCGCCCTCGGCTTCGAGCTTGCGCCGGAGATTCGACACGAACACGTCGACGGTGTTCGTCTCGCCGGGGACGACGTAACCCCACACGTCCTCGAGCAGCGTGTCGCGCGAGACAACGAGCCGCTCGTTGCGCATCAGGTACTCGAGCAGCTCGAACTCGCGATGGGTCAGGTCCACCTCGCGGTCGCCCCGGTAGGCCTGGTGCTGCGCCGGGTTGAGCCGCAGGTCCGCGACCGACAGCCACTCGGCGCCGCGCGGCGGCGTGCGGCGCAGCATCGCCCGAACGCGCGCGAGCAGCTCCTGGCGCTCGAACGGCTTGACGAGATAGTCGTCCGCGCCGGCGTCGAGCCCCGCGACGCGTGACTCGATCCCGTCGCGCGCGGTCAGGATGAGGATCGGGACCTCGTAGTCCTTCCTGATCCGCTTGGCCACGTCGATGCCGTCGAGCCGCGGCAGGCCGAGGTCGAGGATCACGGCGTCCGGCTCGAAGTCGTACGCGCGTTCGAGCGCGCTGACCCCGTCCGGAGCCAGGGCGACCTCGTAGCCCTCGAGCTGAAGCGACCGCTGGAGGACCTCGCCGATATCGGCGTCATCCTCGACGATGAGCACTCGCGCCATGGTGCAGATGGTAGGTAGCGCGGCCGCGCGCTCGCCTAGCCTGGCTGGAGATGGGCGCTTTTCGCAGGTACTGGCTGGCTGTGGTGTAGTCGCTGTATTGGCTCTTGCCACAGGCTGTGGCGGCGACGACGACGACGGTGGCCCGGACATCAGTGGCGGCGTGATGACCCAGCCTCGCGCGGATCGAGGGCGGCGGCGGTCGGAGTGGATTCGCGGTACGTCAACGCACTGAGAGAGA
>Ga0214468_1000462_pt1 | contig 12807 bp, 15 predicted proteins | sample RVTome_9_FD_187334 | JGI IMG/M metagenome (GOLD analysis project Ga0214468, IMG submission 187334) | Soil microbial communities from uranium-contaminated site in the Upper Colorado River Basin, Wyoming, United States - RVT155D38 HiSeq ...
CCTCGACCGACGAGGTGGGCGTGCTCGAGATGCGCGGCGACGGCCTCGCGGAGGTGTCCGACACCAGCCGCTTCTTCCTCGAGTCTGACGAGACGCCGACCGCCGGTTCCGCGGTCACCATCGCGCTCGAGGGTACCCGCCCGCTGGCCGTCGAGATCCAGGCCCTCTCGGCCACCGCCGGCTACGGCTCGCCGCGGCGGGCGACGACCGGGGTCGACACGAACCGCGTCCTCATGCTCATCGCCGTGCTGGCCCGGCATGCCGGTCTCAACCTGACGAGCCACGACGTCTACGTCAACGTGGCGGGCGGGCTCCGCATCGACGAGCCGGCGGCTGACCTCGCCATCGCCACCGCCATGGCGTCGAGCCTCCGCGATCGGCCCGTCCGACCCGCCACGGTGCTCGCCGGCGAGGTCGCGCTCTCCGGACGTCTCCGCGCGGCCGTCCGCGCCGAGCGCCGGCTCCTGGAGGCGTCGAGGCTGGGCTTCGACCGGCTGATCACCGGCGCGGCGCGCGGTGCAGCGCCGGACCAGGGGCGCGGCCTGGTCGTGGCCCGCGACATTCGCGAGGCGCTGGGGATCGCGCTGGAGGACTGACGGGCGGTCCGGTGCGGATCGGTGCGATCCATGGACGCCCGATGGAGCGCGTGCTAAGGTGGCGCCCGCTGAACCGGGCCGCGGTTCATCGGCTTCATCCCGACTCATCTCGCGGCCGCCGTTTCATTCCGTACTCATCACCTTCATGACACGCATCATCCAGCTCACGGGTGCCCTCCTCGGGACCCTGATCGGGTTCGCGCTGGGACTCGCGCTCGTGCAGCGCGCCGGCGACCTGATCGAAGAGGCCAACCGGCCGGCGTTCCTGACCGCCTTCGTGGTCGCGTCGCTGCTGTTCGGCTACCTCGCCATCCCGTACATCACGATCTACCCGGTGCGCCGCGCGGCCGAGAAGCTGAGCGAGGCCGGGGCGGGCGAGTTCGCGCTCGGGGTTGCCGCCATCGTCATCGGCCTGGTGATGGGCGTGCTGGTCGGCATTCCGCTGGCGCAGCTCGGGGGTGTGCTGGGGACGGCCGGCCCGCCCGTCGTGGCCCTGTTCCTCGCCTTCCTCATGCTGGCGGTCACCCTCTCCAAGCGTGACGTCCTGCTGGCAGCCTTCTCCGGCATCCTGCCCGGTGGACGGCGGAGCGGGATCACGAACCGCGTCGTGATCGACACCAGCGCCGTGATCGACGGCCGGATCGTGGACATCGCGCAGACGGGGTTCATCCTCGGCCACCTCATCGTCCCGCGCTTCGTGCTCGACGAGCTCCAGCGCATCGCGGACTCGCCCGACGCAATGCGCCGCAACCGCGGACGCCGCGGCCTCGAGATGCTCTCGGCGCTCCAGAAGGACGCGGTCGCGCCGGTCGAGATCAGCGAGGCCACGTATCCGGAGGTTGCCGAGGTCGACGCGAAGCTGATGGCCTACGCCCGTGACCACGGCGCGGCGATCCTCACGAACGACTACAACCTCAACCGCGTCGCCGACCTGCAGGGCATCCGGGTCCTCAACATCAACGAGCTTGCGAACGCGGTGAAGGCGGTCGTCCATCCCGGCGAGGAGATGCGGGTCCGCATCATCCAGGAGGGCAAGGAGGCCGGCCAGGGGGTCGGCTACCTCGACGATGGAACCATGATCGTGGTCGAGGGCGGGGTGCGCCACATGAACGCGGAGCTGCCGATCACGGTCACCCGCGTGCTCCAGACCGTGGCCGGGCGCATGATCTTCGCCCAGCCGCGCGACGAGGGGAGCTGATCGAGCCGATGGCGCCGCCGGCTCCGTTCTGCGCGATCCTGGTCGCCGCCGGGCGCAGCAGCCGGATGGGCAGCGACAAGCTGTGGGTCGACCTGTGGGGGCGGCCCACCTGGCGCTGGTCGCTCGACGCGCTGCTTGCCACTCCCGGCCTCGAGCGCGTGGTGCTCGTCGTCGCCGCCGATGCGGTCACGCGCTTCAGCGACGCACTGGCGCCCGACCGCTCGGGCCGATGCCTGGTGGCCGTCGGCGGGGACTCGCGTGCCGACTCCGTGATTGCCGGGATCTGGGCGCTCACCGGCGTCGGCTACAACGACGAGACGCTCGTCCTTGTCCATGACGCGGCCCGCCCGGCGGTCCTGCCCGAGCTGATCTCGTCGGTGGCGGAGGCCGCCGCGGGGGGCGAGGTGGCCGTCGTCCCCGTGGTAGGGGTGGTGGACTCGCTCAAGCGCGTGCGTGGCGGACGGGTGGTGGCACCGGTCGAGCGAGCCGAGGTCGTGGCCGCCCAGACGCCGCAGGCGGCACGGCTCGGCGACCTGCGCGCGTCGATCGAGGAGGCCCATGCGTGGGGACGGCCGATCACCGACGACGCCGGCGCACTCGCCGCCGCGGGCGTCCCGGTCCACGTCGTTCCCGGCGACCCGACGAACCACAAGCTCACCGAGCCGTCCGACCTGGTGGCCATGCGCGCACTCCTGGCCGCCCGGGCCACGGGTGAACCGCATGGCACGGCCGAGGTCGCCGCCGGCGGACGCTGTGGCGTCGGGTTCGACGCGCATCGGCTGGTGGACGGGCTCCCGATGCGCATCGGCGGCGTGTCGTTCCCCGACGAGCCACGTGGTCCGCAGGGCCACTCGGACGGCGATGCGCCGCTCCATGCGCTCATCGACGCGCTGCTCGGGGCGGCGCATCTGGGGGACGTCGGCTCGATCTTCCCCTCGGACGAGACGCCGGCGGGTGTCGATTCGGGCGAGCTGGTGCGGCAGGCCGTCGGACGTCTCGCCGAGCACGGCTGGCGGCCGACCAGCGCCGACCTCGCCGTCGCGGTGGCCCGGCCCGCCATCGCGCCCCGCCGGGCCGAGATCGCCGAGCGGATCGCGGCCCTGCTCGGGATCGGCCCCGACGCGGTCTCCATCAAGGGCACGACCACCGACGGGCTGGGCATCACCGCCGCCGATGGGATCGCGGCCTGGGCGATCGCGGTCGTCGAGCGAACCAGGTGAGCGACTGGATCGGCGGACGGCGCCCGGTGACGGAGGCGCTGGCGGCCGGTCGGGAGGCTCGGCGGCTGCTCATCTCCGCATCGGCGAAGCCATCGCCGGAGCTGCGCGCCATCACCGATGCGGCCCGACGCCTCCAGCTGCCCACGGACCGCGTGCCGGCCGACCAGATGACCCGGCTGTCCGGCTTCGACGGCCACCAGGGCGTGCTGCTCGAGGTGGAGGAGCGCCGCTGGGCCGACCTCGAGGAGATGCTCGCCCGCGCCCGCTCAGCCGGACAAGATCCGTTCGTGCTCGTGCTCGAGCACCTCCAGGACCCGACGAACTTCGGCACGCTCCTCCGCTCCGCCGAGGCCGCCGGCGTCGACGGGGTCGTCTTCCCCGAGCGCGGTGCCGCCCCGCTGAGCGCCGCCGCCGTCAAGGCCAGCGCCGGGGCCAGTGAGCACCTGCTGCTCGCCCGGCTGCCGACGATCGGGGAGGCGATCCACGAGATGAAGCAGGCCGGCCTGCGCCTCGTGGCGGCCGACCAGGACGCGCCGGCATCGGCATGGGAGACCGACCTCGGCGGGCCGCTCGCCATCGTGGTCGGCAGCGAGGGGAGCGGGCTGTCGGGCGCCACGCGGCGGCGCTGCGACGCGCTGGTGAGCTTCCCGATGGCCGGGCGGGTGGCGAGCCTCAACGCGTCGACGGCCGGGGCGCTGCTCCTGTTCGAGGTCGTTCGCCAGCGCTCCGTCTAGACTGGAGCTCGCCGGCCGAGGTAGCTCAATGGCAGAGCAACTGTTTTGTAAACAGTAGGTTGTGGGTTCGACTCCCTCCCTCGGCTCCAAACACCGGTCGCGGAGCTCGGAGGGGAGCCACGGGTGGCTGGATTCCGGAGACTCGGCTCCCTGGTTGCGGTGCTCGCCACTGTTGGATGCGCGATGATTCCGACTCTGCCCGTCTGCCCCGCGACGTTCGACGAAGCCCGTTTCGGGGACTTCGATACGGTCGATGGCGATACGTTCGTCGCCACCGGCACCGTCATCCGCTTCGTGAACGCACCCGATCCGGACTTTCGCGGCTACGACATCGCCGTTGCCCGCCACGATGGGCCGGTGTTCGTCGACGGCGTGGTCTTCCTTCGCGTGCCCGGACCATTCGCCGGGATCGCGATCGGCCAGCCGGTGCTCGTGCTCGGAGAGCGGACCAATCGGCGCAACCTCATCCTGCCCGGAGTCTGCCCGCCACTGCAGCCGATCGATGACGCCGGAAGGCCAGGAGGTTCCTGATGTGGGCCAAGGCGATCGCGCCGTACGGGCGCTCGGCGAGGCTGGTGCGGCGGGTTATCCTGCGGACGATGGCGCCGATGCCCCGGGGCGCTCGCGTCCGCCTCTAGCCGTTATATCAGTAACGATATACCCGTTGACGATGGCGCCTGCCCACCGCCGAGGAGCGCGGCGGCATGCCGCGCGCCGTCGGTTGAGGAGGCAATCGGACTCCGATATACTCCGCCCGCGACCGGCGGTCCACCACGCGCCGCTCGCATCCGTGGGTAGGTTGAGCAGGTGGTGAGCTCCGCTGACTGTAGATCAGCCGTCTTTCGACTGTGGGGGTTCGATTCCCTCCCTGCCCACCATCGCTTCCCATCCGAATGAGCGCCCCGGCACCGCGAACCTCGGTGTGCGACCGAGATTTGCCAACATTGACCGATGGTTGCCCAGGATCGGTCGATCCTGCAACACTTTCGGCGCTCGCCAGGCGGCGAGTGCGCGTCGTCCCAGGCCCACGTAGCTCAGCAGGCAGAGCACTTCCTTGGTAAGGAAGAGGTCTCCGGTTCGAACCCGGACGTGGGCTCCACCTCCGTCGACGCGGCCGATGGAATAGCCGGTCACGGGAGGCCCTCACTCGGTGGATGCGAACATCATTCTGCCGCTCCTCAGCTCGGTCCTGTCCTTCGTGTTCGCTGTGCTCGTGGCGGACCAATGGCTGCGTCGGCGGCACCCGTACCAGCTGGTCTGGACGATCGGCCTGCTGTGGTACGGGATCAGCGCGGGGACCGAGTTCCTCGGGTCGGCCTTCGGATGGAGCGAGCCGCTCTACCGGGCCTGGTATCTCATCGGCGCCTTCGGCGTGGCCGCGTACCTCGGCCTCGGGACCGTCTACCTGCTCAACCGCACGCGCTTCGGCTATTTCGTGGCCGTCTCGTTCGCACTCGGCGGCCTGTTCAGCTTCCTGACCTCGGTGAAGTACGCCCGCGAGGGCGTGCCGGCGTCGGATGCGACCGTGCTCGCCGTCGTCGGCGCCTCGTTCCTGGCCGCCATCGCGTTGGCGTTGGTCACCCGCTTCCGGCGTCGCTGGATCGGCCACGTCACCGCCACCGTCCTGGTGGTGGCCAGCGTGCTCGTCACCATCCAGGCGTTCACGGTCCCGGTTGCCGCCCCGGGGTACAGCGTCGACGCTATCGGCATCCCGGTCGGGACCGCCATGCCGTCCGACCTGCGCATCCTGACCCCGCCGTTCAACATCGTCGGCGCCTTCGCGCTCACCTTCGGCGCGGCGTACTCGGCGTACATCTTCATGCCGAAGGTGCGGGTGATGCGGGTCACGAGCACGGCCCCGGTCATCGGCCTCCTTGGCCGAGCGTTCGCCGTGGTCGTGAACACCGTGGCCTCGCTGCCGGGCGCCTGGCGAGCCTTCCGCGCCGGGACGCTCAACTCGCGCGTGCCGGCCACCATCCTCATCGCGTTGGGTGGCTTCATCCCCGGCTGGACGAGCGGGCTCAGCCGCTTCGGCGTGACGTGGTCGTTCTTCATCGGCGAGCTGCTCGGGGTGGTCCTGATCTTCATCGGCTTCCTGGTGAGCATCGAGGTGTTCAACGACCTGCGGCTGCCGTTCACGCGCGTGGTGCTGCGGCGACGGGGAGACGAGGGTCGGCTCGCGTCGGGTGCCCTCGAGGAGGAACCGAACCGGGCGTGAACCCCGGCGTTGCCATCCTTCGCCCGGAGCGTCGCTAGCCACCATGCCCGTCCAATCCAGCTCCCGGCCCGCGTCGACTGAGCGTGGATCGGCACGCGCGCATTGTCGGAGTCATGTACGCCCGACTCCGACAACGTGCCCCACGGCGCGCATTACTGTGGCCGATGGACGGTGATCCTCGACCCGGTGAGCGTGGATCGGTCTCGCTTCAGGCCGATCCGCCATTCAACGTGCCGGCAGCTGGGATCAGTCCCTGCAGGCGCGCGGCCCACCTACCGTCGCTCCCAGCGCGGCGGCTCGTTGACGCCGGAAGCGTCGCCGGAGTAGAATTCTCAGGCTTTCCCCCGGTGACCCGCCCCTAGTTTGGCGTGGCCGCCGTCCCGATCGGCCGGGCCGATCGGCAGGCCGATCGCCGGGGGTTGACGACGAGGAAACGAGAACCACGTGGCAAAGGCCGAGAATCGACCCGTGATCGCCCTGGCGTGCACCGTCTGCAAGGAGCGCACGTACAGCACACGCAAGAACAAGAGGAATGACCCGGGCCGCATGGAGCTGAACAAGTTCTGCCCACGCTGCCGGCAGCATCAGCTGCACCGGGAGACGAAGTAGGGGGCTCCGTTCGCGGAGGGGTGTAGCTCAATTGGTAGAGCACTGGTCTCCAAAACCAGCGGTTGCAGGTTCGAGTCCTGTCGCCCCTGCCACCTCGCGAACGCGTCCACCATCCACCACGCCGTAGCAGGAAGTACGAACCGACCGTGTTGACCGGCATGCGCCAATACCTGGGCGAGAGCTGGAGCGAGCTGAAGAAGGTCGCCTGGCCAACCCGCGAAACCGTCATTCGCCTGACCGTCCTGGTCGTGGCGGTGTCGATCGCCGTCGGGATCTACATCTTCGTACTCGACCGAATCTTCAACACGCTCGTGGACCAGGTGCTCTGATGGCTGACGATACGACCGCCGAGACGATGAATGAGGCTCGTGAGGCCGCGCGGCTCTCGCGCGAGGCACCGCGCCCCGGCGACCTGCCCGAGGGCCAGCGGAAGCAGTGGTACGTGATCCACACGTACTCCGGCTATGAGAACAAGGTGAAGGCCAACCTCGAGCACCGCATCGAGTCGATGGGCGTGGAGGACCAGATCTTCCAGGTTCTCGTCCCGATGGAGGAGGAGATCGAGATCCGCAATGGCCAGCGCCAGACGGTGAACCGCAAGGTCTTCCCCGGCTACGTCCTGGTCGAGATGGCCATGAGCGACGAGTCGTGGTACGTCGTGCGCAACACGCCGGGTGTGACGAGCTTCGTCGGCTCCGGCAACCGGCCGCTCCCGCTCGAGGAGACCGAGGTCAAGAAGATCCTCAAGCAGATGGGCGTCGAGACGCCGAAGTTCAAGGTCCAGTACAGCAAGGGCCAGAGCGTTCGCGTCAAGGACGGCCCGTTCGCCGAGTTCATCGGCACCGTGGACGAGGTCAACCCGGAGCGCAACAAGGTCAAGGTGCTCGTGTCGATCTTCGGCCGCGAGACGCCGGTGGAGCTCGACTTCCTGCAGATCGAGAAGCTCTAGGCGGCGCACCGTATATGCGGTATATACGGCAGCGACTCCAGCGCAGATGAGGGCCTCACGGGAGGCCGACCAGGCAGAGGGAGGGACCGCATCGGTCCCGCATGAACCTCCGAAGGAGATCGAATGGCAAAGAAGATTCGCGCGATGCTGAAGGTCCAGGCGCCCGCCGGCGCCGCGACCGCCGCACCGCCGGTCGGGCCCGCGCTCGGCCAGCACGGCATCAACATCATGGAGTTCATCAAGGCCTTCAACGAGCGGACGGCCGACCTGCGCGGCTACGTCGTGCCGGCCGAGATCACGGTCTTCGAGGACCGCAGCTTCACGTTCGTCACCAAGGCCCCGCTGGCGGCCGCGCTGCTGAAGCGGGCGGCCGGTGTCGAGTCTGGCTCATCGGTCCCGAACAAGGACAAGGTCGGTCGCGTCACCCGCGCCCAGCTCCGCGAGATCGCGGAGATGAAGATGCAGGACCTGAACGCGAACACCGTCGAGCAGGCAATGAAGATCATCGAGGGCACCGCGCGCTCGATGGGCATCGAGGTGGCCCAGGCATGACCAGGCACGGGAAGAAGTACCTCGAGGCGGCGAAGCTCGTCGAGCCGGAGCGCCGCTACGAGATCGCCGAAGGCGCCGAGCTGCTGCCGAAGCTGTCCATCACGACCTTCGACGGCACGATCGAGGCGCACCTGCGTCTCGGCGTGGATCCGCGACACGCGGATCAGCTGGTGCGCGGCACCGTCGTGCTGCCACACGGGACCGGCAAGACGAGCCGCGTCATCGTCTTCGCCCAGGGCGAGAAGGCCCAGGAGGCGCTCCGCGCCGGGGCGGATGACGTCGGCGGCGACGACCTCGTCAAGAAGATCGACGCCGGCTGGTTCGAGTTCGACGTCGCCATCGCCACCCCGGACATGATGGGCACGGTCGGGCGGCTCGGGAAGAAGCTCGGCCCGCGCGGCCTCATGCCGAACCCGAAGTCGGGGACCGTCACCTTCGACATCGAGCGTGCGGTGAGCGAGATCAAGTCGGGTCGCATCGAGTTCAAGGTCGACCGCGCCGGTATCGTCCACGTCCCGGTTGGGCGGGCGAGCTTCACGCCAGAGCAGCTGGCAGCGAACGTCGCGACCCTGGTCGATGCCATCCAGCGCGCGAAGCCGTCCGGGGCCAAGGGGACGTACATGCGGACCCTCACCCTGGCGCCGACGATGGGTCCCGGAGTCCACATCGACATCCCGTCCGCGCTGGCCGCGGCGAACACCTAGGCGTCCGCAGGACGCATCGGCCCGCATCGGGTAGGATGCACGCCGAACAACCGAACAGCCACAGACCGTGATGTGTCCCGGGTGAGAGGCCCGGACCAATTGCCGGCGCGCGAGACGCCGCAGCACACGCAGGCACGACGACGAACCTCCTGACGGCGGTTCTCGTGCCACGCGTGCACGGGACCCGCCGTTTTCCGTTCCAGGAGGAGATCACAGAGACCGATGCCCACCGATGCGAAGCGCCAGGCCGTTGCCGAGCTCGCGGAGCTGCTCCGCAGCAGTTCGGCCATGGCCGTGGCCGACTACCGGGGCCTGAAGGTCTCGGACATGCAGGCGGTGCGGAGGACGCTCCGCGACAGCGGGGTCCAGCTCCACATCGCCAAGAACCGCCTGCTGAAGATCGCCGCCGACGAAGCGGACCGCGCCGAGCTCAAGCCGATGCTCACCGGGCCGACCGCGCTCGCCACCATCGACGGCGACGAGGCCGCCATGGCGAAGGCGGTGTCCGATGCCCTGCGGCCGTACGCCCGCACCGTCACCGTCCGCGGTGGGATGCTCGGCGACCAGGCGATCGACGCCGCCCAGCTCACTCGCCTGGCCACGCTGCCGACGCGCGACGTCCTGCTCGGCAAGATCGCCGGTGGGATGGCGGCACCGCTGACCGGCATGGCCGGCGTGCTGGCCGCGAACATCCGCAACCTGGTCGGGGTGCTGAGCGCCGTGGCCGACAAGAAGCAAGAGACCGAGGGCGCGGCATAGTCCGCCCGACCCACCACAGGAGAATCGAAACCGATGGCGACCAAGACCCTGAGCAATGATGAGATCCTCGAGGCGATCGACAACAAGACCGTCCTCGAGCTGAGCGAGCTGGTGAAGGCCTTCGAGGAGCGCTACGGCGTGACCGCCGCCGCCCCGGTGGCCGTCGCCGCCGGCCCGGCCGCGGGCGGGGACGGGGCCGGCGCCCCGGCCGCCGCGGAGGAGCAGAGCGAGTTCGACGCCATGCTGACCGAGGTCGGCCCGAACAAGATCCTCGTCATCAAGGCCGTCCGCGAGCTGACCGGCCTGGGCCTCAAGGAGGCGAAGGACCTCGTCGATGCCGCCCCGAAGGCCGTCAAGGAGGGCGTCACCAAGGAGGAGGCCGAGGCGGCCAAGGAGAAGCTGGCGGAGGCCGGCGCCACCGTCGAGGTCAAGTAAGCCACCGCCGTTTCCCGCATCGTCCGACGCCGCCGGTCCGGCTCTCCCGGGCCGGCGTCGTGGCGTCCCGAGGCGGCGTGCGGGCTCAACCGTCGATGGTCCGGTGCCGACCACGCCCCGGACGTGTCACAATGGACGCACTACCAGATGCAATCGGTTCGGCGCTCCGGTCAGCGCCGCGGCCTCAGTCCGACGAGTACGACGATTTCACACCATGCCCTGGCCGGGCCCCGCTGCGGCGGGTGGGTCCGAAACCAGGAGATCATGTGTCCTTCTCACAGCTCGGGCTGAGCCCCGAACTGCTCCGCGCCGTGGCCGATGCCGGCTACACGGAGCCAACCCCCGTCCAGCGCGAGGCGATCCCGCACGTCCTGGCCGGCCGCGACCTGCTCGCCGCCGCCCAGACCGGGACCGGCAAGACCGCCGCGTTCGTGCTGCCGATCCTCCAGCGATTGGCGACCAACCCCTCCGCGACCGAGCACCCGGGGGTCCGCGCCCTCGTCCTCACCCCGACCCGCGAGCTGGCGATCCAGATCGAGGAGAGCGTTCGGACCTATGGCGCCCACCTGCCGATCCGCTCGGCGATCATCTACGGCGGGGTGCCGATGGCGCCCCAGGTCGCCGAGCTGCGGCGCAGCCCGGAGATCGTGGTCGCCACGCCCGGGCGCCTGCTCGACCACACCTGGTCCGGGAACGTCGACTACGGGTCGGTCGAGGTCTGCGTCCTCGACGAGGCGGACCGCATGCTCGACATGGGCTTCATCGACGACATCCGCCAGATCCTGTCGTGGCTGCCCGCCGAGCGCCAGAACCTGCTGTTCTCGGCCACCTTCTCCGATGCGATCCGCCGGCTGTCGAAGGGGCTGCTCACGGATCCCGCATCGGTCCAGGCCACTCCCAACAACACGGCCACCGAGCTGGTGCGCCAGGTCGTGCACCTCGTGGACCGCGACGCGAAGCCCGGTGCCATGGTGCGCCTGGTCCGCAGCGGCACCGTCGGCCAGGCGCTCGTCTTCGTGCGCACCAAGCACGGCGCCGACCGGCTCGCGTCCCACCTGGCCCGTGCCGGCATCAGCGTCGGCGCCATCCACAGCAACAAGAGCCAGCCGCACCGCGAGGCGGCGCTCGAAGACTTCAAGTCGGGCCGGGCCATGGTGCTGGTGGCAACCGAGGTCGCCGCGCGTGGCATCGACATCACCGCGCTGCCGCACGTCATCAACTACGACCTGCCGATGGTGACGTCCGACTACGTCCACCGCATCGGGCGAACCGGACGTGCCGGCGTGGACGGCGTGGCGATCAGCCTCGTGAGCCCCGAGGAGATGCCACAGCTGGCCGACATCGAGCGGCTCCTGTCGCGGGCGATCCCGCGTGAGCCGATCCCGGCCGCCGGCGCCGGCTCGGTAGCTGGTGCCGGCCCGGCAGCACGACGGAGCGGCTCATCCGGCGATCGGAACCCGCGTCGTCGCGGTTGGCAGCCGCACAACCGCCAGAGCAGCGCCGGGCGATCCGGCGCCTGGAGCGGCCTCCCCGGCGAGCGACGCACGAACGGCGCGGCGCCGGCCGCCTCGCGGCCCACGCGTACGCCTGGCTGACACTCGTCCGCGTCCTCCCGGGTGCGTCGCGTCGTCACCGGCTCGTTCTGACGACGGTAGGCAGGAACCAAGGCGGGCGGGAGCCGAAAGCCACGCTCAGCGGGCGGGAATGTCATGCCCTCGGAGCCACGTTCGTTGCCTACGGTCGTCAGAACGGGCGGCTGACGACCAGCTCGCATCGAGCCGAGGTCAGGGTCAGACCGCCACGTCCCGCCGCCCGAAGCCCAGCACCGCGATCCCGATCATCACGGCCGCGGAGGCGAGCAGGATCAGGCTGTCGATCACCTGGAAGCCGTTTCGCAGCGGATCGCCACCGGAGTAGTAGAAGAACGGTGAGATCTTCTCGCTCCACGCCAGCGCCTCGACCGAGGGACCGAGCGTGTTGGCGAAGTAGGTGATGACGCCGACGGTGGCCACGACCGCGAGGGCCACGCTCCGGCTGCCCGTGACCGCCCCCATGGCGAGGGCCAGCGAGCCGAAGAAAAAGGCGAGCAGGACGAGCTGTCCGGAGGTCGCCGCCAGGTTGGCGGCGCCGATGTCCGCGAACTCCGCCGGCCCGGCCACGGCCAGCATCCCGAGCAGCAGGGCGATCCCGGCCACCGCCAGGGCCACGAGCATCGCCCCGGCGCGCTCGATGACGACCCGGGTCCGCGTCACCGGGTGGGCGAGCAGCACGTCCAGGCGCCCGGCCTCCTCCTCACCGGCGATCGCCCGGCCGCCGAGGCTTGCGCCGAAGATGAGCATCAGCACGGGTCCGAGCAATCCGTAGGTCGTCCCGCCCAGGTAACCCTCCGGGCTCGTCAGGTCGGTCATGCCCATCGCATCCATGAACTCCTGCGGATAGGCGTCCAGGAAGTCGGCCATCTCCGGGCTGTTGAGGGTCGGGTAGAAGACCGCGTAGCCCACGCCGACGGCGGTGATGCCGATGGCCCAGGCGAGTATTCCACCGCGCTGGTCCCAGATCGTCTTACCGAACACGCTACGCAGCATCGGTCGCCTCCTCGGCGTGGTAGTAGGTCAGGAACAGCTCCTCGAGGTCCGGCTCGGCGAGGACGAAGCTCTCGACCGGGTAGCGCGCGACCATTTTCACGAGGGGGTCGGCGCGACCGGCGAGGAGACAGCGCAGGACCGGTCCGTCGGTGACCACCTCGCTCACGCCGGGCAGGCCCACGAAGGCTTCGGCCGAGACCGGCTCGTCGAAGTAAACCTCCACGTGGCGCACCGCTCGGCGGCGGAGG
>Ga0214468_1000464_pt1 | contig 12807 bp, 11 predicted proteins | sample RVTome_9_FD_187334 | JGI IMG/M metagenome (GOLD analysis project Ga0214468, IMG submission 187334) | Soil microbial communities from uranium-contaminated site in the Upper Colorado River Basin, Wyoming, United States - RVT155D38 HiSeq ...
CAGGGTGGCGCCGCGAGGCGCCCGGGACCTTCAGGCCGCGCGCGACATCTGGTTCCGGACGAGCTTGGACTCGATGCGCTGCTCGACCGGCCACCGTACGTCGGAGACCCACCCCGCCTTCTCCAGTAACCAGATCACCCGGGCCGAGGTGTCGAGCTGGCCGGGCAGGACCCCGTGGCGCGCGCAGGTGGGGTCGGCGTGGTGCAGGTTGTGCCAGGACTCGCCCATCGAGGGGATCGCCAGCCACCACACGTTCGCGGACTTGTCGCGCGAGAGGAACGGTCGCTCGCCGATCGTGTGGCAGATCGAGTTGATCGACCAGGTCACGTGGTGCAACGCGCTGACCCGGACCAGCGAGCCCCAGAAGAAGCCGGTCAGCGCGCCCTGCCACGACATCGTGAGCAGCCCGCCGAGGACCAGGGGGAGCGCGAGGGAGACCCCGACCCAGAGCGGGAACTGCTTGGAGATCCGGACCAGGTCGCGGTCCTTCATCAGGTCCGGGGCGTACTTGCGCTGCGGGGTCTGCTCGGGGTTGAACAGCCACATCATGTGGGCGTACCAGAACCCCTTGGCTAGGGCCTTGAGGTCGGTGCCGTAGCGCCACGGGGAGTGCGGGTCGCCGTCGCGGTCGGAGAACTTGTGGTGCTTGCGGTGGTCGGCCACCCAGCGGATGACCGGGCCCTGCACCGCCATCGAGCCCGCGACCGCGAGCGCGATCTTCACCGCGCGGTTCGGCTTGAACGACTTGTGGGTGAAGAGACGGTGGAAGCCGACCGTGACGCCGTGCCCGGTCAGCCAGTACATCGTGACCATGATCGCCACGTCGGTCCACCCGAGCCATCCGCCCCACGCGACGGGGACCGCGACCGCGACCGCGAGGAACGGGACCAGGATGAACAGGGCGAGGGCCACCTGCTCCTTGCGCGACTGCACGTCGCCGCCCCAGGTGGCGGTGACGAGCTCGGGCTCCTGCGCGGACGTGAGCGTGCCGGAGGGCGGTGGGGTCATCGGGGTGGTTCCTCACAACGGGTCGGGAGTGGCGCGGCGTACCTACGCAACCGTAACCTACGCAAGCGTAGGGAGCCAGAGGGTCCGCGCCCGCAGTCCCCCGGCGGGCGATTGCGTATCGTGTGCTCCGCCATCCCCGGTTGGTCTGTCGGCAGGGCCCGCCGCACTTTGAATGCGGATAAAGCGACGTAGGTTCGACTCCTACCCGGGGAGCCACCGCCATCTCGACCCGACCACGAGGGAGCCCCCACCCGTGACCGACGTCCGCAGCGACCCCCCGCACGCCCGACCGGCCGGAACGCCGACCGCGGTCGTCGTCCTGGCCGCGGGCAGCGGCACCCGGATGAAGTCGAAGACGATGAAGGTCCTGCACCCGATCTGCGGGCGCAGCATGCTCGGTCACGTGCTCAACGCCGCCTCGGCCGTGCAGCCCCGCCACCTCGTCACCGTGGTCGGCAACTCCCGCGAGCAGGTCGAGGCGCACGTGCTGGCCCGGCAGCCCGACGCGGTGATCGCGGTCCAGGAGACCCAGGACGGCACCGGCCACGCGGTGCGGGTGGCCATGGACGCGCTCCACGCGGCGGCCGGTACGACCACGGGCACGGTGGTCGTGATGGCCTCCGACACCCCCCTGCTCGAGGGGGCGACGCTCGCGGGCCTCGTCGCGGAGCACGACGCGTCCGGGCGCGCGGTCACCGTGCTCACCGGCGAGGTGGAGGAGCCCTTCGGGTACGGCCGCGTCGTCCGGGCCGAGGACGGGTCCGTGACCGCGATCGTGGAGCAGAAGGACGCCACGCCCGACCAGGCGCTGGTGCGGGAGATCAACAGCGGCATCTTCGCCTTCGACGGGGAGTTCCTCGCCGACGCCCTCACCCGGATCACCGATGACAACGCGGGCGGGGAGTACTACCTGACCGACGTGGTGGGCGTCGCGCACGAGGCCGGGCGGGCCGTCGGGGCGCACCGGATCGATGATGTGATGCAGACCGAGGGGGCCAACGACCGGGCCCAGCTCGCGGGTCTCGCCGCGGAGCTCAACCGCCGGGTCCTCACCCGGTGGATGCGCGACGGGGTCACCGTGGTCGACCCCGCGACGACGTGGGTCGACGTCACCGTCGAGCTCGCCGCGGACACCACCCTGCTTCCCGGCGTGCAGCTGCACGGCTCGACACGGGTCGGCGAGGACGCCGTCGTCGGGCCCGACACGACGCTGACCGACGTGACGGTCGGCGAGGGCGCGACCGTCGTACGCACCCACGGTTCCGATGCGGTGATCGGAGCCGGCGCGACCGTCGGGCCGTTCGCCTACCTCCGTCCCGGGACCGTCCTCGGCGCGAAGGGCAAGATCGGCACGTTCGTGGAGACCAAGAACGCGCAGATCGCCGACGGCGCCAAGGTGCCGCACCTGTCCTACGTGGGCGACGCCGAGGTGGGCGAGGGAGCCAACGTCGGGGCGGGGACGATCTTCGCCAACTACGACGGCGTCGAGAAGCACCGTACGACGGTGGGCAGGCACGCCAAGACCGGCTCGAACAACACCTTCGTCGCCCCGGTGCACATCGGCGACGGCGCGGTCACGGGCGGTGGGACCGTCGTACGACGTGACGTCCCGCCGGGCGCGCTCGCCGTCTCGACCGGGCCTCAGCGGCACGTCGAGGAGTGGGTCCTGCGCAAGCGCCCGGGCAGCCCGGCCGCCGACGCCGCCCGCGCGGCACTCGAGGAGGGTGCGTCGTCTCACAAAGGTGATGCCCAGGTCGCGCCCGAGGTCGCACCTGAGTGACAATCAACAGGGACGCGGCCGGCGAGCAGCAGTGAGCGAGGAGACGCAGGCGTGAGCGGTATGAAGCGGACGACCGAGAAGAACCTGATGGTGTTCAGCGGTCGGGCACATCCGGGGCTCGCCGAGGAGGTCGCCGAGCAGCTCGGCACGGGCCTGGTCCCGACGTCGGCGTACGAGTTCGCCAACTCCGAGATCTACGTCCGGTTCGAGGAGTCGGTCCGCGGGTGTGACGCGTTCGTGATCCAGAGCCACACCGCGCCCGTCAACGAGTGGATCATGGAGCACCTGATCATGGTCGACGCGCTCAAGCGCGCCTCGGCCAAGCGGATCACCGTGGTCCTGCCGTTCTACGGCTACGCCCGCCAGGACAAGAAGCACCGTGGCCGCGAGCCGATCTCCGCGCGGTTGATGGCCGACCTGTTCAAGACCGCCGGCGCCGACCGCCTGATCGCGGTCGACCTGCACACCGCGCAGATCCAGGGGTTCTTCGACGGCCCCGTGGACCACCTGATGGCACTGCCGATCCTGTCCGAGCACGTGCGCTCGAAGTACGGCCACGAGCAGCTCGCCGTGGTCTCGCCCGACGCCGGCCGGATCAAGGTCGCCGAGCAGTGGTCCAGCCGCCTCGGTGGGGCGCCGCTGGCGTTCATCCACAAGACCCGCGACATCAACCGTCCCAACGAGTCGATGGCCAACCGCGTGGTCGGTGAGGTCGAGGGCCGGATGTGCGTGCTGGTCGACGACATGATCGACACCGGCGGCACGATCGTGAAGGCCGCCGAGGCGCTGATCGACGACGGGGCGACCGGCGTCGTCATCGCCGCGACCCACGCGATCCTCTCCGACCCGGCCGTGGACCGGCTCAAGAACTGCAACGCGGTCGAGGTCGTGGTCACCAACACGCTCCCGATCCCCGACGAGCGCAGGTTCGACAAGCTGACCGTGCTCTCCATCGCGCCGCTGGTCAGTCGGGCCATCCGCGAGGTCTTCGAGGACGGCTCGGTCACCAGCCTCTTCGACGGCCAGGCCTAGCGGCCGCTCGCTTTCCCAGGGTCCCCTGGGAAAGCGCCACCTCCCACGAGGTATGCGTCGTGGGAAGCGCCGCTGTGTCGTGGGAAGTGCACCGGCCGGGGCGACGATTTCGCGGATCGTCGCCGCCTCGCTAGGATTGGCAAGTTGCCTCGGCGAGGGAGTGGGCTCACTCCGTGATCGACGCGGTCGTCCGACCTGATCTTGAGGTCCTCGAGCCGCGCGTCGCGCGAAGAGCTCGACCAGCCCGTCCGGTCCCCTCCGTGGCAGCCACCGACGTCTTGCCGCCGTGTCGTTCCACCGATGGAGGAGTACCCCACATGTCTGAGACAAAGATCCAGGCTGAGTCCCGCACCGAGTTCGGCAAGGGCGCGGCCCGCCGCATCCGACGCGACGACAAGGTGCCCGCGGTCATCTACGGCCACGGCGAGGCACCCCTTCACGTGACCCTCCCCGGCCACGAGACCATGCTGGCGCTCAAGCACGGCGGCGCGAACGCCCTGCTCACGATCGATGTGGACGGCAAGTCGCAGCTGACCCTTCCCAAGCAGATCCAGCGTGACCCGATCAAGGGCTTCCTCGAGCACCTCGACCTGATCGTGGTGCGCAAGGGCGAGAAGGTCACCGTCGACATCCCCGTGCACGTCGTCGGCGACCCCGCTCCCGAGACGATGGTCGTCACCGAGCACTCGGTGGTCTCCGTCGAGGCCGAGGCCACGCACATCCCCGAGTACGTCGAGGTCTCCGTCGAGGGCGCCGAGGTCGGCACCCAGATCTTCGCCAGAGACCTCGAGCTGCCCGAGGGCTCCTCGCTGCACCTGGACGAGGACAGCCTCGTGGTCCACGTGATCCACGCGCCGACCGCCGAGGAGGTCGAGGAGGAGCTCGCCGAGGCCGAGGCCGAGGCCGGCATCGAGCGTGACGAGTCCGACGAGGAGGCCGCTGCTGCCGAGTCCGCCGAGGCCGAGGGCGAGTCCGAGAAGTCCGAGGAGTCCTCCTCCGACGAGTGACCCGTCGTCCCCTAGGCTCGCTGCCCATGTGGGCGTGGGTCAGGGACAAGTTCCTGCACGAGAGGGCCGGGAGTTCCCGTGAGGCGTCGATGAGCGAACCCGTGTGGTTGGTCGTCGGGCTGGGGAACCCCGGCCCTTCGTACGCCGGCAACCGGCACAACGTGGGCTACCTGGTCAACGAGGAGCTGGCCTCACGCGTGGGGTCGGCCTTCCGACCCCACAAGACCGGTCGCGCGGACGTGGTCGAGGGCCGCCTCGGTGGGCCCGGTGGTCCGCGCGTGGTCCTCGCACGGGGCCGCTGCTACATGAACGAGTCCGGTGGCCCGGCCTCCGCGCTGGCGAAGTTCTACAAGGTGCCGGTCGAGCGGGTCGTGGCGATCCACGACGAGCTCGACATCCCCTTCGACACCCTGCGGCTCAAGCTCGGCGGGGGCGACAACGGGCACAACGGGCTCCGGTCCCTGCGCGGCTCCCTCGGCTCGGGCGACTTCTACCGGGTCCGCGTCGGTATCGGGCGGCCACCGGGGCGTCAGTCGCCCGCGGACTTCGTGCTGTCGGACTACTCCGCGGCCGAGCGCAAGATCCTGCCGTTCCAGGTCGACAGGGCCGCCGACGCGGTCGAGTGCCTGCTCGCCGAGGGCCTCGATGCCACCCAGTCCCGCTTCAACAGCTGACCCCACCACCGACCGACGACCCTGAGGTGACCATGACCGAGACCCCCACCCCGTCCGAGGACGTCCTCGCCGATGACCACCGTTTCGCGGCGTGGGCGGCCACCGTCGCCGGCGAGCTGCTGCTCGACGTCCGAGGTCAGGGCCTCGAGGGCAAGGAGCTCAAGGACGCCGGGGACCGGGCCGCGCAGGAGCTCTTGATGCGGATCCTGTCCGCGCACCGTCCCGGGGACTCGGTCCTCTCCGAGGAGAGCCGCGAGACCCACGTGGACACCGAGCGGCTCAGCGCCGACCGGGTCTGGATCATCGACCCGCTCGACGGCACCCGCGAGTTCTCCGAGCCGCCTCGCGAGGACTGGGCGGTCCACGTCGCGCTGTGGGCCCGCGACGACGCAGGGGCGGGCGAGCTCGTCGCCGGGGCTGTGGCGCAGCCGGGTCTGGGCACCACCTTCCACACCGGTGAACCGCCGACCGTCACCGAGCGCACGTCCGACCGTCCGCGCATCGCCGTCTCGCGGACCCGACCGCCGGCCTTCGTCGAGGCGATGGCCGCGGAGATCGGGGCCGACCTCGTGCCGATGGGGTCTGCCGGTGCGAAGGTCATCTCGGTGGCCCGGGACGTGACCGACGCCTACGTCCACGCCGGGGGACAGTACGAGTGGGACTCCGCGGCCCCGGTCGCCGTGGCCCGCGCAGCCGGCCTGTTCACCAGCCGCATCGACGGTTCTCCGCTGGTCTACAACCAGCAGGAGGTCCTGCTCCCCGACCTCGTCGTGTGCCGCCCCGAGCTGGCCGACCAGATCCTCGATTTCATCCGGCGCCACGGCGTGGAGTGACAGCGACAGTGACCGAGGCTGCAGTGGAGGCGGTCCTCTGGGACGCCGACGGGGTGCTTCAGCACCTCCCCGACGGCTGGGAGGCGTCGATGCGTCCCGTGGTCGGCCACCTCGTCGACGACGTCGAGTCGTTCCTTGCCGAGGCGTTCGCCGCGGAGCGTCCAGCACTCACCGGGGAGGCGCGCTGGATCGAGGTCTTGCCGGAGCTGCTGGACAAGTGGGGCCTCGCGGACTCCTTCGACGACGCGATGCGGGTCTGGCTGACCATCGAGCCGGTCACGGAGACCCGGGAGCTCGTCGAGTCGCTGCGTGCCGCTGGGGTCGGCTGCTACCTGGCAACGAACCAGGACGAGCACCGCGGCCGGCACATGCACACCACGCTCGGGTACGGCGACCTGCTCGACGACTGCTTCTACTCCTACGAGCTCGGCGTCGCGAAGCCCGACCCGGCTTACTTCACCACAGTCCTGGAACGCCTCGGCCTGCCCGCCGGAGGCGTGCTGTTCGTCGACGACAACGACGTCAACGTGGCGAGCGCCCGCTCCGTGGGCCTCCGTGCCGAGTGCTGGCACGTGCGCGACGGCGTGGCCGCGCTGGTCGACCACCTCCGCCGTCACGGCCTTCCCGTCTGAGGCCGGTCGGGGCGGACTCGGCGGCGGCTCCCGGTACGACGGACGCGACGTAGACTGGGCCGCCGCACCCCCTCGACAGCCCCCACCGGTGGCCGACAGGGGGCATCTGTGTTGTCCGGCAACGGCTGAAAGGGTCTGCGCGTTGAGCCTCCAGGGTCTGGTCGACCTCGTCCTGCGCGACAGGGTCCTCGCCGGTGCGATGACCGACGCCCGCGACGGCGCGGTGCCTGCGCTCGACCTCACCGGACCCAGCGCCCTGCGCCCGTTCGTGGTCAAGGGCCTCGTCGACGCGGGACGCACGGTGCTCGCCGTCGCCGCGACCGGGCGGGAGGCCGAGGACCTCGTCACGTCCCTGCAGGACCTCCTCGACCCGTCGTCGGTGGCCTACTACCCCGCGTGGGAGACGCTCCCGCACGAGCGGCTCTCGCCGCGCTCGGACACCGTGGGGCGTCGCCTCGCGGTCCTCCGTCGCCTCAAGCATCCCGGGACCGACCCGACGAACGGTCCGCTGAAGGTCGTCGTGGCCCCGGTGCGGTCGGTCCTGCAGCCGCAGGTCAAGGGGCTGGCCGATCTTGCGCCGGTCGAGCTCGCGGTCGGTGACGAGGCTGACCTCGACGACGTCGTGGGGCGTCTGGCCGCGGCGGCGTACACCCGGGTGGACCTCGTGGAGAAGCGCGGCGAGTTCGCCGTGCGCGGGGGCATCGTCGACGTGTTCCCGCCGATCGAGGAGCACCCGCTGCGGGTGGAGTTCTGGGGCGACGAGGTCGAGGAGATCCGCTCCTTCTCCGTCGCCGACCAGCGCTCGCTCGAGCCGGCGGCCCGGCTGTGGGCGCCACCGTGCCGTGAGCTGCTGCTGACCGAGGAGGTACGCCGCCGGGCCCGCGCGCTGGGGGAGGACCACCCCGAGCTCGCGGAGATCGCGGAGAAGCTGGCGGAGGGGCACGCGGTCGAGGGCATGGAGTCACTGGCCCCGGTTCTCGTGGACGAGATGGAGATGCTCGTCGACCTGATGCCGCACGACACCCACGTCCTGGTCCTCGACCCCGAGCGCGCACGCAGCCGGGCGCACGACCTGGTGGCGACCAGCGAGGAGTTCCTGCACGCGTCCTGGGCGGCCGCGGCCGGAGGCGGCCAGGCCCCGATCGACCTCGGTGCGGCGTCGTACCACTCACTCGCCGACGTCCGCGCACTCAGCCTCGCCCAAAGCAAGCCATGGTGGAGCATCTCGCCGTTCGGGCTCGACCCCGACGCCGGTGCGCAGCACGACCCCCTGGGCGAACCCCTGCGCGACGAGCTCGGGGAGGTCGTGGACGCCGGCGTCGACGTCGAGGCCGGGGCGGTGGAGACCCGGACCACGAGCATCCGGCCGGTCGAGGCCTACCGCGGGGACATCGAGCGCGCCGTCGCCGACATGACCACCTGGCTGCGCGACGGGTCGCGCGTCGTGCTGCTCAACGAGGGGCACGGTCCCGCGGAGCGGATGGTGGAGGTGCTCAAGGAGCACGACGTCCCCGCACGCCTGGTCGACTCCCTCGACGACGAGCCCGAGCCAGGGATCGTGCACGTCTCGACCGCCTGCCTCGAGCACGGGTTCGTCGACGAGGAGCAGTGCCTCGCGGTGCTCACCGGCGACGACCTGACCGGTCAACGCGCGTCCACCAAGGACATGCGCCGGATGCCCACCCGCCGCAAGAAGCAGATCGACCCGCTCGAGCTCGCTCCCGGCGACTACGTCGTCCACGAGCAGCACGGTGTGGGGCGGTACGTCGAGATGGCGCAGCGCACCGTGCAGGGCGCGACGCGGGAGTACCTCGTGCTCGAGTACGGCGCGTCCAAGAGGGGCGCGCCACCGGACCGGCTCTACGTCCCCGCCGACACGCTGGACCAGGTGACCCGGTACGTCGGAGGGGAGCAGCCGAGCCTCGACCGCCTCGGCGGCGGCGACTGGACCAAGCGCAAGAACCGCGCCCGCAAGGCGGTGCGGCAGATCGCCGCGGAGCTGATCAAGCTCTACGCCGCCCGGCAGGCCACCCGTGGCCACGCCTTCGGTCCGGACAGCCCGTGGCAGCGCGAGCTCGAGGACGCCTTCCCGTTCGTGGAGACCGTCGACCAGCTCTCCACCGTCGACGAGGTCAAGCGCGACATGGAGCAGCAGGTCCCGATGGACCGACTGGTCTGCGGCGACGTCGGCTACGGCAAGACCGAGATCGCGGTGCGGGCGGCGTTCAAGGCCGTCCAGGACGGCAAGCAGGTGGCCGTGCTGGTGCCCACGACGCTCCTCGTCCAGCAGCACTACACGACCTTCGCCGAGCGGATGGGTGGGTTCCCGGTCGTGCTCAAGGGGCTGAGCCGCTTCCAGACCGACAAGGAGGCCGCGGAGGTCATCGCCGGCCTGGCCGAGGGCAGCGTCGACATCGTCATCGGCACGCACCGCCTGCTCAACCCCGACATCAAGATGAAGGACCTGGGCCTGGTCATCGTCGACGAGGAGCAGCGCTTCGGGGTCGAGCACAAGGAGGCGATGAAGCGGCTGCGCACGTCGGTCGACGTGCTCGCGATGTCGGCCACCCCGATCCCGCGCACCCTGGAGATGGCGATCACCGGGATCCGCGAGATGTCCACGATCACCACGCCACCCGAGGAGCGGCACCCGGTGCTCACCTACGTCGGTGCCTACGAGGACCGCCAGGTGACCGCCGCGATCCGCCGTGAGCTGCTGCGCGAGGGGCAGGTCTTCTACATCCACAACCGGGTGAACTCGATCGAGAAGGCCGCCGCGCACATCCGGCGGTTGGTGCCCGAGGCCCGGGTCGGCGTCGCGCACGGGCAGATGGGGGAGCACCAGCTCGAGCAGGTGATGGTGGACTTCTGGGAGAAGCGCTTCGACGTGCTCGTGTGCACCACGATCGTCGAGTCCGGACTGGACGTCTCCAACGCGAACACGATGGTCATCGAGCGCGCGGACATGCTCGGCCTCTCCCAGCTGCACCAGCTGCGCGGACGGGTCGGCCGGGGCCGCGAGCGCGCCTACGGGTACTTCCTCTACCCCGCGGACAAGCCGTTGACCGAGACCGCCCACGACCGCCTCGCCACCCTCGCCCAGCACTCCGACCTCGGCGGCGGCATGGCGATCGCGATGAAGGACCTCGAGATCCGCGGCGCGGGCAACATGCTCGGGGGTGAGCAGTCCGGCCACATCGCCGACGTCGGGTTCGACCTCTACGTCCGCCTCGTCGGCGAGGCCGTCGCCGAGTTCAAGGGCGACGCCTCCGCGGAGGAGCCGGAGGTGAAGATCGAGCTGCCGATCGACGCGCACATCCCGCACGACTTCATCCAGAGCGAGCGGCTGCGCCTGGAGATGTACAAGCGTCTCGCGGAGGTGCGCAGCGACGAGGACGTCACCGCCATCCGTGAGGAGATGCTCGACCGGTACGGAGAGCCGCCCGCCCCGGTCGCGAGCCTGCTCGAGGTCGCACGGCTGCGTGCCCGCGCCCGCCGGGCCGGCCTCACCGACATCACGCTGCAGGGGAAGTACCTCCGGTTCGCACCGGTCGACCTGCCCGACTCGGGCAAGGTCCGGCTCGACCGGCTCTACCCGAGGAGCATCCTCAAGCCCAGCGTGCGTACGATGCTGGTGCCCAAGCCGTTGCCCACGACCGTGGGTGGACCGCAGATCCGGGACGAGGAGCTGCTCGCCTGGGCACGGCAGGTCGTCGACACCGTCGTGGACCGCGCGCCGGCCACGAGCAGCAGCTGAGACGGACGAGGAGACAGACGTGGTGGTCACAGGTCGCAGGTGGAGGCTCGCCGCTGTCGCAGCGGTGGCCGCGACGACACTCGCCGGGTGCGGGCTCACGCCCGGCACGGCCGCGGTGGTGGAGTCCTCGACGATCTCGCACGACCGGGTCGACGACGTCGCGGTGGCGGTCTGCTCGGCGAACCTTGCCAGCGCGGCGGCCAGCGGTCAGCCGGCCCCGTCCCTGGCCACCCGGGGTGCACGGGAGATCGCGCTCCAGATCCTGCTCGAGACCGAGCTGTGGCACCAGTTCGGCGAGCACGAGGGCGTCGAGGCGAACCAGCAGCAGGTGTCCGAGGCCGTGGCCCAGAACGAGACCGGGGTCGCGCTGCTCCCCGAGGGCCAGCGGGAGGACTTCCGCACCGCCCTGCGTGACTACACCGAGGGCCAGTTCATCCTGGTCGAGGCGGGCCGGCAGGCCCTCGGCCCCGACGCGGGCATCGAGGAGGCGGCGGCGAAGGGCGGTGAGCTGCTCGGAGAGTTCGTGCAGACCCTCGACGTGGAGGTCGACCCGCGCTACGGACGGTTCGAGGACGGCCGGTTCGAGCGCGCCGGGACGTCACTGTCGGTCCCGGCGTCGCGCGAGGCACGGGCGGGCGCCAAGCGCGAGCCGGGCGACGCGTTCGTCAGCGCCCTACCGGCGTCCCAGCAGTGCCGCTGACGTTCCTGGTCACCAGCCCGCGGGTCGCCCCGGGGCTGATGTCGTGGCCGGCGTGGCAGGCGGTCGCCTCGGCGGACCGGGTCCTCGCCTCCGACGCGGGCTCCCCGGCTTTCCGCGCCGTCACCGCGGCTGGACACCGGGTCGACGTGCTCCGCGCGCCCACCGCCGCGGACCTCCTCGCCCTCGGGTCCGGTGAGCACGTGGTGTGGCTGGCCAGCGACGAGGAGGCCGTGGAGGTCCCTGCCGCGCTGGCCGAGCAGCTCGTCCACGGTCCCGGGACCGTCGAGGTCGAGGTGCTGCACGCGTCGTACGACGTGCCGGGGGCCCGGCTCCTCGACCTGGTCACCGTGATGGACCGGCTGCGCACCTCCTGCCCCTGGGACCAGGAGCAGACCCACGAGTCGCTCGCGAGGTACCTCCTCGAGGAGACCTACGAGACGCTCGAGGCGATCGAGTCCGGCGATCCCGGCCACCTGCAGGAGGAGCTCGGTGACCTGCTGCTGCAGGTGTACTTCCACTCCCGGATCGCCGCCGAGGACCACGAGCATCCCTTCGACATCGATGACGTGGCCGGCGGCATCGTGGACAAGCTGGTGCACCGCCACCCGCACGTGTTCGCCGGGCTCGACGTGGCGGACGTGGACGAGGTCGAGCGCAACTGGGAGTCGCTCAAGGCCTCGGAGAAGGGACGCGGGTCGGTCCTCGACGGGATACCTCTCACCCTCCCCGCGCTGGCGCTGGCGGACAAGGTGCTCGGGCGGGCGGCGCGGGCGGAGGTGACCCCGGCCGCGGGCCCGGTCGACGGCCCTGGCCGCGGGACGCTGGGCGACCGGCTGCTCGCCCTCGTCGTGGAGGCGCGCGCGGACGGGGTCGACGCGGAGCAGGAGCTGCGAGCAGCCGTACGACGGTTGGTCGCGGACGTGCGTGAGGCGGAGTCCACCGGGGGCTGAGCTCTCCGAAGGACGCTCACCCGGGGCCGGCGCCGCCCTCCGGAGCGGCGTGGCTGGGTGGTCGCACCCCCAGCACGATGTCGAGTGTCCGCAGGTCCAACGGCTCGTCGGCCTCGGACGCGGTCACGATCAGCTCGGCGAGGAGCTCGATCTCGGACTCGAGGTCGCTGTCGGTGAGGTCGACCTCCGGCACATCGGCCATGCGAACCCTCCCAGGTGTCACTCGTAGAACGATCGACCCGGGCCGGGGTTACTGGGCTTCCACTGGGCTTCCACTGGGCTTCCAGGTTCGAGGGGCGAGCCGTCAGCGGAGACACCGTCGGCCGCCGTTAGGCTGGGCAGGACCGGTTCCATCCCCTGGCTAGGAGCACATCGTGGCGTCCATCGAGGCTGTCGGAGCGCGGGAGATTCTCGACTCGCGCGGAAACCCCACC
>Ga0214468_1000466_pt1 | contig 12768 bp, 13 predicted proteins | sample RVTome_9_FD_187334 | JGI IMG/M metagenome (GOLD analysis project Ga0214468, IMG submission 187334) | Soil microbial communities from uranium-contaminated site in the Upper Colorado River Basin, Wyoming, United States - RVT155D38 HiSeq ...
AAGGTCCGCATCGGCTGAGCGCACTGCGGGCAGGCCAGGTCCGACTGGCGGACGGCGTACTCGATGGTGGCGACGCGCTCCTCCTCGGTCGAGGAGACGGTCGCCTCGAGGCGGTCGAGCTCGTGATGGTCGAGCCAGCGGCCGTTGCACTCCGGGCAGTGGTCGACCTCGATCCCGTGGTTCGTCTCGACGCGGAGCTCAGCTCCATCGCGTGGACAGTTCACGCATTCCTCCTCCAAACGGTCCGTAATGATAGGTGCCTTGCGCGTTGCGCCCACGCACCCCGCCGGGTAGCCCGATTGGGTCATTGGACCACTAGGAGGTGGGCCGTATACTCGCTGGCGTGTTGCGCGCAGGCACCTGCCCGCGTTGCAGCCTCATCAGCCTGAGCATTAGGGAGCCTGCCGACCCCATGACCGCCGAGCCAGTCGCCAAGAAGCAGACGAGCGCCGATTGGAAGCTCGACGCCGGCGAGGGCACCCTCCAGCCGCGTTCCGCGCTGGACGTCCTCACCAGCCTCAACGAGCGCGTCGCCGCCGGATCCATCGATGACCTCGTCCCCATTGCGACCGGCTTCGTGCCGATGGACAAGACCATCGGCGGCGGCCTGCGACCCGGCGAGCTCATGCTCATCGGCGGCGCCCAGGGCCAGGGCAAGACCACGATGGCGCTCCAGATGGCGCGCAACATGGCGGCATCCGGCCAGGCGACCGTCCTCTACGTCTGCTTCGAGCACGACGAGGAATACCTGATCCAGCGCATGGTGGCCATGGAATCGGCCCTCGCGCACCTGCCCCAGAAGTCGGGCGCGGTGAAGATCCAGGACGTGAAGAAGGAGGTCGTCAGCTCGTACACCGCATCGGCCGAGTCTGGGACGCGCGCCAAGCTCGGCGCCAACCCGCGCCTCCGGCCGTCGCTCGAGCGGATCGCCCGATACGGCTCGAACCTGTACCTCATGCGCGGCACCGCAACGCACTCGACGATCGAGAACCTGCGGGCGCTGGTGCAGGAGCATCGCGGGTCGGACGACGAGCGGCGCCTCGTCCTGTTCGTCGACTACCTCCAGAAGGTGCCGGTCATACCGGAGCCCGCCACGGAGGAGGAGAAGGTCACCCGCATCGTGTCCGGGCTGAAGGACATCGCCCTCGCGGAGGGCGTGCCGGTGGTCGCGATCGTGGCGGCGGACCGCGAGGGCCTGAAGGCCAAGCGCCTGCGCAATCATCATCTGCGCGGCTCATCGGCCATCAACTACGAGTCCGACATCATCCTCATCCTCAACGACAAGTACCACATCGTCGCCAAGGTCAATATCGAGTTCAACCCGTACCAGGCCCAGCGTTACCGCGACTGGGTGGTGGCGAGCATCGAGAAGAACCGCGGTGGCCAGGACAACGTCGATCTCGAGTACGAGAAGCTCTTCGAATACAGCTGCTTCGATCCGACTGGCCGACAGACGGCGGAGAAGCTGATCGAGGAGCGGCTCTACAACGACTGAGGCGCTGCCGCCGATGACGCCCGGATCGGCCTTCGATCCCTACACGGTCCTCCAGGTCCTGCCCGACGCGGACCAGGAGGTGGTGAACGCCGCCTTCAAGGCACTGGCGCTGAAGTACCACCCCGACCACGACGCCACTCATCGCGCGGCGGAGAAGATGGCCGAGCTCAATCGGGCGTACGCCATCCTGCGTGACCCGGTTCGGCGCGCGGCACATGATCGCGGCCGGCGCACCACGATCGCCGGGATCTCGGTCGCCCCCACCGTGGCGCGACCGTCGGGCACGCCGCCGCCGGCCTCGGCGAACCAGGGGAGCGTGCTCGCGTTCGGGCGCTACTCCGGCTGGGGCCTCCGAGACCTCGCACGCCAGGACCCGGACTACCTCCTCTGGCTGTCCCGGCACTCCTCCGGGATCCGATACCGGACCGAGATCTACGGCATCCTGCGCACCATGGGTGTCTCCGCCGCCTGACGTGCGGCTGGCGGCTTGCCGCCACGAGTGTCACGGACGGCCATCGGCGTCCCTCGTGTCCGCTGACATTTGCCGCCACGGGTAACGAACGGGGATCGGGGTCCCGAATCGGGGTCGATCGTGTTGGGGAATTGCCCGAGGCGGCACAATTCGGTCATCGAGGGACCCCTCGTTCGCCGTTGATTACCAGGGCGGGCAAACCGCTGCGGATTCGTCAATGGCCCGCCACGTCCCACGGCTGATCCGCCACTCACGGCTGGCCAGATGACAACCGCACGACGTTGGAGGTGCGGATCGCGGGACGACGGGTTCCAAGGGCCGGCCCGTCGGCTGCGCTAGGCTTCGCGGGATGACGGATCCTCGGCCACCGCTGCGTGCGGTCTTCCTCGACATCGGCGACACGGTCATGCGGCCGAACCCGTCGTGGGAGCACGTGTACGCCATGGCCTTCGACGAATTCGGCCTCACCGTCAGCGTCGACGACCTCCACGCCGCACTGCGCCGGGCCTATCACCACGGGGGATGGGGGATGGAGGGTGGCTTCGAGCCGACCGAGGAGACGAGCTTTCGTCGGACCGTCGAGATCGACGCGGCGGCCATCGCCGAGCTTGGGCTGCAGCCGATGCCGGAGGCGTTCTATCGGCGGCTCTCGGAGCTCTTCATGGTGACGAGCCACTGGCACATCTTTCCCGACGCGTACCCGGTGCTCGAGGGGCTCCAGCAGCGCGGCCTCGTGGTCGGCGCGGTCAGCAACTGGGTCTGGAACCTGCCCGAGCTGCTCCATGCCCTCGACCTGGTGCAGCACTTCGACTTCATCGCCGCCAGCGCGCGCATCGGGTTCGAGAAGCCGCACCCGCGCATCTTCGAGTGGGCGCTCCAGCGGGCGGACGTCGAGCCGGCGGCGGTGATCCACGTCGGTGATCACGTGGACGCCGACGTGCTCGGGGCGCGCAGCGTCGGCATCGAGGGCGTGTTGATCGATCGTGCGGGACGGTATCAGCCCGACGACGTGCCCGAGGGCGCGGCCGTCATCCACTCCCTCGACGAGCTGCTGCCCATCGTGGACGCCCGCCTGCCCTCCTCATGACCGAGCGCTGGCGCTGCTTCGTGGCGGTGCCCCTCGGGGACGCTCTGCGCTCCGCCCTGTCCATGGCGGTGGCGGCCTGGCGCCGCGAGGCATCCGCCGAAGGCCTGCGCTGGGCCGACTCGGAGAGTTGGCACCTTACTCTTGCCTTCCTCGGGTCCATCGCTCCCGAAGAGGTCGACACCGTGTCGCGCGCCCTCGAAGGTGTCGCCGCTGCGCACGCGCCGAGTCGCTTCGAGACCGGGCGGCTCGGCGCGTTCCACCGTGCCGGGAGCGTGCGGACGCTGTGGTACGGCGTGGCCGACACCGACGGCGGATTATCGGCCCTGGCCGGGGATCTGGCTGGTGCGCTCGGACTGGCCAGCGATGAGCCGTACCTGCCGCATATCACCCTCGCGCGAGCTCGGCATCGGCCGGTCGATCTGCGGGGATGGATCGAGCAGGCGTCCCTGGCCGCCCCAGCCGGGAGCCTGGACATTGCCGGCATTCAGTTGCTGCGCAGCCACCTCGGCCGCGGACCGGCACGGTATGAGACGCTGGCATCCTTCGCCCTCGGAGGTGCAGCGTGATCGACCGACCGGCCATCCAACGCCCGCCATACGTGGCAGTCATCGGCGACGGGGAACCGCGGGGTCCGGAGGCGCACCGCCTGCTCGAGTCGGCCGAGGAGATTGGCCAGCTGCTGGCGCGAGGTGGTGCTGTGGTCATCACCGGCGGCCTCGGTGGCGTGATGCGGGCCGCCTCGCGTGGCGCGCTCGCGGGCGGAGGCGAGACGATCGGCATCCTGCCCGGTCCCGATGCCTCCGAGGCGAACGAGTTCGTCCGCACGCCGATCGCCACCGGCCTGGGCGTCGCCCGCAACCTCGTGGTCGTCACCGCCGCCGACGCGGTGGTCGCGGTCGGCGGCCGACATGGCACGCTTTCGGAGATCGGCCTCGCCCTGCGGATGGGCCGTCACGTGGTGGCCCTCAGCTCATGGCGTCTCGAGTCCGATCAGCGACTGGGCGGCCCGCGCGTCCATCGCGCCCGCGACCCCCACTCCGCGGCGACCCTCGCCCTTCGCCTCGCGGCGGCCGGCCCGCTGAAACCGACCTGAAGGCTTGGTGGACCAGGCCTTTCGGGTGGTCGCCGAACAGTTGGCTCGCGTCGTACGGGATATTGAGTCCGCCGTAGCCGCCCTCCGCCTCACGAGGGACGGCCCCGGGACCTCCCGGGCGCGAACTCAAGCCCGAGAGGTCAGTCCACCAGCCCGCGTTGTTTGAGCTGGAAGAGCTCGCTGGGGTCATACGGCATTTCGACGACAGAGTTGCCGGTAATCTTCCAGGTCCAGGAAATGATCTGAATCGAGAGGCACGATGCCGTCGCGGAGCCATCGCAACCCGTCGTGCCGCTGCCTCCATTGACCTCGACGTCAGCCTTCGGGGCGTAGATCGTCCCGGACAGGATCGAGTTTGCCGATCCACCGATCTTGATGGCGGCCGTGGCGTTGCTGGCGGATCCATCCTGCCAGAGGAGAATCCCCTTCCATGGGCATATCGTCGGTGATGAGGCGGCGCACGTCGTGCTGTTCGTCGCACGTGCCTTGAAGCTCTGGTTCGCCGTGAAGGTGATGGAACCCTGGCACTGTGTGTTGATGGACGGGCATCCCGGACCGTCGGTCGAGAAGATCGTGATGCGAGCGGGTGTCCCGCTGACGCTGTCCACCGTGGTGATCTCCGAGCTGCCACTCAGCTTGATGCCGCCTCCAGCGAGGATGTACATGCCATCACTCAGCTGAACGCGGACGTTGGACTTCACGTCCCAACCGCCGTAGTACACGCCGGGTGGTAGGGAGCACGTCGGCGTGCCGGACACGTCCGGGCAGGCCCCTGCTCCTGTCCCCTTCAGCTCACATCCGGATGTCGACACTGCCGTCGAAGGCATTCCGTCTGGGCAGATGCCGTCGGGGAAGGCGCTCAGCATCGGCTCTGGCAGCGGCGCGAGCGGGTCTCCCAGGGGCACGGCGCCCTCATCCAGGCAGGCGGTCACTGTGCTCGGCTCGCATTGCAGGCCATTCGGCCCCGATCCGGTATACGTACAGCTCCCGACGACCGATGCGAAGGGTGCCTGGAGCACGCCTGAGATCGCCAGCGCACTCGACCCGACACCGTTTGCGCAGTGGTCGTCGAAGGACGAGCCACAGTTCGAGTTGACGTGAACATACCCCCCGCTGCCACCCCCGACGGGGAAGATTCTGACCGTGCCGCCGCCAGACACCTGGCCGGCTGCCCCGCCACTGCAATCTGGCTTCAGCGCGACAAGGGAGCTCGAGTTCGCGTTGTCGGCGTCATTTGATGCGACGGCGTCAGTGGCCACGGTCGCCGTGCTCTGTCCGAAGATCCGGCCGAAGAAGGATGGATGCTCCGTGGTGATGATGACCTGCACCTTCCCGCTCTGGCCCGAATACGGCCCGCTGATCGGTGGCGACTTCACCTGCAGGGCGCCGCTCCCGAGTGCAGCGGCACAGCCCGTGTCACCCTCGAAGAAGCCGTTGGCCTGCGCATACATGCAGGCGTCCGACCTCATGGCCGGAAGATTCAGTGAGGCGGCGCCCGTGACTGGATCGCGCAGCCATCTGGCGGCGGCGATCGCACCTGGATCGGCGGCGTTCTGCTCCTGCCGCCGCAGCATCCAGGACATGCCCAGATCCACGACCAGCGCCCCCACACCGAGAAGGACGATCATCGCAGCGGCCGTGATGATGAGCACCTGCCCGCGTTCGCTTTTCATTGCTGTCTCTGAATCGCCTCCGTAGCGACCGCGCGGAGCGTCACCTCCGCGGGGATGAGAAGGAAGCCGGCCATGGGCGGACGCCACACGTAGCAGGCATAGGTCGTCACCGTGTTGGCAACGACCCGCTCTTTCGACTCGCTGATGGCACTGGCCTCGTCAACGGTCGGCAGCCCATCGGAGCATCCGATACCGCTCGGATCGACCGTCGGATCATCTCCGTCGATGGAGCACTGGACGAACGCGCTGTTGATCGTGCCGATGGGAGCGTCGTACGTGCCGGGTGGAGGCGCGTCGCGGGCTCCGGTCGAAGTCAACTGGTATCCGGACCAGCACGCCGCAATGTGCACGTCCGCCTTCGGTAGACCAAAGACGGCGTTGCGCGCATGCGGTCTCATGTAGGGCCAGCCTAGGGCCTTCGAGTCGCACCCAGTGACGGGGTAGGTCTCGGGCGGGGCCGCCGGCGAGTGGTCGCCCTCCGTTGGACAAAGGGCAGTTGCACTGTGGATGGCGGCGAACCGGGCGGCTTCGCGAGCTGCGTTCGCCAGCTGCTGCTGGTAGAAGACGCCGATGCCCAGGACGATGATCCCCACCAGGATCATCACGAACAGGGGCATGATCAGCGCGAGTTCGACCATGGTCTGGCCGCTCGTCTGCTGATCCCGAGCCTTCGTGCGACGCATCAGTAGTCCGCCACCGCGAACGCCCGATCGCGCTGTAGCCAGACCGATCCCAGGTTGATTCCGTTACCCATGGGCAGGCGTAGGTCGGCCGTCGGGATGATCGTGTCGAAGCGATAGCACACGCGTACCTCCACGCTTGGGAGCATGCCGGAGCTCCAAAGGGACGGCCACGCATCGTGCAGTTCCGTGCAATCCGCGGGGGCTCCAGACGATCCGGCACCGCATCCGCTTCCATAGTTCGCCAGCTCCGCCGCGTCGTCGTGAATACACACTGCGGCATGCACGACAGAGCATGGACCACCGTCAGGCAGAAGCGTGGCTTCCTCGCAAACGGCAGCTTCTGCCTGGGCGCGAATGCGGTCGAAGTCGGCCGCGGTCGCGGGGTCGGTGGCGCGGCGGATCTGGAGGTACTCCTGGGAGGCAACCTCCGCCGCGTCTCTGGCCGCTGACTCCATTACGATTCCCGCGTGGAAGACTCGCCCGAAGTCGGCGATGCCCAAGAGAAGGACGAGGAGCATCGGCAGGACTAGAGCGAACTCCACAAACGACTGGCCGCGCCGCGAATGCGCGGTGGTCGCTGGCGACGATGGTCGAGGCGTAACTTCCGACATGGTGGGCACGATGTCGGGGAGTCGGTGGGCGCTCAGCAGCCGTCCGTCGAGACCCCCTGAGAACGTGTGCTGCTCCTGTGAGTGAGGCGGTACCTTAGTACTAATCGGCACCGATGACCATCGGTCTGCAAGGCCGAATGGTGACCCTCCGCACCGGCATTTTCGCCTGCTCGGGCGGTCCGGTAGGGACCAGTGCGGATCGGTGAGCAATGACCGTAATCCGCAGACCTTGCAGGCGACCTTACGCGCTCTCCCGATAGACTGCTCGCTATGGTTGAACGCGTCCTGGTCCTTCCCCGGGCAGCCGTGCCCGATGGCTGCGACTTCGGCGGAGTCCGACCGGTCGACGCAACCGCCCTGGATGGTCTTCGTGCGGTCGTCGTGCGGCACGGCCGCTATCTCGATCGGCCGCAGGCCGAGGATGATTCGGCATACAAGCAGCTCATCCCATACGTCGTCGTCCAGGACCGGCGGCGCGTACTCCTCTTGCAGCGCACCGATGCCGGCGGCGACGCGCGGCTCCACGGAAAGGCCAGCATCGGTATCGGCGGCCATATCAATCCCGTCGATGCGGGCGAGGATCCCCTCATGGCCGGCCTCCGCCGCGAGTGGACCGAGGAGCTCGTCGCCAACTGGGAGCCGGAATTCACGCTCGTTGGTCTCTTGAACGACGACACGAACCCTGTCGGGTCGGTCCACCTGGGCATCGTGTTCACCGTCGAGGCCGACGGACGCGCCGTCGAGGTCCGTGAGCGCGACAAGCTCACTGGCGCCTTCGTGGAGGTCGATGCGGTCGCGAGAGCTTGGGATCGGCTCGAGACGTGGTCGCAGCTCGTCGCCCGCGGCCTCGGGCTGGTGGAGCCCGCGCCGGCTGGCTCATCTCGCTGACTGGCTAGCAAGGCTGCCCGGTGTGGCCGGGCGTGGTGCGGCAGCAGAATCGGTCGCGCAGACGGGGAGCAGAAGCCGACACTCCTATACTCGTCCCATGGTCCGCCGTGTGCTCGCCGCACTGAGCCTCGTTCTCGGCATGGTCGGCCTCACCGCTCCCGTGGCGGCCGATGGCCACCGGGTGGCCCGCATCCAGCTGACCGGGGTTATCGACCAGGTGAACGCGGCGTACGTCGAGGAGGCGCTGCGCGTCGCGGGCGAGGACGGTGACGCGGCCGCACTCATCGTGATCGACTCGCCGGGTGGCGAGCTCACGAGCATGGACCGGATCCTGAAGGCGATCCTCGCCAGCGAGGTCCCGGTCATCGCGTGGGTGGCGCCCGAAGGGGCACGGGCGGGAAGCGCCGCAACCTTCATCACGCTGGCCGCCGACGTGGCGGCCATGGCGCCGAACACGAACATCGGCGCGGCGTCGGTCGTCGGTGGCGGCGGCGAGGACCTGCCGGAGACGCTGGCCGCGAAGGTCACGAATGACGCGGTCGCCCGAATCCGGTCGTTCGCCGAGGAGCATGGTCGCAACGCCGACTGGGCCGAGTCCGCGGTGCGCGAGGCGGCGAGCGTGAGCGCGACTGGCGCCGTGGCCATGGAGCCACCGGTCGCCGACCTGCTGGCAGCGGACGTCGAATCCCTGTTCGCCGCGGTCGACGAGGGTGAGCGCGCCGATGGCCGGGCATACGACTTCAACGGCGCGCCGATCCCGACGCTGGCCGGCGCCGAGATCCGGGACCTGGAGATGAACCCGGGCCAGCAATTCCTCCACCTGCTGAGCGATCCGAACATCGCCTTCCTGCTGTTCACGATCGGCTTCTACGGGATCATCGCCGAACTGTTCCACCCGAACTTCTTCTCGGGGATCCTCGGCGCCATCGCCATCGTCGTCGCTCTGATCGGGAGCAACGCGCTGCCTCTGAACGTCGGCGGGCTGCTGCTGGTGCTGATCGGCATCGGCCTCCTGGCGCTCGAGGCAGTGGTGGCCAGCTATGGATTGCTGACGGTCGGTGGGATCGTGGCCCTGGTGCTCGGCGCGTTTGCGCTGTGGACCGGCGTCGAGCCCGGCGAGTTCGCGTTCGAGATCAGCGTCAGCCCGTGGATCATCGCCATCGTGGTGGCCGTCGGCGTCGTCTACGCCTGGGTCCTCGTGCGGGCGCTCATGCAGATGCGGCGCACCGGCGGCCTCGCCAACCGACCGGTCGGCACGCTGGTGGGCGCCATGGCCACCGCGCAGACGCTCATCGGGCCGACGGGGATCGCCTATGCTGCCGGCGAGAGCTGGTCGGCACGCAGCCGGGGCGTCGAGATCGGGCCCGGCACACCGCTCCGCGTCGTTGGCGTCGAGGGGCTGGAGCTGATCGTTGAGCCGGCGCCGGCCGGCGACGGGGGAGCATCGGAGGAGTAGGACACCCATGGAAGACCTGGTCGGGCCCATTCTCATCGCCATCGGAGCCGCGCTCGGCCTGTGGCTGCTGTTCAGCATCGTCCACATCGTCCGGGAGTACGAACGCCTGGTGGTGTTCTTCTTCGGGCGGCTTCAGGGGTCGCGCGGGCCGGGTATCGTGCTCCTCATCCCGTTCATCCAGCAGGCGGTGAAGGTCGACCTGCGCGAGCGCTTCCTGGAGGTGCCACAGCAGACGTGCATCACCAAGGACAACGCGCCGATCAGCATCGACTTCCTCGTGTACTCGAAGGTCTTCCAGCCGGACGTCACCGTGACCGCGGTGGTGGACTTCACCGGGGCGTCCCAGGCGCTGGCGGCGACGACGCTGCGCGCCGTCATCGGCGACATCCCGCTCGATGACGTGCTCGCCAAGCGGGAGGAGATCAACCACATCCTGCGCGCCAAGCTCGACGAGGTGACCGAGCGCTGGGGCGTGAAGATCACGAGCGTCGAGATCCGCGAGATCGTGCCGCCGCGCGACATCCAGGACGCCATGAACCGGCAGATGAGCGCCGAGCGCAACCGCCGCGCCAACATCACCGAGTCGGAGGGCACCCGCCAGGCGACGATCAACGTGGCCGAGGGCGACAAGCAGTCGAACATCCTTCGCGCCGAGGGCGAGCGCCAGTCGCAGATCCTGCGGGCCGAGGGGTATGCCAACGCGCTCCAGACGATCTTCAGCGCGGCGCGCGGCATCGACGAGAAGACGATGGCCCTCCAGTACCTCGAGGCGCTCAAGGCACTGGCCGATGGCGAGAGCACGAAGTGGATCGTGCCGATGGAGCTGAGCGAGCTCACGCGGCCGATCACCTCGGCCATGCGGGGGGCGCGGTCGCTGAGCGACGAGCCGGGGACCACCGCACCCGGATGATCGCGGGAGTGGCGCGCCTGGTCGGCCGGCTCGTCGGCGGGTTGACTGGCGCCTACCTGGTGTTCGTCGGAGCCCGCGGCTCGCGGATGCTGGTGCAGCCCGACGTTCGGCCCTTCCTGCCGGCGTGGGAGGGTGCCCCGGCCAGCCCGGGCGACCTCGGGCTCGAGTTTGAGCCGGTCCGCTTCACCACCGATGACGGCGTCACGCTCACTGGCTGGTTCATCCCCGCGGCGCGCGAGACCCGGACCGCGGTGATCGTGCTCCATGGATTCGGGGGGCATCGGCTGCCCGAGCTGGCGGCCTTCGTGCCGTGGATCCAGGAGCGTCATCACGTCCTGCAGTTCGACTTCCGCGGGCACGGCGAGAGCGGCGCCGGCCGGGTGACCCTCGGCTCCCACGAGCGCCGCGATGTGGCTGCTGCCGTGCGCTTCCTCGAGGGCCGCGGGCTCGGGCCGATCGCTCTGTTCGGCATCAGCATGGGGGCGGCGATCGCGATCGCCTCGGCGCCGGACCTCCCGGTGGCCGCCGTCGTGGCCGATGCGCCCTTCGCCGAGCTTCATCACCCGATCGCCAACCGGCTGCGCGCGTCCGGCTATCCGTTGGCCGGGATCGCCGCCCGGTTCGTGGTCGCCGGGGCCATGCTCCGCACCCGATCCCGGCTTCTCGACCCGATCCGCGCGGTCGGGCGTCTCGGGCCGCGAGCTCTCCTTGTGATCGCGCCGGAGGGGGACGAGCTCATCAGCTGGCGGCAGGGGGAGAAGCTGTACGCGGCGGCCCGTGAGCCGAAGGAGCTGTACGTGGTCCCGGGCGCAGCCCACGCCGATGCCTACATGACCGGTCCCGAAGCGTACCGGGCCCGGGTGCTCGCGTTCCTCGAGCGTCACCTGGGCTGAGGGGCGCCGGGCAGGACCATTGGTGCATGGAGGCACCGCTGCCGCGCACGTATAATCCGGCCGACTTCCACCACGCCCAGGGGTTGTGCATGGCTGCCACCAAGGTCCTGGTCGTCGACGACGACCTCAACATCCAGCGAGTCCTGGTCTTCACCCTCAAGCAGGAGGGATTCGAGGTGCATGTCGCCTCGGACGGCCAGGCCGGGGTGGAGATGGCGGCAGCAATCGAGCCGGACCTCATCCTCATGGACGTCGCCATGCCCAAGGTCGACGGGTATGCGGCCACCCAGCAGATCCGCGCGGCCGCGAAGGGCCGCCGGGTCCCGATCATCATGCTCACCTCCGAGGCGGACGTGGAGCAACGGGTGCGCGGTCTGCGTGCCGGCGCCGATGACGACATCGTCAAGCCGTTCCACCCGCTCGAGCTCATTGCCCGAATCAAGGCGCTCCTCTCGCGGGCGGGCGGCGACAAACCGGCCAAGGCAGGAGCGGAGCATCCGACGCTCGGCCGGCTCGCCTGCTTCTACGGCGCGAAGGGCGGGGTGGGCACGACGACGATGGCCATCAACACGGCCATCGCGCTCACCACCCGCCTCAAGCGGAAGACCGCGCTGTTCGACGCCAACCTCCAGTTCGGCGACGAGCGCGTCTTCCTGGACCTCGGCCTCGACTCGTCGTCGATCGTGAACGCCATCGGCGAGCCGGATCTCGACGGGGATCTGCTGAAGCGCCTGATGGTGAGTCACCGATCGGGCATCGACCTGCTGCTCGCTCCGCCGAACCCCGAGTCGGCCGATATCGTGGTCGAGCGCCAGCGCGCCGACCCGAGGTCGCTCACGACCATCCTGGCGCTGCTCCGCAAGGCGTACGACTACACGATCGTCGACATGGCCAAGTCGATCGACGACTTCAACCTCCAGCTGTTCGACGAAGCCGATGTCATCTTCGTGGTGATGACCGCCGACCTGTCGTGCCTGAAGAACGTCCGGCTCGTGCTGGAGACGATGGAATCCCTGGGCTACGAGCGCGGGAAGGTCCAGCTCGTGCTCAACCGATCGAACGCGTATACCGGTATCAACGTCGACAACGCCGAGTCCGCCCTCGGCCGCAAGATCGACTACCAGGTCATCAACGAGTACCGCGGCGCGATCAGCGCGCTGAACTCCGGTGAGCCGTTCATGTCGTCGCGACCCGATGGACCGCTCGGGCAGAGCCTGACGAAGTTCGCCCAGGAGATGGACGAGACGTTCGCCCGGGAGCTCGCGCTCGAGCGATAAGCGCGCGCTAATCGGCCGGTAAGCGGCCCTGCGTACGCTCGGCCTCGCCGGTCGCCGCTGGTAGTAGGGAGGCGAGCAGGCAGGCGGCCGGCACCTGCACGTCCCACGCGAAGACTCGCTCGCCTCCAGCCGAGGCGTGCCCATGCTCGCGACCGCCATCAGCGCCTCGATCGTCGGCGTCGACGGCGTCCCCGTTCAGGTGGAGGTCGACGTGTCGTTCGGCCTCCCTG
>Ga0214468_1000467_pt1 | contig 12742 bp, 11 predicted proteins | sample RVTome_9_FD_187334 | JGI IMG/M metagenome (GOLD analysis project Ga0214468, IMG submission 187334) | Soil microbial communities from uranium-contaminated site in the Upper Colorado River Basin, Wyoming, United States - RVT155D38 HiSeq ...
CGATGTGAACCGGGCCGTGACCGCCGCCCGCCGCGCCTACGACACGACCTGGTCGCGGCTGCCCGGCAGCGAGCGCGCGAAGTACCTGTACCGCATCGCGCGGATCCTCCAGGAGCGGAGCCGCGAGTTCGCCGTCGTCGAGACGATGAACTCCGGCAAGCCGATCAAGGAGTCGCGCGACGTGGACGTCCCGCTCGCCGCCGCCCACTTCTTCTACTACGCCGGCTGGGCCGACAAGCTCGACTACGCCTTCCCGAACCGCGAGCCGCGCTCGCTCGGCGTGGCGGCCCAGATCATCCCCTGGAACTTCCCGCTGCTCATGCTGGCCTGGAAGATTGCCCCAGCGCTGGCCGCCGGGAACACGGTCATCCTCAAGCCCGCCTCCACGACCCCGCTGACCGCGTACCTCTTCGCCGACGTCGTCCTGCAGGCGGAGCTGCCGCCGGGCGTGGTGAACATCATCACCGGCCCGGGCGAGATCGGCATGGAGCTGGTGAAGCACCCCCAGGTCGACAAGGTGGCCTTCACCGGCTCCACCCAGGTCGGCAAGATGATCGCCCGAGCGGTGGCCGGCTCGCACAAGAAGCTGACCCTCGAGCTTGGCGGCAAGGCGGCGAACATCGTCTTCGACGACGCGCCGCTCGACCAGGCGATCGAGGGCATCATCAACGGCATCTACTTCAACCAGGGCGAGGTGTGCTGCGCCGGCTCGCGCCTCTTCGCCCAGGAATCGGTCTACGAGCCACTGCTCGAGAAGCTGAAGGACCGATTGTCCACGCTGCGCGTGGGCGACCCGCTTGACAAGAACACCGATGTCGGCGCCATCAACTCGGCCGGCCAGCTGGCGAAGGTGGAGGAGCTCGTGCAGTCCGGGATCGCGGAGGGCGCCGAGATCTTCCAGCCCGACTGCCAGCTACCGGACCGCGGTTTCTTCTTCCGGCCCACGCTCTTCACCGGCGTGAGCCAGTCGCATCGGATCGCGCAGGAGGAGATCTTCGGGCCGGTCCTGTCGGTGCTCACCTTCCGGACGCCGGAAGAGGCGATCGAGAAGGCGAACAACACGCCGTATGGCCTGTCGGCCGGGGTCTGGACCGAGAAGGGCAGCCGCATCTTCAAGATGGTGAGCGCCATGCGCGCCGGGGTGGTGTGGGCGAACACGTTCAACCGCTTCGACCCCACATCGCCGTTCGGCGGCTACAAGGAGTCCGGCTACGGCCGCGAGGGCGGGATCCACGGCCTCGGCGCCTACCTCGACCTGGCGCCGAACGGAACGAACGGCCGATGAGCGGCTGGGAGCGTTCAGAGCTGGCCCTCGACGAGCTGGCCGACTCGATCGACGATCCGTGGCAACCGATCGATGTGGAGACGGTGAACGACTCGGTACTGCGCATGGCGCGCCTCGAGGGCTCCTTCCCCTGGCATCACCACGACGAGGACGAGCTGTTTCTCTGCTGGCGCGGCGCCTTCAGCATCGAGCTGGAGGGGCGGCCGCCGGTGCACCTTAAGGCGGGTGAGCTGTACGTGGTTGGACGCGGCCGGCGCCATCGCCCGGTGGCGGAGGCGGGGCCCGCCTACGCGCTCCTCATCGAGCGGCCGGCGACGAAGCAGTACGGAGAGGGGGAGATCGCCTGATGGCCGCGCGGCGGACGGCCACCAAGGCGCGTGCCAGCCGTCGCGCCGGCGTCCTCGACGAGCGCCGACGCCAACCGTTGGCGACCACCAACGGCGCCGCGACCCCGGCCGAGCGGCTCGGGGTGCGCAAGACGTACAAGCTCTACATCGGCGGCGCCTTCCCGCGGACCGAGTCCGGGCGTGCCTACGAGGTCTTCGACGCCCAGGGCCGGCTGCTGGCCAACGCCTGCCGCGGGACGCGCAAGGACATCCGTGACGCGGTGCGCGCCGCACGCAAGGCTTTCCCCGAGTGGGCGGCGAAGACGGCCTACAACCGCAGCCAGATCCTGTACCGCATCGCGGAGCTCATGGAGGGCCGCCGCGAGCAGTTCATCGTCGAGGTGATGGCCGCGGAGGGCGCGGGCCGCCGGCGCGCGACACGGCTCGTCCTCGCCGCCATCGACCGCTGGGTGTGGTACGCCGGCTGGGCCGACAAGTACAGCCAGGCCCTCGGCACGGTGAACCCGGTCGCGGGCAGCTACTTCAACTTCAGCGTCCCGGAGCCGACGGGCGTGGTCGGCGTCGTCGCACCGGAGGGCTCGAGCCTGCTCGGCCTGGTCAGCCGCCTGGCGCCGGCCATCGTCAGTGGCAACGCGGCAGTGGTGATCGCGTCCGAGTCGCGGCCGTTGCCGGCGGTGACGCTCACCGAGGTGCTTGCCACCTCCGACGTGCCGGGCGGCGTGGTAAACCTCATCACCGGCCTGCGGCGGGAGCTCGTCCAGCACCTCGCCGGGCACATGGACGTGAACGCGCTCGATGCGTTCGGCCTCGCCCCGGAGGGGGCGGCCGCGGTCGAGGAGCTCGCGACCGAGAACGTGAAGCGGCTCGTGCGGCCGCCGGCGGACGGGGAGGCATCGGTCGACTGGCTCGATCCCCGGTCGCAGTCGCCGTACCTCATCGGCGAGTTCGTCGAGACGAAGACCGTCTGGCATCCGATCGGCTCCTGAGGCTCGCAGGCGCGCCATGAGCGAGCTCGAGGAGCGATCCCTGCAGGACCTCATCGGCGCCGCCGATCTGACGGCCGTCGACAGCTGGCTCGGCGAGCGCAGCGTCGTCGAGGTGGCGGAGGAGCTCGAGCGGCTGCCGCGCGAGGAGCGGGCGGTGCCGTTCCGACTGCTCGCCAAGGATCGGGCGCTCGATGTCTTCGAGACCCTCGACCCCGCCGTTCAGCAGGAGCTGCTCGACGGCCTGCGCGACGCGAACGTCGGCCAGCTGTTCGAGGGGCTGGACCCGGACGACCGCGCGCGACTGACCGAGGAGATGCCGGCCAAGGTCGCACAGCGTCTCCTGGCCGGCCTCCCGCCGAACGAGCGGCAGATGACGGCCACCCTGCTCGGCTATCCGGATGACTCGGCCGGGCGGATCATGTCGCCGGAGGTCGCAAACCTGCCCGCCAGCCTGACCGCGGCGCAGGCGCTCGACCGGGTGCGCCGCACGGGGCGCACCGCCGAGACGATCTACGCCCTGCCGGTCACCGACGACCAGCGGCGCCTGGTGGGCGCCATGGGCCTGCGCGATCTCGTGCTGGCACCCGCCGACGCGCTGGTGGGCGACCTCATGGACACCGAGGTGTACTCAGCGCCGGTAACCGCCGACCAGGAGGAGGTCGCCAGGCTCATCCGCGAGGCGAACCTGCTCGCCCTGCCGATCGTCGACGCCGAGAACCGGCTTGTGGGCGTCGTCACCTTCGACGATGCGATGGAGGTGCTCGAGGAGGAGGACACCGAGGATGTCGCGCGCAGCGGTGGTGCCGAGCCGCTGCGCCGGCCGTACCTGTCGGTCTCGGTCCTCCAGGTCGCGCGCAGCCGCGTCGTCTGGCTGCTCGTCCTCATTGCCGCCGCCACGCTGACGGTGAGCGTCCTCGACCTGTTCGAGGAGGCGCTCGCGGAGGTCGTCCAGCTCGCGCTGTTCATCCCGCTCCTCATCGGCACCGGGGGCAACACCGGCGCGCAGGCGGCGACCACCGTGACCCGCGCAATCGCCCTCGGCGAGGTTCGCTTCGCCGATCTCACCCCGGTCATCCTGCGCGAGGTGCGGGTGGGTCTGCTGCTGGGCGGCATGCTGGCCGCGCTCGCCTACCTGCCGGTGATGCTGCTCTTCTCGGTCGAGATCGCGACGGTCGTCTCACTGACCCTGGTGAGCATCTGCACCCTCGCCACGCTCGTCGGCTCGATGCTGCCGCTCCTCGCCCAGCGACTCGGCGCCGATCCGGCAGTGATGAGCGCCCCCTTCATCACGACGCTCGTCGACGCTTCCGGGCTGGTCGTCTACTTCCTCATCGCCCGGGCGGTGCTCGGCCTCTAGCCGCCGCCGGCCCCGGCGCCGGCGCCGGCGGACGCGCCACGCGTCCTGGCACGATGGCGCGCGGCCTTGGCCTGGTTGCCGCAGGTTCGCATGTCGCACCAGCGCCGCCGCGCGGCGGGAGAGCGGTCGATGAAGACATACCGGCAGGCATCGTTGTCGCAGATCCGCAGCCGCTCCGGGCCCTGGTCGGCGAGGAAGTGGGCGAAGGACCCGGCGATGGTCGCCCGCGCCTGGTCGAGCCGATCGCCGACCTGCGAGACGGTGAAGCGCGTCTCGCCGCCAGCGTGCCGCAGCTGGTGGTAGTGCAGCCCGTGGCGCAGGATGTGGTTCAGCTCGCCGAGGTGGCCGGAGCCCACGTCACCGCGCTCGACGAGGTCACCAGTCGCGGAGCGGAGCACGTCGCGCAGCCGTTGGAAGCGCTGGAGGCGACGCTGTGCCTCCTCCGGGTCGCGGCGCAGCCGGCCCGCCTCGGCGGCGCGTCCGCGACCGCTGACGAGTCCCTCTTCGCGCAGCCAGTCGAGCAGCCGCTCGGCATCCGAGAGGTGCTCCACCGGCTCGCCGCGGCTCAGCTCGAGCGTGTTGACGAAGCGGACGAAGAGCTCGTCCTCCTGCGTCGGCTCGGGATGCGTCTGGTGCCTGTTTGTCATCGCAGTAACCAGTATACATGGGTTGACAAGTTACCTGCGTCGATCTAGAATGCACGTGTAACCAGTCAAAGCAACGGTAAGAGTTACGGATGTGAGTAGTGAACTACTGCTCGTGATCGCGGCGATCGCCGCCTTTGACCTGGTTGCCGTGCGCTACGGCGTCGACAGCCGCGAGCGCTGACATTCGCAATAGCATGCCGCGCCGGGAAGCCGGTGCGGGGATTCCAGGAGGAAACACATGAGCCGAGGCGCTACGTACCTCGGCCTGCTGGCGGCACTGCGCCAGGAGGAGCTGCTCGGCGAGGCGATGCGTCGCCAGCGGTCCACGAACGTCATCCGGCGACGCCGGGGGCGAACGGTGGCCAGCCGGCTCCTCAGCGCGCTCCGTCCGCCGAAGCGCTGACCCGCGGTCAGGCAGGCTCGAGCCAAGAGACGCGGCCCGTCCCGATGAGGGGCGGGCCGTTTCGCTGCCCGTAGAATTGCCCCCAATGCCTCGACCACGCTCCGTAGCGCGCTCCGGCCAGGCGGGCCTCACCAACGGGGAGATGGCCCGCGCCTTCCGCGAGATCGGCGACATGCTCGAGATCCTCGGCGAGGTCGTCTACAAATCGGTCGCGTACCGGCGGGTTGCCGATGCGATCGAGCGCTATCCCGACGACGTGGCTGCCCTCTACCGCGCCGGCACGCCGCCGAAGCTGCCCGGCGCCGGTACGGCAATCGGCGCCAAGCTCGCCGAGCTGGCGGAGAGCGGGGAGCTGGCGTACCACGCCAGGCTGCGCGCCCAGGTGCCCGAGGGCCTGCTCGACATGCTCCGCGTCCCGGGCGTCGGCCCGCGGACGGTGAAGCAGCTCCACGACGAGCTGGGCATCGACTCTGTCGCGGCGCTGCGGGCGGCCGCCAGCGACGGCCAGCTCCGCGGCCTGAAGGGGCTCTCGCAGCGGACGGAGGAGAACGTCCTGGCCGGCATTGCTCGGCTCGAGCGGGTCTCGACCCGCCTCCTCATTCACGAGGCCGATGCACTCATCGCCGGCCTGGTGGCCCGCCTCCGCGACGTCCCCGGCGTGGAGCGCATCGAGCCGGCCGGCTCCCTGCGACGACGGCGCCCCACCATCGGCGACCTCGACCTGCTGGCGGCCACCAGCCGAGCGGCGGACCTCGTTGCCGCGCTCGATGGATTGCCGGAGGTGGAACGCGTCCTGGCCGCGGGAGTCGACAAGTCGAGCATCGTCGTCGCCGACGGGCCGCGGGTCGACCTCATGATCTGCGAGCCGCGGGCGTGGGGGACGCACCTCGTCCACTTCACCGGCAGCAAGGAGCACAACGTCGCGCTGCGTGGACGGGCGCTCGACCGAGGCCTGTCGCTGTCCGAGAAGGGGTTCAAGGTCGTGGAGACCGGCGAGCTGCTGCTCGACCCGACCGAGGAGGCGGTGTATGCCCGCCTCGACCTGGCCTGGGTGCCGCCCGAGCTGCGCGAGGATGCCGGCGAGATCGCGGCGGCGGCCTCGGACACGCTGCCGGCCCTGATCACTGAAGCCGACGTTCGCGGTGATACCCACGTGCACTCCGACTGGACCGATGGCGTCGACTCCATCGAGGTCATGGCCCGCGCCGCGCGGGACCGCGGCCTCGAGTGGATCGTGCTCACCGATCACTCGCCGTCGCTCGGCATCACCCGCGGGCTGCCGCCCGAGCGGGTCGCGGAGCAGCGGGTCGAGATTGATCGCCTGAACGCGGAGCTGAGGCCATTCCGGATCCTGCACGGCACCGAGATGGAGGTACGCGCCGACGCCACGCTCGACTACCCGGACGAGCTGCTGGCAACGTTCGACCTCGTCGTGGCCTCGGTGCACACCGCGCGCGGCCAATCCGGGGAGCGGCTCACCGAGCGCACGCTGGCGGCGATCGAGAACCCGCACGTCGACGTCATCGCCCACCCCACCGGCCGGATCGTCAATCGCCGTGATCCGGTGAGCCTCGACTGGCCGCGCGTCTTCGCGGCGGCCGCGCGGACCAGCACCGCCCTGGAGATCAACGGCAGCCCGCGGCTCGACCTCGACGACAGCCTCGCCCGCGCAGCGCGCCAGGCGGGCGCGACGCTCACCCTCGCCAGTGATGCGCACCGCACCGAGGAGCTCGATCAGCTGGCCTACGCGGTCTCGACCGCGCGCCGCGCCTGGCTCGAGCCCGACGGGATGCTGAACGGCCGCACCGCGGCACAGCTCGTGGAGCGGCCGGAATGACGGACCGCCGCATCGTGCGTCGCGCCTTCTCGTGGCGCATCGTCTCCCGCGTCGAGCGTCCGGAGGCGGTGGTCCTCGCCCTCGTGCTCGCGGGCGTGGCCGCGGCCGGCTGGTACGCATCCGCCTTCTGGATGGCGGTGGCGATCGGCGTGCAGCTCGTGCTCGGGGGTCTGGGGGCGGTATGGGTCATCGGTCCGGCCACCGCGCGCCTGGGGTTCGCCCGCTACGCGACGCTTGCGGCGGCCGGCGTCGCGCTCACGGTGTTCGGCAGGTTGACGGTTGGATCCATCGGCCTCGCCATGCTGCCGATCTCCGCCGTGCTGCTGTGGGCCGTCGTCTGGCTGGAGCTGCAGGCGAACCGAGTGGGTCGCAGCGGGCTCGGGCTCGAGCTGGCCCTGATCGGCATCGTGTTCGCGTCGGCTGCCGGGATCGCCAGCCTGGTGGGAGCCGACGGTTGGCCGGCCGGCATGGCGCTCACCCTGGCGGTGGCCGCCGTCCCGGCGATGCGAAGCGCGGAGCGGCGTTCCCGGTTCGGGGCCGAGGCGATGGGCCAGGCCCTCCTCCACCTTCTCGCCATCGCCCAGGTCGCGGCGGCCGCCGCGCTGCTCACGATCCCGCCCATCGTCGGCGCCGCACTGCTGGCCCTTACCTTCCATGCATGGGGCGGCGCGGCCGAATCGCTCGACGAGGGCGCATCGGCGCGCTCGGTAGCCGTCGAGTTCGGTGCGCTGGCAGTCCTCGGCCTCGTGGTGGCGCTGCTCCTCTCCGGCGGCTGACCACACCCGGCCGGGGGCCGCGTTGACACCCCCATCGGCCGGTGCTACAACAAGGCGCTTTCGGCGACCCCGACGCACGCCGCGAGCGTTGAGGCATGCCGAATTTCACCCAGATCCGCCCACCGCGGGAGATACTGCGCACCCATGACGCTCGGTGACACCGAAACCATCATCAGGCAGCGGCGCCAGCTCGCCGAAACGGCCATCGGCCACGCCACGCGCGGGGACTGGGAGGCCGCCGTCGACGCGAACCGCGAGCTGCTCGAGACCGGCCCCGATACTGACGCCTACAACCGGCTGGGCAAGGCCCTGGCCGAGCTCGGCCGCAACGACGAGGCGCTCGAGGCGTACCAGCGAGCCCTCACCCGCGACGCCACCAACCGAATCGCGGAACGGAACGTGGCGCGCCTCCAGGTGCTCGTCGGTGCGACCGCCGTGGCCCGTGAGAACGGCAAGCCGGTGAAGGCCGCCGCCTCGTCGTTCATCGAGGAGATGGGCAAGACCGGACACGCTCGGCTCATCAACGTGGCGCCCGCCCGTCAGCTTGCGCCCCTCTCGCCGGGCGACGCGGTGGTGCTGGCACTCGACGGTGAGCTGCTCATGGCCCACGTCGGCGACGTCCGGCTGGGGCAGGTCGAGCCGCGGGTCGGCACTCGCCTGGCGAGGCTCATGAAGGGCGGCAACCGTTACGACGCGGCGATCACCCAACTCGACGGCGAGGAGGTGCGGATCATCATCCGCGAGGTGTACGCGCACCCCGACAACTTCGACAAGGTCTCGTTCCCGGGGAGCTCGGCCGCGCGGCCGGGTAGCGTGCGACCCGACATTCGGGGCAGCGCGCTCCGCTACGATGACGACGAAGAGAGCGAGGAGCCCGACGAGGAGCAGGAGGAGGTCGAGGAGCTCGACACCAGCCTGCCCGAGTATTCCGCCGAGCCCGAGCTCGAAGAGGAGCTGATCGAGGAAGCGTAGGAGGCCCGATGGGCGACTCCGGTCCGAGGCGACTCGACCACGTCGTCCTCCCTCGTCGCCTCCCGGGCCTCGCGCTCCTCGAGCGCTACTTTCCCTCGCCAGCCGACAACCAGCTCGACGCGGAGCTGACCGCCTTCGGTCGCCCGGGCGACACCGTGCTCGACCCCTGGGCCGGCACGGGCTGGACCGCCCGGCGGGCCATCGCGCACGGGATGCGTGCGGTCGCTGCCGACCCGAGTTCATTCGGACAGCTCGCCGGCCAGGCGTTCCTGCTCGCGCCCGAGCCGGGGGCCATTGACGCGGCCTTCGCCGCGCTCTCCGCCTCGCGACGGGTCGACGTCCCGTTGAAGCAGCACGTCGAGGAGCTGTATGCCACCCGCTGCGCCGCCTGCCGGCGTCCGGTGGTGGGCGACCAGTTCATCTGGCCGCGCGACGCGGGCGCTCCGTCGCGCAAGGTGTACCGCTGTGCCGGCTGCGAGCTGTCCGTGGGCGGTGAGGTGGACCGTGTGGCCCCGATCGACGACGTCGACCTCGCCAAGCTCGGGATCGACCGACCGGCGTCGGAGGTCGTCGACGAATCAGACCCGGACCCCGAGTCGGAGGAGGAGCTGCCGCCCGCGCCCGTCGGCCTCACCGCTGCGCCGATGCCGCCCGATCCCGCCCCGTCGCTCGGCGAGGGCGGCGAGCCGCCGCCGCCCCCGTCCCTGCCGCCCGATCCGCCGACCGGTCCGGACGCAGGCGGCCCACGCTTCGCCTCCACCGTCCTTCCCGAGCCGGCTCCGCCGGCGACCGCGGTGGACATCCGCCGCGGGCCGCACTACCAGCAGCTGCGCGACCGGTTCCCGGTGCTCGACGGGCGAATTGAGCTCGTCGAGGAGATCCTCGAGCTCTACACGCCGCGGAACCTGTACGCCCTGCAGACGATCGCGAACAAGATCGAAGCAGAGATCCGCGACCCGGCGATGGCAGCGCTGTTCCGTCTCGCCCTGGCCGCCTGCCTCCTGCCGGCAAGCCGGCTGAACGGGTATCCCGGCCGGGTGGCGTCCTTGCGCATCAGCGGCGGCCGGGTGCGGCAGCCGGCCTCGCGCTTCCAGCGGGAGGTGAACGTGTGGCGGCTGTTCGAGGCGGCCGTCCAGGACGTGCGGGTGGCGGTGGCTGCCCTCGGGCGCGAGCGGCGCCCGGCGCGCTTCGCGGCGGGCCTGGAGGAGCTGGGCGGCGTGGCGGCGGCGAACGTGCTCTGGATTCGCTGCCGGCCGGCGGTGGTGGGGCAGTACCTGCCGGCCGATGGGGTCGACCTCGTCCTCGGCTCGGTCTCCGATTCGGCCACCGTGGACGAGCTGAGCTTCGAGTACCTTGCCACCGGCTGGCTCCTCGGCCGGGAGGCCGCCGAGACGCTCCGTCTCGAGCCCCTGTTCGGCGCCGGGCCGGCGCGGACCGATGGCGCCGAGGCGACCGCGCTGCGGCACGCCGTGGCCTCTGCCGCGGGCGCCGTGAAGCCGGACGGCTGGTTCAACGTCATCGTCGAGGGCGGTGACCCCGATCGCGTGTTGGCCGTCGCGTTGGCTGGAGCCGCGGCGGGTCTCCGCCTCGTCCACGTCATTCATCGCGAGTCGCGCCGGAGCGGCGACGGCGTGACGATCCACATGCGCAAGCCGTCCGCCGAGGATCGGCTGCGTGAGGCCATGCAAGCCCAGCCCCTGCGGCTCGGAGCCGAGGACGGCCACCTCACGTACCCGGAGCTGGCCGAGGCGATCGACCGCGCTGCGGCCGAGCTGCTCCGAAGGCGCGGGGAGCCGGCCGGGCTGACCCGCATCGCCGCCGCCGTCCTGCTCGACCTCGAGCGCGCCGGCCTCCTCCGCCGCCTGGCGCAGTCGCGCTCGAACGGGGAACGGTCCGCGGACGCCGGCCCCGACGAGGACCTCGAGGGCCGCATGGAGCGCGGGCCGGCCGCGCTTCTCAGCACGCTGCTGCGCGAGGAGCTCGGCCGCGACGACCACCCTTCGCTCGTCCGCGTGGGCGATCCGGAGCGGCCGATGTGGTGGCTGCGCCACCCGGAGCTGGCCGACGCCCCGCTCGCCGACCGCGTCGAGTGGTCGACCTACTCGATCCTGTCCACCGCCGGGCGCCTCGACGAGGAGGGGTTCCTGGAGCGGACCTACGCCCTCTTCCCGGGCCTCGAGGCTCCCGACGAGGAGCTCGTGCGCGCCTGCCTGGCCGCCTACGCGGTGACCGGCGAGGGCGGCCGGCTGCGGACCGAGGACGAGCTGTCGCGCCGGCTGGAGGAGCACGCCCGGATCATCGGCCTGCTTGTCGACTACGCCCATCGGCTCGGCCTGCGCGCCTGGGTGAGCCGACGCGAGCACGACCGAGCGTACGAAGGCGCCACGCTCGTGGCGCGCCTCCACGAGGACGAGCGACGAGCTTACCTGCCGCTCATCGTTCGGGCACCGGCGGAGGTGCTTGGGGCTGTCGACGCGATCTGGTACCGCCGCGGGCGGCTGGCCTTCCTGTTCGAGGTGGAGTGGACCGCGATGATGGGCGAGGCGGTCCTGCGCCGCGGGCGGCAGATCGAGCCGACCGACCAGCAGGCACGCTTCCTCGTCTTCCCGGCCGAGCGCACCGAGCTCGTCCGGCTCAAGCTCGAGCGCTCACCATGGCTGCGCGGCGAGATCGAGCGCCAGAACTGGCACTTCCTCAAGTGGCAGCACCTCGAGACGCTGGTGGGCCACCCGGGCGCCGGACTCGAGCGTCTCGAGCCGGTGCTCGGCCTGTCGCCGCTGATCGAGCGCGGCGGGCAGCAGCTGACGATGTTCGGCGAGTAGGGTCCAACCAGGCGCTTGCTCGTCCGGCAGGCAAACACTCGGCGGCACCTTGACCTCGGCGCTATGCTCAGGCCGGGAGTGCCGTGGTTCCCCCCTGCGGCACTCCCATTGCCATGTCAATCAGGTCGCCGACGCGCGGTCCGCCGCCCCACGGCGCGACGGACGACAGTCATCACCTCGTCGACGTACGGCTGCCCCTCGCCCGTCTCAATGGCGTGTGCCAGGCAACCGGCCACGTGGTCCTCGAGCACGAGCAACCCGACCTGGTCGGCTGCCGCGGTGAGCGCCTCGACCTGCTGGAGGACGTCGAGGCAGTACGCCTCCTGCTCGACCAGGCGCTGCAGGCCGCGGGCCTGGCCCTCGATCCGGCGCAGGCGGTGGAGGAGCAACTTGCGGTCCTTCGAGTAGGCGTGCCGGAAGTGCTCGGGATGGGCATTGGTCATACTACCCCGCAGTATGCGAACCGGAGCGAGGAGCGTCAACGGCGTAGGATTGCCCGATGCCGGATGACCTCGACCGGCACGAGCTCATCACCCCCCTCGAGCGCGTGCTCGTCATCTTCAGCCACCCCGATGACGCCGAGTTCGGCGCCGCGCCGGCGATCGCCGCGATCGCCGCGACCGGCGCCCGGGTCGATTACGTGGTGACCACCGACGGCGGCAAGGGGACCGATGACGCGGGGGTGAGCCCCGAGGCGCTGGCGGCGACCCGCGTCGCCGAGCAGCGCGCCGCGGCGGACTGCCTCGGCGTGCACGAGATCGTCCACCTCGGCTACCCGGACGGGTACCTCACGCCCTCGCTCGAGCTGCGGCGCGACCTCGCCCGGCAGATCCGCCGTTTCCGGCCGGACCTCGTCATCGCCCAGAACCCGCATCGGCGCCTGGACGGCAACCCGTATATCGGCCACCCGGACCACCTCGCCACCGGTGAGGCGACCCTCGCCGCCGTCTACCCAGCGGCCCGAGACCGGCACAACTTTCCGGAGCTCGTGGACGAGGGGCTCGAGCCGTGGAAGGTGCGCCAGGTGCTCGTCACCGGCGTCGAACGTCCGAACCTGTGGATCGACGTGTCCGGCACCCTCGGCACCGGCCTCGCCGCGCTCCGCTGCCACGCCAGCCAGCTGCCTGACTGGGCGCAGGTCGAGGCCGGCATGCGGGAGCGTGTGTCGGAGGCCGGCGTCCCGGTGGGCCTGCCGATGGCGCAGGCCTTCCTCTCGATCCTCCTGACGTGATGCGCGGCGGCGGGCGCGGTCACTGGGGCGGGAGCGAGCCGGACCTCACCGCCCGGCCGGGCCATGCGCCGAGGACGGT
>Ga0214468_1000470_pt1 | contig 12727 bp, 10 predicted proteins | sample RVTome_9_FD_187334 | JGI IMG/M metagenome (GOLD analysis project Ga0214468, IMG submission 187334) | Soil microbial communities from uranium-contaminated site in the Upper Colorado River Basin, Wyoming, United States - RVT155D38 HiSeq ...
TCACCGGCGTCTGCCTCTCGACCACCGTTCCGCCGCTCGTCCGCGCGTACACCGAGCTCGCGGAGCGCTACGCCGAGGCGCCGCTCCTCGTCGTCGGGCCGGGCACGCGAACCGGCGTCCCGCTCCGCTACGACGACCCGCGCGAGGTCGGGCCGGACCGCGTCGCGAACGCCGTCGCGGCGCGTGAGCGCTACGGGACGCCCTGCATCGTCGTCGACTTCGGAACCTCCACGAACTTCGACGCCGTGTCCGCGGCCGGCGAGTACGTCGGCGGCGTCCTCGCCCCGGGGATCGAGGTCTCGATGGACGCGCTCTTCGCCCGCGCCGCGCGCCTGCGCCAGGTCGACTTCCTCGCGCCGGAGCGGACGATCGGCACCTCCACGGCCGCCGCGCTCCAGTCCGGCGTCGTCTTCGGCTTCGCCGGCCAGGTGGACGGCATCGTCGAGCGCATGCGCGCCGAGCTCGGCGACGGCACACGCGTCGTCGCGACCGGCGGCCTCGCCGACCTGATCGCCCCGCACTCGGAGGCGATCGAGCTCGTCGACCCGTTCCTCACGCTCGAGGGGCTCCGCCTCGTGTGGGAGCGGAACCGCTAGCGCCTCGGCGAGACGACGACCTCGTCCAGCTGCACACGCGTGAGCGGCGTCGCCCACACGCCGGACACCCACGGCCGGCGCAGGAGCAGCGTCCGCCCGTACAGGAGCGGGATGATCGCAGCTCGCTCGTGCACCCACAGCCGGTCGAGCTCGTGGTACAGCCGCATCCGCTCGCCCTGGTTCTGGAGCGAGCGGGCGCGCTCGAGGATGTCCTCGATCTCGGCGTCGCGGTAGAAGGGCCAGCCCGAAGCCTTGAAGAGCCCGCGGAAGAACCCGTCCGGGTCCGGGTAGTCCGCCGTCCAGCCGGAGACCCAGATCTGCTCGTCGCCGAGGTCGTCGGGCCAGAGGTGGCCGACGACGTGGCGGACCGCGATCCGCGCGCCGAGCGCCTCGGCCCACTGCTCGGCTAGCCGCTCGGGCAGCTCGTCGCGGTCGGTCGAGACCATCGTGAGCTGCGGCAGGCCCTTGCCGTCCGGGTAGCCCGCGTCCGCGAGCAGCTTGCGCGCGAGCTCCGGGTCGAAGGGAAGCGCGACCCGGTGCGAGTGCCCAGGCATCGCCGGCGGGATCGCCCCGCCGCGCGTCGCGGCCGTCAGGAGCCCGTACCGCTCCGGCCGCACCGTCTCGCGGTCGACCGCGTGCGCGAAGGCCTTCCGCACGAGCTCGTTCGAGAACGGCCCGCGATCCGGCCGGAAGCCGACGTACGTGACGGAGAGCTCCGGCACGAGCTCGGCGACCGTGTCCGGCGCCTCGCGCGCACGGGGGTCGTGCACCTGGAGGACGTCGTAGGACCCCGCGATCCACCCGTCGGCGAGCGTCCTCGACTCCTGCCCGAAGCGGATCTCGATCTCGCGGACGTTGCCGCGCGGGCCCGACCAGTGCGGGTTCGCCGCGAGCAGGGCGCCCTCGTCCGACAGCCGCTCGAGCTTGTAGGGGCCGTTCGAGACGAGGTTGCCCGGCTTCGACCACTCCTCGCCGAGCTGCTCGCAGAGGTGCTTCGGCCGCGGAAACGCCCAGTTCGACGCGAGGATGTACGGGAAGTAGCTCCGCGGCTCGCGGAGCCGGACCTCGATCGTCCGGTCGTCGAGCGCCTGCGCCTCCTCGATGTCCTCCATGAGGAAAGCGGTGATCGTCTGCTCCTCGCGGATCTTCTCCCAGGCGTAGAGGAAGTCGTCCGCCGTCACCGGCTCGCCGTCCGACCAGCGCGCGTCCTCGCGCAGGCGGAAGAGGTAGGTGAGCCCGTCGCTCGAGACGCGCATGTTGTCGGCCATCGCCGGGACGACGTTCAGCTCGCGGTCGACGAGCAGGAGCCCCTGGAAGAGATGCGAGATGAACTGCGCGCCCTCGCTCGTGTACGTCTCGCCCGGCGTGACGTCGTCCGGCGCGAGCGCGGCCGTCTCGAGCCGCTCGGTCGGCTCAGGCCGCGGGAGGTCCTCGACGCGGCAGCAGAACGCCTCGTCGTAGGCCTCCTCCGCCTGCTCGAAGTCGAACGCGAGGTGGTGCGCCAGCGCCATCTTGAAGAGCGTGTCGCGCGCGCGCCGCTCGTCGCCCATCCGCGCCAGGAACGAGCGCGCCTTGCGGTAGTGGTCGAGCGCCTCCTGGTCCGCGTAGAGCTGGCGCGCCTTGTCGCCGGCGGCGAGGAGGTACTCGACCGCCTTCTCCGGCTCGTCCGCCTCCGTGAAGTGGCGCGCGAGCAGGTCGTAGATCTCCTCGCGTGAGTCGTCGTAGAGCTCCTCGAGCGCCTCGCCGACGCGCCGGTGCAGCCCGCGCCGGGTGGGCTCGACGAGCGTCGAGTACGAGACCTCCTGGACGAGCCCGTGGCGGAAGCGGTACTCCGGCGTCGGCCGGCGGCGCACCTCCACGATCAGGTCGAGCCGCTGGAGCTCGCTCAGGGCGAGGCGCACCCGCTCCGGCGGGACGAGCTTCTCGAGCAGGGGCAGGCCGAACGTCCGGCCGGCCACGGCGGCGATCGACAGTACCTCGCGCGTGCTGGGGTCGAGCCGGTCGAGCCGGGCCTGGAGCGCGCCCTGGACGAGCGCGGGGACCGCGAGCTCGTCCTGGCCGACCGCGAGCTCCCACGCGCCGTTCGAGCGCTGCAGCGCGCCGCGCTCCACGAGGTCGCGGAAGGCCTCCTGGAGGAAGAACGGGTTCCCGCCCGCGCGCTCCACGAGCAGCTCCTCGACGGAGGCGGGCAGCTCGCCGTCGGCCTCCTCCTCGACGAGCGTCCGGCTCGCGTCGCCGGGCAGCGGGCGCAGCTCGATCTCGCGGTAGCGGTGCGGGTACAGCTGGCGTGCGCGCTCGCCGAGGTGCCACGAGCGGTGCTCACGCTCCGTGCGGTAGAGGAAGAGAAAGCCGACCGCGGCCTCCTCGGTCACACGGAGGGTCTCCTCGAGCAGCTCGAGCGTCGCCTCGTCGGCCCAGTGGAGGTCCTCGAGGACGACGCAGAGCGGCAGCTCGCTCGAGAGCCGGCAGAGAAGCTCGGCGAAGACCTCGAACGTCTGGTGCTGGACGCTCTCGCGGTTCAGCTCGCGCACGCGTTCGGCCGCGTCCGGCTCGAGCGCCAGGCCGAGCAGGTTGGCGAGGAAGGGGTACGCCTCGTCCGCGTTGTCGCCGAAGAGCCCGGCCACCTGCGCCTTGAGCTCGAGCCGCACCCGCGTCTCAGGCGTCGACGCCCCGACGCCGAGCCAGTCGCGCAGGAGGTCGCGGATGGGGGAGTACGGGAAGCTCTGCGCGTACGAGACGGCGCGACCTTCGACGAAGCGGATCACGTCGCTGTACTCGGCGCGGACCTCGGCCACGAGGCGCGACTTCCCGATCCCTGCCTCGCCGATCACCGAGACGATCACGCCCTTGCCCTCGCGGAGGCCGTCCATCGCGCGCTCGAGCACCGTCAGCTCGAAGTCGCGCCCGACGAGCGGCCCCTCGGGCGCCGGCCGCTCCGAGTCGCGCACGCCGCGAACACGGAAGGTCGCGAACGGCGCGCTCTTCCCCTGGAGATCCCGCTCGCCGAGCTCCTCGACGTCGAAGCAGCCCTCCACCTGGCGCGCGGTCTCGGCGCCCATCGCCACCTCGCCGGGCGCGGCGAGCTCCTGCAGGCGGGAGGCGACGTTCACCGTGTCTCCGAGCGCGTTCCAGCGCTCGCCGATGTCCTTGCCGTCGTCGCCCGGGACGACCACGGGACCGGTGTGGACGCCGACGCGCACCGCGAGGTCGACCCCGTACGCGTCGCGCACCTCCTCGGCGTAGCGGGCGATCGCGCGCTGGATGGAGAGCGCGGCGCGGACGGCGCGCTCGCCGTCGTCCTCGTGGGCGACCGGCGCGCCGAAGATGGCGAAGATCTCGTCCCCGACGCGCTGGACGACCGTGCCGTCGTAGCGGTGGATCTGGGCGGCCATGATCCGGTGGACCTCGTCCATCAGGAACTTCGAGCGTTCCGGGCCGAGCCGCTCGCCGATTCCGGTCGAGTTGACGACGTCCGCGATCAGGACCGAGACGATCCGGCGCTCACCGGTGATCGCGGTGGCCATGAGTCGAGTTATAGCTGGGCGCCGGGCGGCCGCTACGCGTTTGCGGCGGCGGGGCGAGGGGGAGGCGGGACTCTCGTTCGACAACTACGAGACACAACGGAGGGAACCAGATGCTGTTAGCGCAGGCCAACGAGTCCTGGGGCGACGAGCTCCGGAACGGGTTCGAAGGCTTCTTCGCCTTCATCCCGAACCTGATCGGCTTCCTCGTCGTCCTGATCATCGGCTACTTCGTGGCGAAGCTGCTCGCGAACGTGATCACGCGCCTGCTCGGGCGCTCGGGCGTCGACGAGCGGCTGACGAGCGGGCAGGGCGGGACGTACGTGTCGAAGGTGACCGAGCGGCCGTCGTGGCTCTTCGGGCGCATCGCCTTCTGGGCGCTGTTCCTGGGCGTGCTCGCGATCGCGATTCCGATCCTCGGGATCGCGGCCTTCACGGACTTCGTCGCGACGATCTTCGCGTACCTGCCGAACGTCATCGTGGCGCTTCTGATCTTCATCGTCGCGAGCGCGATCGCGGCAGGCGCCGGGGCGCTCGTCGCCCGGACGATGGGCGACACGCCGACCGGCCGCGTGGTCGGGACCGTCGTGCCGATCCTCGTGATGGCGATCGCCGGCTTCATGATCCTCGACCAGCTCATGATCGCCGAGACGATCGTGACGATCACGTACGCGGCGCTCATGGGTGCGATCGCGCTCGGCGCGGCGCTCGCGTTCGGGCTCGGCGGCCGTGACGTGGCCGCGCGGATGCTCGAGGGCGCGTACGTCAAGGGCCAGCAGTCGACGGAGCAGGTGCGCCGCGACATGCAGGTCGGCCGCGAGCGGGCGCGGGCGGACATGGACCGCACGCGCGAGCGGATCGAGGGCGACGACGTCGCCGGGCCGCCGTCGCGCGTCGGGGCCTCGTCCGAGTATGAGGAGACCCAGGTCGGGTCGCGTCAGCGTCCGGACGATCCGATGACCGGGCCGTAGGACGACTCACGGCGGGGGCGGCCTTCGGGCCGCTCCCGCCGCTACCCGCCCGCGTAGATCGAGACGGGCAGGTCGAGCGTGCGGTGCTCGAGCGCAGGGGTATCCGCGCGGAGGCGCTCGAGGTGCTCGGCGGCCCCGGGCGCGGCCGCGAGAAGCCGCTCTTCCACCTCGGCGAGCGTCGCGAGCTGGACGAGCTCCTGCTTGAACGGCTTCGGGAAGCGGCCACGGCCCAGGTACCAGCCGTAGAACTTCTTCAGGAACCCGGTTGCGCGCTCCTCGCCCATCTCCTCGACCGTGTCGTGCATGAAGAGCAGGAGCTCGGCGACCACATCCTCCCGCGACGGCTTCCCGTGCACGAGGCCTGCGATCTCGCCGACCGTCCACGGGTCGCCCTGCGCGGCCCGGCCCACCATGACCGCAGCCGCGCCGGTCTCCTCCAGGACGGCGAGCGCGCGCTCGCGGGACGTGACGTCGCCGGACGCGATCACCGGCACGTCCACGAGCTCGACGAGCTCCGCCGTGAGCGCGTGGTCCGCGGTGCCGGTGTACATCTGCTTCGCCGAGCGGGGATGGAGCGTGAGCGCCGCCGCTCCCGCCTCGACGAGCCGCGGCCCGAGCACGAGCGCGGCGCGCGATCCGTTGGCGAGGCCGCGGCGCATCTTCACCGTCACGGGCGCCTCGACCGCCTCCGCGACCGCCTCGACGATGCGGGCGGCACGCTCGGGATCCTCGAGCAGCGTCGCTCCCGCGCCGGTCTTCGTCACCTTCCCGACCGGGCAGCCGAAGTTGATGTCCACGATGTCCGCGCCCGCGTCCTCGACCATCCGGGCGGCCTCGGCCATGACGGCCGGGTCGGAGCCGAAGATCTGCACGGCCAGCGGGCGCTCGTCGCTGCCGATCCGCAGGTACCCGAGCGTCCGCTCGTTCCGGTGCCGCAGCCCGGCGCAGCTGACCATCTCGGAGCAGACGAGGCCGGCCCCGTAGCGGCGCCCCTGGCGGCGAAAGGCCTGCACGCTGACGCCCGCCATCGGCGCGAGCACGATCCGGGACGGGATCCCGACCGGGCCGATGCTCCAGGGGCTGTCCAGATCGACCTGCATAGGGGCAGGAAAGGGTAGCCGAGGCACGAAACGGCAGCCCTTGACACTGGCGCTATCATTCGCCGGTTCATGGGTGCCTAGGCCCCGGCCCCATGAGTCGGAGCGAGGGGCCGCGGAGGCGTTGTGAAAGACGTATTACTCACTCCAGAGGGACTGGAGAAGCTGAAGGAAGAGATCGCGTACCTCACGACCGAGAAGCGTCGCGAGGTGGCCGAGCGCATCAAGCACGCCCGCGAGTTCGGCGACATCTCGGAGAACTCCGAGTACGACGACGCGAAGAACGAGCAGGCGATGCTCGAGCAGCGGATCATCCAGCTGCAGGAGCGCCTGGTTCGCGCGCGGCTGATCGAGTCCGAGGACGTGCCGAAGGGCGTCGTCGCCGTCGGCACCCGCGTCCGCCTGAAGGACGTCGACGCGAATCAGACGATCGAGTACGTGATCGTCGGCTCCGCCGAGGCGAACCCGCGCGAGCAGAAGCTCTCGAACGAGTCGCCGGTCGGCAAGGCGATCATCGGCAAGAAGAAGGGCGAGACGGTCGAGGTCGCCGCGCCGCGGGGCGCGCTGAAGTACAAGATCATGGACGTCAAGGCCGCCTGAGATCCGGCCACGGCTTGCGCCGCGGCCATGACGATTTCAGGCGGTGCGGGCGAATGTTCGGATGCTCGTGAGCGAGGCCGGGCTGAGCCCGGCCTCGCGGCCGCGTGTGGGCGGGCGCGATCGCCGGGCATCTTGCCGTGTCGGCGGGAGCGCGACGTGTCGGTCTCGGGCAGGTCGGGGGGTCTCCGGCGGACGTGACCCGGGGACAGGCCCCCGGTCATGGTCACCGGGGACACGTCCTCGTCCGGACCCGCTTGGAGCGGGCCTTCAGGGGCATCCCGGTCACCGCGGCGGGTGGGCGTGCATTGTCCCGGCTGGCCGTGTCTCGGGGACAGTCCCCGGGACACGGCCGTCGGTGACATGCCCTCAGCCCCACGCCGCCGTGTGCGCCCGGAGACGGTGCGCAGGCTTCCGGCATGCGGCGTGCATAGACTCGCGGGCCATGGCGGACGCGTTGCCCAAGCGGTTTCCCGACCGGGAGCTCGTCGGCGACGTCCGCGCGGAGGCGGAACGGCTCGAGCCGGGCTTGGAAGGAGCCGAGAAGCGGCGGCTCGCCGGGCGCGTGATGGGCCGGCGTGGGCACGGGAAGCTCGTCTTCCTCGACCTCGTCGACCGCTCGGGGCAGATCCAGCTCCTCTGCGCGGCCGACCGGGCCGGGCCCGTCGACGTCGATCTCGGGGACATCGTCGGGGTCACCGGCCGGCCGACCATGTCCAGGCGCGGCGAGCCCTCGGTCGCCGTGGACGAGCTCGAGCTCCTCGCGAAGATCGCCAAGCCGCTGCCGGACACCTACCACGGGCTCGTCGAGGCCGAGACCCGCTACCGCAAGCGCTACCTCGACCTGCTCGTCAACGAGGAGACGCGGCGCGACTTCCTCATTCGCAGCCGCCTGATCTCCGCTCTCAGACGCCGCCTCGACGAGGACGGGTTCGTCGAGGTCGAGACGCCCGTCCTCCAGCCCCGTTACGGCGGCGCCTTCGCCACGCCGTTCGTCACCCGCTCGAACGAGCTCGACCAGGACCTCTACCTGCGGATCGCGACCGAGCTCTACCTCAAGCGGCTGATCGTCGGCGGCCTGGAGAAGGTCTACGAGATCGGCAAGGACTTCCGGAACGAGGGCGTCTCGTACAAGCACTCGCCGGAGTTCACGATGCTCGAGTGGTACGAGGCGTACGCCGACTACCGCGACACGATGGAACGGGTCGAGACGCTCGTCGAAGCGGTCGCGCGCGAGGTCCTCGGCACCACGAAGACGACGTTCCGCGGGCGCGAGATCGACCTTGCGGCGCCGTGGAGGCGCGTCTCGTTCGTCGAGGCGCTGGCCGCCGAGGGCGTCTGGTCGCAGGACGAGCACGAGCTTCGCACGCTGCTCGACGGGCGCGGCGTCGACACCTCGCACGACAAGACCTGGGGCCAGCTCGTCGACCACGCGCTCAGCCACTTCGTCGAGCCCGGCCTGATCCAGCCGACGATCCTCTACGACTATCCGCTCGAGCTCTCGCCCTTCGCTCGGACGAGCGACGGCGACCCGCGCATCGTCGAGCGGTTCGAGTACTTCATCGGCGGGATGGAGCTCGGCAACGCGTTCACCGAGCTGAACGACGCCGAGGAGCAGGCCGAGCGCTTCCGCCTGCAGCGGGCCGACCGCGAGGCCGGCGACGCGACCGCCGAGGCGGGCGATCCGGACTACGTCGAGGCGCTCTCGTACGGGATGCCGCCCACCGGCGGGCTCGGGCTCGGGATCGACCGCCTGGCGATGGTCTTCACCGGGCGCGAGACGATTCGCGACGTGATCCTCTTCCCGGCGCTCCGAGAGCGGGGCTAGCCCGCGGGCGAGCGGACGACCCTTGCCGGCACGCCGACGGCGAGCGCCCCGGCCGGGACGTCGCGCGTGACCACGGCGCCCGCCCCGACGACCGCGTCGGGGCCGATCGTCACCCCGGGGCACACGATCACGCCGCCGCCGAGCCACGCGTTGTCCCCGATCGCGATCGGCTCCGCGGCCTCCCACTTCGCCCGTCGCGGCTCCGGGTCGAGCGGATGCGTCGGCGTGAGGAGCTGCACGTTCGGACCGATCTGGACGTCCTCGCCGATCGTGATCGGCGCCACGTCGAGCGCGACGAGGCCGACGTTCGCGAACGTCCGCGCCCCGACGCGGATCTGGTAGCCGTAGTCGCACAGGAAGGGCGGCCTGATCTCGGCGCCCTCGCCGACCGCTCCGAGCAGCTCCTCGAGGATCCTCCGCCGCTCGGACGCGTCCGCGGGCCGTGTCGCGTTGAAGCGGTGGAGGAGCTCGTGGGCGCGCCGCGCCTCGGCGACGAGCTCCGGGTCGTCGGCGAGGTACAGGTCGCCCGCGAGCATCCGCTCGCGGTGAGACCGGCCGTCGGCAGCGCCCGTCACGCGGCCAGCCGGACGGCGCCCTTCGGCGCGCCCGAGAGGATGTAGACGCTCGCGAGGCCCGCCCACTCGCCGTACGGCTCGAGCAGCGCGCGGGTCTCCTCCGTCTCGACGCGCCGGCCGCGGTCGCCCGCGAGCAGCTTCATGAGCCCGAGGTCGCCGACGAGGCCGTGGTCGAAGCGGCCGAGCCCGTAGAGCGACACGACACCCGCCGACCAGGGGCCGAGGCCACGCTCGCGCTCGATCCTCGCGACCGCTGCGCCGGAGGGAGCGCCGCGCAGTCGCTCCACGTCGAGCTCGCGGGCGAGCCGGACGAGCACGCCTGCGCTTCGCGCCGGGAGCCCGAGCGGGGAGAGCGCGGCCGGCGTGAGCCCGGCGAACGTCGCGCGGCCGGGCGGCAGACGGAGCGGCCCGTGCTCCCGGCAGAGCCGTCGCAGGAGCTTCGCCTCGAGCAGCCGCGCCGCGCGCGCCTGGATGAGCTGGCCGCACACCGCCTTGAGGAGCGCGTGCGTGACGGTCGCCGTGCGCAGCGGCCGCCGTCCCGGATGCGCCCGGATTGCCGGCCCGACGAGCCGGTCGTCGCGGAAGCGGCGCAGGAACTCCGCGTGCGAGTCGTCGACCGCGAGCATGAACCGGAACCGCTCGAGCGCGGCCTCGGGCCGCTCCCCCTCCACCCGGACGGCGACCGTCCCGTCCGGGCGCTGCCAGGCCCGGGCGAGCGCCGGCGAGCCGTCCGCCTCGAGCGCCGCCGTGAAGACGCCGTCCCGGAGGAACCTCGTCGCGTCGCTCGAGAGCCGCGCCGACTGGGCGAGCGAGTACGGCGGAGCCGGGCTGAGGGTCGTCTCGAGGAGCATTGCCCCAATCTACGCGGCCGAGCGGCTCACTAGAGTTCCCGCCCGTGAAGGTCGTGATCCTGGCGGGTGGCTACGGGACGCGGATCAGCGAGGAGAGCGCGGTCCGCCCGAAGCCGATGGTCGAGATCGGGGACATGCCCGTCCTCTGGCACATCATGAAGATCTACACCGCCCACGGGCTGACCGACTTCGTCCTCTCGGCGGGCTACAAGAGCCACATGCTGAAGGAGTGGTTCGCGAACTACTTCCTCCACCGCTCCGACGTCACCTTCGACCTCGCGGCGAACTCGATGACGACGCACGCGACGACCGTGGAGCCGTGGCGCGTGACGATCGTGGACACGGGCGGCGCGACGATGACCGGCGGGCGGATCAAGCGCGTGGCCGACCACCTGGACGGCGGGACGTTCTGCCTCACGTACGGCGACACGCTCTCGAACGTCGACGTCGGCGAGCTCGTGCGCTTCCACCGGGAGCAGGGCGCGCTCTGCACGGTGACCGCGGTGCAGCCGCCCGGGCGTTTCGGGGCGCTCGCGTTCGAGCGCGGCTCGGCGCGCGTGGGCGGCTTCCACGAGAAGCCCGCGGGCGACGGCGGCTGGGTGAACGGCGGCTTCTTCGTCTGCGAGCCCGCCGTCCTCGACTACATCGAAGCGGACGCGACGATCTGGGAACGGGAGCCGATGGAGCGCCTTGCCGCGGACGGGCAGCTCGTCGCGTACCGGCACGGCGACTTCTGGCACCCGCTCGACACGCTGCGCGACCGGATGGTGCTCGAGGAGCGCTGGGAGTCCGGCGACGCTCCCTGGAAGGCCTGGTGAGGCGCCGGCGCCCGACCCGCCCGGTGCGGCCGGTTCGGTCCGGCGCGCAAACGCGATAGGGTCGCCCGAAGCTGCTCAACCGACGAGAGGAAGCGCGCCATGGCCGAAGAGGTTCAGATCCCCGGTGCAGGCTCGACCGCGAAGGTCAGGAACATCGTCGCGGTAGCAGTCCTCAGCTTGGTCACGCTCGGGATCTACGTCATCTTCTGGTGGTACTTCATCAACCGGGAGATGGCCGACTACGGCCGGGCGCTCGACGCCCCCGAGCTCGGCGACAGCCCGGGCAAGTCGACCCTCGCGCTCTTCCCGGGCGGCCTCGTCGTCGTGCCCGCGCTCTGGACGATCGTCATGACCTTCAAGCGTGTCCAGGCCGCGCAGGAGCGCGCCGGGCAGACGCCCCTCAACGGCTGGCTCGGCCTCGTCCTCTACCTCGTGTTCTCGCCGGCCTTCTTCGCGTACATGCAGAGCGGCCTGAACAGCGTGTGGACGTCGATCGCGGCTCCCGCCCCGGCGCCGCCGGCGGAGTCGCCCGCCGCCTGAGCGAGCGCCGGAAGCGAGCTCTCAGCCGAACAGCTCGTTCTGCTCGGCGCGCAGCCCGTCCACGAAGCGGCCGCCGGGCACCTCGGCGTCCTCGAACGTGAGCACCGCGTCCTTCGCGACCGGGCGCGTGACGGTGCAGCCCTCGGCGAGGCCCATCGGCAGGAGCCGCTCGAGCGACGCGACCTCCACGTTCTCCGCGAGACCGTACGTGAGGTAGCCGCCCGGCCCGTCGAGCTCGTCGCCGGGGGAGAGGTCGACCTTCGCCGCCGCGACCACCTCCACCCGGATCCCGCCGCTCGGCGCCAGCGTGGCGTCTCCGAAGCAGACGGCGCGCGCCACCGTGGTCGGCACCTCGAAATGGCAGAGGTGGTACGGCGTCGTGAAGCAGTAGAGCGGCCCCTCGCCGAGCTTGTAGAGCTCGAGGTAGTGGCGCTGCACCGGGTTCTCGTGCGTCCCGAGCACGAAGACCCCGGGGCCGGGCGAGGCGCCGACGACGTAGTCGACGATCCCGGGGCCCTCGCGGAGCTCGTCCGGGTCGAAGAGCTTCGCCGCCTCTTCGACGGGCGTGCCCGGCTCCACCGTCGGCCCGTGCATGCCGCGCCGCGCGACCCGCATCCCCGTCGCGTTCGCGACGATCGCCTGCTCGAAGGAGATCTTCGTCCCGTCCGCGAACGACGTGACCATCGTCGGGTTCTGGCCCCAGCGCTCGGCGAAGCCCTGCTGCGTGGTCGGGTTCCGGTACGGGTCGTGCAGCCCCTTGATGTTCCCGCAGAGGACCGGGCGGACGCCGATCCCGCGCACGAATCGGTAGAGGTTCATCGTGACGCCGGGCTGGTCGCCGTCCGCGTTCGTGTAGACGACGCCGCGGCGGTCTGCGCGCGCCTTGAGCGCGGGGCCGACCGTGCCGTCGAGCTCCGCGTTCATGAGAATCGCGTGCTTGCCGCACTCGATCGCTCGGGCGACCACGCGGGCGGCGGGCTCGACGGAGCCGGTCACCTCGATCAGCGCGTCCACGCCCTCGGCCTCCGCGACGAGGAGCGGATCGGTGGTAACGGCGGGGCGGCCGGCCCGAAGCGCCTTGCCGAGGTCGTCCGCCGTGGCGGCCTCGGCGTGCTCGTCCACGCCGGCGAGCCGGTACGCCTCCTGCGCCCGATCGAGCGTGCGGTTCGCGATCGCGACGAGCTTCATCCCGGGGGTCGCGGTTTCGATCTGGAGCGCGATTCCGCGGCCCATGAACCCGGCGCCGACCATCGCGACGCGGATCGGCGTTCCCTCCGCGTCGCGGCGCTCGAGCTCGCGGTCGACGAGGATCATCCGGCCCAGTCCGGCCAGG
>Ga0214468_1000472_pt1 | contig 12706 bp, 13 predicted proteins | sample RVTome_9_FD_187334 | JGI IMG/M metagenome (GOLD analysis project Ga0214468, IMG submission 187334) | Soil microbial communities from uranium-contaminated site in the Upper Colorado River Basin, Wyoming, United States - RVT155D38 HiSeq ...
CCCGATATGGGGACACCCGTCACCTCGACTCCGATCTCGGCCCGGTCCGTCTCGAGGCGATGCCGAGGTTCGCCACCGCCGAGCCCACCGAGACACCGGGGTCGCTCCATGCGCCCATGCCGGGCAAGGTGATCAGGGTCGAGGTCGCCACCGGGGACCAGGTGAGGGCGGGTCAGGTGCTTCTCCTCCTGGAGGCGATGAAGATGGAGCACACGCTGCGCGCCCCCCACGACGGGACGGTGCGCGAGGTGGACTTCGACCCAGGTGACCAGGTGGAGGCGGGGGCGATCCTGGTCGTGGTGGAGGAGACTCCCTAGGGCCCCAACTCCACCCATTCCCTTCGCCATTCCGGAGGATCGAAGGGAGAAGCGAAGTAGGTCCTCTGCTCGATCACCTTGCCTCCCTCGATCCTGCCGATGAGGACGACCAGGTAGACCTCCCCGTCCGGATAGCGAAGCCGCCCCTCGGCGGTGAAGGTGTCACCACCGCCCATGATCGTGACCGGCATCGCGATCGGGCCGACCAGAGGCGTGGTGACGACCTGGGTCTCGCTCACGCCGTGCACCGCCGAGACCTCCCACTTGGGCCGCCCGCCCTCGTAGTTCTCGGTTATCCGGACCCAGTTGTCGTGCCCCCGGACCACCTCACCCGACTGTGGCCAGGTGTCGGTCCAATCCGGGTGGCGAAGCGCCCCCAGGGTCTCCCAATCCCCGGCCCAAGTCGCCTGGAGATAGCGCTCGGCTAGATCCCTGCTGCTCATCGATTCCCCGTCGTCGGGATGAGCCAAACCCTATCGGACGTCTGACTGCCTCGACCGTGCCGAAAGGATCGGAGCCGCCGTCAACCTCAGGTTGACAACCTGCCCATGTCAACCTACGGTTGACACATGGACAACCCAATCCCCCCGTTCGACGACCTGGTCCGTCACATCGAGACCGGTCATCCCGACGCAACGGCGTTGCAGCAGCTCGGCGAGTCGGTCGGTGTCGCCAGTCACTTGGGCGAACTCGCCGACCACCTCGTCGGGCACTTCGTCGACCAGGCCCGCGATGCCGGTGCCTCCTGGGCCGAGATCGGCGATGCTCTGGGCGTCACCAAGCAGGCCGCCCAGAAGAGGTTCGTGCCCAAGACCCGGTTCGGCCACACCGCCGCGGGCCGGGGAGGAGCCAAGTCGATGTTCGAGCGTTTCACCGACGAGGCTCGGTTGGTGGTCGTGGCCTCCGAGGAGCATTGCCGGCGGGCGGGGCATCCAGAGGTCAGTACCGGCCACATCCTCCTCTCCCTCCTCGACAAGCCCGATGGGCTCACCCACCGTGCGCTCGACACCGAGGGGGTCTCGCCGGTCGAGGTGCGGGAGCGACTCCTCGCAGCACTGGGCCCGGGTCGAGGCGAGACGGAAGGGCACATCCCCTTCGCCACCGACGCCAAGAAGGTCTTGGAGCTGTCGCTGCGCGAGGCGATACGGTCCCAGAGCGATCACATCGGAGTCGAGCACGTCCTGCTCGGCCTCCTCCGTGACGAGAAGTCGTTGGGGGCGGTGACGCTGGCGGAGTTCGGAGTCGACCGCAAGCTCGTGGAGCGCGATATCGGGAGCTAGTGGTCAGCCCCCGAAGGCGGCAAGCACCTCCAACACGACACCGATGTCCACAGCGGTGTGGTCGGCGTTTACCTGAAACCGGATCTCTTCGTCGCCCTTGGGCACGACCGGGTAGTTGAGCCCGGTGGCGAGGACACCGCTCTCGAAGAGATGATCGACCAGGGCGCTGGTGCGATCGGTGTCCCTCACCATCAGGGGCACGACCGGATGAGGGCCAGGGATGGTCTCGAAGCCGAGATCGACGAGACCCTGTTCGAAGTCGCGGGTCATGGCAGAGAGATGGCCGAGCAAGGAGCGGCCCTCGTCGGAGTCGACCACGCTCAGCGCCGCCGTCGCCGCCGCCGCTTCTCCGACCGTGATCGGATTCGAGTAGATGTACATCGGCGCCTTCTCCCGAAGGAAATCGACCAAGTGGGCACTTCCGGTGACGTAGCCGCCGTTGACCCCGAATGCCTTGCCCAGGGTGCCGATGAGCACGTCGACCGGGCCGGAGTCAGTCACCTCCTCGGTCCCCCTCCCGGTCTCCCCGAATGCGCCGACACCGTGCGAGTCGTCAACCACCAGCACCACGTTCTCCTCGAAGTCGTCGTCGTGGGCCCGGGCGATCTCCATAAGAGCGGCCAGATCGGCGAAGTCGCCGCGCATCGAGAACACCCCGTCGGTCACCACCATCGCCCGCCTCGCCCCTGAGGCGCGGGTCAGCATCTCGTCGAGGGCGGCGTAGTCGAGATGGGGATAGACCTCTCTCGATGCCGGGCGGGCGAGCCGGAGGGCGTTGATGATGCAGTTGTGGTTCAACGAGTCGCTGAGCACCATCGTCTCGGGGCTGATCAGCGAGACCAGGGTGGAGACGACGGTGGCGTAGGCCGAGGAGAAGATCAACGAGGCGGACCGGTCGTGGAACGCGGAGAGGCTCAGCTCGAGGTCGACGTGGGCCTGGTAGGTCCCTGAGATGAAGCGCACCGCCCCCGGGCCGGCCCCGAACTCGCGGGTCGCCTCCTCTTCGGCGTTCACCACATCCGGGTGACGTGACAGGCCCAGATAACTGTTGGAGTTCATCCTCAGATATCGACGGTCCGCCCCTGCCAGCTGGTAGCGGGGGCCGGCGCCGTCGTGGGCCGGCTCGACACCCACGATCACCAACTCGGCGCCCTTGGCGACGCCGGATTCACGCAGTGCCGACACCTCGGCGGCGAGAGTGGCGTCGAGACGTTGGTGTGGCATATGGCCAGGGTCTAGCACACCTCTAGAGTCCCCGGCTATGACTCGACTCGGCTACATCGGTCTCGGCACCATGGGCCACGGCATGGCGGCCAACCTTCTCGCCGCCGGCAACAACCTCACGGTGTGGAATCGAACCCCGGAGAAGGCAGTGGACCTGGTTTGCGACGTGGCGGCCAACCCGCGTGCGCTGGGTGAGGTGAGCGAAATCGTGTTCGTCTGCGTCTCCGACACCCCGGACGTCGAGCAGGTGGTGTTCGGGGACGAAGGCGCCATCCACGGGATGAGCGAAGGCGATGTGCTGGTCGACCATTCCACCATTGCCCCCGGTGCCACCAAGGAGTTCGCCGCACGGGCGGACGAGGCCGGAGTCACCTGGCTCGACGCCCCCGTGTCGGGTGGGTCGGAAGGAGCGGAGAAGGGCACGCTCGCCGTCATGGTCGGTGGGCCGTCCGTCACGTTCGAGAAGGTCGAGCCCTTCATGGAGGCATACGCGAAGACGATCACCCACGTCGGCGAGGAGCCCGGATCGGGGCAGACGGCCAAGGCGGTCAACCAGGCCCTGGTGGTGCTGAACCAGCTGGCCGCCTCCGAGGCCTTGCTCCTGGCTCAGGGAGCAGGCCTCGACCTGAGCACGACGCTGGCTGCGGTCGAAGGGGGTGCGGCAGGCTCTTGGATGTTGTCCAACCGGGGCCCGCAGATGATCCGGCGCGACTGGCGTCCCGGCTTCACCATCGACCTCCAGCAGAAAGACCTGCGCCTCGTCCTCGACGCCGCGGACGAGCTGGGTGTGCCCATGCCCGGTGTCGCCCTGGTCTTCCAGCTCTATCGCGCCCTACAGGCGCAGGGTCTCGGCGCCGAAGGCAACCACGCCTTGGTCAAGGCCCTCGAGGGGTTGGCCGGGATCGAGCTTGGAGAGTGAAACGTTATGCAGCGCGTCACGTATCCGTGACGCCATGCATTAGGAAAGGAGTTCTTCCTTGAGACGGGCGACGTGACCGGTGGCCTTCACGTTTCGGTAGGCCTTCTCCACCGAGCCGTCGGGGCCGATGACGAAGGTGGAGCGGATCAGCCCCTCCATCTTCTTGCCGTAGAGGGTCTTCTCCCCCCAGGCGCCGAGTGAGGTCGCCAACTCCTTGTCCTCGTCGGAGAGGAGGTCGAAGTTGAGACCCTCTTTCTCCCTGAACTTGGCGTTCCTGGTCGGCGCATCGGGACTGACCCCGACGATCTCGTAGCCGGCGTCGGCGAACTCGCCATAGCTGTCCCGGAAGTCGCACGACTCCTTGGTGCACCCCGGGGTCATGGCGGCGGGATAGAAGAACATGATCAGGCGCCGACCGGCGAAGTCCCCGGACTCGACCGTCTCGCCGTCCTGATTGGGGAGGCTGAACTCGACTTTCTGGGTCATGAATCCGAGGCTACCCGACCGTCGAACCGGCTAGTCCATCTCCGAAGCCGCCTTGGCCTCCGGCGATCTGAGGAACGTCATCCCACCGGCGAAGAACGAGAGCGCGGCCGGCAGCCAATAGGAGACGATCCGATAGATCAACACCGGGGCCACGGTGGTCGCGGCCGGGAAGCCATAAGCACTGAGGATGAACACCAGACCGGCCTCGGTGACCCCGAGGCCGCCGGGCGTGCCGGGGAGGCCTCCGGCGAGCTGGGCGACACCGAAGGCAGCCATCACCTGGAAGGCGTTGACCTCGAGCCCGAACCCGGTGAGGACCAGACCCAGCGCGGCACCTTCGAGCACCAGCCTGGACCAGATATAGGTCTGTGATTCCGGGCCAGGGAGATGGTCGATCACCGTCATGTCGAGACGCTTCTTGAGCCGTCTCGGGAGAAACCTGGACAAGTACCCGAGCTTGCCCGACCCGAACATGAGAAGCACCCCGGCGAGGAGGACGAAAGGGGCGAGGACGGCGAGGCTGGTCGAGAAGATCTGGGCAGAGTCGCGCGGTCTAGCCAGGAGAAGCCCGACCCCGGCCATCATGAGGAGACCGGAGTAGTTGAGCAGCACCGTGCGCACCGCCGCCCCGGTCGTCCCCGGCTCCTCGTCGCGCACGGTCCAGCCCATGGCCACCGGTGTGATGGCCCCGCCTGCAGGGATGAGACGTGCCACTCCAGCCCCGACCAGGGCGGCCTTGAACGATGAGAAAGCCCTGAGATGCCCGCCTGCCTCCTCGACCGACTCCTTGTACAGGAGACCAAAGAACCATGCGGCGGCTATCTGCGCCGCGGCGGCGAGAGCGACGAGGCCCCAGCCGAAAGAGCTCATCGTGGGCAGCTCGAAGTTGTTGAGGATGAACCCCAGAAAACCTATGTAGAGGATCGCCGCGATCGCGGCGATCCATGCCACCCGCTTTGGGCTCACGGGGTCAGAAGATCGTCCGCACCGTGGGGATAGCCCTCGCCGCCGGGATCGGTGTCGAAGATGGCTCGCCGCATGGCGGGACGGACCCCTCGTGGGCTATCGGGATTGCCCTGCACCCTCCGGCTCATGAGCACGATCGAGAGAGCCAGGAGCAGGATCGACTCGGTCGCCGGCCGCCCCAGACTGGCCGACACAATGGGAAGGAGGCCCCAACCGAGGAACCCGGCGACTCCGCCGCCGAACCTCCAACCCGCGACCGACCAGCCCGTGGTCCACACCAGCAACACCGGGTCGAGGGCCGCCAGCATTCCCACAGAGGTGGCGAGGCCGCGACCCGACCGGCCCCGCATGAAAAGCGACCAGTTGTGACCGATCACGACAGCCAACCCGACCATTCCGACGGCTCCTCTGGTGAACCCCATCTCCTGAGCGATGAGGACGGCGAAAAGGCCTTTCAGCCCGTCGAGCACGCCTGCGGCCAACCCCCAGGGCCAGCCGGCCACCCGGGTCAGGTTGCCCGCTCCCACGTTTCCGGATCCAACCAGTCGCAGGTCGATGCCCCGGACGCGACCGATCACCTGGGCGAATGGGATCGATCCCAGGAGATAAGCCCCCACCAGCAGGAGAGGCCAGTACAAAACCCACGGTGAATCTGGCATCTACCCGCAGAACGCTAGCCAGCAACCGCCCACTGCGGAAGCCAGCACCGGGAGCGAGCACCGGCTCGACCGGCCCTTCTGCCTCGTAGCAGAGCCGCGCTTGGCGTTACCTGCGTCGCACAAGGAGTACCTCGATGCTCCTGGTTATCGTCGGGCTCATCACTCACGAAGGACGGTCATGCCCATGAAGATCACCTACGCCACCATGTCCGCCGACAACGAGGAGATGAACCAGGCCTACGAGAGCGCCCTGGAGAGCGTCAAGCCGCGACTCGGCCAGGACCACGGAGTGATCGTCTCCGGTGAGGAGCGCAAAGAGCGGGATATGCACGAGGAGCGCTCCCCTATCGACTCGGGGATCGTTGTCGGCCGTTATGCCCAGGCCACGAGCCAAGACGTTGACGACGCGGTGGGGGCGGCCAAGGCCTTTGCCCCCGAGTGGGAGGAATGGGGCTGGGAGCGGAGACGGGATCTGATGCTGAAGGCCGCCGATGTCATGGAAGCCGAGATGTTCGAATTGGCGGCGCTGATGTCCTACGAGATCGGGAAGAACCGCCTCGAGGCGCTGGGCGACGTCGCCGAGACAGTCGAATTCCTCCGCTACTACGCCCGCCAGATCACCGAGCACGAGGGCTTCGTCACCCCGCTCAGCTCGCATGGCCCGAGCGATCTCAACACTTCGGTGCTTCGCCCCTTCGGGGTCTGGGCCGTCATCTCACCGTTCAACTTCCCCCTGGCCCTGGCCGGCGGGCCATCGATCGGCGCCCTCATCACGGGGAACACGGTCGTCGTCAAGCCATCGAACGAGGGAGCGCTCATGGCCCTCGAGTTCCATCGGGTGATGACCGCGGCGGGACTGCCCGAGGAAGCCCTCCACATCGTCACCGGTGGCGACGAGGTGGGCGATCTGCTGGCCCATCACGACGTGATCGACGGGCTCACCTTCACCGGCTCCTACCCGGTCGGGATGTACCTGTACCGAACCGTCAACGAAAAGCGGCCCAAGCCGGTCGCCTGCGAGATGGGGGGCAAGAACCCGGTGGTGGTGACCGCCAGTGCCGACCTCGACGTGGCGGCGGAGGGGATCGTGCGCGGTGCCTTCGGCCTCAGCGGACAGAAGTGCAGCGCCACTTCCCGGGTCTACGCGGAGGAGCCAGTGTATGACCAGCTGGTGACCAAGCTGGTGGAGGCGACGGAGAAGCTGACCGTCGGGAACCCGCTGAAGCAGGAGACGTTCATGGGCCCGGTCATCGACCAGGCCGCGGTGGAGCGATTCCGAAAGGCGGTGGAAGAGGTCAAGAACGGCGGCGGCGAGATCTACACCGGGGGCGAGGTCCTGACCGAAGGCGAGTACTCCAAGGGCCACTATGTCGAGCCCACCGTGGTGACCGCCCCCTTGGACTCCTGGATCTGGTCCGAGGAGCTGTTCATGCCCTTCGTGAGCGTGGCCAAGGTCGAGTCCCTGGACCAGGGGTTGGCCCTGTCCAACGAGACCGAGTTCGGCCTCACCGCCGGGCTTTTCTCCGGCGACGAGAGAGAGATCGAGAAGTGGTTCGAAGGGATCCAGGCCGGAGTCACCTATGTGAACCGGGCCGCCGGTGCCACCACGGGTGCCTGGCCCGACATCAACCCGTTCGGGGGCTGGAAGGGCTCCGGCACCTCGGGCACGGGTGGCGGCGGCCCCTGGTACCTGCGCCAGTTCCTCCGCGAGCAGTCGCGCACCCTGATCAAGGGCTGAAACCCGCGTTCCTAATGCAGGGCGTCACGTATATGTGACGCGGTGCATTGAGTTCGCCCAGCAGCGTCTAGCCCTGCTCGAATCGCAACTTCAGCCCGTCGGGGTCGCTGATCTCGATAGCGCTATCCGTCGCACTCATCTCGATGGCAAGACTGCCCAGGTGCTGGCCCCAACGCTCCAGGTCGTCGACGACGAAGGTGAGGACTGTGGGGCGGGCCTCGCCCTCGACCAGCTCGATGCGCTGCCCCCGGGCCGACTCGATCACCTCGGCCGCCACCCCCCTCTTCGGGGTCCGTACATGGTCGAAGCCGAGGCGGCCCTCGTAGAAGTCGAGTGAATCCCGAAGTGAGGTCACACCGACACGGACCGCCGTGGCCATCACCCCTCCTGGCGCCCGCAACGGGCCGCCCCCGGCGAGCACCTGTTTCGCCTCCTCGATGCTGAAGCGCCCGGCGGTGACCTCGCGGCCGACGATGACACCGTCGAGGCTGCGCCCCGCCGCCTGAAGCCGGACCAGGTCGCGTAAGTCCTCGAGGTCCCTGACCCCGCCGGCGGCGATGACCGGCTGCTCCACCGTGGCCAGGGCCTCGGCCATGATCTGCAGGTTGGGCGGGTCCTCGAGAGCGTCGCGACCCGCCTCCGACACCAGGAACGCCACCACCCCGGCGGAGGACATCTCGATCAAGACCTCTTCCAAGTACCGGCCGCTGTTCTCGGTCCAACCCTTGGTCACGATCTCCTCGTCGGACCGGACGTCGAGCGAGACCGCGATCCGATCCGGGTTCTCCCGACACAGGTCCCAGACCATGTTCTGGTTCTCGATAGCGGCGGTGCCCATGACGATGCGCCAGGCGCCCTTCTCGATGAGACGCCGCGCCTCCATCTCGGAGCGGATGCCTCCGGCCACCTGGACGGGGACCGGGACCTGCTCGATCAACTGGTCGATCAACTCGCGATTGCGGTAGTCCCCATACGCCGCCGCGTCGAGATCGACGATGTGCATGTAGTCGACACCCTGGTCCGCCCAGTGCCTCGCACGGCGGATCGGGTCGTTGTCCAGGGCGATGGCATCGTCGAGCCGTCCCCGGGGCAGTCGCACCGACAACCCCCCCAAGATGTTGACCCGGGCGTACAGATCCATCACAGGAACCTACCAACACCCGTCGGGGGCCGCTGCGCTAGTCCTCCGGGATGCCCGTGATCCCGAGCGCCTCCTCGGCGGCGTCGAGGGTCTGGCCGCCGCGGGGCACCGGGGCGAAAATGTCGCCAAAACGTTGCAGACGGTCCCACAGGTTGGCGATGGTGTAGTCGCCGTTCTTCACCTCACCGACCTCATCCCAATTGAGCGGAACCGACACCGGAGCTCCGGGCCGCGGCCGGACCGAATACACCGAGGCGACGGTCTGGCCAAAGGCGTTGCGGTTGTGATCGACGAACACCTTTCCTTTGCGCTTCGGCTTGTCCCACTCCATCGTGAGATCGGCCGGATTGGCAGCCGCCAGGTAGTTGCCCACCTCGCCGACGAAGCGGCGCACCCTGGCGAAGCCGTGTACAGGATCCAGAGGCACGTACACATGAAGCCCCCTCGCCCCCGACAGCTTGGGGTAGCCGGTCAGCCCGAGCTGACCCAGCGCCACCTGGAGCAGATGGGCGCCGGCCACCACCTGGTCCCAGCTCGAGCCTTCGGCAGGGTCGAAGTCGAAGAGGGCGTAGTCGGGGTTGGCGAGACGGCCCTCATGCGAATGAAATGGATGGACCTCGATGCAACCCATGTTGGCGAACCACATCAACGCCTCGGTGGAGTCGGCGAGCAAGAAGTCGATGACTCCGCCCTGCGAGTCGGACTCGACCGGCGTGGTCCGCATCCACTCCGGCTGATGGCCGGGAGCCCTCTTCTCGTAGAACGAAGGCCCGGTGATCCCGTCCGGGTAGCGGCTCATCGAGATCGGCCTGCCCTGGAGGTGGGGTAATAGCACCGGCGCCACCGACGCGTAGTACTGGATCAGGTCGCCCTTGGTGTACCCCTCGTCGGGGAAGAACACCTTGTCCACGTTGGAGAGCCGGACCGGGCGATCGAGACCCTGGGGGGTGAAGTGCTCGCCCTTCCTCACCGCCGACACCGGCGAGGGGAAAGGGGCGTCGATGCTGGCGATGGGTCGGCCGGAGCCACCGGTCGGCCGTGCCTCCAGGTGGGATCTCGCCTCCTCCCAGATCCGATCGTGGCTGGCCAGGTCGCGTGCCTCCGAGATGAGGATCATCGACACTCCCGCTTCCTGCGCCGCCTCGACGAGTGGTCCCACACGGAGAGTTCCCTCTCCGTAGGCGATGTGGCGGATCTCGCCGCCCGCACCGAACTCGTTGTCTGAGAACTGGGTCTGGAGCGGGGCGATCATCCAGCCGGGGAAGCTGGAGTCGATGAAGGCGAGGACCGAGGCAAACGCCTCCTTGCTGGTCAGGCCTCCCCCGGTCATGGCATGGACGTGGGCCCAGTCGACAACGGGCCGGACGAAGGGGTACTCGGCGGCGAGCTGGGCGATGTCACCGAGACTCCCGAACGATCGGTTGTTACCCGCGGTCTCCAACCCCATCCCCACCCCGATGCCATCTAGCTTCGGAGCCACCCGATCGAGTCGCGACCGAATTCGGTCCATGAGCACTTCGGGGTCCTCCGAGTAGTTGGACCCGAAGTGGGCGACGATCACCGGCGCACCCAACCACCGGCCCAGCTTCATGGTGTGCTCCAGGGCGGCCAGCGATTGTTTGCCCCGGTCCTCATCGGGAAGGGTGAGTCCGGCGAAGTATGGAGCATGGACCGAGAGACGGATGTCGCGCTCGGCCGCCAGGTCGCCGAATGTCTGGCACCGCCTCTCCTTCCAGGGAAAGCCGTCGACGAAAGGCAGCTCCAGGGCGCGATGACCTTTCTCGATGATCTCGTCGAGGAAGTCGGCGTCCTTCCCGTCGTCGGGAGGCAGACGGGAGACCCCGAAGCGGATGCTGCTCACTTCGTGGAGGGTATTAGCCCTCGGGCCATCTCCCTCCGGTCCGCTAGCCCGTCTCGCCCCGAGCGGACCGACCGATCTCGTCCATCGCCTCGGCCAGCTCGCCGGCGCGTTCGGCGCCGACGACGTCGAAGATGAGCCTCCGCACCAGGTCCAGGTGCGCCGGTGATGCGTCCTCTACGACCTTCACCCCGAGCTCGGTCAAGGTGGCCTCCGTGCCGCGGCGGTCGGTGGGACATGGTCGACGGCTGATCCAGCCCGCCTCCTCCATCCGATTGACCGCATGGGAGAGCCGGCTTGGTGAGAAGCCGACGTCGCTGGCCAGGCCACTCATGCGCTGCGTCCGGTCCGGAGCACGGTGGAGACGGCTCAGGATCTCATAGTCGTCGTGGGTCATCCCCGCCTCGTCGCGGAGTTGGCGATCCAGGGCATTGAGCAACGACCTCATCCCGCCGGCGAGGCGGAACCACGCCCGCAACTCGCTGCGCTTCAGTGGAGTCGGCATGGGTCTGGAGCATAGCCGGGAATATTTGAACCTTCAATCACCTTGCCGGTAGTGTCAGATTGGAACAGGAGCCCGAAATGTCGATTCATCGCCTCAACCACGCCGTTCTCTACGTGCGGGACGCCGAGCGCTCCGCCGAGTTCTACACCAGGGTGCTTGGATTCAGACGGCTTCCCCTGCCCATCCCGGGGGCGGTCTTCATGCAGGCAGAGGGCTCGAGCAACGATCACGACCTGGGGCTGTTCTCCATCGGCGAGGCGGCTGCCGACTCTCCGGCGGGTCGCCAGGCAGTGGGTCTCTACCACCTGGCCTGGGAAGTCGACACCTTGGCCGACCTGGCCGAGATCGGGGCAAGGTTGTCCGAGGAGGGTGCCCTCGTCGGCGCCACCGACCACGGCACCACCAAGGCCGTGTACGGGAAGGACCCCGACGGCCTCGAGTTCGAGATCTCATGGCTGGTGCCCGCCGACATGCTCACCGACGACATGGAGATGACCTCACGACGTCTCGACCTGGAGGCTGAGATCGGACGGTTCGGAGCCGACACGCTGAGCGGGATCGGCGTCAGCCGGGCGCGACCGGTAGGAGCGTGACGCTCAGCCAGGCGGGTTGGAGAGCGGTTGCAGCCCGGTGCCGGGTTGGGGCTGCCGTCTCTGCCTTGGGGCCGGGTCCTCGAGACCGTCGTGCAGCATCCAGGTCACGATGAGGAACATCGCACCCACTGCCAGGCCGGAAAGGGTACCGCCGAGAGCGGTTGCGGCCGCCACCAACACCCCGATCTGAGTGACAACAGCGATGGTGCGGCTGAGAGGGCGGAAGCGCTCGATGACTCGGTGCAGCCTGCCCAGGTCGGCCGGCGTTCTCACCCTGAACGCGGGAAGAACCGCCAGCCCTCGCAGAAAGCCGAACAGGGTGACGATCGTCATAGCTAGGAGCGGCTCACCGGTGGCGGCGGCGGTGACCACCATGAGGTAGATGCTGGAGCTCATCACGTAGGTGGCCACACCCACTCCGAGCTGCCAACCGAACCCGAGCCCGTAGATCCAGGAGCGGTAGCGGTCGAGCCAGGTCCGTTCGACCTGGCGGGGGTTGGCGGGGAGGCGGAATCCTCCCACACCCAGATCGGAGGCGACCGTGATTAGCGCTGCGACCATGACCGCTGCCGCCGAAGCAGTCGGCGATATCCCGGTGGCGGAGACGAGCAGGGCGCCGAGCGCTGCCAGCGCCCCCAAGGTCGCCCCACCGAGGATCGCGCCGAGGATGAACCAGGTGACGGTGGCCCAATAGCGGTTGCCCCTGCCCTTTTCCGATAGGGGGGTTATCGAAGACAGCATCGAGACCCCGCACGGAGACCAGGTGCCGCGGAAGGCCGAAACCACCGCGATCCCCAGAGCCGAAACCGTCAACAACTCCATACCGACCTCTGTTCTCGACCTCGACGGCACCCTAACCGAAGATCCGATTACGGCAGACACTGGAAGGAGCGGGACCGGCGGACGGGGGTATGGAATCTGTCTCAGCCATCTTGTAGCGTAGCGAACAGATGTTCGATAACGGGAGAGAGTCGATGGGTGGTCTGGCGGTAGCGGCAGGCGAGGGGAGCCGAACACCGT
>Ga0214468_1000475_pt1 | contig 12694 bp, 11 predicted proteins | sample RVTome_9_FD_187334 | JGI IMG/M metagenome (GOLD analysis project Ga0214468, IMG submission 187334) | Soil microbial communities from uranium-contaminated site in the Upper Colorado River Basin, Wyoming, United States - RVT155D38 HiSeq ...
CCTCCCGGCCTCCGCCCAGGGGCTGCTGCTGCGCACCCTCCAGGAGGGCGAGGTGCGGCGGGTGGGCGAGAGCCTGCCGCGGAAGGTCGACGTGCGGGTGCTGGCCGCGACCCACCGCGACCTTGCCGCGGCGGTCCGCGAGGGCGCCTTCCGAGCCGACCTCTACTACCGGCTCAAGGGCGCGACGATCGAGCTGCCGCCGCTGCGCGAGCGCGGCCGCGACGTCCTCGCCCTCGCCGAGCACCTGCTGGCCTCCGAGCGGGTCGCCGCGGCGGCGGGCACCGACCCGGCGGCCCCACCCGCCCTCTCCGACGAAGCCGCCGCCCGCCTCCTCGCCCACCGCTGGCCCGGCAACGTCCGCGAGCTGGTGAACGTGCTCTCGGTCGGCGCGGCCCTCGCCGCCGCCGACGGCGGCGCGATCCTCCCCGAGCACCTCGACCTCCCCGAACCCGACGGCGAGGCCTCCGCCCCGCCGCCCGCCGGCGGCTACCACGAACAGGTCGAATCCTTCCGCCGCCGCCTGGTCGCTGACGCCCTCGCCGCCTCCGGCGGCGTCCAGGCCGCCGCCGCCCGCCGCCTCGGCCTCTCCCGCCAGGCGCTGTCCTACCTGGTCAAGACGCTGGACGTCGCGCCGCCGGCCGACGCGTGAGCCGGCGACCGGCGCCCCGGGTCAGCGCTCCCCCTCCTCAGGCGGGCTGAGGTCGCGCCGGGGGTCGAGGATGGCGATCGAGGTGGAGACGAGGAGGCCGAGGATCAGGTAGCCGGTGAAGGCCTCGATGGCCGCCATCGCGCGCCCGAGACCGTAGGGGTGGTAGTCGCCGTAGCCCAGGGTGGTGAAGGTGACCACCGAGAAGTAGGCGCAGGTGACGAAGTCGCGGGTCACCTCGCCGGTCTCGGCGGACTTGATGCCCAGCTTCGAGTAGACGAACGTGAAGGCGAGGATGGTGAGGGCGACGATCAACGCGACCTGCAGCAGGTGGGTCCACAGCCGGTGGACCCCGTGCAGGATCGACTGGAGCCGCTCGACGAGCAGATAGAAGAAAAACCCGGCGAAGACCGTGCCGAAGGCGATCGCCGCGACCGTCCGCGGCAGCCCCGCGGGGACGAACCGCACCATGCTCACCCACGCCCCGCCGAAGAGCAGGAACAAGAGGAACAGCGACGCACCGGCGAGCAACTTCGTCATTCCGACCTCCCCGAGGGGTTCGACGTCGTCACGGACGCCCCGAGGGCGTGCAGATCGGATGCCGAAGGGCCTGCCCGGGGGGTCGGCGCCGGAGGGCTACCTCTCCTCGAAGACGTACTCGTGCTGCGCGTCGCGCACGACGAGCGTCCGCGGGTCCGCGTCGCCGCCGACCACGAACTCGAAGCCGCTGATCCCCGGGGCGGTGGTGACGAAGGAGACGGTGCCGTCGTCGTTCTCGCGGGTCGCCATCGGGCTCTGCCACTCGCCGAAGTCGAAGACCGTGGGGCCGTCGGCGCCCGCGGGGCGCAGGACATCGATCTCACCGAGGGCCGGGTTCGCGTAGCGGGGCGCGAGCTTCGCCGCGTGCGCGGGGGCGGCGGGGACCGTCAGCTGCTCGCGCTCGGCCGCGAGCTGGTCGTAGAAGCTCTCGCCGGCGGCGGCCATCTGGGCTTCGGCCTCGGGCCGGCCGTCGAAGAGGACCTCGAGGAGCTTGCGCCGGAACTGGGAGCGCAGGATCCAGCCGGGATCGCCGTTCGTCAGGATCACGGCGCCGACGCCGTGGTCGGGGAGCCACATCATGTCGCTGTGGTAGCCGATCATGTCGCCGCCGTGGTGCACGACCGGCACGCCGTAGGTGCTGTCGACCATGAGCCCCATGCCGTAAATCGCATCGTTACCGATCGCGACCAACTCGTCGCGGCGGGCCAGGAGCGGCTCTCTCGAGATGTAGCGCGTGCCGTCGGCGAGGAGGCCCTCGGCCAGCTCCATCTGCACGTAGCGCAGCATGTCGGGCACCGTGCTCCAGGCGGCGCCGGCGGGGCGTACCGGGATGACCGCGTAGTTGATCCCCATCACCGCCGGAGCGACGTCGCCGTCGACGTCGGGCGCGTACGGCAGGGCGTGGTCCCCGGCCAGAGCCTTCTCGAAATCGAACGTCGTCGAAGCCATGCCGAGGGGCTCGAAGACCTCGACACGCATCGCCCGATCGTACGCCTCCCCGAGCTCGGCCTCCGGGTAGAGCACGTGACCGCCGACGAAGCCGGCCGCGGCGGCCATGGGATTCGAGTACTGGAAGAGCTCGCCGAACTCGCTCGTCGGCTGCATCGTCCCGAGGGTCGCCATCGCGCCCTCGGGGGTCATGTCGCCGAACTCGAAGAGCCACTCGAAGTCCTGGCGCGGCAGTCCGGTGCAGGCGCAGATGAGGTGCTCGACGAGGACCTTTTCGGTCGTCTCGGGGTCACCGAGCCGGAACGATGGGAGCAGAGTCGTCACCGGCGTCTCCCACCGCATCGCGCCGCGGTCGACGAGCCTCGCGAGGAGCAATGTCGTCAAGGCCTTGGTGTTCGAGGCCACCATGAAGAGCGTGTCGGCCTCGACGGGTCGCTTCTCCTGGAGGTCGCGAACACCGAAGCCGCGCACGAGGACGACCTCGCCGTTCTCGACAATGCCGAGGGCCGCCCCCGGCACCCCGAGCGTCTCCAGCCCGTCCGCCACGAACCTCGCGAGCTCCGCCAGGCGCTCCTCGTCGAGCGGGTGCGCCTGCGTTCCCGCGAAGGACTCGCGCTCGTATCCCTTGGGGAGCAGGCGGTCGAAGACCAGGGCGACCTGCCCACCCCTTTTCTCGGCCACCGGTTGGGACATGTCGTAGATCGCCACCGTCCAGACGTCGTCGGCCAAGCGGGTGAAGGCGAGGACGCTCCGGCGCGCGTTCGGCGGCGTGCGGTAGACGAAGGTTTGTCGCTGCGACCATCCGTCCCGATCCGGCTGCTCGTGGACGACCTCGAGGGGCCATTCGGCCCGTGGATCGTACGCCTGCCACGCCTCGCTCACCGCCGCTCCGGCGTCCGCCGCCTCGACGTCGACGAGCGCGATCCACGAATCGCCCTCGGGCGCACCGAGGATGGTCGCCGGTCCGCGAACGCTCAGCGTCCAGCCTTCCGGCGCCACGAAACGGTTGCCGCGGACCGTGGTCGCCAGCGTGTCGGCGGTGAGGGGCTCGGCGGCATCGGTCTGCGTCGAACCGGCGGTGCTCTCGGCGGCGGCGGTCGCATCGGCCGAGCCGACGGTCGCGGGGGGAGCGGTTCCCGCGCAGCCGGCGAGGAGAAAGAGCAGCGTGGCGGCAAGAGCCGCCCGGGAACACTCAGGCTCGTAGATGGTCATGGACCGAAAACTATCACCGGGGCCGGTGCGGTCGAGGACGGTTCCGGAGCTCGTCGACAGCGGCGATTCGGTCGGCCGGTCCGCTGCATCGGCGGGTTACTCCGTTGCTTTCGCGTCGGTCGGGTTAGGCCGCGACCGATCCGACCTTCGACGCGTTGAGGGTGTAGCTCAAACGGCCTCCGTGGAGGTCGCGTTCGTCGAAGCTGAATGCTTGTAGCAAAGCACGAACCTTGCGCACCGAGCGGAAGTCGGGATCCGGCAGGTGCTCCGAGATGGAGAGGACACCACCGGGCCGCAGGACGCGATGCACTTCCCGCATCGTCATCGGCGCGTCATCGACCTCACCGAGGACGGTGACCATGAGGACAACGTCAAAAGTGGCCTCTGGGAACGGAAGAAACTCTGCTACGCCCACGCTGAAGGCGGGCCGGACTCCCGGGACTGGGACGAGCCGACGCCGCGCACGCAAGATCATACGACGTTGAGCGTCCAGGAGAGTCAGCCGACCGCCGCGCATCTGCCGCAAGACCGACTCTGCGACAACGCCGGATCCCGCACCGAGGTCCAGCACGCGCGCTCCGTCTGGCAGGGGCAAACTCGCGACCAATCGGTTGGGCTGTAGCAACCAACGGCGGAGTGAGCCCTCGAGTAGGAAGGCGAATCGTGCGGGACAGCGCCGCAGAAAGATCACGGATGCCGCTCCGTGCGTCTAATGGCCATGGTCTGGCTCACGCTCGGGCTCGAGCTCCCTGCACTTCCTGGATTTCGGCAAGGCTAGCCGGCGCGCCGAGGGCTGTCAAGACGAACGCGGGCGGTGCGTGTAGCCGGTTCGCGGCCGTTCGGATAACGGGACGGGGGCCTCGCCGTGGGCGAGTCACAAGTCCAGCGGCGCCGGTGGGCGCAGGTCCTCCTCCGCGATCGCGACGAGGCGGGTGGACGAACGCCCGGTGCCCAACTATTGATTAGCCGACGCCCCCTCCGCCGGTCCGGTCTCTCGGCGCTGGCGGTCGATGGCCTTGAAGCGGTCGCAGTCAGGCGATGGCGACATGCCAGGGACAACCCCATGCACTTGGCAGGAGAGAAGCAGGCCATCGAGGCCAGGGCACTTGATGTACCTGGTGAGCTGATGATGATCGTCTCTCGTTAGGACCGGAGAAGGCCCGCTTCGTGATTCAAGCCCCACCAGCAGGGTGAACCTCTTGCCGCGCAGCTGAGCATGGTGGCTGTCGAGAGCACCGGTCATCTCGAGAAGCGCGTGGGTGCGCGGGCTCTGCTCGGACCAGAGCCGCTCGAGATCCTCCTGGGGCGGCTGGTTGCCACCAACAACAGCGCCGTAGGTGAGACAGGACTCAAAGTAGGACATGAGAGCGGCGGTGATCTGCGTCTGGAGCTCGTCATCAAGTTCTATCAGCGAGCCAGCGGAAAGCAAAAACAGCTCGGGGACGTTCCCCTCACGGACTTCGTGACTGCTCGGCGACATCGAAACCAGAAGGGCCGCGAAGACTAGCGTTGGGACTGAGGTCATGATTGTCGGTGTCCGTGTCACCGCGCCATACTCTTATCGATCGTCTCCGCAAATGCAATGTGGTTCCCGTCGGGGTCCACAATCATCAGCGTCTTCACCTTCGCGCCCGTGCTTCTTTGGCTGGCGTCGATGCCCAGCTTCTGAACATGTGCCACTAGTTCTTCGATGTCACTCACGGCGAGGGTGCAGGAACCGCTTCCCGCTCGCTCGGGGAGCTGGTAGACTTGTAGCCAGCCACCACGGGCGAACTTCCATTCCGCTACCTCCGGCATAGGTGTCGAATCTGGAGCTCTTCCCAAGAGCGCTTCGTACCACTCCACGGCGAACCTCAAGTCCTTTACAGCTACGCTGGCTATCGCATTTTCGATTGACATACCGTTCCTCGGTAAGACGCCCGACTATTGAGTAACCGAACGCCTGGACTATCCGCAGTGAGGCGTCTCGTCGCGTGTTCATTACGCTGGACGCCCGTTGGTGCCGATGGGTTTCGGTCACCGAGGGTCTTCGCGCCGTTCCAAAGCTCTCCAGTCGTACCAGCGTCCGCTGCAACGAGGGTTAGGAGTCGGTTCCGCCTGTGGACTGAGATGGTGCGGCCGGTTCTGGAGCGGCATGCAGGTCAAAGCCGCCATCGCTTTCGACAAAAAAGAGACATGGCGAGGCCTGATCGCAGCTTGTCGTGTGGAGATACTCCCCACCTGGTTGCAGCAAATAGGAACCTGGGCCAAGTCGAAACTCGGCTTGCCGGTTCGGCGCCTGTATATAGGTTCCCGAGACGATCACGAGTTTCATGTCGTGGGTGTGGAAATGAAGTGGCGCGACAAATCCCGCTGGCAGCTCGAAGAACGCCCCGAACGGGCCCTCGGCAAGATCGCCCCACAAGAGCGCGAACTTCACTCCAGGGGCATTGACGGGGTCAAGATCTGTCCAGGTCAGATCCGCGGCGGAGACAACGAGCGGGGTCGCATCAGCCGTTGCGCAGTTGGCAGCGGGCGCAAAGCAGGCCGCTGTCAGGACGATGAGCGCTGGCACCACTGTGTTCGGTCGCACTTCGCCTCCTCTTCGTTGTTGGTGGACGTCTCGGCATGATACACCGAGCCGTGCTCCCCGACCTCCCCTTGGCGTCCCACCATACGCTCGCTGACCGCTCCTCCTGATCTCGCTTCCAATCTGTGACGGATTCGACGTAAACTGGAAGCGAAGTGTCCATCCCTCTCCTCCGTGAACGCGCCGCTGCGGAAGGCCTCCCGCTGGGGATCGTGGCGGCCGAGAGCCTGTGGTACCTGGACGAGGTGCTGGAGACGGCCCTCGACCGCGACCTCCTACGGCGCAAGCTCGACGACTACGACGTCGCGCCGAGCCGGAACGAGGTGCGGGAACGCCTCACCGCCGTCGCCGCCACGGACCTCGAAACGGAGATGGCCCGCTTCCTCCCGCGGCGCCAGCGGAGCCAGCTCCGCGGCGAGGGCTACTGGGTGATCCGCGACCGGGCCCGGGAAGTGCTCGACGGCGCGGCGCGGGCGATGGGCCTGGCGTGAGCCGCGGCGTCGAGCGCCGGGACGCGGCGCCGCCCCGGACCTTTCGGCAAGCGGACTGGGTGGCCGCGCTTCGCTCCGGCAAGGCCGTCTACCGCCTGGGCGAGCTGGCGCGGCTCGCCGGCCACTCCGAGCCGGCGGCCCGGCAAGCCGCCCGGCGGCTGGTCGAGCGCGGCTGGCTCGCACGGCTGGGCAAGGCGCTCTACGCCAACCTGCTGCGTCCGGACGGGGCTCCTTCCCTCGAAGACGTGGCGGCCGTCCTCTATCCTCCGTGCTACATCTCCCTCGCCTCGGCACTCTTCGCACACGGCATCGCCGAGCAGGCCCCCCACGTGCTGACCTGCGTCAGCACCAACAAGACCAAGCGTTTCGAAACCGGCCTGGGGGAGGTCCACTACCACCAGATCAAGCCGGAGCTCTTCTTCGGCTACACCCTGACCCGCGGCGTCCCCCGCGCCGAGCCCGAGAAGGCGGTGCTCGACACCCTCTACCTCGAGCTGAGAAACGGCCGGCGGCCCGCCACCGACGAGTGGAACTGGGAGGAGCTCGACCCCGGGCGGCTCCGGAGCTGGGCCGACCGCTACCCGGCCACCGTCCGGGACCTGCTCCCCGCGGGCGAACCGTCGCTCTCCCATTCTTGAGCCTCCCGCCCCACGGAGGACAGGAGGTGGTCCGTGGGGCTGGACCTGGTCAGGCTCACCCGAACCGGTCTAACCCGCATTTCTCACCACGCCTTAAGTTGAGGGATTTTTAGGGCTGCGGCCGACTCGGTGATTGGAGGGGGTGGTTCGAGCGGCTCCGAGGAGCGCGAGATAGGTCGTTGAAGGCGGTTTTTCGTCCGGTGAGCCGGGTCGGAGGGCGGCGCAACGGGAGTTGGGCGACAGCTCTCCCTGCCACCCCGTCGGAGGCGATGGCGGGAGCGGTCGCGTGCGGCGCTACGCGGGCAGCGGCCCGGCGCGGGTGAGCTGGTGGGCGGCGAGGACGAAGAGCTCCTTGTGGGGGTAGCTCGACGACAGCGAGCAGGCGATGCGGCGGACGCTGATGCGGATGCGGGCGCCGATCTTGAGCAGCTTGAGCCGGATCGTGTCGCAGCGGGCGCGGGCGAAGCCGGTGCCGGCGAGCCCGGTGCGGCGGATCTCGTCGAGCAGCAGGTAGGCCACCGAGGACAGCCACAGCCGGACCTGGTTGACCCGCATGCGGCGGGCCGAGGTGCGGTCGGCAAACAGGTAGAGCTGCTGCTCCTTGATGCGGTTCTCCATGTCGCCGCGGGCGCAGAAGATCCGCTCGTAGACGGTCGCCGCGTCGACCTCGTGGGCGGCTAGCGAGGTGACGACGAAGCGCGGGTTGGGGCCGCGGTGGAGGATCTCGGCCTTGCCGACCACGCGGCGCTCGCGGCTCCAGCTCTCCCGCGTGCGGTAGCGCAGGTCGTCGAAGACCCGCTCGGGCTCGCCCGACTCCGCGCACAGCGCTTCGGCCCGCTCCAGGGCCGGCTCGAGCAGCGCCTCGAGCCGCGGGTTGCGCGCCATGCCGAAGGCGTAGTCCACGTCATGCTCCTCGCACCAGCGCATCAGCGCCTCGCGGCAAAAGCCCGAGTCGGCGCGCAGCTGGATCTCGACTTGCGGCCAGCGCTCGCGGATCTGCCCGACGATCCGCTCGACCTCCTCGACCGCCCCGGCCGAAGCGTCGATGTCCGAGGGGCGTAGCCGGGCGCACAAAAGGTGACTGCCGCAGAAGACGTAGAGCGGCAAGTAGCAGTAGTAGCCATAGAAGCCGTGGAAGTGCTTGGCTTCCTGATCGCCGTGCAGCGGGTCGTCCGTGGCGTCGAGGTCGAGCGTGATCGATTCCGGCGGCTCGTCGTGCGCGTCGAGGAAGGCGTCGACGAAGAAGCGATCGACCGCCGCGGGGTCCACCGCGACCCGCCGGTAGCGGTCGTCCTCGGCCTCGCCGGCCACTCCCCACTCCAGCCGATGCAGCGTGCTCTTGCCGGCCAGCGGCTTGCCGCGATCCCGCTCCTGACGCCGCTCGGCGCCTGTGGGATCGTCCTTGCCGACCAGCGCCGCCAAGAGCGGATCGCGTCGCAGATCCTCGTGGTCGTTGAGGTCCTCGTAGCCCAGCGCGATGCCGAAGACCCGCTGGCGCAGCATCTCGTCGACCGTGTGCTCGCAGCGGTCCGGGTCGCGGTGATCCTCGAAGCAGGCGGCCAAGCGGGCGACCAGCGAGCGACACCGATCCGCCCGCTCGACGAGCACCGTGCCACCGTCGGAGCTGATCTCGCCTCCGTCGAAGCGAGCCACCAGCCGGCGCCTTGCCGGAAAGCCTTGCAACTCGAGCTGCGGGGAGATACAGTCTGTAGCCAAGGGCTGCCTCCGCTCTGTGGTCGTAAGTGATTCTCGACAAACCACTTATACCACGAGCGGCAGCCCTTCTTTCATTCTTGGTGAGAAATGCGGGCTAAGCGCGTGATGCTCTATGATGACCGCGGCGAGGCTCCATGGTCGAGGAGGCGGACAGTGGCGACGGAGCCGCGTGTGAAGGGAGCCTGCCCTCGCCTTCGCCGCCACCAGACGAGCCTGGCGAGGAGACCGGAGGCGGGTACGGCGTGGACGCCGTCTTCGGCTCCCGGGCTGGACGGGTGGAGGTCTTCCACCGTAGATCCACCGGGTGGAGAACGTCTTGATCGACGTCGAGCTGCAGGTCGAGCGAGCATCGTCGACGGCCTTGCGTCTGGTACGGCTTGTCGGACCGGAGGGTCCGTTGGCGGATCTCGTCGCCACCGTCCGTATCGGGAGTGAGGGTCCTCCTTGCACCGGCTTGATCCTCGTCGTCCACCGGCTGCTGGGCGACGCTCCCGAGCACGCCCTCGCGGCTCGCTGCGCAGGCTCGACGGCCGACTGGGTCGTGCTGAGCGAGCAGGAAGACGACGTCGAGCGACTGATCTTGGTCGGCGCGGGTGCGGCCTCGGTCCTGAACCTCTCCGTCGGCGACGGGATCCTCTGCACCGCGTTGCGCAACCTCCTGCAGCGGCGGTTCGAGCGCAAGCGGATGGAGCTGACGCTTGCCGAGGCCAACGCGGAGTTCGCCCTCGACGAGGACGAGACTACGCTCAGCGAGCCGATGCGTCACCTGTTGGGGCAGGCGCGCAAGGTGGCTCGCAGCCCGAAGCCGGTTCTCCTGCTGGGCGCCACCGGAACAGGCAAGGAGTGGCTGGCGCGGGCCATCCACAACGCCAGCCCGCGCCGGTCTGGACCATTTGTCGCGATCAACTGCTCAGCCATTCCGGAGACGCTCTTCGAAGCCGAGCTCTTCGGCGTCGAGAAGGGCGCCTACACGGGCGCCGACGCTACGCGGAGGGGAGTGTTCGAGTCGGCGGACGGCGGTACTCTGCTTCTCGACGAGGTGGCCGACCTTCCCGAACGACTGCAGCCGAAGCTGCTGCGGGTGCTCGAGGACCAGAAGATCCAACGCCTGGGGTCGGATCGGAGCTTCAGCGTCGACGTGCGCCTGCTGTCAGCGACCAGCCGCGAGAGCGCCCGGGCAGTCAGCAGGTTCTGGCGCCGCTCCGTCGCGATCTCTTTTTTCGACTGGCGGCCACCACTCTGCGCCTCCCGCCCCTGAGCGATCGTCGGGCCGATTTGCCCGGCCTCATCGAGCGCTTCTTGAACGAGGCGCGCAAGAACGGGGCCCGCGGCCAGCGCCTCACCCAAGAAGCGCTCGCCATCCTCCACGACTACTCCTGGCCGGGCAATGTGCGCGAGCTGCGGCATACGGTGGAGCACTCGGCGTACATGGCCGACGCCGAAGAGCTCGGCATCGACGACCTACCCCAGGACGTGGTCGAATCCGTGGCGCTCGAGCGGGTCGGCGACGATCACGGCCTGGTAGCCGCTGTCGGCGGGGGCTTGTGGAACGAGGGGTGGCTTTCGAGGTCGCTGCCCGCGCTGCGCGCCCAGCTCAACGCCGAGCTCGAGCGGCGCTACGTGCAAGAAGCCTTGACCGTGACGAAGGGCCGCGTTGGGCAGGCCGCGACGATCGCGCAGATCGACCGTCGCTCCTTCACCAGCATCATGCGCCGTTGCGGCCTGAGGAAGGAGCAGTACCGGCCCTCCGGTGAGTAGCGCATCTGGAGCAGCGCCGCGAGCACTGCGGCACTGCTCGACAGAGCGTCGGGTGACGGAATCGCGGGCTCGTGCGTCTAATTCTCCGAAGGACCTCCCACGACCTCGGAGACAGACGACCATGACCCACCCACGGACGACCCCCGGAGCCCGGCCGGCTGCGCTCGGGACGACGTTGCTCCTCCTCCTCGGCTGCACGGCGCTCCTCCTCCTCGGCTGCACGGCGCGCGCCGAGCCCTTGCCCGGCTCCGAGAGCCGGGCCGCGGCCGCGACCGCCCCCGCCCACGCCGCCGTCGTCGGCACCGTCGTCGACGACGCCACCGGGCAGCCGATCGCCGGCGCCCGGGTCTCGCTCCAGGGTGCGAGCAGCGAGGCGGCGACCGACCGCGCCGGGCGCTACCTCCTCGACGGCGTCCCGCCGGGGACCTGGAAGGTGAAGTGCCGCGCCGACGGCTACGGGACGGCAATCCGGCCCGACGTGGAGGTCGCCGCGGGCCGGCGGGTGACCGTCGACTTCCGGCTGGCGGCCGTCTCGACCGACGCCGACCTCGAGGTCGACGAGCGGATCCTGGGCGCGCCGGCGCCTCCGCACCCGGCGATGCGCCAAGAGAGCGCACGGATCGGGGCGCCCCAGTGGGTGGGCACGGCCGCGCCGTTCACCATCCAGGGCGAGCCGCCGCCGCCCGACTGGAACCGCGAGGGCTACGACCCGATCGACGAGCTGCCGTTCGTCCCGGCGCGGGTCAAGCCGCTGTCGACCGTTTCGATCGACGTCGACCGGGCGGCGTACGCGAACGTCCGCCGGTTCGTCGAGCAGGAGCACCGGCTGCCGCCGCCCGACGCGGTGCGCATCGAAGAGCTCCTCAACTACTTCACCTACGACTATCCCGATCCGACCGGCGAGCATCCGTTCGCCGTCGTCACCGAGGTCTCCCGCGCGCCGTGGAACACGGACCACCGGCTGGCGCTCGTCGCCGTCCAGGGCCGGCGGATGGCCACCGCGGAGCTGCCGCCCTCGAACCTCGTCTTCCTGATCGACGTCTCGGGCTCGATGCAGCCGCCGAACAAGCTGCCGCTGCTCAAGGCCGCCTTCCGGCTGCTCGTCGACGGGCTCCGGCCGCAGGACCGGGTGGCGATCGTCGTCTACGCCGGGGCGGCCGGGCTGGTCCTGCCGCCGACTCCGGGGAGCGAGAAGGACGCGATCCTGCGCGCCCTCGACGGGCTGGAGGCCGGCGGGTCGACCGCGGGCGGCGCCGGGCTGCGGCTGGCCTACGACGTGGCGCGCCGGAGCTACCTGCGGGGCGGCAACAACCGGGTGATCCTGGCCACCGACGGCGACTTCAACGTCGGCGCGTCGAGCGACGCCGAGATGGTGCGGCTGATCGAAGAGGAGCGCAAATCCGGCGTCGCCCTGTCGGTCCTCGGCTTCGGCACCGGCAACTACCAGGACGCGAAGATGGAGAAGCTCGCCGACCACGGCGACGGGAACGCCGCCTACATCGACTCGATCCTCGAGGCGAAGAAGGTCCTCGTCTCGGAGCTCGGCGGCACCCTGGTGACGATCGCCAAGGACGTCAAGCTCCAGATCGAGCTCAACCCGGCGCGGGTCAAGGGCTATCGGCTGATCGGCTACGAGAACCGCCGCCTCGCCGACACCGACTTCACCGACGACACCAAGGACGCCGGCGAGCTCGGCGCCGGCCACTCGGTGACCTTCCTCTACGAGATCGTTCCCGCCGGCTCCGACGAGGAGCTGCCGGGCGTCGACCCGCTGAAGTACCAGACCTCCGAGCTCTCCCCCGAGGCCATCGCCTCCGACGAGCTCCTCACCGTCAAGCTGCGCTACAAGCCGCCGGGCACCGAGCGCAGCCTCGCCATGGAGCTTCCGCTCCGCGACCGCGACGTCCCGCTCCAGGCGACGAGCGACGACTTCCGCTTCGCCACCGCGGTCGCCGAGCTCGGCCTGCTGCTCCGCGGCTCGGAGTTCAAGGGCCGCGCCGCCTACCCGGCGCTCCTCGCCCGCGCCCAGGGCGCCCTCGGCGACGACCCGGGCGGCTACCGCCGCGACTTCCTGGACCTGGCCGAGCGGGCGCGTCTGCTGGCGGGCGGGGGGTGAGGCGGGTGCGCGAGCGGTGCTACGCTCTCGCGCATGAAGATCCTCACCGGCAGAGTGGTC
>Ga0214468_1000476_pt1 | contig 12669 bp, 13 predicted proteins | sample RVTome_9_FD_187334 | JGI IMG/M metagenome (GOLD analysis project Ga0214468, IMG submission 187334) | Soil microbial communities from uranium-contaminated site in the Upper Colorado River Basin, Wyoming, United States - RVT155D38 HiSeq ...
CGTGGAGGCGTCGTTCGAGGAGGAGCTGCGCGGGACGTACGGAACCCAGCTGGTGGAGCGCGACGCGTCCGGACGCCTCCTCGAGGTCATCGAGACGATCCGCGAGCCCGAACCGGGAACGAACCTGATGCTCACCGTCGACGCCGACATCCAACGCCTCGCCACCCAGGCGTTGACCTGGGGCATGGACGTGGCCGGCGTCAGCCAGGGGGTCACGGTGGTCATGAACCCCCAGACCGGCGAGATCCTGGCCATGGTGTCCCTGCCCGCCTATGACAACAACAAGTTCGCCGGTGGCATCAGCAGCGAGGACTTCAACGTCTACCTCGCCGATGCGGACCGACCGCTTCGCAACCACGCGATCAGCGACATCTATCCGCCGGGGTCGACGTACAAGCTGGTGACGGGCATCGCGGCCCTCGAGGAGGGCGTCACGACGCCGACCCGCCAGTGGCCGACGTACGGCTGCTACCAGATCCCCGGCGCGCCGGAGGGCGAGTGCCTCTTCGACTGGAACCGCCAGGGCTTCGGCCCGCTCGCCATGGTCGACGCATTCGCCAAGAGCTCCGACACGTTCTTCTACCAGATGGCCATTCACACGGGCATCGACCCGCTCGCCGAGTGGGCGTACGAGCTCGGGTTCGGTGCTCGCTCGGGAATCCGGCTGCCCGGGGAAGAGGCGGGCATCATCGCCAGCACCGACTGGGCACGGGAGCAGGGCCGCTCCGGCGTGTTCACCGGCGAGGTGGCACAGGCGGGCATCGGCCAGAACGTCATCGCCGTGACGCCGCTCCAGATGCTCAATGCCTACGCCGCCGTGGCCAACGGGGGAAACCTCATGCGGCCGATGATCGTCCGTGGCGAGGCCGATGCCGGCGGTGAGCTCGTGCGTCCCTCCGACCCCGAGGTGATCCACGCGATCGAGGCCGACCCGTCGACCCTGCAGACCATGCGCATCGGCGCGCGCGAGGTGATCACGTCCGGCCACGCCTACAACATCCGCGACCTCGATCTTCCCGGCGCACTGTCCGGCAAGACGGGCACCGCCGAGTTCGGCGAGCTGACGGAGGAGGGCACGTTGCCATTCCACTCGTGGTTCGTGGCCTACCTGCCGAGCGCCGCCGGGGCGACCGACGCGGAGTTGGCGATCGTGACCTTCAACTACTCGGCCGTCGTCCCGGGCAACGTGTCGGCCGAGGTCGTGAAGTACTTCCTCCAGCTGTATTACGACCTCGACCAGGATCTGCGGCTCGACCCGAACGACTTCAGCCTCGTGACGGCGAACTGACCGATGGGCGTCGCGACCGCAACCCTCGTCGAGACCTTCCGGGCCAGGGACTGGCGCCACTTCGACGTCCAGCTGCTCCTCTACGTGCTGCTGCTCGTCAGCGTCGGCGTGGTGATGGGCTACTCGGCGGCCTTCAACGACGCCGGCGCGGACGGCATGTCGCAGACGGTGAAGACGCTGATCTGGGCCGGCATCGGCGTCACGCTGTTCTTCGTCGCCTCGAGCATCGACTACCACTGGATCCGGACGCTGGCCGTGCCGATCTACTTCGTGGTGCTCGCCCTCCTGGCGCTCACCATGCTCATCGGGACGAACCTGTTCGGGGCCCAGATGTCGGTCACCGTGGCCGGCCTGGACTTCCAGTTCAGCGAGGTCAGCAAGGTGCTGATGATCAGCGTCCTGGCCGCCTACCTCGCCGGGCGCCGCGAGCGCATCGGCAGGCTGTCGACGATCCTCGTGGCCGCCGCGCTGATGTCCTTGCCGACGCTCCTCGTCTTTCGCCAGCCGGACCTCGGCACGGCGCTCGTCTTCGTGGCGATCCTGGTCGGCATGCTGTTCATGAGTGGGGCGAGCCTCGGTTGGATGGGGCTGCTTGCCGGGGCGGTCATCGGCGCCGCGCCGATCGCGGTCGGCATGCTGCAGGACTACCAGCGCCAGCGCCTGTTCTGCTTCCTCGACCCGTCGGTCGACCCGCAGGGAGCCTGCTACCAGCTCGTCCAGGCACTCAACGCCGTCGGCTCCGGCGGCTGGCTCGGCCGCGGTCTCACCGTTGGCGGCGAGGGCCAGCGTGGATACATCCCGGTGCAGTCGACCGACTTCATCTTCACCGTGGTCGCCGAGGACCTCGGGTTCGTCGGTGGGGTCGTGGTCCTGGCCCTCTTCGGCCTGCTCGTGTGGCGCATCCTGCTCATCGGGTGGCAGGCGCAGGACGCCCTGGGCACGATGATCGCCGTGGGGCTGGCCACCATGATCCTCTTCCAGCTGGTCGTGAACGTCGGGATGGTCACCGGCATCATGCCGGTCACGGGCATCCCGCTCCCGTTCGTCACCTACGGCGGTTCGAGCCTGATCAGCCTCTTCTTCGGGATGGGCATCCTGCAGTCGATCCGCATGCGGAGCCACAAGCCCACGTTGTGACAGCCAGGCCCCGTGCGTGGAGCCGAAGTATATACAGTATATACCCACCGGCGGTACGCCGATCTGACCGCACGGGAACCGCCCGCCGCGCCGAACGGGATCACCCCGCAGCCGGCTCCTCGCCGCCCCCTGCCGGAGGCTCCTCCTCCGGGACCTCCGCACGTGCCCCGTGCATGGCGAGCTCAAAGGCCACGACCGGCGGCTGGCCACCGAAGCGGTGGAAGCCGTACCGGTACAGGTCGCGACCGGCGGCGACGGTCGGGGCGGCCAGGATGGCGCCACCGATCCCGAACAGCGAGCCACCGACGACGAGGGCGAGGATCATGACGGCTGGGTGGAGCTCGATGGCGTCGCCCATCACCTTGGGCACCAGGATGTGGTTCTCCAGCTGCTGGATGGCGGTATAGAGCACGGCCGCGGCGATCGCCGCCGGCAGGCCGATGGAGAGGCCGATGAGGATCGCCGGGACTGCCGCGATGATCGGCCCGAGGATCGGCAGCCACTCGAGCACACCGGCGATGAGGGCAAGCACGAGTGTGAACTGGCCGAACTCGGCGAAGCCGGCGAAGGTCAGCAGCGTCAGGCCGATGACGGTGGCGATGAAGACCGACAGGCCGAGCAGCAGCTGCCCGCGCACCCAGCGTCCGCCGACCCGGCCCAGCAGGCCGAGGACGTTCTCGGTGTCGGCGCGCCAGGTCGGCGGCATCGCCACGGCCACCGAGCGAGCAAAGCCCTCGCGGTCCTTGAGGACGAAGAAGAGCCAGACCGGGACCACGATGAGGCCGAGGATGAAGGTCGCGACGCGCACGAGCGCGTTCAGCGTCGGCGCCAGCAGGCCGCGCAGGAGATCGGCGAATGCCTGGCCGCTGGCCGCGAGCTGTTCGTCGAGCATGAGGCGCAGCTCGCCCGGGAGCGGAAGGTTCTCGTACCAGCGGGCGACGCCCGCCTCGACGTCGCCGAGCGCCGCTCCGAGCTCGGGAAGGTGCTCGATGAACTCGCTCGACTGCCGGCTGATCGGCGGGAGGGCGTACGCGATGAGGGCCCACACGACCGCGACCACCGCCACGTACATCACGACCACGCCGGCCCAGCGCGGCATCCCCTGACGCGCCAGCAGGGTGACCGCCGGATCGAGCACGAACGCCAGCGCCAGGCCGATGAAGAAGGCCGGAAGTGCGCCCCGCGCGGTCCACAGCAGGAAGGCGACGATCGCGATCATCAGGAGCGCGAAGGTCGCCTGGCGGTGACGCTGGATCGATGCGAGCAGGCCGGGCATCGTGCGCATCCTACCCGGCGCCTCTGGCCGCCGGTCCGAATCGACGGTACGATTGGTCACGAATGACCGACGCATCGAACGACGGCCAGCCGCGACAGCGCTGGCAGCTCCTCTTCAGCCGCACCGAGCCCGCCCTCCGCATGCGACAGGCGGAGCTGGTGGAAGCGCTCGAGGGGATCTTCCGTGACGCCGACCTCCCCCTCTCGTACACGCGAGCGCTGCGACCGCGGCCGCGGATCAAGCTGGCCGCCAACCTGCCGATCGGCATCGAGCTGCGCGGCGAGGTGGTGGAGGCCTACTTCGACGAGCTCGTGCCGATCGACCGCATCCAGGCCGTCGGCGAGCACTTCCCGGAGGGGATCCAGTTGCGGGACGCCAAGGAGGTCTGGCACGGCTTCCCGTCGGCCGCGTCCCAGCTCCGCGGCGCCGAGTACGAGGTGGAGGTCTTCGGCGACGAGCGCCTCACCTCCGATGCGCTGCGCGGTGCCGTGGTGCGTCTGCTCGGCGCGACCGAGCTCCACGGCAAGCGCCGGCGCGGGGAGAGCGAGCGGCGCAGCGATGCCGGGGAGCGCGACCTGCGGCCGTTGATCGAGGACGTCGAGATCCTCGATGTCGACGAGAAGGCGCACACCGCGCGCCTGCGGACGGTGCTCCAGCTGGACGCCAACGGTGCGGGCCGGCCGGAGGATGTCGTGCAGGCGCTGGACCTCCCACTGCGCGTCCGGCGCGCGGTCCGGACCCGGCTTCTCTTCGTTGACACTCCACCCATCGCTCGGTAGACTTCTGAGTCCCGCGGGCTGAGCACTCGGCCCGTTTTCGTGTGCGTTAGAAACGCCCCGTCATCGGTGGCGACGGCACCTCATCAGACAGACCCAGGAGAGCAGCATGTACGCCGTCGTCAGCAGCGGCGGGAAGCAGTACCGCGTCGAGGCCGGTAACGAGCTCATTCTCGAGCGCGTGCCGGGTGACGCCGGTGCCTCGATCACCTTCGATCGCGTCCTGCTCGTCGGTGACGGCGAGGCGGTGACGGTCGGGACGCCGACCGTCGAAGGCGCCTCGGTGAGCGGTACCGTCCTCGGCGAGGCACTCGGCCCGAAGCTCATCATCTTCAAGTTCAAGCAGAAGGCGACGTACCGTCGCAAGAACGGTCATCGCCAGCACCTCACCCGCGTTCGCATCGACGAGATCGACGCGGGCGGCAAGCGTGGCAAGTCGACGGCCGCGGCACCGGAGGCGGAGGCCGCCCCCGAGGCCGCGAAGCCGAAGGCCGCCAGGTCATCGAGGGCGACGAAGGCGGAGACACCGGAGAAGGCCGAGAAGGCCGATGCGCCGGCGAAGAAGCCGGCTCGCGCCCGGAAGACCGCCGCAACGGCCGATGCCGGCGAGACGACCGACGCGACGAAGCCGAAGCGCACCCGCAAGCCGGCCGCGAAGAAGACCGAGTCCGAGGAGTAATCGATGGCACACAAGAAGGCCGGCTCGTCCACCCGAAACGGGCGCGACAGCGCCGGCAAGCGACTCGGCGTCAAGCGCGGCGACGGGCAGCTCGTTCGGTCCGGGACGATCATCGTCCGGCAGCGCGGCAGCACGTTCAACCCCGGCGACAACGTCGGCATGGGGCGCGACTACACGCTCTTTGCCACGGCGGACGGCAAAGTCCGCTTCACTCACGAAACCCGCAGCAAGAAGCGCGTCAGCATCGAGGCCGGCGAACTGCCGGCCGCCTGACGCACGGAGCACCATTCCCATGAAGGCCGATATCCATCCGCAGTACCACCAGGCGCAGGCGCATTGCGTCTGCGGCAACGAGTTCACCGTCGGCTCGACCGTGACCTCGATCCGCGTGGAGGTCTGCAACAAGTGCCACCCGTTCTACACGGGCACCCAGAACATCGTCGACACCGCCGGCCAGGTCGAGCGGTTCCAGAAGCGCCTGGAGCGCTCACTGCGCTGAGACCCGAGATGCGTCGGCGCCCGACCCGGTGGCCGGCGCATCTTGCGCCCCACCTGGTCTTCCTCATCCCCGAGCTGCTCATCGCGGCCGGCCCGCTGGTCATCGGCGCCGTCACCGACGCGAGCGGCCGCCGCCGCTTCCGGATGCCGGACTTCTTCTACGGCGGCCAGGCCCTCATCGAGGGCGTCATGATGCGCGGCCGCACGACGGTCGCCATGAGCGTTCGGCCACCGTCCGGCGAGATTCGCACCATGTCCGAGCCGCTCCCCGCCGCGCTGTCCGCGGATCGCAAGCTCATCAAGATCCCGTTCCTGCGCGGCATGTTCGTGCTCTACGAGACGCTCGTCATCGGCACCCGCATGCTCATGCGCTCGGCGTCGATTGCCGCCGAGGAGGAGGATGTCGAGCTCGGCAAGGGCACCATCGCGCTCACCATGATCTTCAGCCTCGGGTTCGCCATCGGTCTCTTCTTCCTCCTGCCGCTGTTCCTGTCGACGTTCGCCGAGGAGGCCGCCGGCTCCGACCTCGTCGCGAACATGGTCGAGGGCCTGATCCGGCTCGTCATCTTCGTCGCCTACATCGGCGCCATCGGCCTGATGCCCGACATCCGCCGCGTCTTCGCCTACCACGGCGCGGAGCACAAGGCGATCAGCGCCTACGAGGCCGATCGGCCCCTGACCCCGGACGAGGTCGACGCCTTCGGCACCGCGCACACGCGCTGCGGGACGACGTTCATCCTCATCGTGGTCGTGATCAGCATCTTCTTCTTCAGCCTCATCCCGCGCGCCGGCGTTCCCCTCTGGGCGCTGTTCGCCAGCAGGATCATCCTGGTGCCGATCATCGCCGCCTTCGCCTACGAGCTCGTCCGCTTCGGGGCACGCCACTATGGCAACCCCGTCGTCCGCGCCGTCTACCAGCCAGGCCTGTGGCTCCAGTCGCTGACCACGCGACCGCCGGATCGGCCGATGCTCGAGGTCAGCATCGCCAGCCTCGAGTCGTGTCTCGCCTCGGACCGGGAGGCGGCCGCGGCCACGTCCGCGAACGCATGATCGACCGGCTCGCGGAGCTGGAGGCGCGTTACGAGGAGATCAGCCGGCAGCTGTCCACGCCGGAGATCAGCGCCAATCCCGCGCACTTCGCCGACCTCGGTCGCGAGCTCTCACGCCTCGAGCCGATCGTCGCCGGCCTTCGCGAGTGGCGAGGCATCCAGCAGGAGCTCGACGGTGCGCGCGCCATGGCCGAGGATCCCGATGACGGGATGCGCACGATGGCCCGCGACGAGATCGAGCGGCTGACCGCCCGAGCCTCGGACCTGGATGGATCGTTGCGGCTGCTGCTCATCCCGCGCGACCCGAACGACGATCGCAACGTCATCGTCGAGGTGCGTGCCGGGACCGGCGGCGAGGAGGCATCGCTGTTCGCAGCCGACCTGTTCCGGATGTATGCCCGCTACGCCGAGCGTCGGCGCTGGAAGATCGAGGTCATGACGAGCTCCGAGTCGGAGGCTGGCGGCTTCAAGGAGATCATCGCCGAGGTTCGCGGTGACGGCGCCTACTCTCGGCTCAAGTACGAGTCCGGGGTGCATCGCGTCCAGCGTGTGCCGACCACCGAGGCGCAGGGGCGGATCCACACCTCGACCGCGACGGTATCGGTGCTGCCCGAGCCGGAGGAGGTCGATCTCCAGGTCGACGAGAAGGACCTGCGGATCGACGTCTACCGCTCGAGCGGCCCGGGCGGACAGAGCGTCAACACCACGGACTCCGCGGTGCGGATCACCCACAAGCCGACCGGCCTGGTGGTCGCCATCCAGGACGAGAAGAGCCAGCACAAGAACCGGGCCAAGGCGATGTCCGTCCTCCGCGCCCGCCTGCTCGAGGCGGAGCAGGAACGCCAGGCGGCGGAGCGCGGGGAGGAGCGCCGCTCGCAGGTCGGCTCCGGTGACCGATCGGAGAAGATCCGCACGTACAACTTCGCGGACGACCGGCTGACCGATCATCGCATCGGCCTCACCGTTCATGGCCTGCCCGGGCTCCTGGGCGGCGACCTCGACCGCGTGATCGATCCCCTGGGGGAGGCGGACCAGGCCCGGCGCCTCGAGGAGCTCGGCGATGACGGCGGCGCCTGAGGCGACGATCGGAGCGGCCATCACCCGCGGCACCGACACCCTCCGCCGTGCCGGCTCACCGACCCCGCGCCTGGACGCCGAGGTGCTGCTCGCCCACCTGGCGGGCCGCGATCGCACGTGGCTGCTGGCGCACACTGACGATTCGCCGCCCGATCCCGATGCCTACCAGGCGCTCCTGGCGCGCCGCGCCACCGGTGAGCCGGTCGCCTACATCCGCGGCTTCAAGGAGTGGCGGTCGCTGCGCATCCGGACCGATCCACGGGCGCTGATCCCGCGGCCCGAGACCGAGCTCCTGGCCGAGGCGGCGATCGCGGAGATCGTGCACCGGCTGACGCGCGATGACGCCGCGATCGTCGCGTGGGAGGTCGCCACCGGGTCCGGGGCCGTGGCCGTGGCGCTGGCGCTGCGGTTCCGGGAGGCGCTCGCCCTCGGCCGGCTGCGGCTCATCGCCAGCGATCTGTCGCCCGACGCCATCGAGCTGGCCGCGGAGAACCTTGCCGCGCACGGGGTCGAGCGGCTCGTCGACCTCGCCCTGGCCGACCTCCTCGAGCCGGCCGGCTCCGCGCTCCCGCGCCCCGACGTCGTGGTCGCGAACCTGCCGTACGTCGCGACCGAGGAGGTCGAGGCTCGCCGCGGGTCGCTCGGGTTCGAGCCGAGCATCGCGCTCGACGGGGGCCCTGACGGCCTGGCGCTCCTGCGCCCGATGCTCGCCGGACTGGCCTCGCGCGCGGCTGCATCGGCCACTGCCTTCCTGGAGATCGGGCTCGAACAGGCCGATGGGATCCGCTCGCTGGCGCCGGCAGGCACATCGGTCACCATCGTTCCCGACCTCGCCGGGCTCGATCGGGTCGTCCGGGTCGACCTGTAGGGCGGCTTGCCGCGTCCGATACGCTCGTCCGAAACATGCGAGGGATTCCCACATGCGCGTCCGAGCCTGGCTGCCGCTCATCACGCTGCTGTTTGTCATGACCGCCTGTGCGGGGGAAGGCGGCGAGCCGCCCCGAACGGGTGACGCCCCCGATGGGTCGGTCGCCGCCGAGCCATCCGCCCCCGCCAGTGACGGATCGACGGCGGGGAACGTCGAGCTGCCCGCCGATCTGCCGGTCGACCTGCCCGAGGGCGGACGCGTCGACGGCGTCTACGAGCCGGTCGAGGGGACGGGGCAGGACGCCTGGGTCGTCCGCGTCCTCTACGCCCCGGAGACCTCGGACTCCCTCGTCGAGTTCTATGACAGCTGGTTCGCCGATGAAGGCATCGACGTCGAGGCCACCCGCGGCGGCAGCAGTGCCCGATGGGTGAACCGGACCGACGACTTCCCGCTCCAATGGGTGACGATCAATTTCGCGGACGCGTTCTACGAGGGCAATAACCGGCTCGAAGTCTGGTACCGGCCGCCCGAATGAGCGTCGCATGACGGACCGCCTGCCGCCCACGCCGGAGGGCATGACGCGCGCGGCCGAGCTCCTCCGATCCGGCGAGGTCGTGGCGTTCCCGACCGACACGGTGTACGGCGTCGGGATCGCCACCACCCACCCGGAACGGCTACCCGCGCTGTTCGAGCTCAAACGACGGCCGGTCGATCGGCGCATCCCGATTCTCGTGGCGACCCTCGACCAGGCGATCGCGGCCGGCGCCGCCGTCGACGATCGCGCGAGGAGGCTGGCCGAGCGCTTCTGGCCCGGCGCGCTGACGATGGTGCTGCCGGGGACGGCCTCGGGGACCCAGGCGTACCGGGCGCCCGATCACCCGCTCACTCTCGACCTCATCGGCCGGGCCGGGCCGATCTACGCGACGAGTGCCAACATCTCCGACCAGCCGGACACGCTCGGCGCCGACGAGGTGCTCATCGCGTTCGCCGTCGACCAGGACGAGCTCGCCGCGGTCATCGATGGTGGGCCCGTCCCGGGTGGCGTGGCGTCGACCGTCGTCGATCTCTCCGTATCGCCCGCCCGCATCCTCCGTGACGGCCCGATCGGCCGCGACGTCCTCGAGCCCCTCCTCGACCTGGACTGAGGAAGCGCGGCCGCCTCAATCGACGGCGTCCAGCCAGCTGTGCCTCGGCTCGTATCCGAGCAGGTCGCGAGCCCGGTCGATCGAGAGGAGGGTCTGCCGCCCGTCGACGGCATCGCTGAGCGGCACGTCGTGATAGACCTCGGCCATGAGGTCCGCGCTGTCGCGCCGCATGCAGGTGTCCGCGGCGGCAACGATGACGACCTCGGCACCGGTGGACTCCGACTCGATGCCCAGCCGGACGGCCTGCGCGACGTCGCGCGCGTCGACGTAGCTCCACAGGTTCCAGCGGCGGACGGTCGCGTCGTCCTGCCAGGAGGCGAACCGCGCGTAGTCGGGCGGTTCCATGATGTTCGAGATCCGAAGGCCCACGAATGCGGTGCTGGTGCGCCTGCTGAGCTGCTCGGCGAGCGTCTCCCCGACCAGCTTCGAGAGTGCGTACGAGGACTCGGGCCGCGGCGGATGCGTCTCGTCGATCGGGGCGAATGCCGGCGGCTCGTCGAACGGCAGCCCGAGGACCGTCTCGCTCGAGGCCCACACCACGCGCCCGACGCCCCGATCGACCGCTGCCGTGAACACGTTGTAGGTCGACAGGGCGTTGTTCCGGAATGTGTCGCCGGCGGGGCGCATGTCGGGCGCGGGGATGGCGGCGAAGTGCACCACCGCATCGGCGCCCGCGACGAGCTCGTGGACCTGGCCCAGGTCCGTGAGGTCCGCCAGCACGCACAGGCCGTGCGGGCTGCCGTCGTGGACGAGGTCGACGTTCAGCACCTCGTGTCCCCGCTCGCGCAGGTCGCGCACGACCCATCGCCCGCCCTTGCCGCTTCCGCCGGTGACCACGATCCGCATGTCCGCGCCTCCCTTCTCATCCTGCTCGCCACTGCAATCGTATGCCCACAATCGTGCTACATTCGGTCCGGGGACGAATTCTGCCCGGAGGTGGTGTGCCATGGCCGACGTGAAGCTCGGCGTCAACCTGTGGTCGCAGGCGAGCGACTGGCCCCGGTTCCTGGAGGCCGGCAGGCGCGCCGAGGAGCTCGGCTACGACCACCTCTGGACATGGGACCACGTCTACGCGATCTTCGGCGACCCATCGCAGCCGATCCTCGAGGGATACACCGCCCTCGCCGCGCTCGCCCAGGCGACCGAGCGGATCCGACTGGGCCTGTTCGTCGGGGCGAACACGTTCCGGAACCCCGGCCTGGCGGCAAAATCGATCGTCACGATCGACCACGTGAGCAACGGCCGGGCGATCATGGGGCTCGGCGGTGCCTGGTTCGAGCCGGAGCATCGGGCCTTCGGCTTCGACTTCGGCACCGGCTTCGGGCAGCGTCTCGACTGGCTGGCGGAGGCGGTGCCGGCAGTGCGCACCATGCTCGAGGGCGGCGAAGTGACGAGCAGCAATGGCGCTTACGCGTTCGACCGGCTGCGCATCGCGCCGCTCCCCGTCCAGGAGCGGCTGCCGATCATGATCGGGGGAAGCGGTGAGCGGAAGACCCTTCGCATCGTGGCCGAGCACGCCGACATGTGGAACGCCTTCGGCGAACCCGACGAGCTGGCGCACAAGGACGAGGTCCTCCGTCGTCACTGCGAGACCGTGGGGCGGGACGACCGCGCGATCGAACGGACCGTCGGCTGCAAGGTGACGATCCGGGACACCGAGGCCGATGCCGAGCGCGTCCGACGATCCCTCCTGGAGCACAACCGGACATCGCTGGCGAGCGTCGAGGGCGATCGCACGTTCTGGACCGGCACGCCGGAGATGATCGCCGAACGGATGCTCGCCTATCGGGCCGTCGGCTTCCACACGTTCATTGTCGAGCTCCCGGCGCCGTACGACGACGAGACGATGGACGCGCTCGTCCGGGTCGTGAAGCCGATGGTCGCCAGCGCCGCCGTCGGCTGAGACCCCGTCGACGACTCTGCGGCAATGATCGGCGAGACCCCCTTGACTTCCACTGCAATCGAATACTAGCATTCGATTGCATACACGTCGCCAGCAGCTTCGACCGCGAGCGATGCCCTGCTCGCGGGTCGTCCACGACACTCTCTCGGAGCTGCACCCGAGCTGGTGGCCAGGGACACAGGTGGGTCTCGCGTGCCGCCGTGCGGCGGCCGCCGGGCTTCGCCGCCAGGCGCGAGGTGAGATATGCCAGCTCGAGGGAGGATTCACGCGGGACGGACGGCGGCAGCCGCAGGTCGAACCCCACCCAGGTCCGGGCGACGGGCCGTTCTCCCGGCCGGCCGGCGGGGTGCCGTTCCGACCACCCTGTCCGCGCTGGTGCTCAGCCTGGTCCTGGTCGTCAGCCCGGTCCTGGGCGCCGACCCGAGCATTCCGCCAGAGGTTGACCCGGGAACGCCGACGTATGTCGGCCTCGACGATCCCGTTCCCGACGAGCCGGTCGGGTTCGACCCGGCGGTCAACATGCTCCAGGCCATCCACGATGCCGACGCGGCGGCCGGCGGAGGCTCCTTCTGGATCGACCGCATCCTCGAGCGGCCGGCCGGGGGCAGCGGTGGCGACGAGCTCTACACCCGCGGGCGCGCGCTCTTCATGTACACCCACGACGAGGACGACCTCGGCTTCGGCGGCGGCTGGGCCTACCGCGAGCGCCCGACCGGCGGCAATCAGAATCTCTACACGGTCGACGTCTCCGACACGGATTTCGACGAGGACGAGGGCCAGCGTGCGCAGTATCCGAGCCACTGGACGAGCGTGCATGTCGATCCCGCGCTGACAGCCGAGCAGGCGAAGTTCATCACCCACAACAACGTGGCGGTCACGCTGCTGACGCTCACGAACACCGGCGACGGGCCGACGACACGCACGGTCACCGCCTCGGCACCACCGGCCGAGGAGGCTGATGGCGACGAGCTTA
>Ga0214468_1000477_pt1 | contig 12658 bp, 18 predicted proteins | sample RVTome_9_FD_187334 | JGI IMG/M metagenome (GOLD analysis project Ga0214468, IMG submission 187334) | Soil microbial communities from uranium-contaminated site in the Upper Colorado River Basin, Wyoming, United States - RVT155D38 HiSeq ...
GAGCCGATGCCGATGCTGCGCCCGAGTGGAACCAGGTACCCCGGGCGCTCGCGCTCCTCGGCCGGGGCGCGGTGGAGAATCCTCGAGGTGCGGTCGGGCGGGTCCCATGGCGCCATCACGCGCAGCTCGTGGCCGCGCTCCATGAGCTGGCCGGCAAGCGACTCCACGTGCCGGTTCACGCCTCCCGGGTAGGTCCAGGAGTAGGGGGTGATGATCGCGATACGCATGGAGCGGGAGGGTGGCGGGGCCGTAGCGCACGGGTCCTCGGTGCTCGGGCTTCGGGCCGCCGGCCCCAGGGCCGTGCCCAGCAAAGCCTGGCGGCTGAGGTTAGCGAAGCGACCCGCCCTCGGAGGCTTCCTGGCGAAGGCTCCAGGCGTAGGCCGCGACGACCAGGCAGAACGCGGTGCCGAGGATCAGCAGGACCACGCCCGAATCGTTTGAGACCGTGCCAACGACGGCCGCCGCCAGTGCACCGAGGAAGCCGGCCCAGGCCGAGCGCTCGACGAACCACGAGCGCACCCGGTTCCGCTCGCGCACGCCAATGGCGATCACGGCGAGAGCGGCCGCGAGGAAAGGAAGGCTCGCAGGCCTGGTGAAGCTGTTGGCGGCGAGGCGGATCCGCCGCTCGAGCACGTCCCCGGCCTCGTCGAGGCCCCCGGCGTCGAGCAGTGAGCGCGTCAGGTGCGATTCCCCCCCAAGAACCACGTCGGCAGCCATCAGCGCGGCGAGCCCACCGATCGGCACGAGGATGGCGACGATCAGCCCCCGGCGCGTCCCCATCGCCACGGCGGCGGCCACCGCCGCTCCGGCCGGAAGCACGATGGCCGCCCCGACGTCCGCGCCAAACCGGCCGAGGGCGAACGCCGCGACGCCCGCGACCCCGGCCGCCAGAAACACCGCGGCGGCCATCCCGCCTCCATCACGGGTCCGTGCGTGCGATGCCAGCAGCGCCCCGATCCCGAGCGGCAGCAGCGCCCCGACGGTCGCCTCGATCTCGTTGCCGATGCCGTAGAAGCGCGAGCCCGAGACGGGGTTGGGCCCGGGAATCGAGAGCGGCACCAGAATCGAGCCGGCGATCACATCGATCGCATATGCGCATACCGTTGCCAAGCACGCCAGCGCCAGGGCCGGCCAACCCCCCAGCAGTCGCCAGGAAAGGGCGGCAAGGACGAGCGGAGCCACCCCGGCCAGGAGGCGCTCGACGAGTAGCGAGGGGTCAAGCAACGGGGTGAGGAGCAGAACCAGCGGGAGGTACGCGAGGGCGAGCGCCAACAGCCCCAGCGCCACCACGGCTCCCCGGCTCCTGCGGGCCACGACGGCAAGCCCGGCGAGCACCACCCATGCGAGCAGCGTCTCGCCGACGACCGGACCCCGGCGCTCGCCGGTGACCTCGAGGCGGCGTTCGAGTTCGATCAGCCCCGTCACGTCACGATCCCCCGCGGAGCGGATCGACTGCCCGTTCATCTCGCCCGGGACCGGCACGCCGAAATGCCCGAGGACGGTCGGCGCGATGTCGGTCGAGGCGACGAGGCCGTCGGTACGGGTGCTGTCGGAGGTGAGCAGCCCGTCGAAGCCCTCGCCCGCGATCCCGATCGTGAGCGTGCGGAATTGGGGCGGCGGGCGCTCGAGCGCGATCAGGAGTTCGCCCTCCCGCATCCGCCGGACGCGCTTGCGAAGCTCGGCGATCGTCGCCTCCTCGACCCGCAGGCTCCCGCATCCGCGACCCCGGCACCCGCCGGGAGGGTCGGTGCCCACTCTCCCGGCGCGGTTTGCCGCGATCAGCCGGCCCAGCTGGACGGTCGGTTCGGCACCTGCGGGGAGCCCCGCGCGCTCGAGGGTGGACGCCAGGAGCCCGGGCACCAGCTCGGCCGGCGCGCTCTCGGCCCGCTCGCGGACCTCGTCCCAGTCCACCGGAGCGACCCCGGTCTTGCCGAAGCGGATCAGCGGCAGGCCCCGGTCGTACAGCGACTCGGAGACCCGGTTGCCCTGGGTGATGTCGAGGAAGGTCTGGGCGGCCGGCACCCCACCGATGCCGGCGCTGACGAGCCCCGGCGCGAACTCCTCCACCGCGCCGACGCTGGCGAGCCCGCTGCCCTTCGGCAGCAGCGCGATCGTCGCCTGCCGGTCCTGGGGCTGGGCCGTGGCGGGGGCGACCGCGACGGCTCCCGCCGCGAGAGCAAGGCCCAGCGATGCGAGAATGAACCGGATGAGTGATCGCACGTACGCGAAGTTCACGTTCTTCAAGCTCGATCCGCCATGGCAGCGCCGGGGTCCGGAGGAGCGGGCGCAGGATAAACGCGAGTTCCTCGCCGCCTGCGAGGACTTCGCCCAGGACCGCTCGCTGCGCGCCTACTCCACCGTCGGCACCCGCGGCGACACCGACCTGCTGATCCTCGCCCAGAGCCCGATCCTGGAGGACCTTCACACCTTCCACGTGGTCCTCGCCCAGAGCGGGCTCGCGCGGTGGGCGAGCGTCCCCCACTCCTACCTGGCACTGACCAAGCGCTCGCCCTACTCGGAGTCCGAGGCCCGCCGGGAGATCTGCACCTCCGAGCGCAGGTACCTGATCGTCTACCCGATGGACAAGAAGCGGGAGTGGTACCGCCTGCCCGAGGAAGAGCGCCGGCGGATCATGGCCGACCACATCCGGGTCGGGCGCAACTACCCCGAGATCACGATCAACACCGCCTACTCATTCGGCATCGATGACCAGGAGTTCGTGGTCTCGTTCGAGGCCGACGACCCGGGCATGTTCCTCGATCTCGTCCAGGAGCTTCGCGGCACCGAGTCGAGCGCCTACACGCTGCGCGACACCCCGATCTTCACCTGTGTCGCGATGTCGGCCGGGCGGGCGCTCGACGCCATCGACGGCGCGGCCACCGCGCGCGCCGAGCCGGCGACCCTCTGACCAGGGTTCCGCGATTCCGTACCCTTTCCCGCTCGAATGAGCGACCTCGGAACCCCCGACAACCCCCTGCGCGCGGCGATCGTCGGCTCGGGGCCGGCCGGCTTCTACACCGCCGAAGCGCTGCTGGCCAACGACGACGTCAGCGTCGAGGTGGACATGTTCGACCGACTGCCGACCCCGTTCGGGCTGGTTCGCGCGGGCGTGGCGCCCGACCATCCGAAGATCAAGAACGTGATCCGCCGCTACGAGAAGACGGCGGCGAGCGAGGGCTTTCGCTTCTTCGGCAACGTCGAGGTCGGGCGCGAGCTGAGCCCGGCCGAGCTGACCGAGCGCTACCACGCCGCGATCTACGCCTACGGCAGCTCCACCGACCGGCGCCTGGGGATCCCCGGCGAGGACCTGCCGGGGAGCCACGCGGCCACCGAGTTCGTCGCCTGGTACAACGCCCACCCCGATTTCGCCGACCGCGAGTTCGACCTCTCCTGCGAGCGCGCGGTGGTGATCGGCAACGGCAACGTCGCGGCCGACGTCGCCCGGATGCTCGCCCTGACCCGGGAGGAGCTGGAGCAGACCGACACCGCCGACCACGCGATCGAGCCGATGGCCAAGAGCGGCATCCGCGAGATCGTCGTGCTCGGCCGCCGCGGGCCGGCGCAGGCCGCCTTCACCAACCCGGAGGTGCGCGAGCTGGGCGAGATGATCGACGCCGACATCGTCATCGATCCGGCCGAGTGCGAGCTGGACCCGCTCAGCCGGGCCTACCTCGAGTCCGATGGGGCCGACATCACCGCCCGCAAGAACGTGGACATCTTCACCGAGTTCTCCCACCGCGAGCCCGAGGGCAAGCGCCGGCGGATAGTGCTGCGCTTCCTCTGCTCGCCGGTCGAGATCAGGGGCGACGGCGAGGTCGAGAGCATCGTCATCGGGCGCAACGAGCTGGTCGAGGGCTCGTCGGGGCGGCTGAGCGCTCGGGACACTGGTGAGCGCGAGGAGCTTCGGTGCGGTCTCGTGTTCCGCTCGATCGGCTACCGGGGCATCGGCTTGGAGGGAGTCCCCTTCGACGAGGATCGCGGCGTGATCCGAAACGAGGGCGGCCGGGTGCTCGACGACGAGGGCGGCCAGGTCGAGGGGCAGTACGTGGTGGGCTGGATCAAGCGCGGCCCCTCCGGCGTCATCGGCACCAACAAGAAGGACGCCCAGGAGACGATCGACAACCTGTTCTCGGACCTCGAGCGGGGACACGTCCCGGCGCCCGCCGGCGCGGCCGACGGCTCCTCGATCGAGGAGCTGCTGGCCGAGCGCAGCCCCGACGCGGTGGTGAGCTACGCCGGCTGGAAGGCGATCGACGCCGCCGAGAGGCAGAGGGGCGAGCCGCTGGGTCGCCCCCGGGTGAAGTTCTGCACGATCGACGAGATGGTCGAAGCGGCCCGCTCGGGCGAGCCGGTCGGCGCCGAGTAGCGTGGCCGACCTGGAGCAGGTGAAGCGCCTGATCGCCGAGGCGCTGCCGGGATCGGAGGTGGAGGTCGTGGACGAGGGCGGCGGCGATCACCTGCGGGCGATCGTCGCGGCGCCGCAGTTCGAGGGCCTCAGCCGCATCGACCAGCACCGGCTGGTGAAGGCGCCGGTCCAGCACCTCATGGACGACGGCACGATCCACGCGCTGTCGGTGACGGCAAGGCCTGCCGGGGCGTGAAGCCGACTCGCTAAGGTGAGGCCATGAGCGATCCAGAGCTGAAGGCCAAGGTCGAGGAGATCATCCGCGACAACGAGGTGCTGCTGTTCATGAAGGGCGTCCCCGAGGGACCGCGCTGCGGCTTCTCGATGCGCGTCGTCGGGATGCTGGAGCAGCTCGGCGCCGAGTACGGCGCGGTCGACGTGCTGCCGGCGCTCGAACCCCTTCGCGAGGCCACCGGCGAGATCTCGGACTGGCGCACCTTCCCCCAGCTCTACGTCAAGGGCGAGCTGGTCGGAGGCTGCGACATCGTCGAGGAGATGTTCGCCTCCGGCGAGCTGGCGGCCCTCCTCGGCCTCGAGCAGCCCGAGGGCGCCGAGGCCCCGGAGCCCGAGCGCCTGGTGCCCGGCGGGTCGCAGCAGAGCCCGCCGATGCAACTCGGCTAGGCGGTCCCGTGGACATCGTCGTCGCCGGGATCGCGGTGGCGGCGTTCGCCGCGACGATCTACGTGCTGGTCGGCGCCGGCGCGCGCACCCGACCCCAGCAGGTGCGGACCGTCCTGCTGCCGGAGGACGACGGCCAGTGGCTGACGGTCGAGCAGGTGGCGACGGTGCTCGAGCTGGCGCCGTCGGAGGTGGTCGAGCTGGTCGACCGCGACGCGATCCCCTTCTACCTCGTCCGCGGCGGCACCCTGTCGCGCCCCGAATACCTGCGCTTCCGCCGCGACGAGATCGACGCCTGGACGATCGGGTAGCGCCCATTCGCGCCGATCCGGCGCATCGATGCCCGTCGCCGCTTAGACGGCCGCGGCCTGCTCGGCCGCGTCTTCCTTGACCTGGAACGAGGAGCCGCAGCCGCAGGCGGCGACGACGTTGGGGTTGTTGACCGTGAACCCCGCGCCCTGGAGGCCGTCCACGTAGTCGACCTCGGAGCCGAACACGAACTGCATCGACACCTTGTCGACGATGACCGAGACGCCGGCGTGCTCGAAGACGTGGTCGTCGGGCTTGCGCTGGTCGAGCGCGAGCGCGTACTGGAAACCCGAGCAGCCGCCGCCGCGGACGGCGACACGAAGCGCCTGGCTCTCTCCGGCCTCGCCGGAGGCGACCAGCTCATTGATCTTCACGGCCGCCTTGTCGGTGAGCTTGACTGCGGCTTCAGGCGTATCCATCGCTTCACATTGTATAGGCGCTACGCGTCGTCCTCGCGATCGCCGCCATATCTCCGGTCGAGGTACTGGAGGATCCGTTTCGAGTCGTGGATCACCTCGTCGCCGTCGACGAGCACCGGCACGCGGCGCTGGCGCGTCAGCTCCTCGATCTCGGGGCGCCGGCGGCGGTTGTAGGGGACCCGCTCCGTGGCGTGCTCGAGGCCGAGCTTTCGCAGCTTCCGCTCGACCGCGCCGCACGGGCAGAGCACGTTGGTGCGGGTCGGGCAGCGGAAGAGGACCAGCTCGTCACGGGCCATCCCGGCAGCGTACGGAACCAGAGGCGGGCGCTTGACCCGGCAGCGGTTGTGTTACAAGGGGAACGGTGAGCCCGGACGCCCCCACCGCCGTCGTCACCGACACGACGGCGTACCTGCCCGATGAGGTGGTGGCGGAGCACGGCATCCACCGGGTGAGCCTGTACGTCACGCTCGACGGCGATCAGCGACCGGAGAGCGAGATCGCCGCCGGCGAGTACGACGACTTCTTCGAGCGGCTGCGCCGCTCCGAGCAGGGTGCGACCACCTCCCAGCCCTCGGTTGGGGACTTCACCGAGGTCTACGAGCCCCTCCTGGATGCGGGGTCGGAGATCGTCTCGGTCCACCTCTCGGCCGCGATCTCGGGCACCTGCGAGTCCGCGCTCCAGGCGCGCCAGCGCCTGATCGACGAGGGCAAGGGCGGCGAGCGCATCCAGGTCGAGGACAGCCGCTCGGCGTGCGGAGGCCAGGGCCTGATGGCGATGGCCGCCGCGCGCGCCTCGGCGGACGGGGCCAGCGGCCCGGAGGCACTCGAGGCCGCCCGCGATGTGAGAGCTTCGCTTCGGATGTGGTTCGCGATCGACACGCTCGAGTACCTGCGGAAGGGCGGTCGCATCGGAGCGGCGCAGGCGCTGCTGGGCTCGGCGCTTCAGATCAAGCCGATCCTCACCCTGGAGGAGGAGATCACCCCCGTCGAGCGGGTACGTACCCGCCGCCGGGCGATGGAGCGGCTCGTGGACTTCGCCAGGGATCGCAAGGAGGCGGGCGCCGACAAGTGGGTGGTGCAGCACATCCACGACCCGGAGACCGCACGAGAGCTGGTCGAACGCTGCCGCGAGGTGTTCGGCTCGGAGCCCGTCTTCGTATCCGAGATCGGCCCGGTGATCGGCGCCCACGTCGGGCCCGGCCTGCTCGGGTTCGGCGGAGTGAAGAGCGAGCTCTTCTAGCGCCGGCGGCGCATGGCGAGCAGCCCGCCGACGGCGAAGCCGACGATCGCGGCGCCGACGATCAGCTCCTGGCGGTGCTCGCGGACCTGGCGCCGCCAGTCCGTCAGCTCGGTCACACGGCCGCGCAGCGCCTCGACTGAGCGACCGAGCTGCTGGCGCTGCGCCTCGATGTTGCGCCGGATCTCGTCCGACGTGCGCCCCGGTGCGCCGCCAGCACGGCGCGCCACCGGCTCGCCGGCGCCGCTCACGTAGAGCTCGCCTCCGTCGCTCACGGCTGCCTCTCCGAGGGGGTGGTCTCGCCCTCGAGCGTCTGGCGCACGCGCCTGGCCTCCTCGATCGCCAGATCCGGCGTCGGCGGTGAGCCCTTCTGGAACGAGCGGTAGGCAAGCAGCCCGGCGACGCCGGCGACGACGAACCAGAACAGCGCCTCGATCGCGAAGCCCACCCAGATCTCGTCCTCGAAGAAGAGCTCGTTGATGAGCCAGGCGAAGGCGTGCATCAGCATCGCCAGGCCCATCAGCGCGAAGACGCCGGCGGCGATGCCGACGGCGCCGCCCCGGAGCAAGGCGCTGACCTTCTCCGAGATCTCGGCCTTGGCCAGCTCGATCTCCTCGCGAACGAGGAGGGTGACGCGCTCGGAGACGTCGAACACCAGCTCGCCGACCGACCGGTCCTCGGGCGGGCGCTCGGTGTGGGGCCGCTCTGGCGGTGCCCCCGTGCCCCCGTTTGGGCTCACTCGGGCGGCTCCTCGTTGAAGATGCGCACCCAGATGGCGGCGGAGACGCGGTGGGCGGCGACGCTCGCGAGCGCCCCGGTCGCGGCCAGCAGGCCCGTCCAGAGCAGTCTTCTCACGATGTCGTTCTCCATGTGGCCCTACGTCCCCAATCGCCTTCGGGTCTCCCGCGGCGCCTACCCGGCTCGCCAGGGGCAGTAAACCATCTGGCGCTCCTAGGAGGCTCGCGGGGCCTGCTCGAGCCCGCCGCAGATCGCCTCGACAACCATCTCGCGGGCCCGGTCGAAGTCGCCCTCACCGGCGGGGATCAGCTCGAAGACCCAACCGGAGAGCAGCTGCTCGATCGCGCCGTAGAACCACATCGAGGCGACCAGCGGGTCGATGTCGGAGCGGAACTCGCCCGAGGCCTGGGCGTCGGCCACGATCTTCGCGATCGACTCGTAGGCGCGGCGGATCTCGGGCAGGTGGGTGCGCCCGAACGAGTTGGCTGCCCGGGTGACCTCGACGATGATCACCTTCATCAGCTCCGGGTCGTGGCGGTAGGAGTCGATGATGAACCGGGCCACCGCGTCGAGCTTCTCGCGCCCCGGCACCGGCTTGGCGTCGACCTCGTCGATCGCCGCCAGGAGCAGCGACCAGCGCTCGCTGAACAACTCGTTCATGACCTGGTCCTTGGACTTGAAGTAGTGATAGACGAGCCCGTAGGCGACGCCGGCCTCGTCGGCGATGTCCGAGACGCGGCAGGAGTGGAAGCCCTGGCGGGCGAACACGCGGATGCCCGCGTCGAGGATCTGCCGGCGGCGGTCGACGGGCGGCGCCTTGGCCATCAGCCCGGTGCCCCGATCCGCTCGGGCCAGCGGTAGGCCTGGGGGCGACGGTTCGCGAGCGCGGGCAGCTCGGCGCGGATGCGTTCCTGCTCCCGGAGGTCGAGGTCGCCGCAGACGAAGCCCTCCCCCTCGGGAGCCTCGGCGAGGATCCGACCCCAGGGGTCGACGATCATCGAGTGCCCCCACGACTCGTAGCGCGGCGGCGCCGCCCCGAACTGGCCCGGGGCGAGGACGAACGCCTGGTTCTCGATCGCGCGGGCGCGAAGCAGGGGCTCCCAGTGCGCGCGCCCGGTGGTCGCGGTGAACGCGGAGGGCACGCAGAGAAGACGGGCGCCCCGCAGGGCGAGGATCCGGTACAGCTCGGGAAAACGCAGGTCGTAGCAGACGGTGAGGCCCACCTCGACCTCCTCGCCGCGGGCCTCGAGGGAAGCGGTCACGATCTCCTCGCCGGGGCGCTCGACCTCCGACTCGCGGTAGGCCACCCCGCCCACGTCGACATCGAACATATGGATCTTGCGGTAGGCCGCGATCGGCTCGCCCGCGGGGTCGATCAGCACCGAGGTGTTGAAGAGGCGATCGCCGTCGGCCGGGCGCTCGGTGATCGAGCCCGCGAGGATGGCGATTCCCAGGCTCCGCGCCCACGATGCGGCCGCGTCGAGGGTCTCGCCGTCCAGCGACTCGGCCCCGGCCCGCAGCTCGTCGGGCGCACCCAGCAGGTTCCACTTCTCGGGAAGGGCGACGAGGTCCGCCCCGTCGGAGGCCACCGCGCGAACCAGGCGCTCGGCGATCGCGAGGTTGCGGTCCTTGTCGGCGGTTGAGTTGAGCTGTACGGCTGCGACGCGCATGACGCGATCCCGGCGCGACCGCCGGGGCTCTGCCCCCGGCGACCGCCGTTGATTGACGGGTCAATCTAGGAGGATACCCCGGCCGGAAGATAGCCTCCGCCCCATGGCGCTTGGCTTCGAGCGGGCTTTCGTCACCGGCGGATCGGGCTTCATCGGTGGTCGGTTGCTTGGCCGTCTGCGCGACGAGGGCGCCGCGGCGCGGGCGCTCGCGCGGTCGGAGGCGTCGGCGAGGAAGCTCGCGGATCTGGGCGCCGAGCCCGTCCGCGGCGACCTCGGCGACAGGGCGGCGATGGCGACCGGGGCCGCGGGATGCGACGTCGCCTTTCACCTCGCGGCGCACGTGGCCGAGTGGGGAACGCGCGAGGAGTTCGAGCGCGGCAACGTGGCGGGGACGCGCAACGCGCTTGAGGCCAGTCGCCGGGCGGGCGTCGGCCGCTTCGTCCACTGCGGCACCGAGGCGGCGATCCTCGCCGGTCAGGCGCTCCACGACGCCGACGAGTCCGAGCCACTTCGCCCCGACTCGCCCGCCCTGTACTCCGCGACGAAGGCGGAGGCGGAGGCGCTCGTGCTCGCGGCGAGCGGCGACGGGATCGAGACGGTGGTGGTGCGCCCCCGATTCGTGTGGGGCGCGGGCGACACGACGCTCCTGCCGGAGATCGCAGCGGCAGTCGAGGACGGGAAGTTCGCCTGGGTGGGCGGTGGCGCCCACCGCACCTCGATCACCCACGTCGACAACGTCGTCGAGGGCCTCATCCGCGCCGCCGAGCGCGGCCGGGGCGGCGAGGCCTACTTCGTCACCGACGGCGAGCCGGTCGTCTTCCGCGAGTTCATCTCGGAGCTGCTTCGCACCCGCGGGATCGAGGCCCCGGACCGAAACGTCCCCGGCTGGGTGGCCTCGGGCCTGGCCCGCGGAGGCGAGCTGGCCTGGCGGCTGTTGCCGCTGCGCGGCTCGCCCCCGCTCACACGTTTCGCCCTGTGGGCGGCGACCAAGGAGTGCACGCTCGACGACTCGAAGGCGCGCTCGGAGCTTGGCTACGGACCGGTTCGCTCACGCGAGCAGGGCCTCGCCGAGATGCGGTCAGCCTGAGAGCAGCCACACGGCCATCGTGCCCAGGACGAGCACGGCCTCGATCGTGATCAGCACACCGGCCGCGCCGGCGAGCGAGCTGCCGGAGGCCCAGTCCCCGGCGACCCCCAGCAGGAACCCGGCGACGAGCACGCCCACCGACACCGCGCCCCAGGCCAGAAGCGCGCGCTCCCACCGGCGGTCGCTCTCGGCGATCCGGGAGCGCATCCGGCGCTCGATCGCGAACGGGGTGGCGAACAGCGCGGCCCCCAGGCCCGCGGCGAAGACGACGACCCATGGATTGACCGAGTCCGTGTCGAGATAGGGCTCGCCCGTCGCTGCGGCGAGGAGCAGGCCGGCGATCGCGAAGCCCAAGCCCAGTCCCAGCGCCAGCAGGGGTGCGCGCTGCTCGTCCACCGGCAGATCGTAGGCGCGAGCAGGCGCGCATGCTCCCGGATGAGGACGGGATCGCCCGATTCATGTTTCGAGATCCCGCTCGCGGGAAGGCCCTGAGGACTACAACGCAAGCGATCGAAGGGATCCAATGCTCAGCGTCACCCCCACCGCAGCCGAGGCCGTAGGCGCGCTGGTAGCCCAAACGCCATCGCCCGACCAGGCCGGGGTCCGAATCGCCCGGGCCGCCGATGGCGGTGATGCATCCGGCGAGCTGCAGCTAAGCGTGGTGGAGAACCCGCCCGAGACCGACCAGCAGGTGCCGGACGCTCCGGTCTACCTCGACCCCGAGGTCGCCCCGGCCCTGGACGACAAGACCCTCGACGCGGACTTCTCCGGCGAGCAGATCCGCTTCAGCGTGCGCGACTGACGCAGGCCCGGGCCGGGCTGGCCGCCGGCCCGACCGTGACGAAAACCGGATACGGTCGTAGTTCAGGGCATGAGATCCCTGATCGCGATCTGCGCGGCGGTGGCCGCCGGCGCCCTCGGCGGGTGCGGAGACGACGACGGTGCCGACGGCGGCCCGCCGCAGGCCATCGCCTTCTCCAGGGTCGGCGGCATCGCCGGGCTCTCCGACCGCCTGGAGATCGAGCCGGACGGCGCCGCGACGCTTCGGAGCATGGTCGGCGGCGAGACCGGTGTCGAGCGCTTCGAGGTCTCCGGACCCGAGCTGGAGCAGCTGAACGAGCGGTTCGACGCCGCGGGTTTCGTCCAGATCGAGAGCCCGGCCGATGCCCCGAACTGCCCCGACTGCTTCACCTACGAGATCACGCGCGGCGAGCACACCGTGCGCGGCAACGACGCCAGCCTCCCCGAGGAGTTGCGGCCGGTACGCGACTCGCTGGTCGAGATCGTCGACGGCCGCGGGCCCCAGCGGATCACCTACTCGCACGCCGGCGGCCAGACCGGTGGTCGCAGCCTGCTGGTGATCGGGCCCGCCGGCACGGCCACCCTCACGACCAACCCCCCCACCGGCGACGACCGGGCGCCCCGGGAGCGCTTCACGCTCTCCCGAGCCCGCCTCCGGCGGTTTGACGAAGCGTTCGACCGGGCCGGGTTCGAGGAGCTGGAGAGCCCGGAGCCCAGCGGGTGCGCCGACTGCGTGTCCTCGACGCTCACGCGCGGCGATCACACGATCAGGTTCGACAACATCATCAGCGGGGAGCACGGCAGCGTCCACGAGCGCCTTCGCCCGGTTCTCGCCCTGCTGGACGAGACCATCGCCGACCACCTTCCCGCCGACGCCCCCACAGGCTCCTGGCCGTAGCCGGCACCCGCGGCGCCCACGTGCCTGCTACGGGCGCTCGCCCCCGAGCGACGCGACCATCAGCTTCGTGTGCAGGGCGGCGATCAGGTCGTTGAGGGGGCCGAGGCCCGCCTCGATGATCTCCAGCGCACGCTCGGGATCGACCTCGCCGGGCAGGCGCTCACGCAGCACGCGAAGCTCCTCCTCGACAAGCGGCTCGAGCGCACGCTTGTAGCGCAGGGTGTCGTAGACGGTGAAGCCCAGGCTCTCGTCGTAGCCGCCGGCACGAAAGCGGCTGATCGCCTCGATCACCCGCATGTCCGAGGGTGAGTAGCCGTCGGCGTCGGGCGTCAGCACTTCCAGCTCGGCCAGGCGGTCGAGCACCTCTTCGGGCACGTCGTAGCGTTCGCGCGCCTGGGCGGCGGGGATCCGCTCGCCCTCATCCGCGAGGGCCCGGTTGAGGATCCGGTCCTCCAGCTCGATCATCGCCCGCAGCC
>Ga0214468_1000478_pt1 | contig 12649 bp, 13 predicted proteins | sample RVTome_9_FD_187334 | JGI IMG/M metagenome (GOLD analysis project Ga0214468, IMG submission 187334) | Soil microbial communities from uranium-contaminated site in the Upper Colorado River Basin, Wyoming, United States - RVT155D38 HiSeq ...
GAGCTCGACCTGGCCCAGGTCCGCCTCGGGGTCGCTCATGCGCCTCCTTCGTTGTCGTTCGTGTCGTCACCGCTCGGCCAGACGTCGCTCCAGCGCGGGCGACGGGGCACCCCGGGCAGCCGAAGGAGCCGGCCGAGCCGTCGGCGCAACGTGGCCTCCTCGGCGGGCTGCAGCGCCTCAACCGCGGTCTCGTTCACGACGCCGATGCTGCGCAGCCGAGCATAGCGGGTTGCCAGCAGGGCCTCTTCGTCGAGGCGGGTCACCCGCCCGAACGCGGCGAGCAGCGCCTCGCGAATCGCCTTGGCGGTGGCGTCGTGGTCCTCCTGGGCGCCGCCGTCGGGCTCGCGGATGATGCCGTCGATTACGCCCAGCTCGAGCTGGTCGGCCGCGGTCATGCGCATCGCCGCCGCGGCCTCCGGCGCCTTCTCCGGCGCGCGCCACAGGATCGAGGCGCAGCCCTCCGGCGAGATGACCGAGTAGACGGCGTTCTCGAGGGCGAGCACTTCGTCACCGACGCCGATGGCCAGCGCTCCTCCCGAGCCGCCCTCGCCAACGATGACGACGACGATGGGAACGTCGAGCGAGGTCATCTGCTTGATGCTCGCCGCGATCGCCTCCGCCTGGCCGCGCTCCTCGGCGGCGGGGCCGGGGAAGGCGCCAGCTGTGTCGAGCAGGGTGACGACCGGCATGCCGAGCTTCTCGGCCAGCCGCAGGAGGCGCTGCGCCTTGCGGAAGCCTTCCGGGTGCGGCGAGCCGAAGTTGCGGAAGATGTTCGAGTCGGTATCGGTCCCCTTCTGATGGCCGATGACCATCACCGGTCGCCCGTCGAGCAGGGCAGGACCGCCCACCATGGCCGGGTCGTCGCGGAACCCGCGGTCGCCGTGGAGCTCGACGAATTCCTCGAAAATGCGGGCCACGAGGTCAAGCGTGCGCGGCCGCTGCGGGTGGCGCGCCAGCTGGACCCGCCGCCACGCCTCCTCGATCGCCCGAAGAGTGGGAGGTGCCGCGTTCATCGGTCCCGCTCCTCGACTGGGCGCACCGGCTCACGCGGCGCGGTCGATGCGGGCGACGCCTGCGGCCCGGCGCCGTTCGCGCCTTCCTCCTCGACATCGATGCCGATCGTCTCGCTCACCGCCCCGCCCAGCCGCTCGGCGATGCCGGAGAGCACGCCGATCGGCCCCCACGCCCGCTCGCCGGCCTCCGGCCACGTCGCGTCGGCCGCCGCCACCGGCAGCACGCGGAGGAGGCGGCCCAGCGTGGCGCGCAGCTCGGCGCGCGGCACGACGAGGTCCACGAAGCCGTGCTCGAACAGGAACTCGGAGCGCTGGAAGCCCTCCGGCATCTCCTCGCCCACCGTGCCGCTCGCGACGCGCGCGCCGGCGAAACCGATGAGCGCCCCCGGCTCGGCGACGATGACGTCGCCCAGGCTCGCGAAGCTGGCGAGCACGCCGCCGGTGGTGGGGTCGGTGAGGACCGATATGAACGGGATGCCGGCCACGTCCATCCGCGCCAGCGGCGCGGTCGTCTTCGCCAGCTGGAGGAGCGAGAGCGTGCCCTCCTGCATCCGCGCTCCGCCCGAGGCGGCGACCACGATGGCTGGGATTCGCTCGGCAAGGGCCCCCTCGAAGCAGCGCGCCACCTTTTCGCCCACGACGCTGCCCATGCTGCCGCCCATGAAGCGGAAGTCGAACAGGCCGATCGCGACGGCCCGGCCCTCCAACTTCGCCGTGCCCCAGATCGCGGCCTCGCGCAAGCCGGTCTTGATATGGCTCGCCTCGAGCCGGTCCGGGTAGGCCTGCTGGTCGTGGAAGCCGAGCGGGTCGCCGGATGTGAGGCCGGCATCCCGCTCGACGAAGCTCCCCTCGTCGACGAGGAGGTCGAGCCGCTCGCCGACGCTCATCCGGAAGTGGTGCCCGCAGGTCGGGCAGACCCGCGCGTTGCGCTCGAGCTGCTTGTTGAAGATCTGCGACTCGCAGGTCGGGCACTTCGTCCACGCGTCGGTGGGTGCGTCGCGGCGGCCGAGGGGGAACTTGATGCGCATCGGTCTCCGGGCCCTACCGCTGCAGGAGCCGGTGGGAGAGGGCCGGCGCGCGTCGCGAGGAGCGCCACATCGCCCAGGCGGTGACCGTCACTCCCACCGCGGCCGAGGAGAGTGCTCCGGCGGCCAGCAGCCGACCGGGCGTGACGCGGCGCCGGCCACCCTCGACGGCGAGGCGCCGGCCGAGGTCGGCCTCGAAGCGAGGCCCGGGCGGCATCGGACGGAGGACGTCGGCCAGCAGGTCGGCCAAGCGGGTGAGCGGGCGCAGCTCGGCGTCGACGGCCGGCCGCTCCCCGGCCAGCAGGGTCTCCACGGCCTCGTCGAGCCGCTCGGGCGTCGAACGGGTCGTCATCGGATCACTCCTCGGGAGGGCTCATCCTATGACAACACCGCGGCCGGCGGCTCGTTACACCCCGGTGGCCGCGGTCTGCTCAGGGTCGGAGGCGAGCCTCGAGGTCACGCAGCGCGCGGTGCAGGAGCACGCGCGCCGCCCCGGGCGAGCGATCGAGCACCTCGCCGATCTCGCGGGCGCTCAATCCGTCGACGAAACGGAGGATGACCACCTGCCGGCGCTCGTCTGGCAGCTCGGCGAGCGCCCGGAGCACGCGGCGCGTCTCATCGGCGCGGGCGACGAGACCGGCCGGGTCGGCGTTTGGGGCGGGGCGGTCGAAGCCGTCGGGCATCGGCTCCGTGCGACGCCGCCATCGGGTTCGGCGCGCGTTCGATACGGTGTTGCGCGCGATCCTGAACAGCCAGGCGCGGAAGCTCGCGCCCTCGTCCCGGAAGGATGGAAGCGCGGCGAGCGCGGCCAGGAACGTGCGCTCGGTGGCGTCCTCCGCGTCGTGGTGGTCGCCGAGCGCGTAGAAGGCGTAGCCGTACACCCGGTCGAGGTAGCGTCGATAGAGGACGTCGAATGCAGCCGGGTCCGCCTGCGCGGCACGCACAGCGGGCAGGTCCGCATCCCCCACGTCGGCCGGTCTCCGCGGCGCCGGCTCCGCCCGCCCAGTCATGCGCCCGCCTCCACCGGGACGTCGCGCACCGCAACGACCTCGCCCACGCTCAGCGCCAGCCTCCCGGCCGGGGTATCGAGCAGGAGCTCCCCCTCGTCGGCAATCCCCGCCGCCGTACCCTCGACCGACTCCTCCCCCGCCTCGACCACGACTCCCCGCCCGTCGAGGACCGATGCCTCTCGCAGGCGCTCCACCGGCGAGCCGCCGGATTCGAGTGCGGTCACCTCGGCGTCGAGCCTGCCGAGCAGCGTGCCGAGCAACGCGACCCGATCCACCGGCCCGCCGGCGATGTCGGCCAGCGAGGTGGCGCGGCCGGCGATCTCATCCGGCATCTCGGCTCGAGGCCAGTTCACGTTGATCCCCGCCCCGATCACCGCATCCACGAGCCGGTCCTCGGCGAGCGTCGTCTCGAGGAGGAGCCCCGCCACCTTCAGGCCATCGCGAGTGACGACGTCGTTCGGCCAGCGAACGCCGAGCGCGGCGCCCGGCACGGCGGCGACGCACGCATCGCGTACGGCGAGCGCCGCGGCGAGCCCCAGCAGCCCGGCGCGTGCCGGATCGAGGCGCGGGCGGAAGGCGACGCTGATCATGAGATTCGCCCCCGGCGGGGAGACCCACGTGCGGCCGCGGCGGCCACGACCGGCCGACTGGTGCTCCGCGACGACGGCCAGCCCCTCCGTCCCCGATTCGAGCAGGGCGGCCCGTGCCCGATCGTTCGTCGACCCGATCGTGGCGTGGTGCTCGATCGCGTGCCCGATCCGGCGTGCCGGATCGGCCGCGAGCGACCAGTTGGAGGCGGGATGCATCGGTCCATTATCGGTGCGGGCACCAAGCGGTACACTCGGCCTCCGATGACCGAGCTCGCCACCTCGACTGCTTCCGAGCCGGCGGCCACCCGGGAGCGCGTCTTCTCCGGGATCCAGCCCTCCGGGGCGTCGCACCTGGGCAACTACCTCGGCGCGCAGGTGAACTACGTCGCGCTGCAGGACGAGTACGAGGCGATCTACGGCATCGTCGACCTGCACGCCATGACCACCGTCCACGACGGCGGGGAGCTGCGCCGGCTCACCCACGAGATGGTCCTCGACCTGCTGGCGGTGGGGCTCGACCCGGAGCGCAGCGCGATCATCCGCCAGTCGGACTTCCCCGAGCACTCCGAGCTGATGTGGATCTTCGACACGGTCGTGCCGGTCAGCTGGCTGGAGCGCAACCCGACCTACAAGGAGGCGCGCGCCGAGGGCAAGGAGAACAGCAACGGCCTGCTCACCTACCCGGTCCTGCAGGCCGCCGACATCGTCATCTACAAGGCGTCGCGGGTGCCGGTCGGCAAGGACCAGGCCGCCCACCTCGAGCTGTCGCGCGAGATCGTACGCGCCTTCAACCGCCGCTACGGCGAGGTCTTCCCCGAGCCGCAGGCGGTCTTCACCGATGCACCCACCGTGCTGGGCCTGGACGGGCAGAAGAAGATGGGCAAGAGCGCGAACAACACGATCCCGATCTTCACCGAGCCCGATGAGATCCGGCGCCTGGTGATGAGCATGGTCACCGACCCGCAGCGCATCAAGCGCTCCGATCCCGGCCGCCCGGAAGTGTGCAACGTGTGCCAGCTGCATCGGTACTTCGGCGGCGACTACCTCCAGATCCAGGACGGCGAGCGGACGGCCCGCACCGGTTGCGTCGAGACGAAGCAGCTCCTCGCCGAGCGGATCATCGAGTTCTTCCGGCCGATGCGACAGAAGCGCCGCGACCTGGCCGCTGCGCCCGACCACGTCGAGGCAGTGCTCGCCGCCGGGGCTGAGAAGGTGCGGCCCATCGTCGAGTCGACGATGGCCGAGGTCCGCGCCGCGGTGGGCATCGGCCGTCCGAGCGGCGCGCGCTGATGGCTGCCGAGCCGGCGCCCGGCGCGCTGCGCCGCCGCGAGCGACGCTGGCTGCTCGTCTTCCTCATCCTGGGGTCCGCCTACTTCGGGATCCTCCTCCTCCAGATGGCCCTCGCCTTCCTCGGCGGCTTCAGCCAGATCATCCTCATCCTCTTCCTGGCCTGGCTGCTCGCCTTCGTGATGTCGCCGGTGGCCCGCTTCCTGGACGAGCGGCTGCCGATGCCGCGCAGCCTGGCGGTGGTGGTGGCCTACCTCGTCGCCCTCCTGCTGCTGGGATTCGTGCTGTTCTACGTCGGCTCCTCGATCACGCGCGAGGTCACGCAGGTCACGACCGAGTTTCCCCAGACCGCGATCCAGATCGAGGAGCGGCTGGCCGGGATCCAGACCGGATTCGGCCTGGATCGGCTGAACGTCGACCTCGTCCGGCTGTTCGAGTCCGCCCAACGGCAGGTGGGGGTCATCGCCGGCGACATCTTCGACCAGGCGGAGGTCGTGGCAGGCGCCACGCTCGCCACGCTCGGATCGCTGGTGCTCATCCTCATCCTGTCGCTCTACATGCTGCTCGACTCGGAGCGCATCTGGGCCAAGGTCAATCGTGCCGTCCCGCGCCGCTACAGCGACGAGCTGTCGATCCTCGAGCGCAGCGTGGCGCGCGCCTTCGGCGGCTTCCTCCGGGCGCAGCTCATCCTCGCCGCCATGCAGGCCGTGCTGGTGACGATCATCGGCGTCGCCTTCGGAATGCCCTACCTCTTCCTCGTCGGCACGCTCTCGACGCTGGCGATGCTCATCCCATTCTTCGGCCCGCCGCTGGCGCTCATCCCGCCGATCGTGGCCGCCTGGATCTACATTCCGGAGTGGTTCCTGCCGATCGCCATCATCCTCGTCTCGGTGCAGACCGTCCTCGTCAACTGGCTCCAGCCGCGGCTCATGCAGGACGCGCTCGGCATCCACCCCATCCTCGTCCTGGTTGGCCTGCTCGTCGGCGCGCAGGTGGCGGGCGTGTGGGGCGCCCTGTTCGGGATCCCGGTCATCGCGGTCGTGAACGTGTTCCTGAACCTGGTCCTGTGGTCGGAGCTGCCGAACGCGGCGCTGCCAACCGACGAGCAGCTCGAAGACGTGGACGAGGCGACCATGGTGAAGGTCGAACGCGAGCAGATGAGCGACGAGACGCACCCGCACATCCACGTCCACCGCTCGCTGCGCGAGGACGGCAGCGAGCAGATCGACCTAGTCGTCGACCCGAACGAGGGTCAACAGGAAGGGATCTAACCCTCGAGGTTGAGCGCCAGGTGATGCCTGCCGTCGCCCGCCTGCAGCGCGCGCACGCTCACCCCGAACACCCGCTCGACGAGCGCCGGCGTGAGCACGTCGTCGGCCGCCCCGTCGGCCGCCACCCCGCCCTCAGCCAGCACGACGACGCGCGGCGCGAAGGCGGCCGCCAGGTTGATGTCGTGGAGCACGGCGAGGACGGTGAGCGAGCGGTGCCCGCGGAGACGGCGGATTGTCCGCAGCAGCGCGACCTGGTGGGCGAGGTCGAGGTGGAGCGTCGGCTCGTCGAGAAGCAGCAGCTCCGGCTCCTGGGCCAGCGCCATGGCGACGAGCACCCGCTGGCGCTCGCCGCCGGAGAGCTCGTCCGCGTATCGGGCGGCCAGCTCGATCGCATCGGCGTCCACGAGGGCCTGCCGCACCGCGCGCTCGTCCTCGGCGGTGGAGCCGAACAGGCTGCGGGCGTGCGGCGCGCGGCCCATCTCCACGAGCTCGGCCACGCGGAATCCTGCCGGCAGGTCGAGCTGCTGCGGGAGGACCGCCACACGCCTGGCGAGGTCGTCGCGGCGCCACTCGCCCACCGGGCGGCCGTCAAGGGCCACGCTCCCGGCATCCGGCGACAGCTGGCCAGTGAGCAGGCGGAGCAGCGTCGTCTTGCCACTCCCGTTTGGACCGAGCAGCGCGACCAGCTCGCCGGGCCGCAGTTCGAGCGACACGTCGCGGAGGACCTCGCGGCGACCGCCGCCCGGCAGCGAGTAGGCGAAGCTCACCCCGGCCAAGCTCGCGAGCGCCGGCGCCACCACGGTCATGCAACCACCACCACCCGCGCCCGGCGCAGGAGGTAGAGGAAGAAGGGCGCCCCGACGAGCGCGGTCACGATCCCCACCGGCACGCCGCCAACCAGCCGAGCCCCCAGGTCCGCCAGCACGAGCAGCGCCGCCCCGAACAACAGGCTCGCGGGCAGGAGGAGCCGATGGTCCGGCCCGGCCACGAGCCGCAGCAGGTGCGGCACGACCAGGCCCACGAAACCGATCGTCCCCGAGATCGCCACCGCCGCCGACGTCGCCAGCGTGGCGAGCATCGTCAGCCTCAGCTTCTCGCGCTCGACGTCCACACCGAGCGTCGCGGCCTGCGCGTCGCCGAGGAGGAGGAGGTTCAGGCGGCGCCATCGGGCAAGGAGGAGCGCGAAGGACAGGATCAGGAGCGGGAGGGCGAAGCCGAGCTCGGCCCAGGAGGCATCGGCCAGGGACCCCATGAGCCAGCTGTACACCGCGGCGAGCGCCCGGCCGGACTGGAACATGAGCAGGGCCACCACCGCCGCCAGGACCGCGGACACCGCATAGCCGGTGAGGAGCAGCGTGACGACCGGCGTCCGGCCGCCGGTGCGCGCCACCGCGTACACGAGGAGCACGGTGCCGAGCCCACCCGCGAAGGCGAGCACCTGGATGAAGCCGAGGCCCAGCCAGGCACTTCCCAGGCCGATGGCCAGGCCGGGCACGAGCGCAGGCCCCACGATGCCGAGCACGGCACCCAGGCTGGCGCCGGCCGCCGTACCGATGATGTACGGGTCGGCCAGCGGGTTGCGGAGCAGCGCCTGGAAGACCGCGCCAGACATCGCCAGCCCGCCGCCGACGAGCGCGGCGGTGAGGACGCGCGGCAGGCGCAGGTCGAAGACGATCGTCTCGGCGGTGGCCGGCCACGTCTCGGCCAGCGGCAGGCCCAGCAGCCGCCGGGCGAGGATGGCGAGCGTGTCCCCCGGCGCCACCCCCACCGAGCCGATGGCCAGGGCGGCCACCACGGCCGCGGCGAGCGCCAGCGCCCCCGTCCCCAGGACGAGCGTCGTCCGGGTGAGGGTCGGCCCGCGGAGGAGCCGGGGCTCGGCCCCGGCAAGTGGCTGGCTGACCGCGGCGCGCATCTACTCGAACGCCTGCGGGTGGATGGCCCGTGCCAGCGCCTCGAGGCCGTCGACGATCCGCGGCCCGGGACGGGTGATGAGGATGTCCTCGGGCAAGGGGATGACGCGGCCCTGCACCACGGCCGTCATCTCGCCCCAGCCCTGCCGCTGCGCCACCGACTCGGCGGTGATCGATGGGTCGTAGGCGGCGTCACCGAGCAGGATGAGCTCCGGGTCGGCGGCCACGAGGTCCTCGAGCTGAATCGCGGTCGTGGTGGCGTCGCCCAGGATCGGGTCGCCGCCGGCAGCCTCGATGAGCGCGGCGAGGAAGGAGCCTTCGCCAGCGGTGTAGATGCTGCCGCTGAACAGGCTCACCTCGTAGAAGGTGCTCGGCCGTTCCTCGCCGGCGACGGCCTCCTCGACCACGGCAACCCGGTCGCGCATATCGGTGACGATCTCGGCCGCCTCGGCCTGGGCGTCGAGCGCCACGCCGACGAGCTCGATGTCGGCGTACACCTCTTCGAGCGACTCCGGGTAGAGCACCAGCACCGGCAGCCCCAGGTCGGTGAGCGCCGCGACGTCCGCCGGCGGGGTGAGGTTGTTGCCGGCCGCGAGGACGAGGTCTGGCTCGGTGTCCACGACCGCCTCGCGGTCGACGCCGGTGAAGCTCGCCACATCGGGGACGTCCTCGAGCGCGGCGAGGACATCGGTCGGGAAGCCCACGCGGTAGTCGTTCACACCCACGATCCGGTCGCAGGCGCCGAGGGCGCAGACGATCTCCGTGCTCGACGGGGCGAGGCTGACGATCCGCTCCGGCTCGGCCTCGAGCGTGACTTCGCGGCCCTCGTCATCGGTGAGGGTGAGCGGGTAGGTGGTGGCTGGAATCGGCGTGGGTGTGGCCGCGACGGACGGCGCGACCGAAGGCGATGCCTGCGAGGCGGGCGCCGACGGCGACGCCGCGGCGTTGCAGGCAGCCAGAAGCAGTGCGACGAGAATCAGGAGCGGGGTGCGGAGACGAGGAGCCATGGGTGATGCCGTTCCCTTTCTCACGAGGGTCATGACATCGCGACATGGCTGGGCGACCTGGCTCCCGGTCCATCCGCGCGGCGGATCGGTCCGGATACAGTTGCGGGACAGCGCCGGCCTTGCACCGGCTTCGCCATTTACCCGCCGGCCTTTCGGCGGCGGCACCCGTCGCGGTCTTCAGTTGGTGGAGCGATGCTAGCACCTCCGGGCGCCGGTCACTCCGTCGAAAGCATGACCCGGAATCGTGCCGGTGTGACAATCGGGAAGTCGTTGGCCAAGGCAAGAAGGTGACTGTCCCCTGACACGAGAATCGCTCGCTGGTCGGACGCAAGGGCGAGGAGGTAATCGTCACCGGGATCGGATGCTTGCACCGGCGGCGCGCTGTCCGGATCTGGTGCAATCGTGGCAGAGCGCGTGAGCCACGTGACGAATTCATCGGCTTCAGCCGCGGGAATCCGCTTGCGAAGCTTCGAGTAGCCAAGCGCCTGCGCCAGCTCTGCGAGGAGCGCCGGCGACACGATCATCTCGAAGGCGCCGGCCTGCCAGGCAAGGAGCAGACCGGATGGTGCACCTGTTGGCGCAAGGATCGCCGAGATCAGGACGTTGACGTCGAGGACGGCGCGCAACGAATTACCGCCGCCGACGCGGACGCCTCACGGCATGCTGTGCCTCGACCGCGAGGTTCATCGCCTCCTCTTCGCCGAGCTGGTTCCGCGTCCACAAGCGTTCGAGGAGATCGAGACCCAGGTCACGTCGCACGGCCTCTTCGATCACCTCGCTGTCGCCCTTGCCCGTCCGAGCGGCACGCACCTTCACGGCGCGCAGCACGTCGGCGTCCACCGTCAGGGTCGTTCGCACTTTCGCCATCACCGCATCATAGCATCATGATGCACGTCTTCGGCGGTCCAACCTGGATCGGAGCCGACGAGCAGGCCCGCCGGCCGGGAGGGCGAGGCGGGCCTCGGATGCGGGGTGGGTTGCGGAGTTAGACGGGCGCGGCGACCTCGGCGCGGCCGTAGAGCGGCGTCTCCTTGGAGGCATCGCTCAGCATGGGGTCGAGCATCTTCTGGATCGCCAGCGTGTGGGTGCAGCCACCGGCGGACTCGAAGAGGTGGCAGTCGCAGTGCCACTGGTCGGCGTCGAGGCTGATCGTGTGGGAGCCGTTGTCGCCGGCGAAGCTGGCGGACAGGCTCGAGATCTTCACCCGATCCGGCTCATGCGCATACCGCATTGCCTTCTCGACCTTGCCGATCATGCTCGAATGCACGTCGCGTCTCCTCCCGGCGCCGTCATCCGGCGCCGTTCTACGGCGCCCGTCAGTCGGTCCTGGCGAGCCGCTCCTTCAACATTGCCAACAGTGTAACCGGGGTCGGGTCCGTCTGGTAGAGAATCGCGAGATAGACGCTCACCAGGTCGCCCAGCGCCACCCCGGTGAGGACCCGCGCCAGGGGTGAGGGACCCTCGGCCCAGATGGTGGACCGATTCGTGGCCCGCTCCCCGAGGAGCTCCTCCACGACCCGGTAGCGGGCACCGATCGCCTCCGCCTCCTCGCGCTCGCGCACCTCGACCACGTACAGCGCGTCCGACAGCTCACGCGGGTTGAGCGTCCCCTCGATGGCGTTGTGGTTCGCCTCCGGCATGGGCTCGAACGTGGCCCAGGCCTTCGCGTTCTCGTTGAGCTGCGTCTTCCATCGATGCGCCACCTGCGCCATGGCGCCCGCGCCGAAGACGATGGGGATGCGGCCGAAGATCGACCACGCCAGCTGTTTGGCCTGGTTCGCATCGGTCTCGACCGATGGCGCGTTCCGCTCCAGCAGGCCCTCGAGGGCCTCGACCGCAGGACCGATGGGATCCGGATCCGCGAACAGCCCCGCCCGCACCAGCAGCTCGTGGATGAGCCCGATGGAGAAGCCGACCGCCGCCCGTGGCTGGCCTGGCTGCTCGTAGCGCAGGAACGGGGTGGCGTCGGCCTCGGCCTGGCGGCCGAGCGCACCGCCGGTGCTGATCACCGCCATCGGGACCTTGCGCTTGCGGGCGGCCGTGGCACCGGAGAGTGTCTCCACCGTCTCGCCCGAGTGGCTGGTGGCGATGACGAGCGTCCGATCCCCCGCCCAGGCCGGTAGGCCGTAGTCGCGGTGCACGACGAGCGGGACCCGCAGCCGGTCGCCGGCGAGCCCGGCCACCAGCTCGGCGCCGATCGCCGAGCCGCCCATGGCGAGGACGAGCACCGAATCCACGTCGCGGTGCCGCTCGTCGAGCTCCACGGCCGCGGCCACGCGACGGGCGAGGGCGAGCTGGCGGGGCATCTCGCGCACCTTGCCGAGCATGTCCGACACGTCGATGCGGCGAAGGACCGCGGGGTCGTCGAGCGTGATCGCCTCGTCGAACTGGGGCGGCGCGTCGGTGTCGGCGCCGCCTTCATCCTCGCGGCCGCCGGGCTCCTCGTCGGGGTTCTTGTAGCCGAAGAAGTCGCGTGCGTCCATGCGGTCAGGCAGCAGCCACGGGCGCGGCGGCGAGGCGGCGGCCCTCATCGAGGAGCGCCTCCACGTCCTCCGGCGATCGCGCCTCGACGTAGATGCGCAGCAGCGCCTCGGTGCCGCTGAAGCGGATGAGCAGCCACGAGCCGTCGGATCGGTAGAACTTGAAGCCGTCCTTCGTATCGAGCGGCTGCCGGCGCTCGACGGCCTGGCCGGCGAGCGCCTCGGGCGCCTCGTGCTCGAGTCGCGCCAGGGTATCGGCCTTGACCTGGTCGTAGCCCTCGCGGCTGAAACGGATGTCGATCCGGTTGTAGTAGGAGGGGCCGGCGAGCGCCTGGAGCTCGGCCAGCACCTCGGACGCCTGCTTGCCCTTGGTCAGCCACAGGTCGAGCAGGAAGAGGCCGGACGCCAGGCCGTCGCGCTCGGGGATGTGCATCCCGAAGCCGAAGCCGCCGGACTCCTCGCCGCCGATGACCGCACTTGTCTCGGTCATCTTGGGGCCGACGTACTTAAAGCCCACGCCGGTCTCGTGCGCCTGCGTGCCGTAGATCTCGGCCAGGCGTGGAGCCATGGAGGTGGTGGTGACGGTGTAGACCGCCGGACCGATCTGCCCGCGCACGTCGAGGAGATACCAGTAAAGGAGCCCGTACACCTGGAGCTGGTTCACGAAGACGCCCTGCTCGGTGGCCATCCCGACCCGGTCGGCGTCGCCGTCGAAGGCGATCCCGATGTCCGCGCCCCAGCGCGGGATCTCCTGCAGCCACTCGTCCACGTTGGGGCGGATCGGCTCCGGGTTCACGCCCCCGAAGTAGGGATTCCGCTCGGTGTGGAGCTCGCGGATCGTCATCCGTCCGTCGCCGAGCAGGCGGGTGAACCAGCCGGCGCCGGAGCCGTACAGCGGCTCGACGAGGACGCGCTTCTCGGCGGCTTTGATGCGGTCGATGTCGACGATGCTCTCCAGCTGCTCGCGGAAGCGCGGGTATGCGTCGAAGGTCTCGACCATGCCGGCGGCGACCGCGTCGTCGTAGTCCATGCGCGGCGGCAGTTCGTCGTCCGGAT
>Ga0214468_1000480_pt1 | contig 12621 bp, 13 predicted proteins | sample RVTome_9_FD_187334 | JGI IMG/M metagenome (GOLD analysis project Ga0214468, IMG submission 187334) | Soil microbial communities from uranium-contaminated site in the Upper Colorado River Basin, Wyoming, United States - RVT155D38 HiSeq ...
GCCAAGTTCGTGATCCTCGACCGGATCCTCTTCAAGTCAGAAGACGCCGCCACGGCGGTCTGAGGCTCAGGCCTCGTCGTCTCCTTCGTCTGAATCGGCGTCCTCGTGCTCGTCGTCCTCGTGCTCATCGTCCTCGTGCTCATCGTCCTCGTGCTCGTCGTCCTGGTACTCCTCGTCCTCGCGTGACGAGTCATCTCCAGACTCGCCGAGCTGGAGATCCGTCGCCACCCCGGTGAGGATCTGATCCAGATGGTCGGCGCCGTTGGCGGTGTCGGTGTCATCGGAACCGGTTTCCACCTCGCCGTCATTCGATTCTTCGGCGTCTAGGACGGCCACCTGGTTGGCTTCGTCGCCACCGTCGTCCGATCCCTCGTCGCCGGCCTCTCCGATCCCGCTCGAGGCAATGGTCGAGTCCATGTCGTCGAGATTGCCCGAGACCTGCTCGGCCAGAACCGTCAATTCGGAGCGCACAGCGCGCACTCGCTCCGCGAGGTTTGCCATCTCTGCCTGGGCCTCGGCCTTCTTGGCCTCTTTCTCCGACTCCCAGGTGTCGGCTTGCTGTCTGGCATCATCGACGATGCGCGATGCCTGCGACTCGGCATCTGCGAGCAACTGGTCCGCCGCGGTTTGCGCTGCGATCAAGGCCCGACCCACCGCAGACTCGTCGATGGTCGGTTCAGCCACGGGCACCGGCGCAGGTTCGGGCTCCGGCTCCGGCTCTTCGACCGCTGGCTCCGGCTCCGCGACGACCGGCTCGGGAGGAGCGACGGGCGCGGCAGCCTGTGAGCTCCTCGCCTCTTCCAGTTGCTCGTTGAGGTCTTTGAGGGTGGCGACAATCTCATCGAGAAAGTCGTCGACCTCGTCGAGGTCATACCCACGGAGAGCCGTGGAGAATGTCTTCTGTTCAACTTCTTGTGCCGTCAGCATTGGTCATACCTCTCGAATTCGTCGGGCAGGATACGAAAAGGGAACTTGGGCTCCAAGGATCGGCGGGTCGGGCTCATCCCACGATGCTGATGAGTATCCGGATCGCGATCAGCAGCACGATCGGCGAGAGGTCGAGCGCGCCGCCTCCGAGTCGGATGGGCGGGATCACCCGCCGGATCGGCAGAATCACCGGGTAGATGATCCGATCCAGGAAGACCTGAACCCGGCCCAGGGGATGAGTGGATGAGACCCTGATCCAGGAGAGGATCACCCAGGCGAAGACGGCGTAGAAGTAGATCTGCAGAATGAGGACTATGAGGTCGCGCACGGCCGGCGATCAATCGATGTCGTCGAGCTCGTAGGCGCCCAGCGTCGACAACCGGCGCTTCTCATCGCGGCTCAACGTGACCCGGGGCGGCAGCACCAGCACCAGGCCATCGCCAACCCGGCGCATCGACCCGTCCAAGGCGTAGATGAGACCGGACGAGAAGTCGACGACTCGGCGGACCAGGTCGGGGTCGGTCATCCGCATGTCGAGGACGACAGGAACCCTGTCACGGACCCGGTCGGCGAGGACACGAGCGTCGGCGAACTCCTCCACAACCAGGATGTCCGATTGGATCTCGACGGGGCGCACCACCGGGCTCGAAGTCGGGGGCTCCACCCGCCGGCCTCCCTCGAACGCCGAGGCCTCGGGGCGACTTTGCGGCCGGGTGGCGGCGCGCGCCGTGGGCGGCGGCTCGACACGCCGGCCCTCGGTCAACGGGTCGACCGCGCGCGGCTGTCCTGCCGGTTCCGGTTGATAGTGGTTTGCGGGGTTTGCCAGCTCTGCGGCCTCCGCCTCGATTTGATCCTCATCCACCAGCCCCAGATAGACGAGAGCTTTCGAGAAGAGTGAAGACATTCACGCTCCGGTTGCTTTGCGTGGGCCAAAGATAGCCCGTCCCACACGTATGATCGAAGCACCTTCGGCAATTGCTACCTCAAAGTCGTCGGTCATCCCCATCGACAGCTCCTCGACCGAGGGGTGGTCGCGTGAGACGGCATCCCTCAGATCGCGCAGCATCTCGAAGTAGCGTCGGCTGTCTTCGGGGTGCTCCGGGATCGGGGGGATGGCCATCAGTCCCCTCACGTCGAGACCCGACTCGATCATCCAGCCGACCGCTTCGGCCACGTCGGGCACCGCCAATCCCGACTTGTGGTCCTCGGCTCCCACGTTCACCTGGACGAGGACCGGCGGCGGGTGACCGGGACCCTTCAACCAGGCGTTGGCCAGTGATCTGCGATCCATCGAGTGGAGGAGAGTGGCGACGGGCCGCACCGCTCGCGCTTTGCGTGACTGCAGGGCGCCCACGAAATGCCACCGAATGTCATCGGGCAGTTCCGGAGCCTTCTCCGCGAGCTCCTGTGCCCGATTCTCACCGAAGTCTCGATGACCCTGGTCGTACACGTCGCCGATGTCCTCGATCGACATGGTCTTGGAGACCGCTACCACAGTCACTTGCACCGGGTCGCGTCCGGCGACGTCAGCGGCCGATCGGACCCGTTCCATCACCTCCGCATAGGTCACGGCAACCACCCGATGGTGGCGAGCCGGCTGAGCGTCCCGTCGCGACGATGACTGAACCAGCCGTCCTCATGATGGGTGCAGCCATCGACCAGCCATGTGTCGACGCCGTCCAACTGGGCTTCGATGGCGGCGCCGAGATCAACCGAACTGGTGCCCCAAGTCGTCTCCGCGTCGTGTCGATGAAACCGAGCCGCCACCTCCTGCCCGACCTCGAAACAGCACGGCCCGATCCCGGGGCCCACCTCGGCCCGGATCGGCTCATGGCCGGCGCGGCTCATCTCGGATCGCAGTCGGGCAACCACACCCGCGTCGGCACCTCGCCACCCGGCATGGGCCACGCCCACCGCGTCCGAAGCGTGAAGAACGACTCCGAAGCAGTCGGCGGTGAAAACTGCCAAAGGCAGGCCTGACACCGTCGTCCACAGGGCGTCGGCCTGCCCGGCGTCGCCCGGTGAGTCGACTACCAGCACTTCGGCACCGTGGACCTGGCGCGCGGTGGACCAGGAACCGGAGATTCCGAGGGCCCGGGACAACTCGTCTCTGGCCACCGTGTCGTCGGCCAGATCCCCGTCGGTCGCCTCGCTGAAAGCAGCCCCGTGCCGTGACGGGGGGCGAATCATCCCTGCACGAAGGTAGGTATGTCCAGGGTGTCTTCGCTGGGCGGCCTGTCCCCGAGCTCTTCATCGAAGCCGCGCGCCGGCCGGTTGGGGCGTCTCCGTCCTTCGAAGCCGGCGGCGATGACCGTGACCTTCATCTCCTCGCCGAGATCGTCGTCGATGATGGCCCCGAAGATGATGTCGGCCTCGCCATCGGCATGGTCGGACACGACTCTCGCCGCTTCTGTGGCCTCGTGCAGCGTCATCGACGTCGGCCCCGAGACACTCAGTAGCACTCCCTTGGCTCCGTCCATCGAGGCCTCCAGCATCGGAGAGGCGATGGCGCGCTCGGCGGCCTGGCGGGCCCGGTTCTCACCGGTGGCCCGGCCGATGCCCATGACTGCCGAGCCGGCGTCGGTCATGATCGTGCGGACGTCGGCGAAGTCGACATTGATCAGGCCTGGCGTGGTGATCAAATCGGTGATCCCGGTGACTCCGCTCATGAGCACCTCGTCAGCGAGCCGGAAGGTGTCGGCCATGGGAGCAGCCGGATCTCCCACATCGAGGAGTCGATCGTTGGGGATCACGATGAGGGTATCGACCGAGTCCTTGAGCGAGTCGATTCCCTGCTCGGCGTGGACGGCCCGGCGTCGGCCCTCGAAGCCGAACGGTCGGGTGACGACTCCAACGGTGAGGGCGCCCACCGACCGGGACACCTCCGCCACCACCGGGGCGCCGCCGGTGCCGGTTCCGCCACCTTCACCCGCAGTGATGAAGACCATGTCGGATCCCTTGAGCACTTCCTCGAGCTCGGCCCGGTGCTCCTCGGCGGCGGCACGACCGATCTCGGGGTTGGCTCCCGCACCGAGGCCACGGGTGACCTCGCGGCCGATGTCGAGCTTGACGTCGGCGTCACTCATGAGAAGGGCCTGGGCGTCTGTGTTCAGGGCGATGAACTCAACCCCCCGAACCCCGCCCTCGACCATGCGATTGACCGCATTGACCCCGCCACCACCGATACCTACCACCTTGATGACGGCCAGGTAGCCGCCACTGCCATTGCTCACGGAGTCCTCCAGAATCTGGTTGAAATCAAACGTTGAAGTAGAGGTTTACCTTTAGACATTTGTAAAGTAAACCCTCAATACTTAAGCCTCTAGTTGAGGTTTAGACCCGTGGTCGAAGTGGGTGAAGGTCTTGGTCTGCTCAGCCATCCTCACCACTCTCTCCCCCGCTTCCGCCGTCATCGGAGGTCACAGACCCATTGGACGCCCCGGCATCGTCGTCCCCGACACCTCCCCCATCAGGGGCAAGGTAGGAGGGATTGGTCGGTGCGATCACGTTGAGCAGTGACTCCGCAGGGATCTTCGTATCCAAGAGGGCTTCCAGACTCAACGCCTTCGCCCGCATCTCCACTCCCCTGCCCAACCGCACTTGATAACCGGAGACCCAGGCCCATAGCTCGCCCTCGTTCATGGTCACCACCGTGCCCTGATGGAGCTCGGACGGCAACGCCTCGATGAATTGCAGGGCGGCGAGGATGTCGGGTGCGGTCTCGGCCGCAGCGGCGGCGAGATGGGGCATGTCGATCCGAGCCATCTCCTCGTCGGGCTCCGAGCCCGAGGGAAGGGCGATGCCGTCGACAGCTCGTCGAGTCCAACCCGACTCGGTGTTGGTCCACGCCACGGGGGCCCGCTCGACCACTGTCACGTCCACTCGATTCGGCCAGTCCTTGTCGACCTCTGCCGACTCGATCCAAGGGTCTTCGAGAAGGGCGGCTTCGGTTCCCGACTCACTCACCTGGATCATCGGGGTCCCGGCGACCACGCCCCGTGTTGCGAGAACGGCGTGACCGGAGCTGACCGCGATGCCGGAGGTTTCTACCTGAGTGACACTGAGCCACGGCGAGAATGCGAGCCACACCAGAGACCCTGCGACCAGCACGGTCGCCAGAAACTTGAGCAAGCGGCTCATGTTCTGCTTGGCCTTGTCCTCGGCGACATCCTTGCGTCGCTCAGCGAGTCTTGGATCGATCGTCACTCTTCGAATCCCACGAATTGAATCTCTGGCTCCAGATTGGTCCCGGATCGCTCCAGAACGGCGTCTTTCACCTGTTTGACGAGTTGGTATATGTCCCCAGCGGTTGCATCGGGGCCGGCGACGAAGAAGTTGGCATGCTTCGAGGAGACGGCCACATCGCCGACTCTCATCTCCTTGAGACCCAACTCGTCGAGGAGTCGTCCCGCCTCGATGTCAGACGGGTTCTTGAAGACACTCCCCGCGTTGAGGGTCCCTCCTGGCTGATGATCCCTGCGCCAGCGGGTTATCTCTCGCATCAGCTCTCTACCTCGCTCGGGCTCACCGGGCTCACCGCCGAAAGTTGCCTCGACCACGAGATCTTGGGCGGCGACGTTCGAGTGTCTGTAAGCGAGATCGAGATCGTCGGGCCCGACACGGCGCTGCCCACCGGTGACGAGATCGACGATCGTTGCGAACCGGAGCCGGTCGACGGTCTCGACCCCGAAGCACCCTGCGTTCTGGCGGACTGCTCCCCCGACGGATCCGGGTATGCCCACGAAGAACTCGAGACCGAGCACCCCGGCATCGACCGCGGTCCTGGCCAAACGGGGAAGGGGGACGGCACCGCCCGCGATGACTTCGATGTCATCGATGGCGACCGCCAGAAAGTCTCCTTCCAGCTTGACGGCCAGACCGTCGAACCCCGAGTCGGCCACGACCAGGTTCGAGCCCCGCCCCAGGACGAGGATCGGCATGGACGCAGCCAGGCCGGTCTCTATGAGACGGTCGAGATCGGGGCGCGAGCCGATGGTGGCGAACCATCGAGCCGGCCCTCCTGCCTTATAGGTGGTCAACGGGCCCAGCGGCACGCGCTCCTCGAGCACGCCGTCACGGAGGAGAGCAGCCACACCGCTCACGACCTCTCTCCCAGGATCGGCGCCAACTCGTTGTGAAACAGGGTTATGTCACCGGCACCGAGGCTCAGGACCAGATCGCCCTCCTCGAGCATCGGAGCCACGTACCCGGCGAGCTCGTAACGATGGGGCACGTAATGGACCGTTGCCCCCGCATCGCGGGCTGCCTCCGCCACCAGCTCGCCGGTGACCCCTGGCACCGGCTCCTCGCGGGCGCCGAAGACGTCGGTGACCACGACCACGTCGGCCCGAGCCAGAGCCTGGCCGAACTCGCTGCTGAATCTTTGCGTCCTCGAATAGAGGTGGGGCTGGAAGACCGCGAAGATCCTCCCGGGCGAAGTGTGCGCTGCGGCATCGAGGACAGCTTCCACCTCAGTGGGATGATGGGCGTAGTCGTCATACAGCACCACCCCTCCCACCGTCCCTCTGTGTTCCCATCGTCGCCCGACCCCCTTGAATGAAGCCAGTCCGGCGGCGACGTCGCCGGGGTCCCGCCCCAACTCGGAGAGGAGAGCGATGGCTCCCGCGGCGTTGCGTGCGATGTGCGCCCCTGGCTGAGGAACCGTGACCCCAACGGGGCCTTTGGCACCGACGAGACGGAACGAAACCGTGCCCGCCGAGTCGTCCAAGTCCTCGATGAGCCAGTCGGCTTCCTCGTGGAAGCCATAGGTGATTGCCTTCGACGACGAGGCTACGACCGTGGCTCCGGGGTCGTCGCGACAGCAAACCACCGGCCCTTGCACCTCGGTGGCGACACCGACGAAGCTATCGACGAGATCGGCCTCCGATTCGAAGTGGTCGACATGCTCGTGCTCGACGTTGGTCACCACGAGACCGCGGAGATGGAGGCTCTCGAACGTGCGGAAGGCCTCGTCGGCTTCGAGCACCAAGAGGTCGGTGGCGCCGGCATGGCCGTTGGTTGCGACGTCGACGAGATCGCCACCGACGACGAACGACGGGTCTTCCCCGATGGACCGGAGAGCAGATATCAGCATGGCCGTGGTCGTCGTCTTCCCATGGGTGCCCGTGGCACCGATGGTCGGGATGTCCGCCGTAACCGCTCCGAGCAGTTGCGGGCGGCGCCACACCGGGATGCCCGCATCCCGTGCCGCGGTCAATTCCTCGTCGTAATCGGGCACAGCCGACGAGGCGACCACCAGGGCGGCCCCTTCCACGACTTCAGGATGATGGCCGACGTACGTGGTGACTGCGAGGTCGGCGAGGGCGTCGAGCGCCGCGCCACTGCGCAGGTCGGAGCCGGTGAGATGATGGCCCCTGCCCAGCAGCAGTTTGGCGATGGCGCTCATCCCGGCGCCACCAGCCCCTACGAGGTGGATGCGTCCTTCGGGAAGGCTCACGCTGCTGCCTCGATCATGGCCCGGGCGATGGTACGAGCAGCGTCCGGTCTGGAGAGGTCACTTGCCGCTTCGGCCATCGCCGAGCGCCGGAATCGATCGGTGAGCAGATGGGCCACCGTGTCGGCGAGACGACCGATTTCACCCTGGGGAACTATCTCGGCGGCGCCCGCCCGCTTCAATGCGAGGGCGTTTCTCTCCTGGTGCCCCCCCGAGCCGAACTGGCCGGGGACCAGCACCGACGCACTGGCCGTCGCGGTCAGCTCCGCCACCGCACCGCCGGCCCGAGCGACCACGAGATCCGATGCCGCGTAGAAGAGATCCATCCGATCCTCGAACCCGATCCTGACCCAATCCACCTCTTCGGGGCTCTCCATTGCAGCGAGTTCCGTGAGATGTGACTCCCCGGTGAGATGGATGATGGAGACTTCATCCCCGGACCAAGAGGTGGCCATGGCTGTGATCTCTGTGTTTATCGCGCCCGCTCCCAACGAGCCGCCGAAGACACCTATGACCGGGCTTTCCCCCGACAACCCGTAGTGGGCCAACGCCTCCGCCCGCAGCGACTCGCGGTCGAACTCCCAAAACATGGAACGAACCGGGTTTCCCACCCATGCCCCCGATGGCAGTCCCGCGGTGTCGGGGAACGAAACGAACGACTGCCGGGCCCATCTCGCGGTGACCTTGTTGGCAAGCCCGGCTTCGGCGTTCTGCTCTGCGTTGAAGAAGGCGACGTCCTGACGTCTGGCCGCCAATGCGGCGGGAATGGTCACATAACCGCCCATACCGAGGACGACGCGGACGCCGGAGCGATCGATCAAGTCACCGATAGCGGCCCTGGCGCGGCTCACGACTCCAGGGATGCGCAGGTTCTCCAGGGTGAGCGACCGTTTCAAACCGGCTAGCTCCACCCCCACGAAGCGATATCCCTCGCGGGGATAGACGGACGACTCCAGGCGGTCGCCGCCGACGTAGATCACCTCCGACTTCTCGACGCCGAGATCCACCAGCCCCTCTCCAACCGCCAGACCCGGGAACACATGCCCCCCGGTGCCGGCGGCGGCAATGAGAAAAGCCATGGCGGCGGCCTCTAGCTGGAGTTTCCGAAGGAAACTCCAGCGGCTCGGGCAACACCCGAGCCGCGCCCACTTTGCGCGATGTTCACGAGAATGCCGATCGCGCCCATCGAGACGGCGAGGGCGGTCGAACCGAACGACACGAAAGGCAGGGCGATTCCCGTTATCGGGATCACTCCGAGTACCCCGCCGATGTTGACCAGCGCCTGGAACGAAAGCCACACCGTTATCCCGGCAGCGACCATCCGGCCGAAACCATCTGGTGCTCTCGAGGCGACGATCCAACCGGCGACTGCGAGCGCGATGAAGAGGCCGATGACGGTAAGGCCGCCGATGAGACCGGTCTCCTCGCCGATGATGGCGAATATGAAGTCGGTGTGAGCGTTGGGCAGGTAGAACCAACGGGCCCGCGAGGCGCCGAGACCCACCCCGAACACCCCGCCATTGCCCAGGGCGTAGTAGCCCTGGAGGAGCTGATAACCGTCGCCTGAAGGGTCGGCGTACGGATCGAGATAGGCGTCGAAGCGGGCGGCGCGGTAGTCGGCCTCGAAGGCGAGGTAGGTGGTCGCCAGGATCGCGACCAACCCTATGGCCAGGATGAACTTCATCGGGACGTCGCTGGCGACGATCACCGCCATCGCTGCCGCACCGATGATGATCAGCGTCCCCAGATCGGGTTGGCGGATGACGAGCACTCCGACGATCCCCACGATCGCGGCAACTGGCACGATGAAGTGAGGGAAGTTGGTGAGGAGCTTCGCCTTCTTCTCCAGCAGATACGCCAGGACGAACACGACGGAGACCTTGGCCAACTCCGACGGCTGGAACGAGGTGAGACCGGGCAATCTCAGCCAACGTGTGGCTCCACCCTCGGTGATCCCGTTGACCTCGACGGCCACGAGCAGACCGACGGTGAGCAAGAACAGCGGGAACGCCGCCTTCCGGTAGAAGCGGTATGGGATCCGGGAGGCAACGATCAGCGCGATGGTTCCAAGACCCACTCCGACCAACTGCCGCTTGAGAAAGTGCCACTGGTCCTGAGACTCGGTGACATCGAGCGCGACTGCGGATGAGGCGGACATGGTGACCCCGAGACCCACGACGACCAGCACCACCACCAGGACCAGGAGCATGGTCGTGGCCCGATCGTTCACCTTCTGGCGTGCCAGCTTGCCCTGGGCGGCGGCGCGCACCTTGGTGAGATATGTCACGTTCGAGGCCACCTCTACGTCTCCGTTCTCTCGCGGACCAACTCGGTGAAACGATCGCCACGCTCGCCATAGGAGGCGAACTGGTCGAAACTGGCGCAGCCGGGCGCCAGGAGGATCGTGTCGCCAGGCCGCGCCGCGTCTGCGGCTGCGGCCACGGCGATCTCCATGGTTCCCACCAGCCTGCCTCGATCTCCTGCTGCGGCAACGAGACTCGGCCCGGCCTCGCCGATACCCAAGATGAGTTTCACGTTTTCCTCTTTGGCCAACGGGGTGAGATCGATCCCCTTGGCCATTCCACCGGCGATCAACACCACGGAGTCATGGGCGCGGATCGAAGCGAGGGCGGCGTGTGGGTTGGTGGCCTTGGAATCGTCCACCCAGGTGATCCCGTCGGAGTCGGCGACGATCGTGCGCCGGTGGGCGCCAGGTGCGAAAGAGATCGCCCCGTCGACCACTCCATCGGGTGTGGCCCCCATTCTGAGAGCCAGGGCGGCGGCGCATGCCAGGTTGACCAGGTGGGTCGGGTCCTGGGACTCGAGATCGGCGACATCCACGGCAACGTCGCCTATCCGAAGGCTTCGGCCGTCGAAACCGCCTCCACCCGCGGGCACGCGATGTCCCGAGACGGGATAGAGCTCGGACGGTGCCCTGTTAGCCAACTGCGTTGCTCCCTCGTCGTCACAGTCGAACACGAGGAGGTCGGCCGAGGTCTGGTTGGCGTAGATCATGGCCTTTGCCTGGCGGTAGGCCTGAGGGGACCCGTGCCAATCGAGGTGATCGACTGCCACGTTGGTGATGGCGGCCGCTTGGGGATGGAACTCCTCGGTGAATCGCAACTGGAAGCTGGACACCTCTACGACCAGGGCGTCGTAACTGGTGTCGGCGAAGTCGGAGAGGGCGGCTCCGATGTTGCCGGTGGCGTGGGCGTCGAGCCCGCTGGCGTCGAGCATGGCGGCGGTGGCCTCGGTGACACTGGTCTTGCCGTTGGTTCCGGTCACGGCGGCCATCGGGGCATCCAGGTGTCTGTAGGCGAGCTCGATCTCACTCCAGATGGGAAGCCCGCTCTCGAGGACGTCGACAACCGGACGCGAGCGCTCTGAGAATCCCGGGCTGACCACAACCTGGTCGATGCCGTCGAGGAGCACCGGATCCCAGGTGCCGGACGCAACTCCGAATCCCTCAGAGATGACGTCCACGGGAAGAGTCTCGTCGTAGAGAGTCACGGTCATTCCGTGATTGCGGGCGAGACGCGCCGCCGCCTGACCTGAGACTCCGGCACCGAGGATCAGCAGCCGCGTCACAGAATGCCCTCGATCTGGAGAAAGTCGGCGTAGAAGAGACCGAGGCCGAGCGCCACGCCGACACCGGTGAGTATCCAGAAGCGGATGACCACAGTCGTCTCGGGCCATCCACCCAGGGCGAAATGGAAATGAAGTGGAGACATGCGCAGCACCCGTCGCCCGGTCAGTTTGAAACTGCCGACCTGGGCGATGACCGAGAGCGTCTCGGCGACGAAGACCGCACCGATCAAAGCGAGGAGAAGCTGGGTGTTGGTGAGAAGTGCCAGCGCCGCCAGCAACCCCCCGATGCCCTGGCTGCCGACGTCTCCCATGAAGATCTTCGCCGGAGGCGCGTTCCACCAGAGAAACCCGAGCAGGGCGCCGAACATGGCGGCCGAGATCATCGCCAGCTCGAGCGGTGACAGAGCCTCGTATATGCCCCCGGTGACATCGGAGTTTCTGAACTGCCAGAACGAGATGATGGTGTAGGCCCCGATCACGAGGGCCGACGCCCCACCAGCAAGGCCATCCATCCCGTCGGCGAGATTCACCCCGTTGGCCGCCCCGGTGAGCATGAGCAACACCCACACGACGAAGAACACCCCGAGGTCGAATTGCTCACCGAGCGGCCGGACGAAAGAGATCTCGGTGACGATGCCCGCTCTCGTGGCCAGGAAGGCGAAGAGCGCGGCGATGGCGAGCTGCCCGCCGAACTTGGCCGCCTTGGAGAGCCCGAGACTTCTCTGTCGCGAGTACTTGATCCAGTCGTCGAGAAATCCGACCAGCGCCATGCCGAGGAGGGCGAGGACGGCGAGCCAGCCCCCGTCGCCAAACGGACGTGTCTGAAGGGTGAAGCCCGTGGACGACGTCCAGATCTGAACATGGGCGAGAAACCATCCGACGACAGCGGCGCCCACGAACACGACACCTCCCATCGTCGGGGTGCCCTGCTTGTGGGCGTGTTGGCCCTGGATGTCCTCCTGGATGAACTGGCCTATCTCACGCCGACGCAGCATGCGAATGGCATATGGGGTGACGAATATCGACAGCAGCAGGCCAAGAGCCGCAGCGACCAGGAGGGCAATCACGTCTCAATGCTCCCCGATGGAGGCCCCGATTCTGCGGACATCCGGCGTCTCTGCAGCGACTCCGCCGCGACCTGGCGGTCGTCGAAGGCAATCCTCTCCCCGGCGACCTGCTGAAAAGGCTCGTGCCCCCGCCCCAGGACGAGAATCACGTCTCCATCCTCAGCGGCCCCGATGGCGATGTCGATGGCGCGACGGCGATCCACTTCCACCACCGTGTGCGCTCCCTCCGGGACACCGGACGCCACGGCGTCGACAATCGTGCCCGGGTCCTCGGATCGAGGATTGTCGCTGGTTATCACCGCGAGGTCGGCTCTGGCGACTGCGGCGCCCATGGCCGGCCGCTTGGCCCGGTCCCGATCCCCACCTGCTCCGATGACGCCGATCACTCTGCCATCGGTGAGGGTGTGGGCCGTCTCCACCGCCCTGGCAACTCCCTCCGGCGTATGGGCATAGTCGACTATGACAACGATGGGATCGGTGCCGGAGACGATCTCGAACCTTCCTGGCACCCCGGCAACACGGGTCATGCCCACCGTGACATCATCGAAGCTCACACCTGCGGCTAAACAACAGGCTGCCGAAACG
>Ga0214468_1000481_pt1 | contig 12603 bp, 11 predicted proteins | sample RVTome_9_FD_187334 | JGI IMG/M metagenome (GOLD analysis project Ga0214468, IMG submission 187334) | Soil microbial communities from uranium-contaminated site in the Upper Colorado River Basin, Wyoming, United States - RVT155D38 HiSeq ...
AGCTACATCGAGCAGGGGCCCGTGCTCGCGACCGAGGGCGTCGCCGTGGCCGCGGTGAACGGGTGCGCGGGGGTCGAGCGCCACCGGTTCGCCTTTCATGGCCAGGCCTCCCACGCCGGGACCACCCCGATGGAGCTTCGCCGCGACGCCGGCCTGGCGGCCGCCGACGCCGCGCTTCGGATCGAGGGGGTGGCCCGCGAGCGCGACGGCGTCGCCACCACCGGCGTCCTTCGGCTCGAGCCCGGCATCCCCACCGCGGTCGCCGGCAGCGCCGAGCTGGTCGCCGACATGCGCCATCCCGACGCCGCGGAGCTCGAGGCGATGCTCGCGGAGGTCCTGGAGATCGCCGCCGACGCCGCCGCCGCCCGCGAGTGCGAGCTGGTGGCGGAAGCGGTGTGGCGGATCGAGCCGCTGGCGTTCGACCCCGAGCTGGTCGAGGAGGCCCGCCACGCCTGCCGCGAGGCCGCCGGGGCCGAGCGCGAGCTGACCAGCGGCGCCCTGCACGACGCGGCCGAGGTCTCGCGCGTCGTATCTGCGGCGATGCTGTTCGTGCCTTCGCTGCGCGGCCTCAGCCATACCCGAGAGGAGGACACCGCCGAGGCCGACCTGGTGGCCGGGATCGAGGCCTTCGGCCTGCTCGCGAACCGGGTGCTGGCGGGCGGCTGAGGGAGCTCCTGGCCCAGCCGGCTCAGCGGTCGGGGCTCGGCGCCCCCTCCTCGGCTTGCACGCAGAGCACGATGCTCGCGATCGCGATCCAGACGAGGCCGGCAAGGAAGGCGAAGAAGCCGAGCGGGGTGACGGCGAGGATCCCGATTGCGAGGGCCAGCCATCCGAGCCACCGGGGAAGGCCGCCAAAGCGGACCGCGCCCAATCCGGTGGCCAGGAACAGCGCGGCGATTCCGACGGCCAGCGGCATGAACAGGTCGCTGCTGAGGACGTGCAGGGTCTGCGTCGCCGCAGGGTCGATGCTGTCGGCGGCGTCGGCGAGCGCAAAGCCGAGCCCGGCGAACAGGGCGATGCCCGCGCTGGCGAGCACCCCGCCGCCGAAGGCGATCGCCGAGAGACGTGCGACCGGGCCTTCCCCGGCGCGGAGGGCGCGCCGGATCCTGCCGGCGAAGAACAGGAAGAGGAGCGCTCCATAGGCCGCGAGGACCGAGGCTGCGAGGACCGAGGAATCCTCCTCGGTATAGAAGGCCACCACCTCGCTCGCAGGCGCGTCGAAGTCGGGCGGCTCGCCCCCGACGATGAAGGACACGACCAGCAGGGCGACGGCGACCAGGCCGGTGATCGCCGAGAGCTGCTCCCAACGCTTGCTCATATCTCAACCTCGCTTCGCGGGTGGACTGCCACGGGGCAGCCTAGGCACCGCGTCGGACCACATCGGCCGCTCTTCTCGTCGCGTCAGGGTCGCGGGGATGCAGGTCCCGGAGCAGGGGCATCAGACGCCGTGTCGGTGGCCCGAACCGGGGCGGGGATCAGGGCGGCTCCTGCGATCACGAGACAGAACGCAAACATCCGCCCGGTGATCTCCAGCGTCCCGGTGCCGACCGGGTCCCGGAAAACCAGGATGCCGCCGACGATCGCGGTCAGGTTGGCGGCAACCGAGGTTAGGGCGATGACCTCGACGCCTGGGCCGATCTGCAAGCCGCGGGCTGAGGAATAGAAGGCAACGACAGAGGCGATCACCGCCGCAGCCGTCCACGGGCTGATCAGCTCGAGCACCCCGCTGGCGATGTCGTCGACCAAGAACTTGATCGCAATGTCAGAGACGCCGAAGAGTGCGCCGGCGGCGGCACCGAGAAGGAGGCCCTGCGCCGCCGATGGAACCCGGCTGTGGGTCGAGGCCGCGGCGACCGCGACGCTGACGACGAGGACGCCGCACTCGACCGCGATCAACGCGGCCACGGCGTAGTGCCGCGTCTCGCCCGCGTCTGAGCCGGAGGTCACGCCGATGATCGCCAGTCCGACCGCCGTAACGACCACGCCCGCCCACTGGCGGCGCCCGAGTTGGAAACCGAAGAAGCGCTCCGCGAAGACGGCGAGGAACACCAGTCCGCCGGAGAGGACGGCCTGCACGATTGAGAGCGGCGCCAGGGCGAGCGCGCCGACATGGAGCCCCCAAGCTCCGAGAGCCACTGCCCAGCCAACCGCGAACCACCTCGAACGGAAGAGATCGGCCGCGCTTCTCAGCGGGTGCCGGACCTGCACGTCCGGCGCGAGTACCGCGCCGCGGTGCTTGAGTAGAAAGGAAACGCTCGTCGCGACGGCGCAGGCGAGCGCGAGTGCGAGTCCGACGATCACACCGGAGACCGTCCCTCAGAGACATGAAGGATGCCGGGTGGACCCCACAGCCTCCTGCTCCTCAGTCGAGCCGAGCCGGACGACATCCTGAGCCAGGCGACTATCGGAGCGAAGGCCAGATTTGGAGTGCCGTTCACGCGCTACACCCTCGCATCTCCAGTGCCGGAGGTTTCGCCGCCGCCGCCGGCTGGTAGCAGCACGCCCCGCAGCCCGCATGCCCAAACCATTTGGCGCGGGTTTTCAACACATCGGCCGCAGATGCGCAACGCTTGCCCTGCCAGCGGCGACCCTCCAGAAAACGATCCACCGAGGAGACGAGATGAACGACCAGGAGATCCTCAGCGAGAAGCAGGCCGAGCTGTGCGAGGAGAGCACCACCGAGTACTCGGACCTGAAGGCGTTCTTCATCAACTGCACGCTGAAGCGCTCGCCCGAGATGTCCCACACCCAGGGCCTGATGGACATCTCGATCGAGATCATGCGTCGGGTGGGCGTCGAGGTCGAGTGCATCCGCGCGATCGACCACGAGATCGCGACCGGCGTCTGGCCCGACATGACCGAGCACGGCTGGGAGCGCGACGAGTGGCCCCGGATCTTCGAGCGGGTGATGGACGCGGACATCCTGGTGCTGGGGATGGCGATCTGGCTCGGCGAGAAGACGTCGGTGGCGACGCAGGTGATCGAGCGCCTCTACGGCAACTCGCATCTGCTCAACGACCAGGGGCAGTACGCGTACTACGGGCGCGTCGGCGGCTGCCTCGTGACCGGCAACGAGGACGGGGCAAAGCACTGCGCGATGAACACGCTGTACTCGCTCCAGCACCTGGGCTACGTGATCCCGCCGCAGGCCGACGCCGGGTGGATCGGCGAGGCCGGGCCGGGCCCGTCGTATCTCGACGAGGGCTCGGGCGGCCCCGAGAACGACTTCACCAACCGCAACACGGCGTTCATGACCTGGAACCTCCTGCACCTGGCGCGGATGCTGAAGGACGCCGGCGGCATCCCCGCCCACGGCAACCAGCGCTCTGCCTGGGACGCCGGCTGCAAGCCCGCCTGGCCGAACCCGGAGCACCGCTAGCGCCGCCCACTACGCTGCGGTCGATGAGCCTCTACGACGAGCTCTCCGAGCTGCCCCTGCAAGTCGACTCCTACGAGCTCGAGGACCACGACCGCGAGTTCTCGCCGGAGTTCACCCGCCCCTCGACGATCGTCCGCCTCCACGGGGGCGGCCACGAGGGCCTCGGCGAGGACGTCGTCTACACCGTCCTCGACCACATGGCCCACCGCGACGCGGGCGCCGTGCACGACTTCACCGGGGTCTCGACGCTGGGCGAGTTCTGCGACCTCGCCGGCGGGCTCGACCTGTTCGAGGGGGCCCCGCCGGAGTACGAGGCGTCGCGCCACTACCGCCGCTGGGCGTACGAGTCGGCGGCCCTCGACCTGGCGTTGCGCCAGAGCACCATCCCGCTGCACGAGGCCGCCGGGCGCGAGCCGATGCCCGTCCACTTCGTCTGCTCGACCCGCCTCGGCAGCTTCGGCGACGATGGGCGCCGCTCGTCGACGGAGCCGATCCGAAAGCGCCTGGAGAAGTACCCGACGCTGGAGTTCAAGCTCGATCCCGAGAACGACTGGGACGCCGAGCTGATCGCAGAGCTGCGCGAGCTGGCGCCGGTACGCGTGCTCGACCTCAAGGGACTCTACCGCGGGACCCCCGTCGACGTCGAGACCGACCCCGAGCTCTACCGGGCGGTCGCCGAGGCCTTCCCGGATGCCTACCTCGAGGATCCGGACCTGAACGAGGAGACGCGCCCCGTGCTCGAGCTCCACGACGAGCGCATCACCTGGGACGCGAACCTGCACTCGCTCGACGACGTCAAGGCCAACGCCCGGAGGGCGATCAACTCGAAGCCGTCGCGGTTCGGGTCGCTCCGCGAGCTCTTGTCGGTGTACGAGCACTGCGAGCGCGAGGGGATCGCGATCTACGGTGGCGGCCAGGGAGAGCTGTCGGTCGGGCGCGGGCAGATCCAGTACCTGGCGTCGCTGTTCCACCCGGACACGCCCAACGACACCGCGCCGTCGGGCTACAACGACCCGGCCGTGCCGGACGGGATGCCGTCGAGCCCGATGGACCCGGCGCCGAGCGCAACCGGCTTTCGGTGGGCCGAATAGCCGCTTCGGCCGGCCGAACCCCGGATCTTCTGTAGCGTGGCCCGCAACCCCGAGCCAGGAGGCAGCGAATGCCAGAGCGTTCGTTCCCGGAAGCCCTGAACGCCCAGATCGCCAACGAGTTCTCAGCCGCGATGCAGTACATCGGCGCCGCCGTCTACTACGACGCCGAGACGCTGCCGCGGCTCGCGGCCTTCTTCTACCGCCAGGCGCTGGAGGAGCGCGAGCACGCGATGATGATGGTCCAGTACCTGCTCGACGTCGGCGAGGAGGTACGGATCCCCGACATCAAGGGGCAGCAGACGAGCTTCTCCGACGGGGTCGCGCCGGTGCGGATGGCGCTCGAGCAGGAGCAGCGCGTCGGCGAGGAGATCTACGCCCTGTTCGAGCTGGCCCGCGAGGGCAAGGACTACCGCGCCGAGCAGTTCATGCAGTGGTTCGTCAAGGAACAGGTCGAGGAGGTGGCGCTGATGCAGGACCTCCTGAGCGTGGTCGAGCGCACGCACAACAACCTGCTGTTGGCGGAGGAGTTCGTCGCCCGCGAGGGGCTCGGCGAGGAGGGCGACGACCCGACGACGCCACCTGCCGCGGGCGGGGGCTAGGGGGGCGGTCCACTAGGAGCGGAACTCGGCAAGGCCCGCGGCTGCCTCGGAGCGGACCTTGCCCTGGACGATCGGACTCCAGCCGAGGGCGAGGCCAATCGGGCCCAGCGCCATCCGCGTCCACTTCCAGAGGTCGAAGGAGTCGCGGTGCTCGGTGATCAGCCCGGCGGCGTCGAAGCGGAAGCTGGCCTGGATGTCGTTGACCACGGGCCGGCCGGTGCGGAAGGTGTAGCGGGCGATCCAGTTGGCGCTGCCGTTCTCGTCGTCGGCGTCGTGGGAGGCCAGCTCGACCGTGAGATCCTCGGCCCGGCCGGTCAGCATCCGCCACATGTCGCCGGCCTCGTCACCGCGAAGGTCTCCGAAGACGGGATCGGAGAAGCGGACGTCGGGCGCGTAGCAGGCCGCCATCGCCTCGCCGTCGCCGGCATCGAGGGCAGCGTAGAAGCGCTGGATCGTGTCGCGGTTTCGCTGCGCCGTCATCGCGCCTAGCTTCTCACGCCGACGCCAACCGCCGTCACGAACAGCGCCGCGCAGTGCTCGACCAGCCGCTCCCGCGAGACCTCGAGCCGCCCCTCGAACCAGGCGATCAGGGCCTCGACCAGGCCGCCGACCAGCATCTGCGCGGTGAGCTGGAGCGTCTCCTCATCGACGCTGCGGGCCCCCTCGAGCCCGCGCCCGTAGGCGGCGACTATCTCGGCCGCCCGCTGGAGGGTGTCGAGGCGGCGACGCATCAGCGCCTCGCTGCCCATCGCTTCGACGACGGCGACCCTGCCCTTACGGGAGTCGTCGGTGAGCAGGGCGACGAAGGCTCCGATCGTGGCCCGCGCCGTCGCCTCGGGATCGTCGGGGTTCTCCTCGATCGCGGCAAGCACGGCGGCCAGGGCCTCCTCGGAGACCCGGTCGAAGACCGCCACGAGCAGCTCGTCGAGGCCGGAGAAGCTCTCGTAGAAGTAGCGCGGGTTGAGGCGCGCCCGCCCGCAGATCCCGCGCACGGTGGTGGCCTGCCAGCCCTCGGTGCCGAGCATCTCGAGCCCGGCCTCGAGCAGGCGCTCGCGGCGCTCGGCTCGGCGCTGATCGGCGGGGATGCCGCCGTAGAGGCCGGTGGGGCTCGTCGTCGCCATTCCGCGTAGTTTGGCAAAGGGCGTTACCAAATATGGTAAGGTGCCGCACAGACGGGTTCCGATGGCTTCCGACGGCTACTTCCCGCGAGCGACCTCGATCCTGCGGCGGGTGCAGGAGGAGCGGGCGGTGGGGCTGCTGTACGGCCAGCGAGCGCTGATGCTGGGGGCGATGGCCTCGCCCCTCGCCTACTACGGGACCGCCGCCCACACCGCGGCGAAGGCCAAGCCCTTTCAGCGTCTTGTCCACACCGCGAAGATGTTCGAGGCGGTCTTCTTCGGGACTACCGAGGAGGCGGACAGGGCGCTCGCATTCGTCCGCCGGCTCCACCAGCGGGTCCGCGGGACGCTCCCCGAGGCTCTCGGCCCGTGGCCGGCCGGCACCCCGTACTCGGCGCTCGACCCCGAGCTGATGCTGACCGGCGTCGTCGCCCCCACCTTCGACTCCGCCCTCGTGGTCCACGAGACGCTCGTCCGCCGGCTCAGCGGCGACGAGCGCGAGGCGATGTGGGGCGAGTACGTCCGCTGGGGCGAGCTGTTCGGGATGCCGGCCGAGGTCGCGCCCGGGAGCTACGCGCGGTTCCGCTCGTGGTGGGACGAGCGCCTCGCAGGCGAGGAGGTCTTCCTCACCCACGAGGCCCGCCTCGCCGGCTACGAGACCGGCTTCGGGATCCCGGTGCCGCGGCTCAACCGGCCCGGGATGATCGGCCTCGAGTTCCTGCTCCGCGGGCTGCTGCCGCCGAGGGCGCGCGAGCTATACCGGCTCGACTGGAGCTGGGCGGACCAGCGGGCTTTCGACGCCCTCGCCCTGGCGATCCGCCGCGGCGTCCCGGTCACGCCGGGGATCCTGCGCCGCGGCTCCTGCGAGTTCTTCTTCGACCTGGTCGCGAGCACCGAGCGCAAGCGGCTCCGCTCCGGCGAGGCGCCGGCGATGTTCGGCGCGACCAGCGCGTAGATTGCCGGCCCCCGGATGAGCTCGTTCTCCGACCGCACCGTGTTCATGTCCGGCGGCAGCCGGGGCATCGGGCTGGCGATCGCCGTCCGCCTCGCCCGCGAAGGCGCCAGCGTGGCGCTGCTCGCGAAGACGGATCGGCCGCACCCGCGGCTGCCGGGGACGATCCACACCGCGGCGGAGGAGATCGAGGCCGCGGGCGGCAGGGCGCTGGCGCTGGTCGGCGACGTCCGCGACGAGGCCCGCGTGGGTGAGGCGGTGGCGGAAGCGGCGGAGCGCTTCGGCGGCATCGACATCGTCGTCAACAACGCCAGCGCGATCAACCTGGCGCCGATGCGCGACCTCGAGGTCAAGCGCTTCGACCTGATGCAGGAGATCAACTCGCGCGGCGCCTTCGTCCTCACCAAGGCCTGCCTGCCGCACCTGCGCCGCTCCGATCACGCCCACGTCCTCACCCTGTCGCCGCCGCTCACCGCCGACCCGAAGTGGCTCGCCGGCCACAGCGCCTACACCCTCTCGAAGATGGGGATGACGATGATCACCCTCGGCCTCGCCGCCGACGAGGCCGACGCCCCGATCGCCGCCAACTGCCTGTGGCCGCGGACGATCATCGCCACCGCCGCGGTCCAGAACCTGCTCGGCGGCGAGGAGGCGATGGCGCGCGCCCGCACTCCCGACATCTACGCCGACGCCGCCTTCGAGATCCTCCGCCGCGACCCGCGCGAGTGCACGGGCAACGCCTTCATCGACGACGAGGTCCTGGCCGAGGCCGGCGTCACCGACCTCTCCGGCTACAGCGCACCCGGAGCCGAGCTTCAGCTCGACCTGTTCGTCGACAGCTGGCCCCGGGGCTGACGGCCGGCACCGCCTGCTGGAACGCGGCCGTGAGCATGGATGCGATCCCGCTCAGCCCCGAGGACCGGGCGATCCTCGAGCTGGAGAGCGACACCGTCGCCGGACACACCTGCAAGGTCGTGGTGCTCGGGGAGGGTGCGCCTGGCCTCGACGCCCTGCGGGCCCAGATCGCCGACCGGCTCGGACTGACCCCGGCCCTTCGCCGTCGTCTGGGCGGTGGCGCGCGGGAGCCCGCTTGGGTGCCGGCGGAGGGCTTCGAGATCGGCGATCACGTCGTCGCGGGCAACCGGGGCGTTGCGCTCGACCGCGGCGAGCTGCCGGCCCAGGTGGCGGGGTTGTTCGCGCAGCGGCTCCCTCGCGATCGCCCGCTGTGGCGGATCGACGTGCTCCCGCTGAACGGCGGGGGCGCGGCGCTGGTCTGGCGCATCCACCATGCCGTTGCGGATGGGACCACCACGATGCGCTACGCACGCCTGCTGCTGTGGGGCGATCCGGCGGCGTCCTCGGCCGAGGCAGCGCCGGCCCCAGCCTCTCACGCGGCCGACGACGCCCGCCGTCGCGGCCACCTGGCGGCGTTCGTGCGGCGCGAGTTCGCCCGCAGCCGCAGCGGGTCGCCGTTCGACGGGCGAATCGGCACCCGGCGCGAGATCGGCTTCGCCACGGCACCGCTCGCAGCGCTTCACGACGCCTCCAAGGCCCTCGCGGATGCAACGCTCAACGATGCCGTCCTCGCCGTGCTCGCCGGGGCGCTGCGGCGCTGGCTCGAAAGCGAGCATGGCTCGCTCGCCGAGGTGCGGGCGAAGGTGCCGGTCAGCCTTCACCACGAGGGCGACGACGCCGGCAACCGCGACTCGTTCTTCACCCTGCCGCTGCCCCTGAACGAGCCCGACCCCGTCGCCCGCCTGCGTGCGGTGAGGGCGGCGACGGCAACCCGGAAGGGCGAGCACGATGCCCAGGAGATCGACACGCTGCACCGCGAGCTGGCGCACGTCTCTCCCCGGCTGGAGGCGTTCTGCGAGCGGATCGAGCGGAGCCCGCGAAGGTTCGCGCTCAACGTCTCCAACGTCCCCGGGCCCCGGGTCCCGGTCGCGGTGCTGGGAGCGCCCGTCGCCGAGCTGCACTCGATCGCCGAGATCGGCCAGCGCCACGCCCTGCGCGTGGCGGTGGTCTCCTGCGCCGGCACGCTCGGCTTCGGCTTTTGCGCCGACCCCGGGATCGTCGCCGGGCTCGAATCGCTGGTCTCGGGCACCGCGGCCGAGGCCGCGGCGCTGGTCGGCGCGCGGAGCTGAGGAACGACCCGCTCGGGTCCTGCAGCTAGATGATTAGTTCCATGCCCGCGTGTGCGCGGGGGCGCACGGGACCGAGCCGGGCGGGGGAAGCAGGGCGAAGCCCGTAGTCCTGACTACGGGCGAGTCCCGATGACCCCGATCCGGCGACGGTATCCGTGCGTCATCCGCGTGCGCGGGGGTCGTGGAACTATTCATCTAGGCCTCGCCCGCTCGCCGGATCGCCGCCTGGGCCGCGGCAACCCGGGCGATCGGCACCCGGTAGGGAGAGCAGCTGACGTAGTCGAGGTCGATGCCGTCGAAGAAGCGGATGCTCACCGGGTCGCCGCCGTGCTCGCCGCAGATCCCGCACCCCAGGTTCGGGTTGGCCTCGCGGCCGCGCCGGACGCCGATCTCGACCAGTTCGCCCACCCCGGGGACGTCGAGGGTCTCGAACGGGCTGCGGTCGACGATCCCGTGCTCGAGGTACGCGGGGAGGAAGCTGCCCTCCACGTCGTCGCGCGAGAGCCCGATGGTCGTCTGGGTCAGGTCGTTGGTCCCGAACGAGAAGAAGTCCGCGTGCTCGGCGATCTGCCCCGCCATCAGGCAGGCGCGCGGCAGCTCGATCATCGTCCCGACCGAGTAGGGCACCTCGGCCCCGGCCTCGCGGGCCGCTTCGTCGGCGGCGGCGGCCATGGCCTCGCGAAGCTCGGTCAGCTCCTTCTCGTAGGCCACCAGGGGCAGCATGATCTCGACGTGGGGCGAGTCGCCGGCGCGCGCGGCGTCGGCGGCGGCGGCGATCACCGCGCGCACCTGCATCTCGTAGATCTGCGGATACAGCACCCCGAGGCGGATCCCGCGAGTCCCGAGCATCGGGTTCGCCTCCTGCAGGTCCTCGACGATCTCGGCTGCCTGCCTCGCGCGGGGAAGGCGATCGGCGGTCGGCTCGCGCTCGTACCTGCGGACCTCGGCCTCGAAATGCTCGAGCGGGAGGAACTCGTGGAGCGGCGGGTCGAGCAGCCGAACCGTCACCTCGAGCCCGCGCATCTCGTGCAGGATCGCGACGAAGTCGGCGCGCTGAAGCTCGCCCAGCGCCGCCAGTGCCTCCTCGAACTCCCGCTTCGCGTTCTTGCGCTCGAGCCCGGCGTCGAACCCGTGCTCTTCGGCGCCGGCGCGGGAGCGGCGCCAGCGCTCGGCGGCGACGAACATGCTCCGCACCAGCTCGGCGCGATCGGCGCCGAGGAACATGTGCTCGGTGCGGCAGAGGCCGATGCCCTCGGCGCCGAGCTGCCTGGCCTTGGCTGCGTCGTTGGCGGTGTCTGCGTTCGCGCGCACGCCGAGGTCGCGCAGCTCGTCGGCCCAGACCAGGATCTCCTCGAACTCGGGGCTGACCTCGGGCTCGACCAGCGCCACCTCGTCCAGGGTGACCGCGCCGGTCGAGCCCTCGATCGCGATCGTGTCCCCCGCGCGCAGCTCGACCTCGCCGACCCGGACCGCCCCGGCCTCGTCGTCGATCCGGATCGCGGAGGCGCCGGCCACGCACGGGCGGCCCATCCCGCGAGCGACCAGGGCCGCGTGCGAGGCCTTGCCGCCCTCGGAGGTGAGGATGCCGCGAGCGGCATGGAACCCGGCGACGTCCTCCGCCTGGGTGAAGCGCCGCACCAGGATCACGTCCTCGCCCGCCTCCGCCCGCTCGACGGCGTCCTCGGCGCTCAGGGCGATCACGCCGCGAGCCGCTCCCGGCGATGCCGCCACCCCGCTGGTGAGCGGCTCGTAGGAATCGTCGGGATCGAAAACGGGGTGAAGGAGCGCGTCGAGCCCGGCGGCGTCGATCGTGAGCAGGGCCCGCTCCCTCGACAGCATGCCCTCGGTCACGGCATCGCGAGCGAAGCGCACCGCGGCCTGCGCGGGGCGCTTGGCGCTGCGGGTCTGCAGGAGGTAGAGGCGCCCCTCCTCGATCGTGAACTCGACGTCCTGCATGTCGCCGTAGTGCGCCTCCAACCGGGACAGGTCGTCGAGGATCTGCGCGTGCGCCCCGGGCAGGCGCTCGCGGAGGGCCGAGAGATCCTCGGGGTCGCGCACCCCCGAGACGACGTCCTCGCCCTGGGCGTCGACCAGAAAGTCGCCCGACGGAGTCGGCTCGCCCGTGCGCTCGTCGCGGCTGAAGGCCACGCCGGAACCCGAGGAATCGCCGCGGTTGCCGTAGACCATCTGCTGAACGCTCACCGCCGTCCCCCACGAGTTGGGGATGCCCTCGATCCGCCGGTAGGCGCGGGCGCGCTCGCCGTTCCAGGAATCGAACACGGCCCGGATCGCCTGCCGGAGCTGCGCCCGCGGATCGATCGGAAAGGGCTCGCCGGCCTCGCTTTCGAACAGCTGCATGAAGGACTCGCCGAGCGCGCGCAGGTCGTCGGGGCCCAGGTCCGTGTCGGCCGCGACGCCGCGCTCACCCTTCGCCGCGTCCAGCGCCTCCTCGAAGCGCTCCCCCGGGATGCCGCGGACGACGTTGCCGAACATCTGCACGAACCGGCGGTAGGAGTCCCAGGCGAAGCGCTCGTTCCCGGTCGCGCGGGCGAGGCCCTCGACCGAGTCGGGGTTGAGCCCGAGGTTGAGCACCGTCTCGAGCATGCCCGGCATCGAGATCCGGGCGCCCGATCGCACCGAGACCAGCAGGGGGTCGCCGGCCGCCCCCAGCCGCTTTCCGGCCCGCTCCTCGAGCCTCGCCAGCGCCGCCGTCACCTCCTCGTCGAGCCCCTCGGGCTCCACCCCGCCCGCCTCCATGTAGGCGACGCAGGCCTCGGTGGTGATCGTGAACCCTCCAGGCACCCGCTCGGCGCCGAGCACCCGTGTCATCTCCGCGAGCCCGGCCCCCTTTCCGCCGAGCAGCTCGCGCATCTTGCGCGAGCCCTCGGAGAAGTCGTATACCCACCTCATCGCGCTGAAGCGGGAGCGACGGGACTCGAACCCGCGGCCTCCGGCGTGACAGGCCGGCGCTCTAACCAACTGAGCTACGCCCCCTGGTCTGCCGGCGTTCCGGTCGGGGCCAGGGGCCCGCGGCTGATGATAGGGCCGCCGATAGCGTCCGGGCGGTGACGCTTCTCACCTAGGGCGAGCTTCGGACCCTGATCGGCTGACCGCGACCTCGGCGAACGACGTCGCCAGGTACGCCGGCAGGAACCAGACGACATAGAAGTAGAACCAGTGGGTCGCGCCCGCCTGCACGGCGACGATCACCGCCGCGGCCAGTCCGGCAACCTGGACGACCGACTTCGTCCGCGGCCGCAAGGCGACGACGAGAGCGAGAGCCACCGCGCCCCCGCGGACCACGGTCTGCAGGATGTCCA
>Ga0214468_1000482_pt1 | contig 12597 bp, 14 predicted proteins | sample RVTome_9_FD_187334 | JGI IMG/M metagenome (GOLD analysis project Ga0214468, IMG submission 187334) | Soil microbial communities from uranium-contaminated site in the Upper Colorado River Basin, Wyoming, United States - RVT155D38 HiSeq ...
GGAACCGGTGCCCAAGTACTTCGGCGCGGATCTCGGCCAGGAATCACTCATCGACAAGGACTAGCGCTCGAGCAACGAAGCGGTAGCGCGACGACAAGGAGTGAGCATTGACGGATCTGAAGGGACGCGACTACATCGAGACGCTCGACTGGAGCTCGGCCGAGATCGACGAGGCGATCTCGTTGGCCGGCGATCTGAAGGCCCGGTTCGCGCGGGGCGAGCCCCACCGGCTGCTGCCCGACCGGACCCTGTTCATGCTCTTCCTCGACAAGAGCACGCGAACGCGGAACGCCTTCGAGGCGGGGATGACGCAACTGGGCGGCCACGCCCACTTCCTGGACGCCGAGAAGACGCAGGTCGCGCACGGCGAGAGTCCCAAGGATATGGGGATCATCTTGTCTCGCTACGGGCACGGGCTCGCGATCCGGCACGATCTCGTGCCGTACGAGGGGAACGCATACATGCGAGAGGTCGCGAAGTGGGCCGAGGTCCCCATCATCAACCTGCAGTGCGACGTGGACCACCCCACGCAAACGCTGGCGGACCTCATGACGATCCGCGAGCGTCGCGGGCAGGATCTCCGCGGGCTGCGTGTCGCGGTCTCGTGGGCGTTCGCGCCGTCGTACGCGAAGCCGCTCTCGGTCCCGCAGGGGCTGCTGACGCTGCTGCCGAGGTTCGGCATCGACGTGGTGCTGGCCCATCCGCCCGGTTTCGACCTGATGCCGGAGGTACGCAAGCGCGCGGAAGAAGCGGCCGCGAAGGGCGCCGGCACGATCACCACCGTCGACGACATGGATGCGGCCTTCGAGGGCGCAGACGTCGTCTACCCGAAGTCGTGGGGACGCCTGGACCTGTTCACCGACGAACCCGCCGCCCTCGCCGACGCGGCGCGCCACAAGGACTGGATCTGCGACGCGCGGCGGATGAGCCTCGCGAAGGACGACGCCCTGTATATGCACTGCCTTCCGGCCGACCGGGGCACCGAGGTCACCGACGAGGTGATCGACGGGCCACACTCGGTGGTGTACGACGAGGCGGAGAACCGGCTGCACACCGGCAAGGCGTTGATGGCGCTCACGATGGCGCCCTAGCCTCGTTCGCGCGTGGCCCCGATCGTCGGCGCGAGGTCGGCGAAGAAGCGCAGAGCTTCGGGATCGGCCAGCGAGCCTGGGCTGGCGACGTCTTCGAGCGGCTCGCCCATGAGGAGCCGTTTCACCGGCACCTCGAGGCGCTTGCCGTTCAGTGTCTTGGGGATGCCGGGCACAGCGAGGATCCGGTCCGGCACATGGCGGGGTGAGAGCTGCGTTCGGATCTCGTTCACGATCGTGTCACGAAGGCCTTCGTCGAGCGCTCGTTCATCCTCGAGGACGACGAACAGGAGGAGGGCGCCCTCGCTGCCGAGCCGTCCCGTATCCACGACCAGGCTCTCCCGGATCCCGGGGAGCGTGTCGATGACCCGGTAGAGCTCGCTCGTCCCTACGCGCACCCCGCCGCGGTTCAGCGTCGCGTCCGACCGTCCGTAGATCACACAGGTCCCGCGCGACGTGACCTTGATCCAGTCGCCGTGACGCCACACGCCCGGGTAGACGGAGAAGTAGCTCTCCCGGTACCGATGACCGTCGGGGTCGTTCCAGAACAACACCGGCATAGATGGCATGGGCTCGGTGATCACGAGCTCGCCGACCTCGTCGAGCACCGGGCTGCCCTCGTCGTCGAACGCCTCGACCTTCGCGCCCAGGCACCGGCACTGGATCTCGCCGGCATGGACCGGCAGGAGTGGGTTCGAACCGACGAAGGCCGTGCACAGGTCCGTTCCTCCGCTGATCGAGCCGAGCCAGAGATCCGGGTCGACCTGCTCGTATGCCCAGGCGAAGGCTTCGGGCGAGAGCGGGGCGCCGGTGGATCCGATCGCGCGAAGCGCTGGGAGATCCGCCACCTTCTTGGGTTTGAAGCGGACCTTCACACATTCGTGCAGATAGGGCGCGCTCGTGCCGAGGTAGGTCATCCCGGTCTCTTCCGCGAGCCGCCAGAGCCTGCCGAGCCCGGGATGCGCGGGGCTCCCGTCGTACAGCACGATCGAGGCGCCGACCAGCAGTCCACTGACGAGGAAGTTCCACATCATCCAGCCCGTGGTCGTGAACCAGAAGAACCGGTCCCGCGGTCCGAGGTCCAGGTGGAGCGAGAGCGACTTCAGGTGCTCGAGGACGATCCCACCGTGTCCCTGCACCATCGCCTTGGGAAGCCCCGTCGTTCCCGATGAGTAGAGGATCCACAGCGGATGGTCGAAGGGGACGGGTTCGAACCGAGGCTCGGCCGGCTCCGCCAGCAGCTCGCTCCACCCCATCGTGCGTCCGGCGAGGTCGGACCCATCGCCGAGGAACGGGACGAGGACCAGCCGCTCCAGTCCCGGAAGGCCGTTCACGATCTCCTGCACGACCGCGCTGCGGTCGTGGTCCGCACCGGCGTATCGGTAGCCGTCGACGGCGACGAGCACCTTCGGCTCGATCTGGCGGAACCGGTCGACGACCGCACGGGCTCCGAAGTCCGGCGAACACGAGGACCAGATCGCGCCCAGGCTCGCCGTGGCGAGGAAGGCGATCACCGCCTCGGGACCGTTGGGCAGGAACGCTGCCACCCGGTCGCCGGTCCGGACGCCGAGACGCCGCAGGCCCGCGGCCGCCGCGCCGACGCGCTCCGAGAGCTCGGCCCGCGTGAGGTCGAGGGCCGCCCCGCCTTCGCCCCGCGCGAAGATCGCCGGCCGGTCGTCGGCGTCGGCGAGCGCGTTTTCGGCGTAGTTCAGGCGGGCACCTTCGAACCATCGGGCTCCCGGCATCCGGCGGTCGGGGAGCACGGCCTCGAACGGCGCATGCGCGCGGACCCCGGAGAACTCCCAGATCGCCGACCAGAACCCCTCGAGATCCGAGACCGACCAGCGCCACAGGGCGTCGTAGTCCTCGAACCGCAGGCCCCGCTCGCGTTCGAGCCAGCCCAGGAAACGCGTGAGGTTCGCATCGCGAACCAGATCGTCCGGCGGACGCCAGAGCAGTTCGCCCTCTTGCATCACGCCCACGACCCTAGCGCCCGAGTGCGTTGACCGACGGTGGACCCGATGCTTGGATGCGGCATGGCCGACGGCGAGGGAGAAGGCTCGCCCCGACCGTCCGGCGAACCCGTTCCGGAACCGGCGGAACCCGGGGCCGGGATCGAGCGGGCCTCGCTGCTCTCGCGACGCGCGTTCGGTGTGCTCGTCGCGGCGCTGTTCGCGTTCGGTTCCTGCGGCGTCGCCCTCGGTCTGTACCAACTCTCGCGGACCGACGACGGTGGCTCGTCTCCGGCGCCTTCACCGCCGATCCCGGCCCCGAGCGTTTCGAGCACCCCGTCCCCGAGCGAGTCGCCGAGCCCAACCGGCCAGCCGGCCCCCGATCTCGTCGTCACGGAGCTCGCGGCGACCTCCGTGACCGTCTCGAACGTCGGGGACGCGCCGGCCGGCCGGTTCGTCGTCTCCGTGGGCGGCACGGCGTTCACCGTCGAGGACGGGTTGGCGCCCGGCGCGAGCGCGCGCTTCGACTTCAAGTGCCGACAGGGATCCTTCGCCGCGGCTGCGGACTCGACCGATCGTATCGAGGAATCCGACGAGACCAACAACGCGCGGACCGCAGGCCCGTTCGACTGTCAGAGCCCGTCTCCGTCCCCGTCCGAGTCACCGAGTCCGAGCCCGACGGTGACGCCGAGCCCGACGCAGACAACGCCGCCACCCGCGCTCCCGGACCTCGTCGTGCAAAGCGTCTCCTCGGACCGGGTCACGGTGGCGAACATCGGGAACGGATCGGCCGGCGGGTTCGTCGTGGACGTCGGCCCGGCGGGAACGTTCTCGATCGGGGGCCTCGCGGCCGGACGCAGCGCGACGGTCTCCTTCCCCTGCACGGACGGAACGTTCACCGCAACCGCCGACGCGAGCGGCCGGGTGGCGGAATCGAACGAGCGGAACAACTCCCGCAGCGGCGGCCCCTTCCAGTGCCTGCCCGACCTGATCGTCTCCTCGCTCGGCCTGGATTCCGTGGCGGTAGCGAACATCGGACGCGGCGACGCCGGTCCCTCGATCGTCACCGTCGGCGGGCAGGCGCTGTCCGTCCCGGCGCTCGGGGTGGGGGAGACGGTTCAGCTCACCTACCAGTGCGTCGGCGGGAACGTCACGGCGTTCGCCGACGCGCAGCAGCAGGTCACCGAATCCAACGAGGGAAACAACCAGCGCTCGGCCGCCGTCGGGCAGTGTGGGGTGCCCTGACGGCCCGCCGTCGGCTCCGTTTGGGTGGCAGTCGGTCCGCGTTGCTGGCCCGCCTGGATTCGAACCAGGACTAACTGATCCAGAGTCAGCCGGGCTACCGTTACCCCACGGGCCAGTGGGAGTTCGATGCTATCAGGGGCCCCCACCGGTCACGGGGAACGTCTCGAGCCCGGGAGGGATGTTCGCGCGGAACGAGCCGAGGACGCGGAAGAAGTCCTCGCGTTCGGCCTCCCACCGTCCCGGCGGGAAGACCGCGGCGACGAGGAATCCCGTCCCGTCATCGCCAAGCGTCATCGCCGCCGCAAGGCTCGCCGTCGCCTGCCCGTCCTGCGTGATGTCGGCGACGAGCAACCGTCCCGCGTGGCCGTCGATCCGAACCGGATCGTCGACCTGCACATCGATGGCCGGGTCCCCGGAGAGGAAGTACAGGCCCATCTGCTCGAGGTCGTCGAAGCCACTCGTCGCGATGACGAGGGCCTCGTAGATCGTCTGGTCCTGTGGCTCTTCCGGCGCGAGGTTGAACGCGCTCGTCGTGGGTGCGGCGGGGCTCGGCTGCGGCGGGCTCGCGACGACTCCGGTCAGCAGGCCCGGCCCCTCGCCGGGGGATCGCGGCGGCGTCACGGTGATGTCGTGCGCTGCCGGAAGGTTCGTCACGAAGAATCCCTCGGGGTCGTAGTACCTCGCGAACTCCCGTCCCGAGTCGCCCGAGCACGCGGCGAGGGATAGGGTCAGAGCGCAGGCGCCGAGGAGTTTCCTCACGATCCCATCATCGTCGCATGGGGTCCGGGCATTGACCATGGGGAGCGCCTCTCGTTACGGTGGAACGGACGCGGGAGGCACGATGAACAAGAACGGACTCGTCGCCGAGGTGGCCAAGCGGACCGGATCGAGCAAGGCCGACGTCGGCCGGATGGTCGACGCCTCGATGGACGTCATCCGCGAGACCGTCGCCCGGGGCGACCGTGTTTCGCTCGTCGGGTTCGGCACGTTCGAACGCAAGCGCCGGAACAAGCGGATCGCGCGGAACCCGAGGAAGCCACAGACGCCGATCGTGGTGCCCGCCCGGGACCTGCCATGGTTCTCGCCCGGCAAGGAGTTCAAAGAGTTGATCGCGGCGAAGCGGCGCAGGGTCTCGTCGCGGCGCGGGGGCTAGCGCATCAACGAGCGGCTCAGAAGGTCACGATCCGAAGCGTCCGGGCGAGCTTGCGGCCGCCTTCCTCCACGAGGTCGAACCGCACCCGCTGCCCGATCCGCAGACCGAGGATCCCCGACCCCTCCACGGACGTGGCATCGATCAAGACCTCGGTGCGGTCGTCCATCAACAGGGATCCCTCTCGCTTCCCGAGGTCGAAGTCCCTGATCGTCCCCTGCGGCATGGTTCCTCCTGGGTCGTTCTCTACGCGATATGTCGAAGTCGCTCCGGCAGATCCATCTGCAAGCAGACGTCCCGCGTGCGCCCGCGCCGGCCCTCGGACAACAGCGCGAGGATATCGCCGGGCCGGTCGAGGTCGAAGGAGAGCTCCCTGCGATCGATCACCGCGGCCGGGAGCCCGCGTTGCGCGGCGAGCTCGAGATGACGCCGGAACGAGTCGGGGCCGAAGCGGGCCGGGATCGCCTTCGGCGGGCGCCGGAGCAGCAGGCTCGTGCCGACCTCGTCGGCCGAGCGCGCCAGCACCACCGCACCCAGCGTTCGGAACGCCTCGTGCAACGCCTCAGGCGTAACGAGCGGAAGATCGCCGGGAAGGATCGCGAGCGCGTCGGCGGCCTGTTCGTTCGCGAGCTGCTCGACCTGACGGATCGCGCCGGCCAGCGAGGGTTTCTCCTCGCTCACCGGGCGTACGCCACGGCGCGCGGCGATCTCGAGCGCGACCTCGTCGGGCGAGACCACCCACGTCTCCCATCCCGGTACCGCCTCCGTCGCGTCGAGGACGTCCTCGAGCATCGCGAGCGTCAGCGCGCCGCGCTCGAGCGTGGTGAGCGTGGGAGCAAGGCGCGTCTTCGCGCGCGCGAGCGACTTCACGGGAACCGCGATAATCCGCACGTCCCCAAGGCTAACGCTCGCGAGTGGGTTCGGCTGCGTGGGAAGCGGTAGCATCCGTCGCCCGGGGAGGGCCAAGAGCCGCGCGCAAGAGCGGCCGGCGTTCCACGATCACGATCGAGGAGGGCGACCGCTGGAGCCCTGGTACCGCGTGATGGAGACCGTGCTGCGGCCGCCGCTCCAGCTCTGGTTCAACTGGCGGCTCGAGGGTCTGGAGCGGATCCCCTCCGAGGGGCCGTTGATCGTGGCCGGGAACCACCTGTCCTACCTCGATCCGCTCGCGCACGGCTACTTCGTCGACGCGGCGGGCCGCCACCCGCGATTCCTGGCGAAGCAGGAGCTCTTCGACAAGCCGGTCGTCGGCCCGGTGCTCCGAGGCGCCGGGCAGATCCCGGTCCGCCGCGGCGCGGGCGACGCGACGCCGCTCGAGGATGCGCAGCGGGCGCTGAACGAGGGCGAGGTTGTCCTGATCTACCCGGAGGGCACCACCACGACGACGAACGCCGACTTCTCGCCGGGGCCGGGCAAGACCGGCGCGGTCCGCCTTTCGCTCGCGACCGGTGTTCCGATCCTTCCCGTCGCGACCTGGGGCGGCCAATACGTGTGGCGCAAGGATGGACGACAGAGCCTCGCGTTCGGACGCCCGATCTGGGTGCGCGCCGGCGAACCGCTCGACCTCGCGTCGCGTGCCGCGGCCGATGCCGATCCCGCGACGGTGCGCGCGCTCACCGATGAGCTGATGGGCGAGCTCTCCACCCTCGTCGCGGACCTGCGGGAGCGGTATCCGGCTCGATGGGCGCGCGTGACGGGGCCCGAACCTCGCCGCCGAAGCACGGAGTAGGCTGGGCCGCGTGACCGACGAGCGTGCTCCGGGTTTCGCCACGCGAGCGATCCACGGCGCGCGCATGCCGTCGGTCGAACAGGACGCCCCGAGCGTGCCGATCTTCCAGGTCTCCACGTTCCGGTTCGACACCTCCGAGGACTACGCCGAGACGATCGCGTTCCGTCGTCCCGGCTACACCTACACGCGCGGCTACGGCAACCCAACCCTGCGTGCGTTCGAAACGCTCATGGCCGATCTCGAGGGCACAAAGGCGGGGTTCTCGTTCGCCAGCGGCATGGCCGCCATCCACACCGTGGTCACGTCCATGGCCGCCTCTGGCGACCGGATCGTTGCCAGCCCCGAGCTGTACGGCGGAACGTACGCGTTGTTCAAGAAGGTCATGCCGCGATACGGGATCGAGGTCACCTTCGTCGACGCGCACGATCTCGCCCGGGTCGAGGAGGCCCTCCCGGGGGCGCGGCTGTTCTACTGCGAGACGATCGCGAACCCCAACGTGACCGTCGCCGATCTCGAGGCGCTCGGGCGCGCGTGCCGCGATGCCGGAGTTCCCGCCGCGGTCGACAACACGTTCGCCTCCCCGTACCTATGCAACCCGGCGCGCTACGGGTTCGACTTCGTGCTCCATTCGGCGACGAAGTACGTGGGTGGGCACAACGACCTGATCGGCGGGATCGTGTGCTCGGACGAGGAGAACGCCGCCCGGCTTCGCGACACGGTCATCGAGACCGGGGGGACGATGGCGCCGCTCGAAGCCTGGCTCTGCATGCGCGGACTCGCGACCCTGGAGCTCCGGATGCAACGTCACGGGGAGAACGCGCTCGCGCTCGCCACCTTCCTGCAGGAGCACCCGAACGTGGAACGGGTCCACTACCCGGGCCTGTCGTCCCATCCCCAGCACGAGCTCGCGCGCCGGCAGCTCCCGAAGGGCTGTGGCGGGATGCTCGCGTTCGAGGTCCGAGGCGGCGTCGAGGCGGGGCAGCGCTTCTGCGACGCGCTCGAGCTGGCCTGGATCGCCGCGAGCCTCGGCGGGACGCAGACCCTGGTCGGCCACGCCGCATCCACGACGCATCGTCAGCTCGACGCGGATGCGCGCCGCGCGGCCGGGATCGGCGACGGCCTGATCCGGGTGGCCGTCGGGATCGAGGAAGTGGACGACATCGTCGAGGACTTCGCCCGCGCGCTGGAGAAGGTGTGAGACGCCGGGTCGTCGTCCTGTTCGGCGGCCGCTCCGCCGAGCACGAGGTCTCCGTGATCTCGGCGCGCTCGGTGATCGAGGCGCTCGATCCGCAGCGGTACGAGGCGATCGCGATCGGCGTGACGAAGGAGGGACACTGGCAACGCATGCCAGACGGACCCCCCGTGCTGCGATCGGGGGAAGGACCGAGCGCGCTCGCCGGCGTGGCGAACGAGTCGGGCCGGGATGTGGCGCTGGACCAGGAGCCCGGCTCGCACGCACTCGTCGGACCCGACGGTGCCCGAACCGAGATCGACGTCGTCTTCCCGGTCATGCACGGCCCCTACGGCGAAGACGGGTCGGTCCAGGGGTTCCTCGAGATGGCCGGCGTGCCGTACGTCGGCTCGGGGGTGCTCGGCTCGGCCGTGGGGATGGACAAAGCCGTGCAGAAGGTCCTGTTCCTCGACGCCGGCATCCCGGTCGTGCAGAGCGAGGTCGTGCACGAGCGCGTGTGGGAAGAGGACCCCGAGGGCGTCGAGGCGCGCGCCGAGCACCTGGGGTACCCGCTGTTCGCCAAACCCGCGTCGCTCGGCTCCTCGGTCGGCATCACGAAAGTGCACGCGGCGGAGGAGCTCCGCGGTGCGCTCGAGGAGGCGTTCCGGTACGGCCGCAAGGCGCTGCTCGAGCGCGCCGTCGAGGAAGGACGTGAGATCGAGTGCGCCGTGCTCGGCAACGACGACCCCGTCGCCTCGGTGGCGGGTGAGATCGTCCCGCGGGGGCACGAGTTCTACGACTACGAGGCGAAGTACCTCGACGAGCGCGGGGCGGAGCTGATCGTGCCGGCGGACATCCCCGCCGAGACGCTCGAGGAGGTCCAGCGCCTGGCCGTCACGGCATTCCGCGCGATCGACGCCGCGGGGATGGCGCGCGTGGATTTCTTCCTGACACGCGACGGACGCGTCCTGCTGAACGAGGTGAACACGATCCCGGGCTTCACGAGCATCTCGATGTACCCGAAGCTATGGGAGGCCTCGGGAGTCCCGTATGCGGATCTGGTCGATCGCCTCATCGACCTCGCGATGGAACGGCACGAGGTCGAGCGGAAGAAGGGAACCGGCGCCTAGCCGCGCCGCCCCGGTCCCGAACTCCTACAGGTGGACGACGGGGCAGGTCAGGGTCCGGGTGATGCCCTCGACCCCTTGGATCTTCGCGACGACGAGCTTGCCCAGCTCGTCGACGTTCTTGGACTCCGCGCGCACGATCACGTCGTAGGGGCCCGTGACGTCCTCGGCCTCGGACACACCGCTGATCTCGCGGACCTCCTTCGCGACCTGCGCGGCCTTTCCGACCTCGGTCTGGATCAGGATGTAGGCCTGGACCACCGACGACCTCCTCGTTAGGCGGGCCCAATGCTATGCAGCGACGTCCCCGCGCGGCAAGCCGAGGGCGACCGAGCGCCGAGCGTGGCATCATCGAATCGTGGGCGACCGGATGAGGAAGCGGTCGAAGCGGGACGACGACCCGCTCGCCGCCTACCGGCGGATCCGTACACCGATGCCTCCGGCCGAGAAGGTGATCGCCGATCGCCGGCGGGAGCTCGACGAGGAGGGGTCCCGACGCGAGATAGAGGAACGGTGATCTTCGCCGACCGGACCGACGCCGGCGAGCAGCTGGCGAAGGCGCTCGTCGACCACGTCGGCACCGACTCCGTCGTCCTCGCGATCCCGCGCGGGGGCGTCATCGTGGGCGAGGTCGTCGCGCGAGCCCTCGGTGCTCCCCTCGACGTCGTCGTGCCGCGCAAGATCGGTGCACCGGGCAACCCCGAGCTCGGCATCGGCGCGGTGGCGCCGGGCGTACGAGTGCTGGACCGGCGTCTCCTGCAGGCCCTTCGCGTGACGCCGGAGTACCTCGAGCGCGAGATCGCCGCACAGGAACGCGAGATCGAGCGTCGCGAGCGTGCCTACCGACGGGGCCGACCGCCGGTCGACGTGAAGGGGAAGCTGGCGATCGTGGTCGACGACGGCATCGCGACGGGGAACACCGCGGCGGCCGCGCTCCGCTGGGCTCGCGCGCGAGGAGCGTCGAAGGTGATCCTGGCGGTGCCCGTCGCACCGGTGCCGTCGCTCCGCCGCCTGGCGGACGAAGCGGACGAGATCGTGGTGCTCGCCACGCCCGAGCCGTTCCTGGCGGTCGGGGAGTGGTACCGACACTTCGACCAGACGAGCGACGACGAGGTGGTCGCCGCCCTCGATCGGGTGAGTGGGGAACAGGGATGAGGGTTTTCGAGATCGTGCTCGCGTCTCTGTTGGCGCTCGTGGGCATCCGGTCGCTCGTGAAATGGTCGGGGCGCCGGTTCGAGGGTGTCGACGCGACCGACCACGTGCTGTACGCCCTGTTCGTCACCGGACGCGCCGGTCTGTGGTTCGCCCTCGCGGGGTTCTTCGCGATCTACGCGACGGTGGAAACGCCGGGGCGCCCGGGCCTGGACGAGCTCGAGCAGTACCGCTGGTACCTGATCGTCCCTCTCGTCCTCGCCAGCTTCCAACTCGTCGGCGGCTGGTTCCTCGGACGAAGGACCCCTCCCGAGCGCTAAGCCGGCAGCGCTTCGCTGCTTGAGGCCTAGCCGGTTGGCCTATCGCTTCGCTGCTTGAGGCCTAGCCGGTTGGCCTACCGCTTCGCTGCTTGAGGCCTAGCCGGTTGGCCTACCGCTTCGCTGCTTGAGGCCTAGCCGGCAGCCTTCACGATCTCGGGGGTGAGCTCGGGGAACTCCTCGAGCCGCGCGACGCGCTCGGCCTTCAGCCGCTCGACGAGATCGGCGTACTCCTGCATCCGACCCAGGCGTTCGTACAGCCGGCGAGGACGCAGGAGCTCCACGTCGTCGAAGTCCGGAACGCGCTCGGCCACGAGGTAGCCGAAGTCGTCGTCGCCGGTCCAGGCGATGGATCCCTCGGCGATGCCCTTCACGCATGCCGAGGTGTGCGGGATCTTCACCTTCTTGGAGCGCTCGTCGAGCTCGTCGCCGCCGACGCGCCCGGTGTTCAACAGATAGGTGTCGATCGGATGCGTCCCGAGCAGCTGGAGGATCCGGTTGCCCTGCAGCCCGTGGGGGAGCGGGAAGAACGGGTTCGTCCCCGGCACGCGCAGGAACTTCCCGGCCTCGGCCGCGCCACCCGCGGAGGTGCCCGTGGTCTCGCCGAGCATGAAGTACGCCGCCGCCTGTTCCTGGTCGAGCTTGGCGACCGCGGGGATGATGTTCTGGTTCCGGTTCAGGATCAGCAGACAGTCGACCGCGCCGACGGTGGTCGCGTCGCGATAGCGCGCGAGGTCGCCCATCTCGAAGACGGCACGTCCGTTCTGCGTGTAGCTCTCCTCGAAGAAGTTCACGTTGCCGCGCGCGTTCTGATACACGTTCTCCAGGTACGAGGAGGGCTTCACGACCGCGTTGAAGATGTTCGGTTCAAACTCGGGATCCAGGCTGAACGTCTTGGCGAAGCATCCGTTCTCGGTCCCGTAAGCCTTGCCACCGGGCATCAGCGCGACGAAGTCGTCCTGCACGGGCTCGCTGCCGTTCTGCACGGTGAACGTGGTCGTTGTCTTCCCGGTCCCGGACAGGCCGATGATCATGAACACCTTCTCGCCGTCCGCCGTCGGGATCACCTTGAGGCCGGCGTGCAGGGCGAGGCCGCCGAGGTCGTAGACCTTCTTGTTCCACATGCGGAGGCCGCCCTTCTTGGACTCGCCGAAGTAGTCCGAGTTGAGCACCCTCGTCACGCCGTTCTCGAGGTCGACCGCGATCACGCGCTCGTCGGGATAGCCCGGCGCCGCGAGGTTCGGCGTGTAGATCACCTGCAGCTCGGGCTCGTCGCGGTCGTCGCGTGGGAAGTAGAGCTTCTGCTGCATCCCGGCGATGTTCGCGTTCGCCTTCTCGATCAACAGGCGCGCCTTCGTCGCGAATCCCGGATCGTTGCCGATGGACCCGTCGATCGCGACGACGTCGCGGCCGCGGAGGTACTCGTCCTGCATCTTGGCGATGCGGGTGTACTCCTCGCGGGTCATCGTCTTTCCAGAGGAGGCCTCGCCGACGACGTACGTGCTCCCCGCGCTCCGTGAGGTGACCTTCGTCTGCACGTTCACGTTGCCGAACTCGGTGATGCGGCACTGCGGCATCTGCTCGGTGAACGCCCGGATCTCATCGATCGACGGATTGTCGTGGACCGAGCGCGCCTGGACCTTCACGGGGAGACTCCTTCGTCGGG
>Ga0214468_1000483_pt1 | contig 12590 bp, 8 predicted proteins | sample RVTome_9_FD_187334 | JGI IMG/M metagenome (GOLD analysis project Ga0214468, IMG submission 187334) | Soil microbial communities from uranium-contaminated site in the Upper Colorado River Basin, Wyoming, United States - RVT155D38 HiSeq ...
GCCAAGAGCCCCAAGCTCCACCTCGCGCGCGAGCGTGGCCCGGATCCAGGCGTCACCCACCAGCCAGGCCATCGCCGCCGGGAGGAGTGGCATGCCAAAGGCCGCCAGGCGGCGCACCGTCGCCATGCGCGGACGTCCGAACCGGGGGACGTAGCGCAGGAGCAGCGGCACGACGACCAGGAGCGCACCGCCCGCCCAGGCGAGAATCATCAGGATGACGGGGAACTCGAATGCCCATGCAATTACCAGGGCAGCCCCCATCTCAACGCTCACGATCGCGAATGAGGCCACCGCATAGGAGCGCGGCGTGCCGTGGAGCCGAATCGCGTTGAGGGCCGTGGTGGTGAGGGCGACCACTCCCCCGTAGAGAGCCGCCGCGATCACCAACACTCCGTTGGCCGGATCCCCCGTCAGCAGCTCGGCCATGGGCCGTGCGACGAGGGCCACGCCGATGAGCGCTGCGGCCGAGATGGTGCCGATGATTGCGAGCGTAGACGCCCAGACGCCCGCATCGTCATCCGCCCGGGGCTCGAGGTAGGCGGCTCCCTGGTCCGATCCGAGCGCGGCGGCGAGACCGACGATGGTCGCGAGAACGGCGGCAAGGTCCAGGAGGCCCAGCTGGGCGGGAGTGAGCAGCCGGGCAAGGATCGGGACCACGAGCAAAGCGACGCCTTTGTAGGCCAGTCCGCCGAGGGCATACACCAGCGACCGTCGCCCCAGCGCGAACGCGCTCATCGGCTCCGATGCAGGCGCGAGCCCGGGCGCGACGGCGTCACTCACCGCCACCACCGGCAGGACGCAGACGGCCGACATGGTGCGACCGGAAGGGGGGCACGGAGGCCAGCACCGGGTACAGGAGCCCTGTCGCGAAGCCGAGCCGCCGGGCGACGGGCGGCAGCAGGCCAACGGGCTTGATCTCCATAGTCCATCCCGAGAAGAGCGCCCGCAACCGGCGCTTGCCGATGCCGTGGACCTGCGGATTGGTGGGATTGGCAAAGCGCAGGTCCGACCAGATCAACCATCCGCCCGATGCGAGCAGGCGCTCGATCTCGGCGGCCACCGCATGTTCCAGCGACCCCGATGGCAGCGAGCTGAAGAGCACCTGGGCCACGATGACGTCGAAGCTGGCGTCCGGCCGCGGCACGTCATCGGCGGAGGCGACCACGAACGATCGGTCCGGGTATCGGTCCCGGGCGATCTCGATCACGTCGGGGCGCAGGTCGACTCCCACCCATTCGGGGAATTGTCCGAGCTGCTCGACATCCTCGATCAGGTCTCCGGTGCCGCACCCGAGGTCGAGAAGCCGTCCTCCGCTCGGCGGGAGTGAGCGCGCGATTTCGCCGAGGAGCCGCTGCCGGAGCACGCGAGACAGGCGCGCGTAGCCCGGGTTCGAGGTGTCCCACAGTCGGCCCCGGCCGGCAACGTCGTAGCCCGCGTATGTCTCGCGGATACGGTCGAGATCGCGGGCGCGGTCCCAGTCGGGCCTCTCTTGGTGCAGCACAGCGGGAAGCATAAGACCGCGTCGGCGGACACCGACCTCCCCAATGGTCCCCGATCGGGGAAACTGGCGGAGTGACCGCCCGTGACCTGGATCCGTACGTCGAGTGGGGTGGCAGCCGATGGCGGAGGCAGCTCGAGGGGGGCCTCCGCTGGTTGGGAGACGTGTCCGGACTTCGCGTGCTCGACCTCGGGACGCGCCATGGACGGATGGCGGCGTGGTTCGCCCATCAGGGCGCAGAGGTGGTGGGGGTCGACGTGTCCGACGACGCCCTGGACGACGCCCGCCTTTTCGCAGCGGAGCACGGCGTGTCCGATCGGGTCAGCTTCGTGACGTACTCCGGGGACCCGCGCGACCTCCCGAAGGGATTCGACGTGGTCTTCGCCAAGAGCGTGGTCGTCCTGATGGACATCGACGCCGCCGTGGATGGGCTGGCCGATGCGCTCAATCCGGGCGGCCGCGTGCTGCTGGTCGAGAATGCCCGTGGTCCGCTGCCGCTTCACCTCCTGCGCATGCTGCGACGCGGCTCCGTCCGACCGCATGGCGCGCACTATTTCACGGCCGCAACCATCGACACCATCCGACGGCGATTTGAGGTCGAGCTGGAGAGCTGGGACCCGCCGGTGGTGGTCGTCGGCGGCAGGAAATAGCAGCCCGCGGTCCACCCGCCCGCGCCGTATCCCGTACGCTTGGTGAGCGTGACCCCGACCGACCCGATTCCATTCCATCGCCCCGCCGTCGGTGACCGCGAGATCGCGGCAGCCGTGGAGGTCATGCGTTCGGGGTGGCTGACGACCGGGCCACGGGCGCACGAGCTGGAGGCCGCCGTAGCCAACCGCCTCGGCGTGAAGCACGGGCTCGCCGTGAGCAGCGCGACCGCCGCGCTCCACCTGGCGCTCGATGGCCTTCGCATCGGCCCCGGGGATGACGTCGTCATCCCGACCATGACGTTCACCGCCTGTGGCGAAGTCTGTGCTTACCTCGGCGCTCGGGTCGTACTGGCGGACGTCGGCGAGGACGCCCTGCTGGGACCCGCCCAGCTCGAGGCTTCACTGACTGACGGGACCCGCGCCGTCATGCCGGTCCACTTCGCCGGCCAGGGCGTCGACATCGCCGCGCTGCGGAAGGTGGCGCCCGATCGCCGATTCGTGGAGGACGCAGCGCACGCGTTTCCCGCATCCGTCGCAGGCGTCCCGGTGGGACGCCTCGGCGATGCCGCTGCGTTCAGCTTCTATGCCACTAAGACGATGACTACGGGCGGCGAGGGTGGCATGCTCGTGACCGACGACGACATGGTGGCCGCCCGCGCCCGGCTGATGCGCCTGCACGGCATCAGTGCCGACGCCTGGAATCGGTACGGTGCGGGTGGTACGTGGGCGTACGAGGTGGCCGAGGCGGGCTACAAGTACAACCTCAGCGATCTCGCCGCCGCCATCGGCCTGGTGCAGCTCGAACGACTGGACGAGCTGGCAGCTGCGCGAGCGGGCATCGCAATGCGCTATGACGCCGCCTTCGCTGACTCGCCCCTCCTGAGCGCGCCGCCGCGCCGCGCGGGTGATCGCCACGCCTGGCACCTCTACGTGGTCCGCCTGAACCTCGAAGCGCTGGGCATCGATCGCTCGCATGTGATCCAGCAGCTCGCCGAGGCCGGTATCGGCGCATCGGTGCATTTCATCCCACTGCACCTCCACTCGCATTACCAGCAGCGCTATGGCTATGCGCCCGGTGACTTCCCAATGGCGGAGCGCATCTTCGAGCGCTCCGTGTCAATCCCGATCTGGCCCGGCATGAGCGACGGGCAGGTGGACCGCGTGTCTTCGACCCTGCTCGAGATCCTGCACGCGGCCCGACATCCGTCGCAGGTTTGACGGTTGGCGCTGGACGCGCCGGCTGGACTGGCGGATGGTCGGCGGGGGCTCGTCCGGTAGTACTGTTGACCCGCGGCACCATCGGTCCCTAGCCTGCTGCCCGAACCGCGACGCTGCGCCCGAGGCCTCATTTGACCGAGAACGACCCACCTGTGGAAACGCCGATGGACGGTACGGCGCGCCTCTGGCAGCGCGTTGTCAAGCGAGGGATGGATCTGGGCGTGGGCGCCTTGGCCCTGGTCCTGGTTCTCCCGATCATGGGGCTGGTTGGCCTGGCTGTTGCCATCGACTCGTCCGGACCAATCATCTACGGTGCGCGCCGCGTCGGGCGAGGCGGCGGCGAGTTCACGATGTGGAAGTTCCGGTCGATGGCAAGGGGCTCCGACCGCGTCGGCCCGGCGGTGACCGGCGCCTATGACTTCCGGGTCACTCGGGTCGGCGCGTTTCTGCGCCGCACGAAGCTGGATGAGCTGCCACAGCTGCTGAACGTGCTGACGGGACAAATGTCGCTGGTGGGCCCCCGGCCCGAAGCGCCGAAGTACGTCGCCGCCTGGACCCTGCCGGAGCGCCAGATCCTGTCGGTTCGGCCCGGGATCACCGGTCCCACGCAGATCACGTACATGGACGAGGAGGAGCTCCTCGCCGGGGACCCGGATGCCGTCTACGAGTCGGAGCTGATGCATGCCAAGCTGGCGATCGATCTCGACTACGTGCGGTACTTCTCGCTGCGCCGCGACGCCGCAATTCTGTGGCGCACGCTGATCGGGATCCTGTCCGCCGGTGAACGCCGGACGAACCGGCCGCGGCGGCGCTACACCCTCAGTGAGCGCCTCGCCAGCGCCCGGCCCGGACCGATCCTGCTGGATGCATTCCTGGCGGCCGTGACGGCGGCGCTGGCGGTCGGCCTGCGGATCGACCGCAACAACATCTTCGCGGCGATCGCCACCTACTGGGTCTTCGTGCCGCTGGCGGCGATCGTGCGGCCGGCGGGATTCCTCATCGCCGGCGCGTACCTGCGCGTGTGGCGGTATCCGACCACTTCCGACGCCGCCCTGGTCGTCGGCTCACTGGCCGCGGGGTCGCTGATCATGACGATCATCATCTATGTCGTCATGCAGCCGTGGGCCTTCCCCGGCAGCATCGCCTTCCCACGCAGCGCGATCATCATCGAGTTCCTCGTCTCCTTCATGGTGCTGGGCGGAATCCGCTTCGCGTCACGGATCCGGCAGGAGGGGCTCGACGAGGGCGGGGCACCGTCGACGGCCGGCCCGCCGCGGCCGGTCCTCATCTACGGTGCCGGCGAGGCCGGCGCCGTGCTGGTCCGTGAGATGCGCCGCAACCGCGCCCTGCGCCTCGACCCGGTCGCGTTCCTCGACGACGACCCCTCCCGGCGTGGGCAGCAGATCTACGGCGTCGACGTGGTCGGCGGGCCCCAGGACCTGGCGCGCGTGGTCGCTGAGCGCGAGGTGGCGGAGGTCATCGTGGCCCTGCCACGCGCCGGTGGGGAGCGCCTTCGCCAGATCGTCGCAATGTGCGAATCGGCCGGGGTGACGGTCCGCACCCTGCCCGCGGTGGAGGAGCTGCTGGACCAGACGGTGTCGATCAACCGGGTGCGGCCCGTGCGCGTGGAGGACCTGCTCCGACGTACGCCGATCGACATTCCCACGGAGCCGATGCGGTCGCTCGTCGCGGGGCGGACCGTGCTCGTCACTGGCGCCGGGGGAAGCATCGGCTCGGAGCTCTGCCGCCAGGCGGCTGCGCTCGGCGCCGGCCGGCTGGTGCTGTTCGAACGTGCCGAGACGCCGCTCTTCTACGTCGACGAAGAGCTGCGCCGGAAGTTCCCCGGCGTCGACCTGACCGCCGTGATCGGCGACGTCACCGACGTGGCGGGGGTCTCGCGCGTCTTCGAACGGCACCGTCCTCAGATCGTGTTCCACGCCGCAGCCCAGAAGCACGTTCCGCTATCTGAGGCGAATGTCGCAGCGACGGTGTGGACGAACGTGCGCGGCACTCGACTGATCGTCGAAGCCGCGGGCGCGGCCGGCGTCGAAGCGTTCATCTTCATCAGCACCGACAAGGCGGTCGACCCCTCATCGGTCATGGGCGCAACCAAGCGCATCGGCGAGGAGCTCGTGCGCGAGATCAGCGCATCCGCCACCGGTCGCTTCGTGATCGTCCGCTTCGGCAACGTCATGGGGTCGCAGGGATCGGTGCTGGAGCTCTTCCGGCAGCAGATCGCCGACGGCGGGCCGGTGACCGTCACGCATCCGGATATGACACGGTACTTCATGACCATTCCGGAGGCGGTGCGGCTCATCCTCCATGCCGGTGCGGTCGGTCAGGCCGGCGCGGTCCATGTCCTCAACATGGGCCAGCCGATCCGAATCGTTGACCTTGCGCGGGACCTGATCCGCCTGTCGTCACCGGCCGGCGGCAGGGACATCGGCATCGTGTTCACCGGACTCCGGCCCGGGGAGAAACTGGAAGAGACGCTTTTCGCGGAGCACGAGCGGTCCGTCCCGACGAATTCACCGTTTGTCCTCGTCGCCCAAGCGGACTCGGACACGGCGCCGATGGGGAGCGACAGGGCACGTCGACTGGAGCACCTTGCCGAGGAGGGCGCGGACGAACTGCTCCGCGCCGAACTGCGCGCGCACGATCCCGCGGTGGTATGAACGGACCAGCTGAGGCGAGAGCCGGCCTCCCGGCTCCGGTCGCGATGGCCCTGCTTGTCTGGCTGTTCGGGTTCTTCGCCTTCGCCGGAACGACGATCCTGGGCTGGCATCCCGTCGCCCGGATGGCGGGCGTCCTCCTCTACGGGGTCCCGGTCGTGGCTTGGGCTGTGCTCAGCCACCGTCGACCGCTCGATCGACTCGACATGGCCGTGATCGGCGGCGTGCTGGCTCATGTGCTGGTCTCGGTCTTCAGCCTCGACCGGCAGGCGAGCATGGAAATGTCGGCGGCGGTGGCGACCTATGCCGCCACCTTCTGGATCGCCAGAATCGTCCTCGCACATGCAGCCATCCGCAGGCTCGTCGCAACGGCCATCGTCATGGCCGTCCTCTTCTGGCTCATCGTGTTCGCCGTCACATGGATCGGGGAGAAGGTCACATACGTTCAGCAGCTTGGCTGGCCTCCCGTCCTGGAGGCACAACAGGCCTGGGTATGGGGCTCGATCAACACGCCGCCGATCCTCGTCCTCCTCGTGGCACCTCTTCTTACCTGGCTGCCCTCGGTGGTCGTTAGGCGCGCCGCCGTCGGGGTCTGGATCGCCACCGCCGTGATCGTGGTTCCACTGAGCGTCGGCCGAGCGGGGTGGCTGGGCATCGCAGTCGCCATCGCGAGCCTGGAGCCGCTCTTCGGATTCCCGGCTTCGCGCCGAATGGGACGCATCGTGCGGAACGGTGGGCACATCGTGCGTGCGGCGGGGCTCATCCCCGCCGCGGCGCTGGCGGTGGCCGCGGTTGCGCTGGTCGGCCGAGTGGGAGCCGCCGCATCGGAATTCGACAGCCGCACGCGTCTCTGGCAGCAGGCCATGGGCCTGTTCCGAGCCGATCCCCTGACCGGCGCCGGCCCGTCCACGTTTTCGTGGGCCCGCCTGTCACACGCGCCCGACTACGCCGACCGCGTCGCGGCGAAAGACGCCCACTCGATACTCTTGCAGACCCTCGCCGACGGTGGGCTGGTGCTGGCGGTCGCAGCCCTCCTGATCGTCATTGCGTGGGCCGGCGTCGTCATCGCCCGCCGTGAGTGGCTCGACGGGCGTCAACGACTGGCGATCGCGGCACTGATCGGGTACGCGGCCGTCGGCCTGTTGGACGATCTGGCCTTCCTACCAGCCGTGACCGTCCTCCTCGTTCTGCTCGCCGCATGGGTCGCCCCGGCTCCCGCGGCGGGGCTCCGCGATCGGCAGGACGTCCTGCGGGCAGTCGCGCCTGCAGTCGTGCTGCTCATCGTCGCCGCCATCACGGCACCGTCGGTGGCCTGGATGACGGCATCCCGGCTGCAAGCGGCCGATGGCCGCCAGGCGGCCATCGGCCACGACTGGCACGGAGCCGTGGCTGCCTTCCAACGTGCCGCGGAACTGCACGCAGAGAGCGCTCAGCACTGGATGAGTATCGGGCTGGCGGCCGGGCTTGGCGGGCACACCGAGACAGCGGTGAACGCCTACGAACGGGCACGCTCGCTCAGTCCGGGAGATCCGCGACCATGGGGGGCGCTCGCCGCGCTTGCAGCCGATCCTGAAGCGGAGGTAAACCTGTTGAGCGAGGCAGCGCGGCGGTCGAACGACCCGCGCTACGCCTTCCGACTCGGCACGGCGCTGGCTCGTGACGGCGACAGCGATGCGGCGGCACGCGCCTTTGCCATCGCCGTGGTCCTGGCACCGGACTGGTTCGCAACGGTCCCAGCGGAACGCTGGCCGGCCGTGCGCGATGCCATCCCGCAGGCAATCGGCATCGTCGGCTCCGTTGCCGGCCGCGACCCGGAGGAGGCCCGCTGGAACGCGGCGCTCGCCTTCGATGACCTGCCTCGGGGTGCACCTTCCCAGTGGCAGGCGGTGCAGCACGCGGCGAACGGGGACATGGCCGAGGCCCGCGTGCTCCTCTCGCGGGCACAGGATGAAGAGCCGAACAAACCGCGGACAGACGAGGCCGCTTGGGCGATCGCATGGCTGGACTGCAATCGTGCCGACTATGCGCGGGCCGAGAGCCGCCTGGAGCTGCGCCGGATGGATCCCGATGCGGGCGATCATCCGGTGATCGAGGGGCGGGCGGGCCTGTACCGGGACGTTGAGCTTGGCGATTACCAGCCGATTGCGGGCCGTAGCGTGCCCGTTGCGCCGCCGTGGCCCGTGGGGCTGATCGAGGTGCCGAACTGTGGCTGGTGAGCGAGGGCGTCGCACGCCTGGTGCGCGATTGCTCCAGCAAGCTGCTCTGGCGACCGCGATAGCCGCCATCGTCTTCGGCTGGATCGGCCTGAACCTCGAGGGCATCTATTTCCGAGACGCGCTCGCGTACTGGCGGCCGGACTTCGATGATCTGTACGGGGGACGGCAGGTGGGCGTCATGAGCACCTACCTGTACTCCCCGGCATTCGCACAGGTGGTGTGGCCCCTGGGACTGCTTCCGTGGCCTGCATTCGCGGCGATCTGGTCGGCGTTCAACCTGAGCGTGCTGATCTGGATGGTGGGGCCATACCTCGCGGCGGTTCTCTTCTGGGTCCCTGGCCCGGTCGCGGACGAGATCTCGACCGGCAACATTCACCTCCTCCTCGCGGCGGCGATTGTCGTCGGCTTTCGTCAGCCGGCTGCGTGGGCACTCCCGCTGCTTACGAAGATCACCCCCGGGGTCGGTCTGCTGTGGTTTGTCGGGACACGCCGATGGCGAGCGCTCGCGGTCGCGGTTGCTGTCACCGTGGTGATCACCGTCGTCTCGTTGCTTTTCGCTTCAGAGGCGTGGGTCGAGTGGTTCGCGACGCTCCGCCGCAGCGCCCAAGTGCCGGTCACCGGGGAGGTGGCCATCATCCCCGGTCCCTTGTGGCTGCGGACTACGCTCGCCGGCGGGCTCGCCCTCGTCGCGGGGATGCGGGGACTCAAGTGGCTCGTGCCGGTGGCGGCGACGCTGGCCTTGCCGGTGCCCTGGTCTTCGGGGCTTAGCCTCCTGGTGGGGTCGCTGGCGCTCACGCGACATTGGTGGGGCCCGCTTCCACGAAGGGGGTGGAAGGCGTTCAGGCGGTGGATGCGATGAGCTCTCTTGCCAAGCGGTCGGGCGTTACGATTGCGTCCGTAGCCACCGTCGCCCTGTTCTCGATGCTCGTGCTGCCGCGACCGGCAATCCCGCTCATCGATGGCGATGTGTGGTGGCACATCCGTGCCGGGCAGGAGGTCCTGCAGACCGGGCGCATCGCCGACGTCGACACCTGGAGCATCGTCGGCGCCGGCATGCCGTGGACGAGCCAGGACTGGCTGAGCAACGTCATCCTCGCGTTGGGCTATCGGCTCGGTGAGATTGGGCCGACGGTCCTGTCATTCATTTTCAGCCTCGTGGTCGCCGCCGCCATGCTGCTCCTGTGGCAGGGAATCGGCGTGCGGGACCCCCGAGTCGGATGGTTCGCACGCATCGTGTGCCTGGCGGTCGGGCTCACCGTGGCGGGACCAGTTGTCGGAGTCCGCGTCCAGGTGGTGGACCTTCCACTTGCGGCCGCGTCCGTGGTCGTGCTCTGGCACTTCCTCACTCATCGACGGCCCGCGGTCCTGGCATGGTTGCCTGTGATCTCGATCGCCTGGGCGAACCTGCACGCGGGCTGGGTGTTGCTTCCGCTCTTCGGCACAGCGGTGATCGTGGGCGAGGGCGGCGATCGCCTTCTGCGGCGGCGTCTCGACCCGCCGCCCCTCGGGTGGCGCCAGCTTGGGTGGTTGGCTGGCTGGCTGCTGGCCGCCCTCCTGGCCATCAGCCTCAACCCGAATGGTCCGGCCCTCTATCTCTATCCGCTCGAGACTGCAGCGATCCAGGCGCACCGTGACTTCCTCGCCGAATGGTCCTCGCCCGATCTGTCCTCGCTCCCGGGCCAGCTGTATATCGGCTTTGTCGCGCTAGGCGTCGTCCCGGCCTTTTTGGTCGGCTGGCGCCGCATGCGCCTGGCGGATGCCTTCATCCTTGGCGGTGTGACCGTGATGGCAGCCACAGCCGCCCGCTTTCTGCTGATCGCGGGTCCGATCGGCGCCGTGGTCGTCGCCGTAGTTCTCGCCCCGCGGCTGTCGTCGACGAGCGTCGGACGGACGCTGGGGCCGACCTTGCGACGGATGGCCGGGCCACCGCCCAACCGGCGAGCGAGCCGCGTCAACGCCGCCCTCGTCGGCGTCGTGCTGGTCGCCGGTGTCGCCATCACCCTCGCTCGAGTCGGCCCCGCGAGCCAGCAGCAGGCCATTGGCGACCACATGCCCGTCGCAGCCGTCGACTGGATCGTGGCGCACAACCCCGGCTCGCGTCCGTTCAACACGTACTCCTGGGGCGGCTACCTTGGCCTACGACGGCCGGACGTGCCTGTGTACATCGACGGCCGATCTGACGTCTACGGAGACGGACCGATCCGCCAGTACGCGGACGCGATCTCGCTGCGCACGGATCCCCGAGTGCTCCTGGATGGAGCAGGGATCGACCACGTGCTGTTCAACACCGGCCATCCCTTCGCGGAGTGGCTGGACGAGAGCCCGACCTGGCGGGCTGCCTACTCGGACGAGCAGGCATCGGTCTGGGTCCGGGTGCGAGCCGACCGATGAGTGACCGCTGGCCGCCTCGAGCCATTCTTGCTGCGGCGCTCTTCGTGGCGATCGCCGTCGTGCAGGTGGGCGTCCCGGTCCGACAGTTCGTCGAGCCGCGGCCTGCCCGCTTCGGGTGGCACATGTACAGCAACCTGAACCCGCCACCGCTGGCGTGGGTCGAGGGTGCGGACGGCGAGCGCACCGAGGTGGATGTCATGCAGGTCCTTGGCGACACGCGCGCCGAGATCAGCTGGTCCGGGCCGCTGGCCGAACGGCTCTGCGCCGATGACGACGTACTCGCCGTGATCGTCTTCGACCGAGCGCTCGAGAGACGCGTCCCGTGCCAATGAACGAGCTGCGCAACGTGGTGACGCGCCAGGTCTCGCCACGCGCCGCCGGGTTCGCCCGGATCGTCCTGGGCGCGGGAGCGCTGCTGAAGGTCATCGAGCGTGCCCCCGTCCTCGACCGACTCTCCGATCCGTCCGTTGTCCGCGCGCCGTACCTCGTGGCCCAGCCGAGCCTGGCCGACCTGCCGCCGGAGCTGGTCGTGATCGTGTGGATCGTGCTCGCGACCGCATTCGCGGTGGGGGCCTATACGACGCTGAGCGGGATTGCCCTGACGGGGCTCCTGGCGGCGGTGTTGCTCTCTGATCAGCAGCTGTACAGCAACCACCTGTACCTGCTGACGTGGCTGGTGGGCCTGTTGACCCTGGCGCGATCCGGGTCCGCCCTCTCGATCGACGCTCGCATGGGACGCGGGCGCCGAACGATCCCCGCATGGCCCATCGCCCTCGTGCGGCTCCAGGTGGTCGTCGTCTACCTGTTCGCCGGCCTTGCGAAGGTCAACTTCACGTACTTGTCAGGATCCGTCGTCGCAGCCAGCCTGCGTTCCGAGGGGCCTTTGGCGATCCCGATGGAGTGGCGGACGTTCGAGCTCATGGCCGGTGCCGCCATCCTGTCGATTCTCGCCGAAATCGGCCTGGCCGTCGGACTCCTGCTCCCAAAGTGGCGCCGGACGGCCTTCGTGGTCGGCCTCGGCCTCCACGTCGGGATCGCCATCGTGTTCGACCCTACCCTCCCTCTGATCGTGTTCGCCCTGATCATCCTCTCGCCGTACGTCCTGTTCCTGGATGACCGACCCGGACGCCTGACGGTCGTCTGGGACGACTCGTGCACCTTCTGCCGGGGGTGGGTGGCGTGGTTCCGGCGCCTCGACTGGCTCGGTGCCGTCCGCCTGGTGCCGAACTCGGATGACGCGGCGCTCGACCGCCTGGACGTACGCCGCGAGGAGGCTGACCAGGCGCTCCAGCTCATATCTGACGACTCGCGGGCGCAGGGCTTCCGTGCGGTCGTTGGCATTCTGGAGGCTCTCCCCGTCTCCTTCCTGTTGGCACCGCTCCTGCGTCTTTGGCCAATCGCGCGGATAGGGGACGCCGTCTATCGCCGCGTTGCGGGGCGCCGCAGCTGCGGGATCACGCACCCACTCGGCTGAGACCGGCGCACGGCACGAGCAGAGTGGCGCGCTCATCGCTCAACTCCGCACACCACCCTGCCGCGAGCGCCACAGCGACCAGCGGAGCGGATGTCGGCAGCAGGATCGCCTCCACCCGATACTCGGAGACCAGGCTCGTCCAGGCCGGGTCGCCGGAGCGGATCGCAAGGTAGTCGGAGAAGATGGCACGCGGGTACATGTCGCTTCGCCCGTCGATGAACACCGATCCGCCGTGCACATGGAGGCGATGGATGGCATAGCCACCCCAGTCGTAGTCGACAAAGAGGCGAGCGTCCGAGTCGAGCTCCTCAAGCCTATCGAAGGCGGTAATGGGGAAGGTGGCCTCAGCGTCGCTTCTGGCGACCCGCGGCAGGATCGCCACGATGGCGACCACGACTACCAACGCCACGCTCATCTCCAGCAGGCGGCGCTGTCGAGCGCGTCGGCCGACCGTCCCGTGGCTGGCCGGTA